>Ga0172379_10011415_pt1 | contig 10582 bp, 6 predicted proteins | sample GrowelOW334metaG_FD_119756 | JGI IMG/M metagenome (GOLD analysis project Ga0172379, IMG submission 119756) | Groundwater microbial communities from an aquifer near a municipal landfill in Southern Ontario, Canada - Groundwater well OW334 metaG | ecosystem: Environmental > Aquatic > Deep...
TACTGTTTACTACTTTTACGTAGAAATTCTTCATTGTTGCCGTTTCCCGAATTTTCAATTATTGATAGTGATGATCAAGTTGAGCTTATAAGAAAAATTATAACAAAAAACGCCTTGACCAAATATGTAACCGCAAGTCAGGCATGTTACCAGCTTTCAACCTATAAAAATAATCTTTTGACTAAGCAGGCCGAAGATTTGGTGCCGCAATTTATTCGTGAGATTCACCGTGAGTATGAAGTTGAAAAGGCTGCTGCGCATTGTTTTGATTTTGATGATCTCCTGATACAAGGGTTAAATCTTTTTAGCAAGAATGTCGATTTTAGAAAAACATTTCAAAAAAGAGTTAGGCATCTTCTTGTTGATGAGTACCAAGATACCAGCGTGGTGCAGCACCAGTTGTTACAGTATATGGCGCTTGATGCAAATAATAAGTTTACAATCGATTCCCTGTGCGCTGTGGGTGATGAAGATCAGTCGATTTATTCTTGGCGTGGAGCAACCGTTGCAAACATGCTTTCATTTCAACGTGATTTTTCACCTGTCAGTGTTGTTAAAATTGAGCAAAATTATCGATCTGTTCAACCAATTCTTGATGCAGCAAATTGTGTTATAGATAATAATCGATTGCGTAATCCCAAAAATCTTTGGTCTGAAAAAGAGGCAAAAAACAGAATTTTGATTGGACATTGTCGTTCGGGTGAGCAAGAATCTTCTGCAATCGCACGTTTTATTCAAAGTTTTATAAAAGATAAAAAAAAGAAACTGAGTGACATTGCAATTTTATATCGAACGCACTTTCAGTCGAGACAGATTGAAGAGGCCTTAATTTATCATTCCATTCCATATAAAATTGTTGGCGGATTGCAGTTTTATGAGCGTAAAGAAATAAAAGATCTACTTGCATACATGCGAATAATTTCAAATCCATTTGATAAAATTAGTCTGTTTCGTGCAATCAATTGTCCAACTCGTGGATTGGGACCGAAGTTTGAACAGGATGCTCATGATGCTTGGATGCAGAATCCTATGCTTGATTTCAAGCAAATTTTAAAATTTATAAAAGATTCTCAGCCTATGGGAAAGCAGATTTCAATTGGAGATTTTTTAAGAGTTTTTGATGGACTTGATAACTCAATGTTGCCTGGTAAAGTAATTGAAGTTATTTTAAAAACAACTGATTACCTGGGTTATCTTAGACAAAATTATGATCCCAAAGAAGCTGAAGCTAAAATTGAAAACGTTAAAGAGTTTTTAGGTTCGGCACAACTTTTTGAAAATAAGGTTGCCAGCTCTTCGATTGAACCTAGATCTCAAGTAGGTTCAGATTCTCCTGATGATCCATTTGGTGATTCTTATAATTCGTGGCAACCGACTGCTCCTACACTTGAAAATTATTTATACGACATTGCGTTGTTACAAGAAAAACTTGCGCAAAATGAAAATAGTGACAAAGTACAAATGATGACTTTGCATGCAGCAAAGGGTCTTGAATTTGAAGCAGTAATAATTTCCGGGCTTGATGAAGGTCTTCTTCCTGGATCAAAATCTTTAAGTACCTCTGAAGCATTAGAAGAAGAGCGGCGTCTGTTTTATGTTGGTATAACGCGGGCTCAAGAACATTTATTACTTTTTACCGCTTCGTACCGTAATAGTTATGGACAGATAGTTGAGCAAGTGTCATCAAGATTTTTATCTGAAATTCCTGCCAAGTTGGTTCATAAAGTTGATTTTGAAAAAATGTTGGGTATGCAGATTACGGAAACTTTAGAATCATGGTTTTTAGGTCGTGCTTTGACTAGTTCTGTGCTGACATTTTCAAAGCCGGATTATTCTAGAGATTCTGTTGCAACGCCTTCACATGGCAACCATTCGGTTCCCAACCGTTCACTTGCTAACCGTTCGGTTATAAACCGTTCGGGTACAAAGTCGTCATATGCGAAACAAAATTCAAATTTTTCAAATTCACGTTATTCAGCTTCTACTTCAAAAACGCCGGTATCAAATAAAAAGCCTGAGGCAGATAAAATATCCAGATTAGATTCTGAGAGCAATATGGGTGGCTGGAGAAGTGGATTGATGGTTGCTCATAAAAAATTTGGGCAAGGTGTGATTGTAAAAGTTGAAAAAAATTCTGAAGACTTTTATTTAACAGTGGCATTTAAATGTGGTCAGAAAAAATTATTGGCAAGCTACGTGAACAAAGTTTGAGTATCGTTAATGCCTAAGTTTTTAAAATTGTTTTTTTTAATTACGATGCTTTTCTGCGGGCAAACTGGCTTTCGTTTTTGTAACGCTATTGCGCAAATGGCAGGGCAAACGGACCAGGTATCAGTTGAACCGGGTGATTTAAAAAGTAACGTTGCGATTGGTACTTGCCTATTAATGTTAATGTTTTTGGGTGTTTATCAAGCCCAAATTAACCAGATGCCTGAATCTTTAAAATCTCAGTTCAAACCACAAAATATTGCGCTTAATTTTGCATCTACATACTGCATGAATTTTGCAGCTACATTTTTTCATGAGTTTGGGCACGGTATTGCAAAGAAAATATTAGTAGGCAGCGATTTTAAGATACATTTGGGTAAAAATTCTTCCCAAAAAACTTGGCCTATAATTGATTCAAAATATCTTAGCATCGATGGATTTGATCCCATGGTAGGTTACAGTTCGTCAGAGTCAAATAAACTGGTGAAATACACATCTTCACAAAAAATTCTAATCAATTTGGCCGGTGGGGCATCAGGTATATTAGGCTATTACTTTTTACGAACTTTTATTTTTTTCATTTATAATTTGTATGAGCAAGAAAACACCCAAATTTTACAAAATTTAAGAAATGCTTTATCTCAAGCTGTTACTGTTGATCAGGTAGTTCTTAATCAGTTATTCAATATGTTTATTCCAATGCAAAATGCCAACGTGTTCGGGGGTGATGCCGCCAAAGTTTGGCAAGAACTGGGTATTAAAAATAGTGCAATTAAGTCTGTTGCCGATATCGAACCGTGTATGCAAATACTTGCATTTATTGCGCTATCTTTTAAGCAGGCTAAGAGCGATAAGGCTGATCAGCGATATATTGCAGATAAAATTTTCATTGGCCTAGCCAATTATTTTTTGCAGGGATTTGTGCAATTTAAAAGTGCTTAATTTTTGATTTATGCGTGTTGGGTGCCAGTTTCCAATTTTGTAAATGGCATTGCGTCATTAAACTCTTTTAAAGCTGTGTTAATTTTGTCTACTGTCGTTGTTTGTGTGAATACACTATCCCAGTCGCCTATTTTGAATTCGATTTTTCGGGCAAGTTTTTGTCCCTTGTAATTCAATGGGCCTTCGTCTGTTAGCAGTTCAGTCATGGATGTGTTAGAAGTAATTATAAAATCTTTGCCAACGATTTGACCATTTGGGAGTTTGACGCCAAGTCCAGGAGCTATAAAAAATCCATCTTTTGATCTTATAACTTCATAAAATTTACCTTGCAGTGTTGGATTGCGTTGCATGTAAGGTCCTTCCCATTTGCCAGGGTAGGCAAGATTAAGACAGCCGATTGTTGATCCAACAAATTTTTCTACAGTAAAGAAGTCTATTCGTAGGCTGTCATAATTAAAGCTTAAAATGTTACAGGTTGTATCTATGTTTGTTAAAATTTTTTCAATTTGTTCAAGATCATTTTGAATTATTGTGGCCAGTTGTGCCGGCCCTTCTTTGGAGGTTTTTACCAGGAAAATCACAAAAAGGCTTGCAATCAGGGTTGCACTAAAAATGACGAAATACTGCCTAAGCTTTTTTGAGACAGGTCCAAATTTTTTATCTACTTTTTCATCAATGGAGTTAAGAAATTCATCAAGTTTCTTCATTGTTACTCTTCCATTTTAAAAATTTTAAACTCTATTTCAATTACATATCACTCACAGTTGTACAACAAAAGTTGTATTAAAATCAATATTTTTTAAAATACATTTTGTTCCGTTGCCTTTCTCTTTTATAATCCCATTCCATAGATCTGTTTGACTTTCGGCAAAGCATTTTTTACATTTTCGGTACAATCTTTTTTGGATACCAAAATTATGTTATCAGTTTCAACTATGCATAAATCGCTTACTCCAATACATACAACCACTTTTTTGCTAGTGCTACTTAGGTTATTGTATCCATCGATATTTATGATATCTTCTATGCTCTTGGCAAAACGTTTTTTCAGTGATAAAAATACTGCCAAATTTCCAACATCATGCCATTCAAATATTGCAGGAATTAGATATATATTTGAACTTTTTTCCATTATAGCGTAATCGATTGAAATATTTTCTAAAGAGTCATAAGTTTTTTTACCGGTTATGTAGCTTTGCATATTATCAAAAAGTTGGGTACTGTGTGTTTTGAATTCATTTAAAAATGTTGAAACTTTCCCGACAAATATTCCCGCATTCCAAAACATGTTGGGTTGATTTATGTATTGATTAGCTTTTACTAGATCCGGTTTTTCATGAAATTTGATTACCGGAAATATATTTTGGCAGACAGAAGTATCTGCTTGGATATAACCATATCCGGTAGCCGGCATTGTAGGCATAACCCCAAGTGTTACAATTTTTGCGTTGTTTTGTGCAAATGTTATGGCTTGCTCAACTGTTTTATTAAAAATATCTTTTTCGGGAATGAAGTGATCTGCAGGAAGAATAATTATTGTTGCATCGTGATCTAATTTCTTTATTTTTTCGCACATCCACAGAATTGCCGGTGCAGTATTTCTTGCAACTGGTTCTGCCTCAACTGTTATATCCAAATTTTGAACTTGTAAATGTTGAATGTGATTTTTTACAAGTTCCAACTGTTCTTGGTTTGTTAGGACCCAAATTTTATGATCCGGATTTTTTTGATTTCCCCAATTTATTCTTTCAATTGTTTGTTCGAGAAGCGATTTGTTATCAATGAATGTAATAAGATGCTTAGGACATTTTTTTGTGCTTAGTGGCCATAGCCTTTGTCCACTACCTCCTGCAAGAATAACAAAGTGATTCATGGCTGCATCCTCAAGTTATATTTTGTTGTTTCGACGGTTCTTTGTTTGCAAGTAGCAGCCATAGCCCAACAGCTGCGAGAATTATTAAAACAAATTCAAACATCATTCTGAATCTGGCGCATCCATCATGTCCTGTTATTATTGAAAAGTAAAAAATATATGAACTAATAAAATATAAGAGAGTGTATTTTTTGTTGGTAAATATTGTTATAAGTGCGAAAAAGCATAGTATATATCTTATTATTGACCATATTGCTTCATAAAAACCAATAGATTTTAACCAGTTGGATGATGCTCCAGATTCTATATAAAGCAATGTTTTTTGAAACGCCGTTCCATGCATTTTGAAAAACGAGATGTCTCCTCCATGAACATAGGGCTCAATTAAAACTTTTAAATTTGTTGTAAATAATCCCAAAAATGTTTTTATTACGTTTTTAATCCATACATAAACGAATAGAGTTGGGTTTTCCATAACATCTTGCTTAAACATCATTTTTATATATTCGATGTTAAAGTTATTATGTCCTGCAATAAACTGTAGTTTTAATCTTTCAGTATCTGATGAAGTGCCATATTTTTGGGCCAGAACATTTGGGTAAAACCAGAAATAAACATTTACTGAATCAAGATTTCCAATTTTAAACTGATCAAATACGATTTTATTATGCAACATATAGGCAAATATCGGTGCTGCAAATAACAGCAAAAAAGATGCAGAGAAATTTAATTTTTTATCACTTGGGGCACTGTAATAAATTAATGGTAACAGTAGTATTGGGTAATAAAGTGCTGCCGGCTTTATTAAGACTGATATGCCAAGCGCAATGCCTGAAACGCTTAGACTTTTTAAGTTATTATCATAAAGATAGGCTGTAAACCGTTCAAAGAAAAGTATCAAAAATAGGGCGAGAAAAGATTCTGTTAAAATAAATTGAGAAAAAGTTAAAAAACCAATATTAATGCATGTAAGAGCAAAGGCTATTATGCCTACAGTTTCGTTAAATAGGCGTTTTGCTGTAACAAAAATTAAAAAAGCAGCCAGTAGTGTTAATAAAATTTGAATTAAAATGACCCATTCAATTTGCGGTGAAAATATTTTGAAAATTATGCCCATGATGATTGGATATCCGAGTGTGTAGTATGGGAATTGCGTTTGAGTAGGTATTGGGGCAAGAGTGTTTTTTTCGTATAAAAATGTAGCTTTTTCGATATAAGCTTTGGAATCGATATCGCAATGAAAATTTGTCGGAGGTATTTGTAAAAAAAGTATCAGTGATAAATTTAAAAAAATTGCAGAAAATAGTATTAAAAGTAAAAATGTTTTTTTATTTATCATAAGTGTTCCATAATTTTTAATTATCTATATTTTTAATTGCCCATAGATTTTGTAAAGTCCACTTTTGTACGGCAAAACTGTAAACATTGTTTTTGTATAATTTTTCCAGAGCAGTTCTTCCCGGATTAGTTGGCACATTAGCTTGAATAGAGTTTGATTTTTGACTTAGTTTTTCAAAATAAGCAGGAAAGTATTTTCCGTTATTTAGCCAACGCACTGTTGGGGCTGCAAATCCGACTTTTTTACGATCTATTATCTCGTCAGGTAAAATTCCGCGACATATTTTTTTTAAAAGATATTTTGTTGTATTATTTTTGAATTTTAGGTGAGCAGGAACATTTAACATGAATTCAACAAGCTTGTGATCCAAAAATGGTTCGCGTGCTTCAAGCCCTTGGGCCATCGACATTTTGTCCGCTCTCATTAAAAGCAGTTCCGGGAGCCTTTGTTTAAGTTCGAGATAAAGCATTTTTTTACAGAAATCTGCAGAGGGATCGAGTTGTTTCAGTTTTGACATGTGGTATTTCACAATTGAAAAACTATCAAAATTTTGTTGCATGCCCGGATAAATTTGTTCGACAATTGGATCAAAAAGCGGATCTGTTTTTTTGGTATATAATTTTTTGTTATACAAAAAGTTTTTGTGTTGTTCGTTGAATGCAATTGCGCCACCCCAAAAAAGTTCACGATTATGTGCCCAATTTTGTATTAATTCTGATTTGGTTGGATTCGATTTTAAAAATGGATTTAACAGAGTTTGTGCTGCTTGGCGTGCAAATGCAGGAATTATTTTTTGAGTTGGATGCCAAATTTTATCATAAAATTTTTTGTATGTAGCGTACGTGCTATATCCAAAGAACAGCTCATCAGCCCCTTCTCCCACTTGTGCAACCACAATTCCTTTTTCGCGAGCTAATTTGGAAACATAATAAAATGGTATACAGACGCAGTCCGCCAGAGGTTCGTCCAGGTGATAAACCATCTTCTCGAAAAAATCAAAAGCCTCTTTTTCTGAGATGATTATTTCATGATGATCTGTTCCAAATATTTTGGCTACCAGCCGTGCCCATTTAATTTCGTTGGACTCAGGTCCATCCGAAAAGGCAACTGTAAATGTCTTTACTAAATGCGCATATTGTGACATAAGTGCTACGTTTAAGCTTGAATCAATGCCTCCGGACAGAAATGCGCCGACCGGAACATCGGCAATCATTCTTTTTTTTGTTGATTCTATTAATAATTTAGTAATATTTTCTATGCAAAAATCTTCAGATTCGAACTGTTTTTTTTCTGTGGATGAAATTTGTTTTACCGGATTATACCACTCTTGAAAAGTCGTATTTTTATTGGAATCAACTTTTAGGTAAAATCCTGCTGGGAGTTTATAAATGTCTTTATAGATCGTGTATGGTGCCGGCGTTACCATGAATGTTAGATAGTGATACTGTGCAATTGGATTAATCTCGTTTTTTAACCAAGGCAAACACCATAAAGCCTTAATTTCAGATGCAAAACCCAAAATATTTGATTGTAATGAAAAGTAGAGTGGTTTGACCCCAATTCTATCGCGAATCAAGTACAATTCACGTTTTTCAAAATCGTACAAGCAGATTGCAAACATACCGGTGAGCTTATGTACAAAATTTATTCCCCATTCTTTGTATGCGTATAAGATTGTTTCGGTATCAGATTTTGAGAAAAATTCGTAATTTAAGCTTTCAAGTTCAGCTCTTAACTCTTTATAGTTATATATTTCACCATTAAAACAAACAACAACAGTTTTTTGTTTATCAAACATTGGCTGGTTTCCGGATGGAGACAAATCAATAATTGATAAACGCCTATAAGCCAGGCCCAACTGGTGTTCGTCGGATTTGTAAATTTGATGAGCATCGGGTCCTCTATGCGCAATTGCCTGCTGCATTTTATTTAAAAGTTCTTCATCGACAGTAAAATTTTTGTTATCTAAATTTAGATATCCGGCTAGTCCACACATAGTAACTCTCAAATGGCTTCCATGATTGCATTTTTAATTAAGTTGTGCTTCAGAATGCTTCTGTGTTTTTGTTTTTAAATTTATTTTGGTTTTATATTTATCTTCATAACTAATAATTTCATCAACAGCTTTCATGGCAGAAAGCATTGCAGTGTCCATGTTGTTATACTGGTGCATGCCATTCCTGCCCATCAATTTAAGATTTTTAAATTTACCAAGATAGTTATAAACGATATTTAAATATTCTTTGTAATTGCCTTCATAAATTGGGTAGGCATCGGGAATTCTTAATGCCATGCCGTCAATAATTAATTCTTTTTTCACAAGACCTATTTTATCAATTTCGAGTTTTGCTTGTTCAAGTAACTCTTCATCTGTCTTAATCCAGAATGGCTCATCAGTAAACGTAAAGCACTCAAGGCTTATTGCAGAGTGATTTTCATTAGGTCTTAATTTGGCTGAAAAATTGTTCATATTTCCAATTCTTATTGTACGAACACTTTTTTCATGAATGTAAAGCCAGTGGTCAGGCGTAATCTTTTCTTTATCTATAATTAAGTTGAGTGTTATAAGCGCTCTGCAACGTAGTTGCATGGCAGCATTAACAACTTCTTTGGGCGCGATTGGATCCATGTTTAAAACCAAGTCACGTAAAGTCATTGTTGATAAAAAGTAGTCTGCTTCATATCGAGTTAATTTTTGCGACATGTGTTGTATTTCGCTGTGTTGGTTTTCATCAGACATATTTTTTGTTAATACGCCCAAAATACTTTTACCGTCATGTTCAATTGACATAACTTTTTTATTGGTGTGAATTGAGCCGAATTCAGAATTTATTATTTTTTTACCAACATTATCCCACAATGTTCCTGCGCCATAAATTGGATAATAAAATTCGCCTAAAATTGTTCGGGGCGTATATTTTTTGAAAAGTTTTCCGAAGAATGCAAAAAACATTGCCTTGCCAAGTGAAAAATTTTTAATTCTTTGTGCAGCCCAGTCGGCAGAAATCTGATCGCATTTTATTCCCCAAAGCTTTTCTGTGTACGATTTAAAAAATATTTCAAAAAGCCTTTTCCCGAACCTATTCGAGAGCCAGTCTTCATAAGAATTAACTTTTTTAGGCCATAACTTATATCGAAAATAACTAGAAACGCAGTGTATTGACTCAAATGGACTTAATCCCATTAATGCGTTGATTGGTTGAAGCGGGTACAAGAAAAAATGTTTATTGTAATAAATTCGTGTAAAACGATTTAATTTTATAAATTCATCTTCACTTATTATATTTTTCCACCATTTTTCAATTTCTTTTGATTCTGTGACATAGTGATGGGGCCCAATGTCATACTTGTAATTTTTGTAATTGACTGTTTTTGCAAGTCCGCCGATCTGATTATCTTTTTCTATGATTTCTGCGCTAAATTTTTGTGTTTTTAAAAGCTCATAACCAGCGGTAAGACCCGCAGGTCCAGCCCCTATGATTAAGGCTCTTTTTTTGCTTGATACCATTTACTCCCCTTTTTTAGAAAATAAAAGTTGCCATTCTTTAATCGCTAAAATAATTAAAAATGATTCGATTGGCAATCTTAATCTCGCATAACCGCATGAAAGAGTCAAAAATATTAAGCAGCAGATAAAAGGCAGTGTTTTGATGAGTGTACATATTTTTCCGCGATCAATTGGTGATATAAATATAAATATGGCTAGGCCAAGTAAAATAAATAAAAAAAATATTATTTCAAAATAAATTACCCAAATTATAAATTTATTATTTACGTCAGGAAGCAAAAAACGTTTAAAAATGCTTTTAATACTTCGATTATTACTGTATTCAGGGAGTTGCCCGCCGGAGTCTATTACAAGTAACTCAGAGCTATAAAGTCCAAATGTTGTTTTTAACATGTTTGATATAAAATGTTGAACTGTAAGTACGGGGTTCTTAAGCATGTAAGATATTGCGAGCTTTTCCGCTAATTGGCAGTGCTCGATTTCTTGCAACGGCTTGCCCAGTACATTTGTTTTTGCTGGTTCAAGATTTTTAAGTTCAGCGTAAACCTTTTTTTGTGCCTGTTCATAAGTTATTTTTTCATCCATCATGCAAAGCCTTACTGCTGAATGATTTAAAAAATGTGGGCCTGAAAGTGTGTGCATAAAAATGTAGCCGGTTAGAAGAAAATTTCTGAATATCCATATACCCAATGTGAATGCAAGCCCAGTACTA
>Ga0172379_10011416_pt1 | contig 10582 bp, 9 predicted proteins | sample GrowelOW334metaG_FD_119756 | JGI IMG/M metagenome (GOLD analysis project Ga0172379, IMG submission 119756) | Groundwater microbial communities from an aquifer near a municipal landfill in Southern Ontario, Canada - Groundwater well OW334 metaG | ecosystem: Environmental > Aquatic > Deep...
AAGACGTGTTATTTTTTGTTGATAATATTTTCCGTTTTACTCAAGCCGGTTCCGAGGTATCCGCTTTATTGGGCAGAATGCCGAGTGCTGTTGGTTATCAGCCGACTTTGGCGACTGAAATGGGAGAACTTCAAGAAAGAATTGCTTCCACAAAAAACGGTTCAATTACTTCAATTCAAGCGGTTTATGTGCCGGCTGACGATTTAACCGATCCGGCTCCGGCCACCACTTTTACGCATCTTGATTCAACTGTGGTTTTATCCCGTTCTTTATCGGAATTGGGAATTTATCCGGCTGTTGATCCTCTTGATTCTTCTTCAATTATTTTGGATCCGAAAATTGTCGGAGCAACACATTATGAAGTCGCCCGCGGCGTGCAGAAAATTTTACAGCGCTATCGCGATTTGCAGGATATTATCGCTATTTTGGGCATGGAAGAATTATCCAATGAAGATAAATTAATAGTTTCTCGGGCCAGAAAAGTCCAAAGATTCTTGTCTCAGCCTTGTTTTGTGGCTGAAACTTTTACCGGTCATCCGGGCAAATATGTCAAATTAGCCGATACAATCAGAAGCTTTAAAGAAATTTTAGACGGCAAACATGATGACAAAGGTGAAGGCGATTTTTATATGAAAGGCAGTATTGATGACGTTATTGCCAATATTAAAAAATAATTTTTTATGCCAACTGATAAAAAAACAATTGAATTTGAAATTGTTACTCCAGAAAGAGTGGTTTTGAAAGAAGAAGTTCTTCAAGCTACGATTCCGACTCAATCGGGCGAAATTACAATTTTGCCGGATCATATTCCGTTGGTTTCAATTTTAAATCCGGGTGTTATTGAACTTAAAAAACCGAGCGGCGAGAATGAAATCATTTCGGTTTCCGGCGGTTTTGTGGAAATCCTGAAAAATAAAATTATTATCTTGGCTGATACTGCCGAATTGGCTATTGAACTTGATGAACAAAGAATTGAGGAAGCCAGAAAAAGAGCGGAAGAAATGAAAAAGAGCAAAGATATTGACGATGTCCAATTTGCGGAAATCAGCGGCCAAATTGAAAAACAATTGGCCCGTTCCAAAGCGGCCAAAAGATGGCGTAATTTAAAAAATATTAAATAGATCAAAGTTAAATCACTTAACACTACTTTTTCACGGCCGTGAAAAAGTAGTGTTTTATTTTTTCGCTTATCAACTTATTCGCTTATCAGCTTATTAACTGAAAACGGGGTTGACATTTTTTGAAAATTTGATAAAATTTTTTTAGTACATCATTTACTCTAATAAAAGAGTAAATAAAAAAATAAAAAGGAGGAAAGATGCCTAAAATTCCGCCAGCCGTAATGTGGAATCATACGCCACTGTTAGAGTCGGGTCTTAAACATTTATTTACCGGCAAAGTAAGAGAGACCTACGAAATACCATCTAGACCGGACGTTTTGCTTATCGTCTCGACTGATCGTATTTCTATCTTTGATGTGATTATTAATCAAACAGTCAAAGATAAAGGGGCAATATTAACTGCCTTAACTACCTTTTGGCTGCGTGAAATTATAACCGGAATAGTGCCTAATCATCTCATCGCTTTTGGCAAACAAGTTAATAATTTTTTACCAAAACCTTTATCGCCGGAAATTCTCAAGCGGGCAATGATAGTTAGACGACTTAATATGCTGCCATTTGAATTCATAGCTCGCGGTTATTTGACTGGATCAGGATTAAAAGCTTACAACGAACAAAATCGCGTGGTTTGCGGTCATTTATTACCAGAAGGTCTTCATGACGGTTCAAGACTATCTCAACCCATCTGTACACCAACCACAAAATCTCAAGACGGCCATGATGAGCACGTAAATATCAGCCAAATTGACAGTGATATAGAAAAAACGGTTTTAGATATTTATCGTTTTGCCCAGGGATTTGCCGAGGTGCGTAATATCATCATTGCTGATACCAAGTTTGAACTCGGACACGATTGTTTAAATAACCGCCTAACACTGGGAGACGAAATTTTTACCCCGGATTCTTCTCGGTTTTGGTTAAAAGATGAATGGATAGAAGCTCGAACAGAAGGCAAATCGCCGCCGAGCGGTTTAGATAAACAACCGGTGCGAGAATGGGGCAAAGGAGTTTTTGATAAGATAAATCCGGAAAATCAAGCAGATCTTGATAAAGCATGGAATATTGTGATGCCATCTGAAGTCATTAAACAAACAACAGAAAGGTATCGTAATATTTTCAAACTGCTGACTCGGATGGAGCTTGAAGAATTCCAGCTTAAATATGGAATCTAATTTACAACAAAAGAGGGGGCTATACTAACAAGTATGCCCCCCTATTTTTTTTATATGGACAATTATATAAAAAACTATTATAATAGATTTATGAATACAAATAATCAATTTGAATTAATCCAATCCGAATTTAAATTGACGCAGCAGCAAATGGACAAATATGACACTCTTTTATATCAAATTAAAACTTGGGTTGTCACTATTTGGGTCGCTTTATCCAGCTGGTCATTTCAATCAAAAACAAAAGAAATTTTGATTTTGTCTATTTTCATCGTTTTAACTTTTTGGTTCTTGGACGCTTATAATAAAAATGTCAGGCAGGACTATAAAAACAGGCGCGATGAAATCGCCAGCGCTCTAAAAATATATTTTCAAACCGATACTTTACCGAAGGATTTTGTCTCTCCGGATTTACCCGAGCACAAAACAATTGAAACAATAAAACATTTATTCCGCCCGCATGTTTTCTTGCTTTATCTGACTCTGATTATTATTTCTCTGCTGATTTATTCTTTTGTTTTTTAAAGTTTATCAATTGACAATTTTTTATGGCAATTATTTATTCAAAAAAATTCATTTTAAGACCGCTCAAAAAAGGCGATGAGTTTTCTTTAACAAAAAATATCAATGATAAAATAATATCCAGAAATACCATGACCATTCCTTATCCTTATAAAATAAAGGATGCTCGCTCTTGGATTAATCAAAATTTAGAATCAGCCAAAAAGAAAAAGAAAACTAAAATTGCTTTTGCTATTGATATTGGAGGTGAAGTTGTCGGCAGCATCGGATTGCATAAAATAGAAGGACATTGCACTGAATTGGGATATTGGTTGGGAAAAAAATATTGGGGACAGGGGATTATGACTGAAGCCGCGAAACTGATAACAAATTATGCCTTTTCTGAATTGGGATTAAAAAGAGTATATGCCACTGTATTTTTATTTAATAAACCTTCAGCAAAAGTTTTGAAAAAGGCCGGATTTAAATTTGAAGGAAAATTGATAAAAAATAAGAAAAAGGGCGGCAAATTCTTGGACAACTTGCTTTACGCTAAGACAAAATAATTAAAATTAAGAATTCAATAATTTTCCACAGGTCAACTATTGCATTTGGAAAAAACTTCTTATATAATTAATTTACAATTTATTAACTTATCAAGAGAGGCGCGGAGTTTCCGAGTTAAATCGGAATGCGGGAACAAAACCCGATGATGTGTCCAGCAACCTTCCAGGAGCGATATCTCTGGAAAGGTGCTAAAGAACCCGAAAGGGAAGATAATGGTCAAATCTTTCATTCTTTCGGGGATGAATTTTTTTATTAATCATTAAATAAAAATGTATGATGCACAAAATTAAAACAGCCGAGAGCGTTGCCATCGGCCATCCGGACAAAGTCTGCGATCAAATCAGCGACGCAATTTTAGACGCATGTTTAAAGGTTGATCCGAATTCGCGCGTAGCGATAGAAACTATGGGCGGACATGGTTGTGTTCATATTATGGGTGAAATAACCAGTCATGCCAATCCGAATTACGCTTTAATCGCAAAAAAGGTTTACAAAGATTGCGGATACAAAGACAAAGTTAAAATTTTTGTTAATGTTGTAAAACAATCGCCGCAAATAAAAGCCGGAGTTGATACTGGCGGCGCCGGAGATCAAGGAATAATGATTGGTTATGCCTGTGATGAAACTAAAGAAATGATTCCTTTGGAAGTTTTAATGTCTCGTCAATTAATAAAAGCAATGGGCGCCTGCGATGGCAAAAGCCAAGTAACGCTTAACGGCAAAAAAATAGAAAAAATTATTACCAGTTTTTGCGGCGGAAATTACCCGAAGAAATTAATTGATTTATTGGCAAAGTGGGGGATTAAAGACGGCGATAAACGTTGGCTTAAAAATCCTGCCGGCAAGTGGACTATTGGAGGATTTATGGCTGATACCGGTTTGACCGGCAGAAAATTAATTGTTGATAATTACGGACCGAATATTTCAATCGGCGGCGGAAGTTTTTCTGGTAAAGATGCCACAAAAGTTGACCGATCAGCCGCTTATATGGCGCGCAAAGTAGCCGTGGACTTGCTTAAAAAATACAAAGCTCAAAAAGTTTTTGTGAAATTGGCTTATGCCATAGGAGTGGCAAAACCGGTTATGGCAACAGCTGAATTACATTTTAAAAATAAACCAATGAAATCCATATCTCACATTGAAGGATATGATTTAACGCCTGCGGGAATTATTAAATATTTAGATTTGCAAAAACCGATTTTTAGGGAGACCGCCAAATACGGACATTTTGGCAATGGATTTAAGTGGGATATTTAATCTTGCAGTTAAATAAGTAAAATAAAAAAGCCTGCTTCTAAACAGGCTTTTTTATTTAAAATTTTAAACTAATCGGGTAATAATAAAAATAAATAAAACACCAAGACAAGTCAGACAAATTAATTTAGGAGAGCTGTGCTTGCTGTGCGCTTCAGGTAAAATGTCGCTGGCGCCGATATACAGTAAAAATCCGGCGAAAAATCCCAGATACCAAATTAAAAAGTGCGGAGGAATAATAAATAAAAATGTTGAAAGCACTCCCAATACCGGAGCCAAAGCATCAAAGAATAAAAACATCTTTGACTTTTTCATATTGTTTTTATGAGCCAACATAAAAGTTATAGTATTCATACCGTCGGTAAAATCGTGAGAAATAACGGCAATGGCCACCAATAAACCAACTGCCTGATTAACTTGAAACGCAAAGCCAATACTGATTCCGTCCATAAAACTGTGTCCTATTAAAGCCAGGGCTGAGAATACGCCGACTTGCGGATGTTTATGTTCGGCATAATCCGTTTCGTGTGTATGATGAATTAAAATTGTTTTTTCCAAAATATGGAATAAAAGAAAACCGACTACCAAAGCAATCATCGGTTCAATCGGCGGATATTTGTTAATGCCGACTTCGGTTATAATCTCCGGTAAAATATCAAAAGCCACCACGCCCAGCAATACGCCGGCGGTAAATCCCATTATCAAATGAAGGCGATTTTTAAATTTAATGGCCAGCAACCCGCCGCTTAAAGTGGAAACAAAAGTAATAATGGCTAAAATAACGATTTCCATATAGAATTATATTATAACAAATTTACTTTTTTATCAATAGACAATTTGCTTAAAAAATTGTATAATATTTTGTAGTAATACATCTTAATTTAATAAAAAAATAAAATTATGGAAAAAACAAATACACCCTACAACACGCCAAAAGATGTCTTTTTGCATCTTTTTAATATCATTCTTTTTTATTTAAGCATTGTAAATTTTATTTTGCTTATAACCGAATATATCAGTGTTATTTTTCCTGATGCCCTCAGTTTTTACTATAACGGCATAACAAGGGCGATTCAGGGTTCCACTTCAATATTGATAATATCCATTCCTGTTTTCATATTAACTTCTTGGATGCTGGGAAAAGATCTTAAAAATAATCCTGAAAAAAGAGAAATGAAATTGAGAAAATGGCTGCTTTATTTTACTCTTTTTATTTCCGCGATGACCATTATCATAGATCTTATTATTTTCATCAATAATTTTCTGAGCGGCGAATTAACCATTCAATTCTTTCTCAAAATTTTAACCGTGCTTTTGGTCGCCGCAGCTGTTTTTGGTTATTATATTTGGGATCTAAGAAGAAAAGACCCGGAAACTTCCAAATTACCGAAAATACTTGCTTGGGTTATTTCAGGCATAATTTTATTGAGCATAGTTTGGGGATTTTTTATTCTTGGAACACCGGCTGTTCAACGAGATAGGAGATTAGATGAACAAAGAATTTTTGACCTTCAAGAAACTCAAGACAGAATTATCAATTATTGGACACAAAAAGAAAAATTACCTCAAACTCTTGGCGAACTGGAAGACAGTATCTCCGGATTTGTTGTTCCTCAAGATCCGGAATCTGACGCTTTATACGAATATAATATAACCAACCCTCTTTCTTTTGAATTATGCGCAACATTTAACGCTTCAAGTAAAAATCCCAAATCAATTTCTGTTAAATCAAAATATTCTCCTTCATTAAATCGGGGCGACTCCCTTCAACAAAATTGGGATCACGAAACAGGAAGAATTTGTTTTACAAGAACGATTGATCCGGAATTGTATAAATTAAAAGTAAAATAAAATGAATCAAGCTCAAGCGTTTTCAATACTTAAGGCCGGCGCGAATGTTTATTTAACCGGTGAGCCAGGATCAGGAAAAACATATTTAGTAAATCAATATGTTTCGTATTTGCGCGAAAATGGTGTTGAACCGGCAATTACGGCCTCTACAGGCATTGCCGCAACGCATATCGGCGGCATGACGATTCACTCGTGGTGCGGTATTGGAATTAAAACCAAACTGGATAGGCATGATTTGGATAAAATCGCTTCAACTAAATATATTGAAAAGCGCATTAATCAAACTAAAGTTCTTATTATTGACGAGGTGTCAATGCTTCCGCCGGAGACGATTACGATGATTGATTTGGTTTGCCGCGAAGTCAAACAAAATTCCGAACCGTTTGGCGGCATAATAGTGATTTTTGTCGGAGATTTTTTTCAGCTTCCGCCAATTATTAAAATAAAAAGAGAGGATAATACCCAAACATCTTTACTCGGAAATAAATCAGCTCATTTTGCTTATGATTCTCCGTCATGGGAAAGAGCGAATTTGGCCGTTTGTTATCTTGATGAACAATTTCGACAGGAAGATAATAATTTTCTTGCCATACTTTCTTCGATCAGGCGCAATTCATTTAAAAATAGTCATTTATGCCATCTTGAAACAAGAAAAGTTGAATATCATTTGACGCCCAATAATATACCTAAACTTTTTACGCATAATATTGAAGTGGATCGCATTAACGATGAAATGTTGTCTAATCTCAAAGGCGAATCAAAAGTTTTTAATATGATTTCGCAGGGTCATGATATTTTTACCGCTTCTCTAAAAAAGGGCTGTCTTTCTCCGGAAACGCTTTGTTTAAAAATCGGCGCTACAGTAATGTTCACGAAAAATAATCCCGTTAAAGGATTTGTAAACGGCACACTCGGTACTGTTGAAGAATTCAATCAAATTGGCAATCCGATTGTCAAAACGCGAAATGGAATGAAAATTAAAGTTGAACCAATGGATTGGACGATAGATGAAAATGGCAGCGTACGAGGCCGAATTACGCAAATACCACTTCGTCTTGCTTGGGCAATCACTGTGCACAAAAGCCAGGGAATGACATTAGATGAAGCAGTAATGGATCTCTCAGATGTTTTTGAATTCGGACAAGGCTATGTCGCGCTCTCAAGGGTAAGAAAACTTTCCGGGCTTTATCTGCTTGGCTGGAATGAACGCGCTTTTCAAGTACATCCCGAAATTATCGTTAAAGATGAACTATTCAGATCACTATCAGACCAAATTGAAATAGAATTTGCCAAAATTTCACCAGTTGAACTTGAAAAAATATATCAAAACTTTATTACTGTTTGCGGAGGAGAATCAAAACCAAGAAAAAATAAATCCCGCAACTTGAATTATTCTGGAAAGATGCGGGATAAAAAATGCAATACACATGATGAAACTCTTATTTTATGGAATCAAGGAAAAACAATTTCTCAAATTGCCAAAACACGCGGATTAAAAGAAGAAACCGTCTTAAACCATCTTGAAAAACTTGTTTTAAGTGGTAAAATTAACAGAGCAGATATATCCCGTCTTATTACGCCTTCGCTTTCTTACGCTCTTGCTGAAATTTATGCCGCATTTTACGAACTTAAAACCAAGTCGCTTTTGCCGGTTTTTAAAAAATTCAAAGGCGCGTATTCATACAATGAATTGCGAATAGCCAGAATGATGCTAAAAGAATAAAAAAATATCAATTTTTTATATTTTAAATAATTTAACAAAAAAATATGGAAAAATATTTAGTGCCAATTATTAGCACGATCAGCATAATGATTAACTTTATGTTTTACATGAAAGTTCCCTGGTATGTTATTTTAACAGTATTATCGTCTATAATATTGTTAATGATAATATTACTATCTGCGAAGAAATGGGGGATTAAATAAAATATGCCAGGTAGTGAAAATTTGACTTGTCCTCCTGTAGTTTAGAAAGTTTTACTTGGTATATACCATATTGTACATTTAATTCATTATTTAAAAATTTTATTGAATTTTAGTCGGACAAATATTTTATAAAATAAACAAAGACTTTAATAATATAATTTAATTAATATTTTAAAATTTGATAATTAGATTAAAATTGTCAAATTTCTACTACCTGGTATGAATACTTTTAAAAAACAATATAAACAAGCCTGGATTATTGATGTCAGTATGGGTTACGGCCATCAAAGAACAGCTTATCCTTTAAAACATCTTGCGCCTGACGGACAGGTGATTAGCGCCAATAATTATCCGGGAATTCCCAGTTCCGATAAAAATGTCTGGGAAGCAAGCAGAAAATTTTATGAATTTATTTCCGGTTTTAAAAGAGTGCCTTTAATAGGCGACTTATGTTTTTTTATTTTTGATCAATTTCAAAAAATCGCCGATTTTTATCCCAGACGAAATCTTTCGCAGCCGAATTTATTTCTCAAACAAACCCTTGGTACGATTAAAAAGGGATGGGGGAAACATTTAATTGAAAAGTTAAAACAAAATCCAATTCCCATAATTACCACTTTTTTTGTTCCGGCTTATATGGCGGAATTTTATAATTATCCGGGAGATATTTATTGCGTGGTTTGCGATGCTGATATTGCCAGAGCTTGGGCTCCATATAACCCAAGGAGAAGCAAAATTAAATATTTCGCGCCCACCAGCCGGGTGGCAAGTCGCTTACAACTTTACGGAGTTAGAAAAGAAAATATATTTTTGACCGGTTATCCCTTACCGAATGAAAATATCGGTTCGGAAAAAATGGAGATTTTAAAATCAGATCTCTGTCAAAGAATTGAGAATCTTGATCCCAGGGGTCTCTATCGCCAACGTTATACAACATTAATTGAACAATATCTGGAAAATTGTCCAATAAAATCAGAACATCCATTAACTCTAATGTTTGCTGTCGGAGGCGCCGGCGCTCAGAAAGAAATAGCCATTAATGTGGTTAAAAGTTTAAAAGAAAAAATCAGTAGAGAAGAAATTAAAATTATCCTGGTTGCGGGCATTAAAAATTGGGTTAAAAACTTCTTTATAAGAGAATTGAGTAATTTAGATTTTGAAAATGATCCCGCTAGAAGCGGGATTGAAATTATTTACGCGAAAAATATGAAAGAATACTTTGAAAAATTCAATGCCGCTTTGAGAATAACGGATATTTTATGGACCAAGCCAAGCGAATTGTCTTTTTATTCCGGACTTGGTTTGCCGATTATTATTGCTCCTTCAGTCGGTTCGCAAGAAAATTTTAATCGCGATTGGCTTATTCAACATCACGCCGCTATTGTTCAAAACGACCCAAAATACACCAATGAATGGCTTTTTGACTTTTTAAAAACCGGTTCTTTGGCTGACGCGGCAATGCATGGCTTTGTTGAAGCCAGAAATCTTGGAGTTTTTAATATAGAAAAAGTGCTTAACGGCGAAGAGATTTAAATTTTAAAATAATTTTGATATGTGGCTAATTGTTGTTTTAATTGCCCAATTTCTTAATGCTATAGTTTTTTTATTTGATAAATATCTGCTAGGGAGCGGTCGGATAGATAAACCCGCATTATACGCTTTTTATGTCGGCATGTTGGGCATAATCGGCGTGGTTTTGATTCCGTTCGGCGGATTAAGTTTCCCTGGAATGAATGGGTTGCTAATTGACTTCTTGACCGGCGGTATTTATATTTTAGCCTGTTGGGTTTTTTATCAGGCATTAAAAGTAAATGAAGCATCAAGGGTGGTACCGGTAGTCGGCAGTTTTAGCGCTGTTTTTGTTTTAATTTTAAGTACAATATTTTTGGGTGAAGCCTTAACCCCTAAATTTATCTCTGCTTTTTTGTTATTACTGGCAGGTAGTGTTTTAATCAGTCTTCGTTTGACTAAAAAACGAGAAAAATTTGATTACAGATTTTTACTTGCTGTTTTGGCAAGTTTTATTTTTTCTGTATTTTACATTTTAACAAAATATATTTATCTCCATCAGCCGTTTATCAGCGGATTTATTTGGTCCAGATTCGGCGGAGTAATTTTTGCCTTATTCTTATTATTTATTCCTTCGGTCGCCAAATCTATTTTTAAAAAATCAGAAAAAAAAGAACCGGC
>Ga0172379_10011417_pt1 | contig 10580 bp, 11 predicted proteins | sample GrowelOW334metaG_FD_119756 | JGI IMG/M metagenome (GOLD analysis project Ga0172379, IMG submission 119756) | Groundwater microbial communities from an aquifer near a municipal landfill in Southern Ontario, Canada - Groundwater well OW334 metaG | ecosystem: Environmental > Aquatic > Deep...
GGAAATTTTTATCTCGCCTCTTTTATAAAAAGCTTCAAAAAATATCCAAAACAAATAGCCGGAAAGAGAAGAATGGCGGGCAATGGCGACCGGCTTAATTTTTATTTCATATTCCATATTTTCTCCCAATTCTTCAACTATTTCCCTTGATATGATTTTTTCGAAAGGAATTTCAACTTCATCTTCTTTTATCCTCCCTCCGGGAAAATCATAAAATCCCGCCATGGAACTTTCATCCGGCATCTTTAATATCAGAATCTCCCCTTTCTCATTTTTCAAAATTACTTTCAAAGAAACCTGAAATAATTTATTTTCCATAGATTTTTATTTTAATCATTAATTGCTCGCGCTGGAATAATGGTTCAAAGCAAACAGCCAAAAACGGCGTGAAACAAACAAGAAAATCGCGGCAATCAAAAAAGAAGAACCTATCAATTGCCAGTTCAAGCCGTAAACCAAAATTTTAGCCGGAATAGTTGCCATAAAAGCCAAAGGAATGACCGCCGTTAAAATCGTCCGCACGACGGCGTGAAAAATAATGTCCGTCGGATATTGAGACATTTTTGACAAAACATCGTTTAAGGCGAAAAAAGAACCTCCTTCCAAAGTCCAAAAAGTAACCGAACGAAAAATCAAAGTCAGACTGTAAGCGATGAAAAAAGCGTTCGCGAGCAACAAAAGATAGAAAAATCCGTTAAGCAACAATTGTTCCCAAGTCAAACCTAGATGACTCAAAGAATAAAACAAAACGGCTATTCCGCTGACCAAACGAACCGCGTCTTCCGGATCCCCCCGCCAAATGGAAACCAAAAACTGCGTATCCATCGGCTTGACCAAAATGCCGTCCAACGAACCCTGCTTAATAAATGTTTCCAAAATCCCAAGATAGGCGCATAAAAACCACATCAATCCTTCGACTATCATATAAGTCGCCACCACGGCCAAGGCCTGATAATAACCCCAACCGGCCAAATCGCCGATGAAACCGAAAATCACGCGCACAAAAACAACGCTAAGAATCATCTGCAAAAAAGAACCGAAGACCATGATAAAAAAATTGACGCTGTAAGCCATTCTAATCATCAAGCGAATGCGCCGAAAATAGAAAAAAAGCCGCCAAAATTTTTTAATTTTACGCGCCAAAGCCTTCATATTTTTTTAATCCAATCTTAAAGGTCAACCGATTGATGAAATAAAGCAAAATAATCCAAAATAAAGGCGCCAAAAATAAGTTTGGCTCGACAGCCAGACGGCCCGAAAAGATTGAAACCGGAACAAAAACGATATATTTGAAAGGCAACCAGTTATTGATATCAATGATAATTTGCGGCAAGAGATCCAAAGGCACAATACCCCCTTCCAAAAAAGATATGATTGTCCGGGCGGCGAAATTAAAACCCATTATGAAACCGAACCAAAAAGTGGAAAGGCCGATCAGATAAAATATCTGATAACTTATAAAAAAACCAAAACAGGCCGAAAGAAAGAAAAAGAAAAGACCAGCGGGCTGGAAAGAAAAATCAAAATAATTGCCAAAAAACCAACCCAAGACCGAAAAAACCAAAATAGCGACAATAACTCTGTAAGCCACTCCGCCCAACACTCCGGCCAATTTGAAATTGAAATAATTAACGGGCTTCGCCAAAAAATTATTTATATCTCCCTGACGAATATCATCGCCGATATGCCTGGCTATATCCATTCCTCCGAAAGCGACCGAAACAAAATTAACCGTCAAATAATAGAAAATCATCTGAGCCAAAGTGTAATTCCCAATCTGCCCCCCTTGCCTGTAAACCGAAACCCAAAGATAAAAAAATATCCCGAAACTGAAAAATTGGGAAAAAACAAACATGAAATTATTAAAACGGTAGATTAAATTGATCTGAAAACCGTTGCTGGCAACCTTAAAATATCGTCTCATAATTTATTGTTTTTTGGAAAAAATTCCGCGGATGATTTCCTCAATCTCCACTTCTTTAATATCAATGTCCCGAACCGGAATATCGGAAGAAAGAATTTGGCCGGCGATTTCCTTAACCTTTTCCCGCGGCACGCGAATGGTCGCTTTCGCTTCGTCGCATTCCAAAACTTCGCCGAATCGCCCGAGCGCCGGACAGACCGCCTCGTCTTCAAAAAAAATGGTAATAATTTTATCAAGCGCGTATTCCCGAATCAAATCATTCATCAACCCGTCAAAAACGATTTTCCCTTGATTGATCACGATTATCCGCCGGCAAAGCTTGGCAATATCGGCCATATAATGCGAAGTCAGCAAAATAGTAGTTTTTTTCTCTTGATTGTATTTAATCAAAAAATCCTGAATATTTTTTTGCGCGACAACATCAAGCCCGATGGTCGGTTCATCCAAAAATAAAACTTTGGGATGATGAAGCAAAGCCGCGATCAGTTCGCATTTCATCCTCTCCCCGAGAGACAATTTGCGGACCGGTTTTTCAACCACTCCTTCAACTCTCAAAAGTTTCATCAATTCCGCCAAATCTTTTTTGAATTGCCCGCCTTCTATTTCGTAAATTTCTTTGTTCAAAAGAAAACTTTCCATCGGCGGCAGATCCCACCAAAGCTGATTTTTCTGCCCCATTACCAGAGCCAATTGTTTCCGATATTCGTTTTTTCGCTCCCAAGGAATAAAATCCAAAACGCGCGCCTCGCCGGCCGTAGGCGTTAAAATGCCGGAAAGCATTTTGAGCGTTGTGGTTTTTCCCGCGCCGTTGGGACCGATAAATCCCACCAATTCTCCCTCGCTTATTTCAAAATTTATATCCTTTACCGCTTCGGAATACAATTTTTCGCTCCTGAAAAGATTTTTTACGGAGTGCCTTAAACCGGCCTTCTTTTTGGTGTATTCGTAGGTCTTGCTTAAATTTTTCACCCGAATGATCGGATTTGGCATATTGTTTCAATTTTATCACAGAAAACCAAGAATGAACAAAAAACCAATGAATATTTACTAAAAGATTTTACCATGATATATTAACCGTGTCCCCGATTCCAAAAGTATCGGAATCACCCCGAAAGCCCTTTAAAAAAAGGAGGTAAATCATGGAAGCTCATTACGACCATTGTGTGAGCGGCCATTCACATTTTTTGGTCACGGAAGACCTTTTCCCATTGATGAAATCGTGGGCAAAAGAAACTGGATTTTCCGCGCCTGATGTAACATGGTTCGCGAGAAACCACCAATTGCTGCAATTGGAGCTCTTGAGGGTTCTCAACAAAAACGGCTGCATCGCTGTTGTTGACTCCTTCCCTTATTTTTATATATTGAAAGAGCTTCAACAGTTGGTCTATCGATTTCTCGGAAGAGAAATCGAGTTCGGAGCCATTCTGTCGCTGGACAACGTCTACACGGGAAATATGAATCTCTCAGGATATTTTCCTCTCCAGTTTTCCCGGGCCATAGATATTGCCGGCAAAGAAATTGGCAGAAAGGAAAGACCCTTCTCTGAAAAATTGGATGCGCAAATTTTATCATTCAGAGAAACTCTTTCCGGTTTTACTTCCAAAGTCATTATTATCGATGATGGAATGTGGACAGGAGGAACGGCGAAGGAAACCTGTGAGTTGTTGAAAAAAAACAACTTTGAAGTCAAGGCGGCCGTAGTCGGAATAAATATCAGAAGAAAGGGTGTTCCTTGCTGTCTTGATCTTCCTGTTCACGCGGTTCAAACCTATGACGAATCCAGCCGACCGGTTCTTGATTGGGTTTGCGAAAGAGATTTCTTTCCGGGCGTGCCCCTTGGCGGACGAACAGTAGTTGACGATTCTTTACCCGATTTTTTCAGAAAAAACAGGGTTACCGCCGGCGCCTACTATATCGAGAAACCCGAGTGGTTAAAAAACTGGGCCTCCATTGACGACCCCGACGGACAATTCCGTCGCTTCTGCATCGGCCGCTCAATTGAGCTTTTCGAAGAAGTCGAAAGGCTTTCCGGCCGACCCGTTCTTTTCAGAAATCTAACCCGTGTTCCCTTCTCTTTAATTTTGAACGAAGACAAAGAGCAACGCGTGGTTGATCTTTTGGAAGAAATGGCATAAAAAATTGCCACAAAACCGCTTTGCCAAAAAACAAGGCGGTTTTTCAATTTTATTTGACTTTCCCGACTATTTTAGATATAATTTAATAACTTTTATTTCCCGCAAAATGAATTTTCCAAATAAAAACAAAAGGATAATAATTGACGCTGATACCGGGATTGACGACGCTCTGGCTATTATTTTGCTTTCCAAATATATTCCCGAAAATATTTTAGGAATAACGACTTGCGGCGGGAATGTCGGAGTGAATCAAACCACCAAAAACTCTCTGGCTATTCTCTCTCTGCTCGGCTTGAAAATCCCCGTTTTCAAAGGCAGCAAAAAGCCGTTAAAAGAAAAAAGTTATATTCCGGCTTATGATTATCAAGGGAAAAATGGCTTATGCAATATTAATCTCCCTAATTCTTTAAAACCCCAAAGAAAAAGCGCTTCCGATTTTATTATTGAATCAGCAAAAAAATATAAAAATGATCTAATAATTATCTCTTTAGCGCCGCTGACTAATATTGCCGAGGCGATTTTAAAGAACGAGAAAACAAAAAAGTATTTAAAGAATATCTTTATTATGGGGGGTGCCATCCGCGTTCCCGGAAATCAGACAAAATATGCCGAATTCAATTTTTTTCAAGACCCTGATTCGGCTAAAATTGTTTTTGAATCTATCGCTAAAATAAGGCTTATCCCGCTGGATGTTACCAATAAATGCGTTATTGGGAAAAAAGAAATAAAGAAATTCAAAAATGGGAAAATGGGAAGTTTTGCTTCCGCGGCAATCAAAAACTGGTATGGTTTTTTCGGCAATCAAAAGAAAAGAGAATTTGAGCTTTATGATCCGCTGGTCGCCGGCGCTCTTTTGGGAAATTTTTTGAATTTTAAAAAAATAAAGGTTAAAATTGTTACCGAAGGAAGTAAAAAAGGTCAATTGTTAAAGGACGAAAAAGGTTTGGAAATTGAATGTGCCTTAAAAGTTAAAAACAAAGAATTTCAGAAATTCTTTTTTGAATCAATCAACGCCTTTAGAAAATAAAAAAATGCCCATGAAAAAACTGGACTCATTTGATTTATTGAAAAAATTTGTAAGTGTGAACTCCTCAACGGATTCTTCCAATGAAGAATTTGTCTTCTTGTTGGAAAATATTTTGGAAAAGATCTGCCAACAGGTTGAAATCTTCGGTTTCAAAAAAGATAGCATCAATCTTTTTAATTTAGTCGCAAAAATAGAAGGGAAATCAAATAATTATCCGACAATTTTCATCGGCCACACCGATACTGTTCAAGCCGGAAATAATTGGCGCACCGATCCGCTTAAATTAAAAGATGATGGAAAAAATTTTATAGGACTCGGGGCTTCCGATATGAAAGGTTCTCTAGCTGGTCTGATCTCGGCCTTGTCGCGTTTGGATAAAAAGAAAAAGCCTGAAAACGACATATATTTATTACTGGATGCGGATGAAGAAGGATCGGGTCTTGGAGCCAAGAAATTATTGGAAAAATTAAATTTTAAAAACGCTCAAATTATCATAATGGAACCAACTGAAAATAATTTACAGATATTCCAGAAGGCCTGCCTGGGAATGAATATTGTTATAAAAGGAGAAGCAAGGCATTCTAGTCTAACCTCATATAAAAATAACATAAAAAACAACGCTATTTACAAAGCGAATAAAATTATCTCGGAACTCGTTGGTTATGAGAAAGAAATTCTGGATAAGAAAAAAGATAGAATTTTTGGCGAATCTTCTCAAAATATAGGGTTCATAAAAGGCGGCCTGCATGGAAATTCCGTGGCGGACGATTGTATTTTTAAAATAGACCGAAGATTATTACCCTATGAAAATTTAGATGAAGAAATTAAAAGAATAAAAAACTTGGTTTTTTCTGCAAACTCTGATTCTTCAATAGAGATTTCTTTTAGAGGAGAATCTTTTAGAACTGCCAAACAGAGCGATTCGGTAAAAGAACTAAAGAAAACATTACAAAAGTTAAATTTGAAGAAAAAATTTGTTTTAAATCCCTTTTGGACAGAGGCCGGTTTTTTTAAAAAATGGGGTGATTGTGTGATTATCGGTCCGGGAACGCCCGATTCAATCCATAAACCCGATGAGTTTATAAAAAAATCGAGTCTTGAAGATTTTGAGAATATTTGTTATTCTCTTATCAGCTCTTAAAAATATATTCTTCTCAAAAGGAGATGGTCTATGAACGGCGGTTTTATTATCAGAAAGGTCTTCTCCACTAACGGCCTCGAACTCAACGCTATAATGGCGGTTTATCAAGATGCGATGAGATCTTCGCCTTGGTTCGAAAATTTGCCTCTTGATTTAATATCTGAAAGAGTTCGGAATGATTTTTCTCAAAGCCATTCCGAACAATTTGTCGTAATTTCAGACAAAGGCGAAATCGAAGCAGCTATGTGGTGGGATGAAATTTCTCTAATAGCTCTAGCGCTGCAAAGAGGGGTTGATCTCGCAGATTATTGCCGCCAAAAATTGTCCGGCCGGATAGCTTGGTTCAGAGACCTATTAATAAAGGAAAGCTGTCAGAGCATGGGGCTGGGCGGCCTGATGGTGGATTTCGCGATAGCCCGCTGGCGAGAAGAAGGATACAAAAATGTTCTTTTAAGGATTCACCTGGGCGGAATAGACAACGACATTCCGTCGAATATCAAGGCAATGAAGTTGTACACGAGGAAAGGATTCCAACTTATTGAGGACATCACAAAGATATCCAAAGATATTAACGGAAATCCTGTTCTCATGGGCTTTATGGTTATTACTCTCTAAATCTTCCCCCAAGCTCTCTTCGTTGCTACAATACGAAGAGAGTTTTATTTTTAAATTCAATCAAAATTTATGACCACTCCAAAAAGGAAATATCAAATTGGCGTGATGGGTTCGGCGGCTGATTTAAAATATACCAAAGAAATAGAAAAAATAGCCGAGGAAATCGGCAGCCTGATAGCCAAAAAAGGATTTATCACGGTTTACGGCGCTGAAAAGGACTACGATTCCCTTTCGACAGCCGCGGCTCGGGGCGCCAAGAAAGCCGGCGGGCTGACGGTTGGAGTGACCTACGGAAAAGGAAAAGATATTTGGGACAAAGAAAATAATACCGACGTTATCATTTGCAGCGGCCTGGAAAGAGGAGGTGGCAGAGAGTTTGTTTTGGTAAATAGTTGTGACGCGATAATCGCTTTAAGCGGCGGAAGTGGCACTCTCACGGAAATCGCTATCGCCTATCAACTTAATATCCCTTTTGTGGTCATAACCGGCACGGGCGGCTGGTGTGAAAAATTATCCGGGCAATATTTGGATGCGCGAAAACGTCTCAAAACCGAACCGGCAAAAACAGCCGAAGAAGCGGTAGAAAAAGCGCTAAAATTGATAGAAAAAAATAAATAAAATTGACACCGAAAGAGTTTAATGTTAATTTAAAAAATAGCTCTTTCAAACAAAAAAGGAGAGAAAAATGCCAGCTATCAAACCAGAATTACTCAGCGGGTTCAGAGACATGCTTCCGGCGGAAGCTCTCGCCCGGCAAAAAATGATTTCAGAAATTGAGGAGGTCTATGAATCCTTCGGCTTTATGCCATTGAAAACTCCTTGTATGGAAAAAAGAGATGTTTTAACCGGAGGCTCTTCTGATTTTAACAAAAGCATCTTTATGGCCAGAATCGTGAAAGGCGCCGAAGACAAAGATGTTTTGGAAAAAGAATTTGAAGATGACTTTGCGCTCCGGTTCGATTTGACCGTTTCTCTGGCTCGCGTGGTGGCCGCCTATCCCGAACTTCCCCGTCCCTTCAAACGTTACCAAATCGGCAAAGTCTGGCGCGGCGAAAGATCGCAAGCCGGCCGATTTCGCGAATTCTCCCAACTTGACTTCGATATTATCGGCTCTCAAACCATTTTAGCCGATATTGAAGTCCTTCAAATCATGTATGAAGTGATGAAAAAATTGGCTATCGCCAATTTCACGATTCGCTTCAACAGTCGAAAAGTTCTGAACGGTCTCGCTAAAATCGTCGGCTGCGGCGATAAGTCCAAAGAAATGTTTCGAATTATTGACAAGCTGGACAAGATCGGGCTGGCAGACGTGCTTTCAGAATTGCAACGCGAGCCAGACAACGAATGGGACGAATCCGCTCTGGCAATGTCAAAACAAGATTCGGAAAAAATCGCTCGTTTTCTGAAAATCAAAGAAGGTAATTCCGAAAATATCCTGAAACAACTTCGGTCTTTCTTTGAAGAAAACAACGACCATAACCAAGAAGGGCTGAAAGAACTTGAAGAAATTTCATTAGCCCTCAAGAATCTCGACATTCCGGAAAAAAACTGTCGGATTGATCTTTCAGTCGCCAGGGGTCTTGATTATTATACCGGTCCGGTTTTCGAAACCACGCTTGATGACCTTCCAAATCTGGGCAGCGTGTTTTCTGGCGGAAGATTTGACGGACTAACGAATCGATTTATGGCTGGCAGCAATGTCGCCGGAGTCGGAGCTTCCGTCGGAGTTGACCGTTTGTTCGTCGGATTGGAAAAACTCGGACTAATCGAACAAAAAGATTCCTTGACCGAAGTTTTAGTCACGGTTTTCAACGAAAAAACGCGCCAGGAATCTTTGAGAATTGCCAATGAGATCAGAAAAGAAGGCCATCTGGTTGAAGTCTATCTTGGAGAAGACTGGTCTCTGCGCGCCCAATTCGCCTACGCGGCCAAAAGAGGTATTCCTTTCGCAATTGTTGTCGGACCGGACGAGATCGAGAATCAAACCATGCAGTTAAAAGACATGACGTCCCGGCAACAAGAAACATTGACTCTGGTTGAATGTCTTATTAAGATAAGAGGAGGAATCCGATAATATCCAAGGAAGGGTACGTAGCTCAGTTGGCTAGAGCGCAAGATTGTGGCTCTTGAGGCCACGGGTTCGAGGCCCGTCGTACCCCCCAATAGTTCTTTCAATTATTTTTAACGCTCAAAAAGGCTTGGAAAAATCCAAGCCTTTTAAATTTTATATAAAAAATAGAAGTAAAAACCGCGGATTTCCGTCCGCGGTTTGAGAAAGAACTATATTGATGAAAAATCGATTTTTGAGATTTTGACAATCCGGAATTTTTTAATTCCTTTCGGCAACTTGCATTCAACCGTTTCCCCAGCCTTATGGGCCATTAATTGCTGGGCAAGCGGAGAATAGCAAGACATGGCGCCGGAATGAAATTTCGCATCCGCCGGCCCCAAAATCTTAAAAGAAAAAGTTTCTCCGCCTTCTTCAATAAGCTCCACTTCCGTTCCGATTCTGACGTTCTCCGAAGAAATTTCAAGATCTTCGATAAAGACCGGAGATTTTAGAAATTCATTCAGAGCTTCCAGCTGAGAAACCAAATTTCTTTGTCTTTCCAAGGCCGCGTCATAAGCCGAATTGTCGTGCCACTCTCCCCCGGAATTATAAGCTTCGTCAATCTGTCTGGGGACTTCAATCTTTAACTCTCTTGTGATTTTTTCTTGTTCTTCCGATATTTTTTTAAAAGAACTCCGAAGCAAAAAGTTTTGCATAATTTTCAAAAAAGACCCGGAATTTTCGGGTCTTTTAAATTTATTTAAATATCTTTAATCAATCGTTATCCCCAGTTTTTCTTCCAATATTTTTTCCACCCTCGCCAAACGCGCTTTGACTATCTTAAATTCGTCGTTAAAATTCATTAAATGTTTCAGAAATTTATCTAATGTGTTAGCCAGCCTGTCCATCTTTTCTTTAAATTCATCGTGTTCTTTTTTATTTTCTTTGAAGTTAAAATCAATTTTATTTTCAAAAATTTCATGCTCCTTTCTATTTTTCTCAAACCCGAAATTAACGGCCTCGATAATCGTTTTGGACTGTTCCTTTAACGCCTTATCCAAGGCTTTATCCAGATATCCCTTGGTGATAAAACCGTCTTTTTTGATTAATTTCATCTTTTTTGCCATAACGATATTTTACTCCTCTCTAAACAGGTGTCAAACGCCTGCGCTTTACCCCAAAATCCCCGAATACCATTTTAAAATTTCTCCTCCCCAAAGCAAAACAACGAAAGTCGAAGCGGTTAAAAATGTGCCGAAAGGCACTTCCGACTTTATGGTTTTCTTGCCCGCGAAGATTAAAAAAATTCCCACGATCGAACCCGAAAAGAAAGCTAAAAACAAAGCAGTCAGGATATTCGGCCAGCCGAGCCAAAGTCCCATCAAAAAAGATAACTTTACGTCTCCCCAACCCATCCACCGGCCGTGAGAAACCAAAACCAAGATTAGAAAAAAACCGCCACCGATCAAAGAAGCCAGCAAAAAATTTTCAATCCCCGCTCCCGTCGAAAAGTCGCGCAAATACCAACCCTTCGACAAGATTAAAACAAAAACTTTATAGACCAAAAACCCGACGGCACCCGCGATGATTGCTTCATCGGGAATAATATAATGTTTGAGATCGGCCAAAAAAATAAGAAACAACAAACAAACAACAAACAACAAATAACAAACAGCGAACAAATCCCC
>Ga0172379_10011418_pt1 | contig 10580 bp, 6 predicted proteins | sample GrowelOW334metaG_FD_119756 | JGI IMG/M metagenome (GOLD analysis project Ga0172379, IMG submission 119756) | Groundwater microbial communities from an aquifer near a municipal landfill in Southern Ontario, Canada - Groundwater well OW334 metaG | ecosystem: Environmental > Aquatic > Deep...
CCAGGCGTACGGACTCAACCGCCTCATGATACAGTGGTTCCTGGAGATGAAAGGTGAAAACAGGGATGCCGTCAAGATCGCCGACTCGTCTTTTCTTAAGGCTATGGCCGCCATCAGATCCGGAAGGGGGAAGGATGCGGAACGCCAGCTGCGCCAGGCATTCGGGCATCTGGCGAAGCAGAGGAAAGGACTTTCCGGCATGGACATCTATTTCCTTGAATATCCTCATCTCGGAATCCTCTTTGAGGACAAGGGATTTTTCGAGCTGGAATGGCCGCACTATTCCAGGGAAACGATTCTCTCGTATTTCGAACAGGTTGAAAAGCACGGATACAGGGTCAGCCTCGAGGGCGGCGCATCCTGCTGGAAAAATCTCGCCGCGCGTTATCCGCGCCTCGGTGAGACGCTTGCGAAGCTCTGGAAAAAAGGGACTATAGAATTGACGAACGGAACCTTTTCACTTCCATATGCGCTGATGTCAACGCTGTCGCTCCAATACTGGCAGTTCAGAAAAGGCAATTCAACCTTCAAGGAAGTCTTTGGGAAAACGCCGTCCGTATACCAGTGCCAGGAAAACTCACTGACACCGCAGATGCCGGAAATACTCAGGCATTTCGGTTATGACCGTGCGCTCCACATTACACAGAACCATGGCGAGGCGCCGTCCGAAAACACGGATTTCATAAACTGGTCAAGCCCGGCAGGACACAGCCTCATATCCATGACAGCACGCCATCCATCCATCTCCCGGAAAGGCAATAATTACTTCCTGGATCTGCCGCTCATACATGACGAATATGGCGGCAGCAATAAAAGCCTCAACTATGTGAATTTCCAGGATCTCGGATATGTCCCGTTCAGGATGCACATGATAAGGGCGCATCATTATGCGCCGGTGTGGGGCAGATTTGAACTGGACAGGGAACGCTTCAAGTCAGCATCGGAGAATGCTCCGGTCAGAACATATACGGCAGATTCATACAGGTTTTCGGAAAAATATTTTTATCCGGACGAGACCAATGTGAATCCATTCAGCCACTATGAAAACATCTACGCTCTGTCGGCACGGCTAAGACAGTTGCGTATGGCTGGATTCTCAAACGGACAGCGGATCGAGGCCTACCGGATACTCGACCAGTGCTTTGTTCCGCTCTGTCTCCTGGAGGCACACGACTGCTCCTATGTCCAGGGACAGCGGCGCGGTGAGTTCCATTCCGGCAACAACAACGAAGTTCCGCCATATTCCAGGGAGCCCCTGACGCAGAAACTCGCGGAAATATCTTCAGGTGTTTCAGCCGATCTTGAAAAGGCCGGAAAGCTGTTGGCGTCGGGTAAATCATCAGGGAAGCTTTTCAATGCCGCCGAAGTTCCTCTCACCTTCGGAAGAATACAATCTCCGAAGCCATACGAGGGGAATGCCGTGAGACACGGCGCAGATATATATGCCGTCGGATCTTTCGCGGCGTTCTCGTCATCTGAACCGGCCTCCGCCGGAAAGCTTGTCCGCAGGGCTTTGCCGTTTGACAATGGATTATGGAAGATCGAACCCGATAGGCATGGAAAGCTCCTGATTTCCTTCAAGGGGCAGAAAATGACCTGCAGCCCTATCGACAGGAAGAAAGGGGATTTCAAGCTTTTGAGTTCGGAGATTGAAAGTGCCGGAGGGCTTAACTTCATGAAGCTCCACTATCAGCAGGTGGAGAAGGATGTCCAGACCGTAATTCTGGATCTGGTTTTTGCGGAACAGGGGGATTATGCTGAGATAAACCTGAAATATTCACCGAGAAGCGATTTCAATGTCGTTTCAAAGTGGAATGATTTCCTGGCGCTCGAAATGCAGGCCGATTCACCCCTGGAGAAAGTCTGGAAATTCAATCCAAACGTGCGTTCCCTGACCAATGAAGACCGCACGGCAAGTCCTTATTATATTGCTGCGGAATGTTTAGACGGTTCCTGTTTCAGCCTCATGAACACAGGGGCCTCCCTTTACGAACTGGACAGGAAGGATGGAACGGTCAGATGGCTGTTCCACGTGTTCGGCGAATCAGTCTTCAACAGGCGCATGGGAATCGTTTTTGGAAGCCGCGACGCCTTCCAGTTGTCAAGAGCATGGAGCCAGGGACTCCTGAACATGGATCCGGAAATAGTCCCGCTCCTGAAGAATGTCGACTGGACTGGTGTCAGCGTGGAGGATTTTATAACACCTGACACTTTGCTGGTTTCAAATCTTGCCGATGAAAACAAAAACTTGAAAATAGACAAGAATCTTTTCTCCAGCGCGAAAAACATGCTCGGGGAAAGCATTACCGGCAATTCCCATCTGAAGTTAAAGCCTATGGAACTGGCACTTATCCGCATCTGAAATTTCAGGATATTCCGGATTAAATCGGTGTCAGGAACTTGCCGGTTTTGAGGTAGGCGGCGAGATTCTCAGCTGTTCTCAGGGATTTTCTCCTCTTCTTCGAATGCCTCATAAAAGACTGCTGAGATCCTTTTTATTTTGCTGCAGGAACCGTATTCGCAGGTGCAGATTTTTCAGTGACCGGTTCAGCAATCTTATCAACCGGGGCGGCCACCGGGGCATCGTCTTTCACGTTTTTGGCGGGGACAGAAGCTTTGGCCTCAGTTTTCGCCTCAACTTCGACAACGCTTTTTGGGGCTTTCCTGTGTCCCGTGATTATTGCAAGGGAAAGGGTGATGATCAGGAAAAGAGACGCGAAAATAACTGTGAGTCTTGCCAGATGGCCTCCAGTCTGGGCTCCGAAAACAGATTCGCCCAGGCCGCCAAAGGCACTTCCAAAGCCACTGTCTTTTGACTGTTGGACAAGTATCAGGCAAATGAGAAGCAGCGCAATGATAACATCGGCCACAGTAAGAACTGAAACTAAAATATTCATTAGACCCTCTGATTTATCAGGCACTAAGGCGCTGAGTTTAACATTTACTATTTGCGATTTTCAATCTCCGATTGAATTCCTTATAAGCGCTGAAAATCCTTCAGCGTCAAGACTTGCACCACCGACCAGAGCGCCGTCAATATCCTGTTTCGCCATAAGTTCCCTGGCATTGTCGGCCTTCACCGAACCGCCGTACTGTATGATGATTTTTTCCGCAACCGCTTTCCCAAAGGCGTCTGTCAGCAGTTTCCTTATCAAAGCATGGACTTCCTGTGCCTGATCAGGAGAAGCTGTCTTACCGGTTCCGATTGCCCATACGGGTTCGTAGGCGATTGTTATTTTAAGCATTTCATCAGGGGTAATTCCTGCAAGACTCCCATTTATCTGAGTGGTGATTACGCTTGATGTCTTGCCGCCTTCGCGTTCCTGGAGTGTTTCACCGACACAGACAATGGGAAGAAGTCCCGCGCCAAGCGCGAATTTAGCCTTTTTGCTGACAAGCTCATCTGTTTCGCCGTAGTACTGGCGGCGTTCGCTGTGTCCGATGATAACGTATTTCACCCCGAGGTCAAGAAGCATTGCCGCTGAAACTTCTCCGGTGTATGCGCCGGAGGCCTTGTCGGAAAGGTTCTGGGCTCCGAGTGCAACGCCTGTTCCCTTGAGAAGAGGCGAGATTCTGTCGAGCGCTGTGAACGGAGGGCACACAGCCATGTTTATCTTATCGGAAAGGCCTTCGACTTTCTCGACCAAAGCAGATACCATCTGGGCGGCCTCTGCGGCTGTCTTGTTCATTTTCCAATTGCCGGCAATGAAGATTTTCCTCTGTTTCATATGTATTTCCCTTGTAGAAAATTTTCCCAGCAGACTGGAAAAATTAATGATAATATTGTTGCCTGTTAATGCAAAAATTTTGAAAAGGCCTTTAATATAAGCTGCTTGAATGAAATTTCGAGCGGAATTCCGGAAAAAGTTTCGAATATGGATGAATCGGCTGAAATCGTCAGACGGTCACCTTTACCGCATCCACTTCGATTTCAAACAGCAGATCGCTCCGGCAGATGTCGGTGTGGGCGACGGCAAGGGGGAACTCTGGAATATCATGGTCTTTGCAGTATTTGTCGAAGAACGGTCGGTCGGACATGTTTTTGAAATAGGCGATTCCACGGAAAAGATCCTGCCATTCCATGTCGCGTGATTTGAGGAGCGCTTCCACTACGCGCATGGTCAGACCGACCTGCTTCCCGCAATCGCCTATATTCACTGATTTGCCGTCCCTGTCTATACTTGCCGTACCGGAAACAAACAGACTGCGGTGAGAGGGGAACGTCATTTCCACAGCACGGCTGAAGGAACTCCTATAATTGAGGGCCGACCCCTGCATTGGCGATTCCACCGACTTGATTCTGACTTTTGATGTTTTCGGCTGAACTGCAATCAGGTCGCATATGAGCGCGGCGCCATACTGGTTGGCCGCACCTATTCCAGTGCTTGCCGGAACTATTTTGTCGAAAACCCCGTTTTCCTCAAAGAAAGCTGTGCGAACAATATTGAATTCCCTGTACCAGTCGAGAAGCCTGTCAAGATACAGCCACGTACGGACTGTATCGGTAAAATGGAATCCGTGCTGGGTCAGACCGTCACGAATATCCTCAAAAACTTCACGCGTCTGTTCAGGGTGCGGCAAAGCAAGATTTTCCGGAGAAACCCCGCTCAACCGGCAGTAACGGGCGTGTTCATCTTCATAAACACATCCTATTAACCGTCCGCGCACTTTAACCGGCATCGGATTAACACCGGAAACGGCAAAGCATTGCATTGAAGAAATTTCCCCGTCTTTGCTGGCATCCCCCTGAAGCCATGCAACAAGGCCGTCGGAAGGAGAGAGGTTCTTCTTGAAATTGGCGTAGTGTCCGCATCCCGCGAAAACGAAACGGTTTAGCAGAATCGCCCCGCGCTCCTGCGCCGCACTGCTGATGATTCTGTTCATCCTCAGGTCGTCTTTATCGCACACGGCAATGCTATGTTCGGAGCGGGACGGAAGAACAAGCGTCGCAACATTTGGCGTTCCGCTACTTTTTATTACTTTTTGTATCATCTGCTTTCTTCACCTCTTCTGTCTTTTTCTTTTCTGGGCTTTCAACTATTCTGAAAGGAACGGCAGGAAGAGTGACAACTATTTTTTCCTTCCTAATCTTTTTCACCTTAATTTCCGGCTTGGCTTCCTTGCCGTCAGCATCAACCTTGTTAACGTCTTTAGCGTCTTTGTTATTGTCCTTGTTTTCCTTAATACCCCTATTGTCCCTGCTTTCAATCGGTTTGGCTTCAGGATTCGGCTTATTGTCGGCGACTTGTTTTGTTTCTGTTTTTTCTTTGGCCTTATCTCCTGCAACTGCAACCGCCGTAGCTGACTGTTCTTCTTCCTCCCTGTCGACAAACATGACAGCGTTAAATATCAGGTTCTCCTTCAGGCTGGGGGCGGTTTTGGCTTCAGTCCTCAAAGTGACAACTGCCGTGTCTTTTCCCAGTGGAATATTTCCTTTCCGGACTGTAATCCCCTTTGGAGGATTGACGAGCTGAAGCTGTATGGGAGCTTCAAATCCGGGGCTTCGGACAGCGGTCACATTGAAGGAAATCTCTTTTCCGAGAGGGAGCTCCAGATAGCCTTTCTGCTGAGGTTCGACAGAAATCTTAACGGGAATGGGCGGTTCCGTAACCGCCACCATCTGTTCATTGGAAGACACCAGGTGCTGATAAATAAAAGCCTGCATCAAATCTTCGGCCGGAACTGCCGGGCGGGAAACGGTTTTCCCGTTGATAACGGCGGTTCCCTCCAGTTTTGGAATTATCACTTCCCTTGAAGCCTTTTCAGAAGCTGAAACAGTCATATTGACTTTGTCGGCCCCCTCCGGAATCAGGGCACCGTCAAGCAGAAGACTCTGGGAATCATCTTTCAGGGAGATTTTGATTTCGCCCCTGAACCCGTCCCTCCTTATGGCATAAACTGTCAACAGGGCGGAGCCGCCCTGTTGTATGCTTATGTTTGAGGGGGCTGCACGCAGTTCAAAATCCGGACACGGCTGGCCGATGCGGATGCGATATGCATATTCATCTCCGCCCTTTCCCTGGGTGTCGAATATTGCCAGCGCGTAGGATCCGTTCTCCGGAAGTCTTTGTGTAAGGCCTGAATCAGCCTGATGGGTAATCATCCCCTCCCCCTTGTCCTTAAGATCGTCGTTTTCCTTGAGTTTTTCGCCTTTGGCGTTAAAAAGCATTATGGATGAATCGAGGGGCGACCCCAGGCGGCGGGCTGATACTTCAATGGAAATATTCTGATCTTTCTTCCCGTCGAAGCAGAAGAAATCTTTGTCGCCGACGGTTTGAATTCGTCCGTTTATTATTACAGGCGGAGTGATTTTCTGAGCTTTTTCCTGCTGATCGTTTGGTTCAGATTCATGAATCTCAGGGAGATCGCTTATTGCAAAGGGCACGCGGTTGGACACAAGCCCGCCCTCTTCCACAAAAACATGCTGGACAGAAGGTGCGTCCTTATTCACATCCACACTTATGGATTTTCCTGTGAGGTTTTTGGCGTAAACCTTCACTGAAACCGGTTTTTGACCACGTGAAGCGCCGAGAGGAAAGATGTTTGTGATGAAAGGCAGTTCTCCAATCTTAATGCGATATACAAAATCCGCCCGTCCACGGTAAATGGAATCACGTATTTCCAGGATATAATCACCGTCGGACGGAATATCATAGAACAGGACAGGATCAGGATTGAATCTGAAATCATCTGTAAATGCCACCTCCCTGCCCTTGGAGTCGTAGAGCGTCAAGGTTGCCTGGAACCATCCCGGCACGGCATCGGCAATATATGGAATCAGCGCCCGTGCAGACACTTCGATTACCAGGGATTGACCTTTCTTCGCCGCAAACTTGAAGTTGTCAACATCTCCAGGCATGATTTGCCCGTTGACAACTGCCGGAATAAGTGAAACAGGCGCCGCCTTCTCTTTTCTGTCGTTGGGTTCCGTCTCTCTTGTTTCCGTAAGCTGGCTTATTTGAAAGACAAGTCTGTTTGACACTCCGTCCGGTGTTACAACCCGGAGTTCACGGTCGCCCGGCTCAGCGTCCAAGGGTATTGTGACTTTCAGCTTGACAACTTCATCAATCACCGTCTGGTTTTTCTTCTTCTGCCTGTTTTTCCTCTTTTCCTTTTCGTTTACCGGTTCCTGGGAGTCAACAATCTCGACATTCACTCCTTTTCCGGAAATATTTGCAGATGTTGCCCCGTAGATGTTCTCTCCTGCGACTTTTATTTCAAAGGATGTTCCCTGCTGTCCGCCAGCCGGATAGGCATATCCGATCCGCGGAAGGTCTGCCGCATCCGACTGGCATGTTCCAAGAAGCAGCAGCAGGCAAATAGAAATCAAGATTTCTGTTTCAAAAATTTTCACATTATCTCCTTCAGCAATCCACCGGTCTCCTTTTCAGGAATTTCATTGGAGGCGAACGGTGAAACATATACGGTGCGTCCTTGGGGATGCGGAAGCTTTGCACTTGGATCAATCCCGAGGAGCTGATACATGCTGCCTGTGAGATCCCACGGATAAATCGGGCGCTCGACGACTGTTTCACCTTTTTCATCCGTCTTGCCGACTACATTGCCGCCTTTGAAACCGCCGCCCGCTATCAAAGTTGAAAACGCCTTTCCATAATGTCCGCGACCTCCGTTCCACGGGGCGTCCCAGTCAATTTTAGGGGTTCTGCCGAATTCACCGGTCACCCATACGATTGTACTGTCAAGCAGGCCGTGGTCCGCGAGATCCTGCAGCAGCGTTGCCACCCCCCTGTCAAATTCGGGAAGCTTTTTACCCATTGCATCGAAAATCTGCTTATGCATATCCCATCCGCCGTAATTGATTGTCACAAACGGAACACCGTTCTCAACCAGGCGTCTGGCCACAAGACAGGACTGCCCGAACTTATTAAGCCCGTACTGTTCTCTCAGTTCTTTTTTCTCCCCGGAGAGAACAAAGACCTTGCCCGCATCACCAAGGATCATCGAATAAGCCTGTTTCTGATTGGAATCTATTGCATTGACAACTTGGCTGTCATCCATTTCCCTCCCGAAACTGTCAATGTCGGAGAGGAGCGCCTTTCGGTCCTTCTGACGCTCTTCGGTCACCTTTTCAGCGATGACACCTTCGACTGCAAACGGGGTCCGGTTCGGGTCGCTTCCAGTTGAAAAAGGCTTGTAGCGCGAACCCAGGAATCCGGCTTCCGAAAAGCGTCCAAGCGGCGTGGTAACGGTTATATAGGGCGGCAGCACTCCCTTGTATCCGCCATTGTATCCCTTGAAGTATGAAACGACAGAGCCTACCCCCGGACATACCAGGCCGTCAACAGCTTTCCTTCCGGTTTGAACAAGATACGCAGCGGTTTCGTGTCCGTTGTTGTTATGCGTCATTCCACGCAGAAGAACATATTTGTCCGCCTGTTTTGCGAGCATGGGGAGCATCTGGCATATCTGGATCCCGGCAACATTCGTTTCAACCGGTTTATTATAGGGGCCGCAATAGTCCCGGCCGGCATTCGGTTTCGGATCGAACATGTCAAGATGGGACGGGCCTCCGGACAACCAGATTTGGATGACGGCTTTTGCCTTGGCATTGTCTGGAGATTCTCCTCCAAACGCCCTGAACGCAAAGAAGTCGGACAGCATCAGCCCCGCCGTCCCCATAAGCCCGTACTGGAGAGCCCTGCGCCTGCTCATCTGAATATCGGCCAATCCTTTGAACTCATCCGTTTTCATGTTTTCCCTAATGCTTCAGAATAAACTCTTTTGTGTTTATGAGCGCCCACGCGATATCACATACGGTTTCATCAGCCTTTTTCTTGGCGGAACCCATATAAGCTTCCGACACCTTTTTTTCCCGCTCTGTCGGGAAACGGGAAAGGATCCTCAAATAAAGTTCCTCAATCACATAGGGGTTCCCCTTTTTTGCAGACAGCAACTGCTTTATGGGGCCGCTCTGCTCTATCTTCCTCTGGATATCGCTCGAATTAAGCATGTACTGTGCCTGAATGACTGACGGAGACGAATTTCTTTCAGATTCATAGGACGTATTCCGCGTCGGCCGCCCGAACATTTCCAGAAACGGGGAATCTATGCTCCCGTCGGCGAGCAGGATTGTGCGCTGAGCCCCGGGTATGAAAGTGAAGGGTTCGGGTATATTGCTGGTGTATTTTTCCGAACTTCCGGTAATCTGACATATGGCGTCTATAAGCGGTTCCGCATCAATCCTCCTGATCCTGTAACGGGAAAAACCGTCTTCGTCCGCCGCATTCCATTTGTTCGCCTTTGAGGAAAGCTGATAGGTGTTTGAGTTAAGAATCAGACGGTAAACATGCCTGAGGTCATATTTATTCCTGACAAGTTCCTTTTCAAGATGGGAAAGCAGTTCGGGACTCCAGGCCGGATTGGTTGTTCTCATGTCGTCAGCCTCGTTGACAATTCCACGTCCCATTATCCAGAACCAGATTCTGTTCGAAATATTCCGCGCAAACCATGGATTGCCGGGAGCGGTGAGCCAGTCGGCAAATACAATCCGGGGATCTTTGTCCTGCGGGATGACCGGGGTTTTTCCAACCGGGAATGCCGGGCTGACAGGCGTTTTATACATGGAGTTATATATGGAAGCGGGTGATTTCAAGGCGGTTAAGTCGCTGAACGCGGCATTGCTGGATATGCCGTATGTGGCTGCCGGATTTTCCAGTTTTCCATACGGGTTGAAAAAAACTATCTCCTCCTTCCACTCATCGGTGTTCTTATATCCGATTTTTGCGAAAAATGCGGACATGCCGAGAATCTGGGCTTCGGTGAATCCGGAATCATTCAGGCGCAACCCCATGAAAACCAGAGCAACGTTTTCTGCAATCTGCCGCGGTGTCCTTTCTTGAAACGCCCGGTAAAAATTTACAGGAGGATCCCGGAAATTGCTCCCGTTTGTCGTAAGGAGCTGACGCACAAACTGATCATAGGGCATATTGCTGCGAATACTGTCGCGCACCCAACGGTGATAGGCCTGAACGGCATTCGGCCAGAGGTTGCTGGGAAACTCAGCCTTGATGCGCAGAAGATCGGCCCACTTCAAGGACCAGTAATCCGCAAATTCACTCCTGGCGAGAAGCTTATCAATGAGCTTGGTTCTTTTGTCAGGTGTTTTGTCGGCAAGAAAAGCTCTCGCCTCCCACGGCTGGGGAATGGTGCCGATGACATCCAGATACACGCGGCGCACAAAAACTTCATCCGAACATATTTCCGAGGGAACTGTCCGTTTTTCCTTCAGTTTGGCTAGAACCAGTTCGTCAATATGGTTGTTTATCTTAAAGGAATTGAATATTTGCGGCGAAGGCGGTTCGGAAACGACAGAATTCTTCTGCGAGATACAGCCACACATGATGATGACTGGAATCATCAATCCCGAAGCAGTTTTTATTCCGAGTTTCATGAGTTACATATTCCTGACAAACGCTAAAATACCCTCTCAACACGTAAACGCCAAAAGGTAAGATTTTATTGTCACGTGATCGGGCAATGTGAGCCAAACTACGCTTTGGGAGACAGATCAGATTTCGGAGACTGGGGATCATTTCTTTTCAGCTATGCCCCCGGAAATC
>Ga0172379_10011419_pt1 | contig 10576 bp, 9 predicted proteins | sample GrowelOW334metaG_FD_119756 | JGI IMG/M metagenome (GOLD analysis project Ga0172379, IMG submission 119756) | Groundwater microbial communities from an aquifer near a municipal landfill in Southern Ontario, Canada - Groundwater well OW334 metaG | ecosystem: Environmental > Aquatic > Deep...
AACAGAAACTCTGGTTCAAAACCGCCTCGGCTGACCCGGCGAAATTAGTTTTCGCGATCACAGTAAAACGAACCGGACGGCATGTCGGCAACATCAGCCTCCATGCGATTACCGCGCGCAACCACAACGCCGCTTTGAATATATTCATCGGCGATCCGGCGGACCGCGGCAAGGGCTATGCCCGCGAGGCGATCATGCTGCTTCTCGGCCATTGTTTTGATTCGCTCGGCATGAACCGCGTCTATCTCACTCTCCACAGCGAAAACGAAACCGCGTTACGGCTTTATAAATTATGCGGCATGAAAAAAGAAGGCCTGCTCCGCGAGCATGAATGCTACAGCGGCAAATACGTCGATAAAATTGTAATGGGGATTCTCAAAAGCGAATTCAATGCGAATGAAATCAAGGGATGAAAATCCCGGCGGCGAAGACGAATAATATTCTATGAAGATATTGCTGATACAGCCGGCTGGATTCCACGGAGGCGCGATCCATCACTACATGCCGCCGTTGGGAATCGCCACGCTTGCCGCTGTTTTGCGCGAGAACGGATTCAGCGAAGTTGAGATAATAGACTTCCGGACAGAGGAAACATGGGCGCGTCGCAAGGAGCTGATCCGCGCCGCGGCGCCGGACCTTGTCGGGATAACGGCGATGACGCCGAACTTTCCGGCGGCGTCGGATGTCGCGCGGTTCTGCAAAACCGAGTTGCGCGTTCCCGTGGTCTACGGCGGCGCTCACCCTTCAGGCGACCCGGAGAATGTGTTGCGGTTCGGCAGCGCCGACGCCGTTCTGGCCGGCTACTCGGATCGGAACTTTTTGCTGTTGTGCAAGGCTCTTGAAGCCGGCGGAAAGATCGGCGACGCGCCGGGCGCGATCACGCTCGGCCCCAAGGGCGGCCTGCGCGTGAATTCCGCGCCGCCCAATTTCCCGCTCGACGAGATTCCGCCGCCGGCCCGCGACCTGCTTCACATGAGCGAATACACGACCTACATTGATTCGCCGGTTTTCGGCCGGATCGATGCGAACACACTCGCCGCAAGCCGCGGCTGCGCCTACAACTGCAACTTCTGCGTTTCCGCTTCGTTCGAACGCTGGCAGGGCAGAAGCCCCGGCCTCGTCTGCGACGAAATTGAATTGCTTTTAATGGACTACCCGCAGCCGGGCCTGCTTTTCTACGACCTGCTGTTCACCGTTTCGCCCGAATGGGTTCGCGCTCTGTGCGAAGAGATGGTTCGCCGCGGGCTGGACAAACTGAAATGGTACGCGATGGGCCGCTTGACCGTTGTCGACGCGCCGACGCTCGAAGCGATGCGCCGCGCCGGCTGCGCGCTGATCTCGTACGGAGTCGAATCGCTCGACGACGCGGCGCTCTCCGCGATAGGCAAGGATCAGACCTACGAGCAGATTGAGCGTGGAATCAGACTCACCTACGAGGCCGGCATCACTCCGATGGCTCACTTCATTGTCGGTTTGCCCGGCCAGACGGAGGACGATCTTTTCAAGGAACTCGAAACAGTCGAACGCTGGATTAAGGACTACCATTTCTATCCTGGCGATTTTTATCCGACGATGGTTTTTCCCGGAACGCCGCTGTTCAAATCGCTCCCGCAATGGCAGAACCACAACTGGCTCAACACGGTTTCGCCGGGCTTTATTTTCCCGAACGTGCCGCTGTACACGGATCTGATTCCGCCGGAGCGGGCGCTCGAACTGAGCGACATCCTGAACGAGCGGTGCCGCAATCTTCTGGCCGGGACATCGAATATTTATAATACACAGGTCCGCCGGCGCGCCGCCGGCGGCGCGACTCACGGAAACGGAGACGCCGATTGAAACGCAGGATTGAACGCATAACGTTATGCGTGCCGCCGCTGCTCATGCCGTCTGATGATGCGGTTAAGCGAATCGCGCCGCCGCTCAGCCTCGCATATCTTGCGGCCGTGATTGAAAACGATTTCACGTTCGATATTTTCGATTCAGTCATGGAAGGCTTCGACATAGAGGAGCCCGTTCGCGATCTGGTTAAACGCGTCGGCGTTTCCGACGATGCAATACGCGAACGGTTTGCGCGGTTCATGCCGGATGTTATAGGAATCTCCGTTGGCGGGACCGACCAGTATATCACTGCGCACAGAATGGCGGCGCTCGCGCGGGAGGCATGCCCGGAGGCGGTCGTCGTAATGGGCGGCATATACCCGACGACGCAGCCGCAAAAAGCGCTCGGCGATCCGAACGTGGATATGATCGCGCTCGGCGAGGCGGACACTACGTTCCCGCTCATGCTCAGCGCTATCGAGTCGGGCGACTTCTCAGCTATGCCGGACGGCGCCGGCTTCAAAAACGAACGCGGCGAGATCGTCATAAATCCCAAAACGGAATTCATAGAGGATATTGATTCGCTGCCTATGCCGGCGAGGCATCTGCTGCGGATGGATTTGTATAACAACACCGACCGTTCCTACCGGTTCGGGCCGCTGCGGCGCCCGCACACGAGCGTTATCACCTCGCGCGGCTGCCCGGCGAAGTGCATCTTCTGCGGCGCTCGGCACATGATGGGCCGCAAGTACCGGGCGCATTCGCCCGCGCGCGTTCTCGACGAGATAGGCGGCCTGATCGAAAACTACGGGATTCGCGAGATCGCGTTTCTCGACGACAACCTGACGTGGGACCGCGAGCGAGCGGCAGCGATTTTCGACGGCATTGTCGAGCGCGGCTATGACCTGACGTGGATGACGCCGAACGGGATCGCGCTCTATGCGCTCGACGACTCGCTTATCGAAAAGATGAAGGCGAGCGGTTGCTATTCGGTGTACCTCGCGTTCGAGAGCGGGTGCCAGGAAGTGTTATCCAAGGTTGTTCACAAACCGCTGAATCTCGAAAAGGCGCGCGGATTCGCCCGCAGGTTCCGCGATCTCGGCATCGAGACGACCGGCATGTTCGTGATTGGATTCCCCGGAGAAACGCTCGAACAGGTCGAGGAGACGGTGAAATTCGCGGAACAGATCGAGTGCGATTACGTGTCGTTTTCGATCGCGACTCCCTATCCGGGGACTGACATGTACGACATCTGCGAGCGGGAGGGATATTTCACGGACGGGTTCTGCGACGATTCGCTTGTGTTCGGATTCGGCGTGGGGCACGTGAAGACGCGCGATTTCAATCCGGATGATATTTTGCGGTTCCGCAAAGAGGCGTGGAAGCGGATAAATTTCGAGGCTGACCCTGAAAAAAGGAAGAAGGTCGAGGAATGGCTGAAGAGATAAAATACGGGTTCGCGGACGCGGCGGGCGCGGCGTTTCCGCCGATGACGCACGTTGTGATTACCAACGCGTGCAATCTTGAATGCGGGCACTGCGCTTATCCGGCTATCAAGAAGGGCGACGACTACAAGCCGTCATATCTCGATTGGGGCGTGTTCACTCGCCTCGCGGACGAGATCGCTGCGCATCCGGGCGCGATTCTGCGCTTCACATGCGACGGCGAGCCGATGCTCCACCCGCGATTCCTCGATATGGTCGCCTACGCGAAGATTCTCGACCTGCGCCCGACGACGCTCAACACGAACGGCACGTTGCTGTCCCGCGACAAGATCGACAGGCTGCTCGATCTCGAAATCGACGTCATCGAGGTCAGCATGAACTCGTTCTCGGCGGCAAGCTATCACGCGCTGCGCCCGGGCCGCGCGGACGGCGAATACGAAACGATTCTTGAAAACGTGAATTACCTGATCGAAAAGCGGAACAAAACAAAATCGAAAACCAGGATCATGGTGAGCATGATCGAGCTGCCGGAGACTAAAGAGGAGATCAAGGCGTTCGAGGAGTATTGGACGCCGCGAGTTGATAAAGTCATCACGCGCGTGTTCACAAATTTCGGAGGCCTCGTCGGCGACCGGAAAGAGGGCGGCGACACCAGCAGCCGCTATCCGTGCCTCGTGCCGTGGCGGCGAATGACGGTGACGAGCGACGGAAAGTTGCGCTACTGCTTCAACGACTGGCTTAGCGAGTCGATTCTGTTCGACTTCGCGGCGGGCGCGACGCTCGAAGAAGCATGGAACAGCCAGGAGATGAAGAAGCTGCGCGAGGATCATCTCGCGCTCGACTTCAAAGGCTGGCCCTATTGCGCGCGCTGCACGACATGGTCGCTGCTGCGCTGGGATTACGATTACGGCGCCGCGCTCAAGAAGGTTATGGAGGAGTAGGGGGGCGGCATGTCGCGCCGGAAAGATGTCTGTTGAAAATCATGCGCTCCAGGCCGGAAAATATTTAATGAAATTTATTCAGAACATACTATCATTGTTGTGCAGTCTGATCTCTGCGATAACAACTTTTTTAATTTGCATATATTTGAGCGGCATATTGGATGCGCTTACGCATGAGAGGTTCAGCGGCGTGTGGAGGGTAGCAGGTTTTATCAGCGGGCTCATTCTCGGGCTCGTCGTCTCAGGTGTCGTCAGAAACCTGATTTACAAGGAACCTACGCGATTTTGATGATATGATAGTGTGAATAAGGCGAATGAAGAGGGAATATTGATGAAGACTTTAGATGTCGGATGCGGGAACAGCAAGCTGCCGGGCGCAATCGGGATGGATAACAATCCGCTCGTGAATCCGGACGTGCTTCACGACCTTGAAACTGTCCCTTATCCGTTTCCGGACAATGAATTCGACTCGATCCACTGCGGGCAGGTTCTCGAACACACGCGGGATATTATTCCGATCATGAAGGAACTGCACCGCATCGGCAAGCCGGGCGCGACTCTGATCGTCTCTGTTCCGCATTTTTCCGGAAAAACGGCGTTCATGGACCCGTCGCACAGGTCGTTTTTCGGGTGGCCGTCGTTCACTTATTTCACGAAGGATTATTTCTACACCGGCGCCCGCTATGAGATTTTAAATCAGGAACTGACGTTTTCGAAGCTGTTTGTTTATACCGGAATCGCGTTTTTCGCCAATAAGTTCCCGCGGTTTTACGAAGATTACCTTAAAGGCGTATTCCCCGCGCGCAACCTCAGCGTGGCGATGAAAATTATTAAATGAAAAGGCGACATTGGGCCTTTGGCGTTCGGCATTGAGTATAAGGAAATGATGTAAGAAATTTATCAATATAAAAATTGACGTATATAAGATGAAATTTTGTTTAGTTGAATACTATATTGAGTAGTTTTGCTTTGTCATTCCGAGCGAAACGAGGAATCTTCAATTAAACCCAAATCCGCCATTAGGATTTGGGCGCAAAATAAATAATGTTAGCTTTTATCGAGATTCCTCTCTGCGCTCGGAATGACAAAATATCATACATTGTGATATATCACAACGACAGGCTATTGATTTAAACCATTTGCGAAATATCTCAAATAGGCACGATAAAACCTATTGGCCTAACTCCGCATCACACCGCCGATATCTTATGTATCTTTCCGTCCCTGTAACTCAACTTGATTTTCTTTCCGGCTATGCCGTCGAGCGAAATCCCGTCGGTTTCGACGTTCGGTTCGATTATGTGGCAGCGTTTTTCCGGGTCAGGTTCGTTGGTGACGAGAATTCGGTGTTCGGCGAACGAAACGACCGCTTCGGCAGTCGCCGTGGATGTGAATGATTTTTTCGGAGTGAACGCCATCGCGCTCAGGTATTCGTGATAGTGGGCGATGTCCGTAACGCGAGCGACACCGTCTTTAACCGCGGCTTCGGCCACCGCATAGGCGACGAATGTCAACAGCCGCCGGTCGAATGGCGTCGGGATGATGTAGTCCGGCCCGAAGCTCATGCTTTTCCCGCCGTAAGCCTCCTTCACGGAGTCGGGGACATCCTCACCCGCGAGCCGCGCGAGGCCTTCCGCAGCGGCGACTTTCATGGCGATAGTAATTTTCTTAGCCCGCACGTCGAGCGCGCCCCGGAAAATGAACGGGAATCCGAGCACATTGTTGATCTGGTTAGGATAGTCGGAGCGGCCGGTGGACATGATGTAGGGCTTGTCGCCGAGCGCCTCGCGGACTTCCTCAGGATAGATTTCCGGGTCGGGATTGGCCATCGAGAAAATGCCGGGGTAGTGAGCCATCGACTTCACCCACTCCGGTTCGAGCGTGCGCGAGCCGTCGCGCTGCAGGCGCTTAGAAACGAGAATTACGAGGTCGGCGCCAACGAGCGCGTCCTTCAGCGTCCTCATCGGCGTGTCGAATGCGTACGTCTTTTTGAAATCGTTCAGGTCTTCGCGTCCGGAGTGGCAAACGCCCTTCGAGTCGAGCAGAATAATTTTCTTCGCGCCGTCCGCGGCGAGCATTTGCGAGATTCTGATTCCGGCGGCGCCGGCGCCGACTACGACGATGCCGAGGTCTCCGATCGGCTTCGCCGTCAGCTTGCAGTAATTCTTTACGCCGGCGAGCGAGATCACGGCGGTGCCCCACTGGTCGTCGTGGAAGACCGGGATGTCGAGCATTTCCTGAAGCCGGTCCTCGACGTCGAAACATTCCGGCGCTGCGATGTCTTCGAGATTGATGCCGCCGTACATGTTCGAGACGGCGGCGGTGAGTTCGATGAGTTTATTTATGTCGGTTGCGCCGGCGTTGCCGTTGACGCGCGCGTTTTCGAAAGTGACCGGCCACGCGTCCACTTCGCCGAAAGTTTTGAACAGCACGCATTTGCCTTCCATGACGGGAATCCCCGCGCGCGGGCCGATGTCGCCGAGACCGAGAACCGCCGTGCCGTCGGATACGACAGCCACGAGGTTGCCCTTCGCGGTGTGGCTGAAGACCATGTCGGGGTTGTCCACGATTGCGCGACAGACGTCCGCCACGCCGGGCGTGTAGGCTAAGCTGAGCGTTCGGCTGTCGTTAAGCGTCTTTGTCGGCTTGAGACCGATCTTGCCGCCGAGATGATATTCGAGAACTTCTTCAGTTGTGATTTTCATTTGCCAAATCCTTTCGACTCCAAATTAAGCGCTTATTGTAACACGCCGGGCAGGTTTAATAAACAATAGTGGATTGCGGCGTGATGTTTCAACAGGCAAAAGCCTTATACTGTTCACTTAAAGAGCGAGAAGCGACAAATATCAAAGTGGCTTACGAGCGGAAGCGGAAGGTATGGTTATTGTCGAGATAGTGAATGCTACTGTAACAAAGAGCGAGTGGGGACAATTCTGGATTTACTGTAAGTTACATTATAATTTCATAGTAATAATGCTTTTGTAGGCAGGACAGGATTATAATGTTTTTTGCATAAAACCGTGAAAGGTGATATTTATGGGAATAGGAATCATACTTGACGTTTTGAAAAATATATTTCAGAAGCGCAAAATGGACACTTCATATGTTTACGAAAAAGAGATGCTTGGAAACAGCATAGCGTTTGACAGCGAAAAAATTTTGAGCAGGCAGGCATCCGGAAGTGAGAAAATCATCTTATGGGATAAAATGACGTCTATTAAAATAATAACAACAAATCAAGGCCCATATAAGAATGATGTATTTTGGGTTATTGAATCAAAAAATGATCGGATTGTATTTTCGATGGGAACTGAAGGTGAAGAGGCATTTTTATCTAAAGCGCAGAAATTGGAAGGCTTCAACAATAAGGTTTTCATCGATGCAATGTCATGTGCAGATAACAATGAATTCTATTGTTGGCAGAAATTAGATTTAATTTAGCATATTATTGCATCGAACCATTAGCAGGTTTAGAACAATATTTATTGAATGTTATTCTGCACTTATATAGTAATCATCAACCCACGTCAACTACATCTTCCCATTAACAAGTTTGAGCATTGAAATTGTAAGCTAAGTTATTTTTGAAGGTCAGATACATCTAATGATTCTACCTTCATTATGTTTCTGCCTCACCGTCTCCGTCCCGGCCGCCAGGGGCGGAAGCCGTATTGGTCCGGGTCCCATTCCTCGTCGAGATCGTCCCAGTCATCTTCGGGATCGTAGACTCGGTCTGAATCGGAAGCGATTTTGCGCCGCTTGCGGCGCCGCAGGAGCAGGAAAACGCGCGTCGCGGCGATGACGGTCAGCAACGCGATGCCGGACCAGATATAGGTGTCGAACGCGGCAAAAAAGTGCATGACCCAGATCAGGCCGCCTGGCCGTTCGACGTCGAATTTCCAGTCGTCAACAATCTCGCCGAACGGTTTTCCGTAAACTTTGCGCCATGCCGAGTTCTTCGGTTCGCCTCCCGCGAGGAGCGACAGCAGCCGCCTCATCCGCTTTTCGCCGCCGGTTCTTAAAATGAATTGTGTAAAGTCATAGCTCTGCGTGTACGCCATCTGCGCCATCAGATTGCCTATCGGGAAATCTGAAGAGATGTCGTCGAAGTCGAGAGCGCCGCCTTTTCGGAGCGCGGCGTAGAGAGTTGTTTTCCGTTGATTCCACGAAAGCGGAACTTCCCACGTTTGCGATAACGAGACTGCGAGTCCTTCGTTCAGCCAGCGGGGCAGGGCGTCAGGATTGTCGCGGAATTGGCTGTCGAGAACGGCGTGAACGAGTTCGTGCTGTAGTATGGAGATGAATTCTTCAGGCTGCGTGTTGAACCCGGCGGGCCGGATGACTACCGAGCGTTTTCTCGTCTCGTAAATCGCGACCGCCCAGTCCGGGGCGCCGCCGCCGGAATATTCCCCGAACTGCTCAGGAGTTTTTGCGATGTAGATGAAGTACGGGCCGGCTGGCTCGTGGCCGATGAATTTCGCGGCTTTTTCCATCAAGCCGTCGGCTTCGCTTTTTACCCGCCGTTCTATTTCCGGGCTGACCCCGGTCGCTTTCACGACAAAATGATAAGGCGCCTCGACGGCGGCCGCCGCCGATGCGCAAAGGAACGTCGCCGCAATAACCAGAAATATTTTTATAAAATATTTTTTCATTCGCTTCGCGCTCCGGGCTTGAGCCCGAATAGATCTTCGCCTCTCCGATATACTACATTATACAGAAACTTTGATAATTTTAGATTCGATTAAAGAGTTTAATCAACAATACTCCGCGACCAGAGGTTTGTTTTAAATTCTTTCGCTGCATTCCGGGTTCTGCAACTGTCTTTTGTTTTTCCCTGTCTACAGTCTGCTTTCTACCATCTACTGTTCCCCCATTTGACTTGATCCTCTCCATAGGTATAATCATTTCAAACGCAAGCAAAGGAAAAGGAGCTTAACAGATGAAAATTCGCAGATTACTGTTGTGCATGGCGGTTGTTTTGTTCGCGGCGTCGGTTTCCGCAAGCGCGGCTGACACCTATCAGCTCGCGATCAAAGGCGAAAAAGGAAAGATAATGAAGTTCTCGGCCGATATGGGGGGCGCTCTGAATTTCAATCTGGACGGCCTGCCCGTTCCGAACTCGAAAATGACCGGCGAGAACCTTGCGGCGAAGCTTTCGGTCGACGCCTATTTAGACACGCTCGACGCGAAAGAAGACGGAACAACGTTTCTGACTAAATTAATGATAAAGAACATTACTCTCGGCAATCTGCTGCAATTGTCTGACCTCGGCGGAATAGGCAAAGGCAAATCGCCCGAGGTTCAGATCGAGCTTTCGCCTGAGGGCGGAATATCAGCCATCGAGGTTCATAATCTCGAAATGCCCGGAGGCGCAGGCGGCGCGGGCGGCATGGCGAACATGATTCCCGGACTCGACAGCATGGGCATGAACCTGACCAGCCTCGACACCATTCTGCCGATCATCACCGGCCTGATTCCGCCGATTTTCCCGAAGGACCCGGTCGCGGTCGGCGACACGTGGGTCCAGAAAGTCAGCGACGACAGTTCCCCGATGCCGATTTTCCCGAAACTCGTCATGAAGTACAAGCTCGTTTCTGTCGAGAACGACAAGGCGCATATCGAATTCACATCGGACGGCGACTACAACGCCGATTTCCTCAACAATTTCCTGTCGATGATCCCGGAGATTCCTATGGGCTCCGACGTCATGCAGATTAAGAATGTGGACCTGAAAATGAAATGGAAAATGGAAGGAACGATGGATTTTCAGATCGGCCCGGGGATAATCGAGAAGATGGATATGGGCGGCACGATCAACATCAAGGGCGGCGCGAAGATAATGTTTACCCATGCGGATAAGACGACAACGCCGTGGGAACCGAAATTCACCGGCTCGCTCGATCTTATTGAAGGCCTGAACTATGGCGGCGAAGTGACGCGCGAGGAACTCGAAATGATTTTCCCGGCTCCCGTTGAAGCGGAGCCTGAAGAGGTTGAACCCCCGGCGCCCGCGGCTCCCGCGAAGAAAGCGGCCCCGAAGAAACCGGCCCCGAAGGCGCCTGCGAAGAAAAAAGTATAATTCTTAATAAACAAGCAAAGACCGGCGGACTTGCCGATTCGGCCCCGCCGGTTTTTTTATGCCCGAAAATATATATTCCAGCGCAGATTGACGTTCAGTCCGGACGGCGTTATTATGTTGATAGTTCGATAGTTGTCGAATCGGCGAAAGACGGCTCCGAATCCCAAGAGCCGGACAAGATGAAAGAGTGAGGCAAAATGGTTAAGCGACAGGATGATTACTCGGAGGCATTCAAGGCGCTGTCGAATCCGAGCAGGCTGAAAATATTCGAGATTATAAGGGCAGGCCATCCG
>Ga0172379_10011420_pt1 | contig 10576 bp, 7 predicted proteins | sample GrowelOW334metaG_FD_119756 | JGI IMG/M metagenome (GOLD analysis project Ga0172379, IMG submission 119756) | Groundwater microbial communities from an aquifer near a municipal landfill in Southern Ontario, Canada - Groundwater well OW334 metaG | ecosystem: Environmental > Aquatic > Deep...
ATTTTGCCTCTTTCAACATGGACTGTGAGCTGTCTAACCCCAGATAGTCATAACCCATTTTTTTAAGAAGATAGGCTTCGTTTCCAATACCGCAACCAACTTCCAACACTGTGCCAACCGGTAACAGCTCATTGAACCGCTTAAGTTCCTCCTCCCAGTACAGACTTATTTTTTCACCCCTAAACTTTTTAAACTCACCGGCGTGTTGATCATAGTAAGCCCGGGTATTTTTTTCCTGTTCTGTTCTGTCCATGGCTGAATGTATCACATAGTAATCCGATAACGCAAGAATTGGTCAATAAGGTAAAATTGAAGGCGATGGACAAGAATTATGATCATGTAAAAAACGAGGCTAAAATTTATTCCGAGTGGGAGCAGGGTGGTTTTTTTACTCCACCGGCGGGAAATGATTTGGGTGGTAAAAATATATTTACCATCATCATGCCTCCTCCAAATGCAAATGATCCGCTGCATATCGGGCACGCGATGTTTGTAACTGTCGAAGATATTTTAGTCCGTTACCATCGGATGAAAGGAGAGGCTACCTTATGGCTACCCGGAACCGACCATGCAGGAATAGAGACTCAATATGTTTTTGAAAAGAAATTGGCGAAGGAGGGAAAAAGTCGGTTTGATTACGACAGAGACACTTTGTTTAAATTGATATGGGATTATGTCCAAGAAAACTCTGGTGTGGCTATCAAACAAATGAAAAGGTTGGGAGCCAGTGCAGATTGGACACGATACAAATTTACCTTAGATCCGGAAATCGTATCGGAAGTGATAAAGACTTTTATTAAATTACACGAAGACGGATTAATATATCGTGGAGTCAGGCTGGTTAATTACTGCACCAAGTGCGGTACTGCTTTTTCGGAACTGGAAGTAGATCATGAAGACAAGGAAGATAAGCTATACACAATCAATTATGGAAAGCTTAATGTGGCTACAACCAGACCGGAAACGATGTTGGGTGATGTGGCGGTAGCGGTAAATCCGGAGGACGATAGATACAAACAACTAATTGGGCAACATATTTCACTGCCGTTATCAGAAAGACAAATACCGATCATCGGGGACTCAATGGTTGATATGACATTCGGAACCGGAGCGGTGAAAATTACACCGGCGCATGACAGTAACGATTGGGCAGTGGCAGAACGACAAGGTTGGAATATGTCCGATATTGTCCGCGACAACCAAATAATCGGAAATAACGGGAAGATGAATAACAATTCCGGCAGGTACGAAGGCCTCAACGTCATCCAGGCAAGAGAACAGGTCATCAACGACCTTGGGGCTTTGGTAATAGAGACAAAACCTTATCTCCACAGCGTGGGTACTTGTTACCGTTGCCACCGAACAATTGAACCGCTACCTATGAAACAGTTTTTTGTAAAGGTAAAGTCACTCGCAGAAAAAGCGTTGAAGGCCTTAGACTCAGGAGAAACAGTGATCATGGGAGCAGGACATGACAAAATATTGAAACACTGGTTAGGAAATCTCCGAGACTGGAATATTAGCCGTCAGATTGTCTGGGGAATACGAATACCGGTGTGGTATAAAACTCAAAAAACCGAAAACTCAAAAACTCAAACCGATGATTTTGTAGTGAGCGAGACGAGTCCGGGTGATGGGTGGATACAAGAGACCGATACTTTTGACACCTGGTTTTCTTCCGGACAATGGCCGGTGGTGTCTTTAAAAACAAATTTACCGGGGGACTTTGAGGCATATTATCCAACAAGCGTTATGGAAACGGCGTACGATATTCTTCCGTTTTGGGTTATGAGAATGATGATGCTTGGTATTTATATGACGGGCAAATCCCCTTTTAAGTATGTTTATCTGCATGGATTAATCCGTGATGAAAAAGGTCAAAAAATGAGTAAGAGCAAGGGGAACGCTATTAATCCTTTGGACCTATGCGATAAATACGGGGCGGATTCTTTGAGAATGGCTTTGGTTATGAGTACAACTCCCGGTCAAGACAGTAATACCGGAGAAAGTAAGGTCCGTGGGATGAGAAACTTTGGAAACAAGATATGGAATGCCGGTAGATATATTCAAGAACTCAAGGAATCAAGAACTCAAGGAATCAAGTCAGAATACAAGGAACGAGATAAAGATTTTATGAAGAAAGTACAGGAAGTAAGGCGAGAATTGACGAGACTGTTAGATGATAACCGAGTCGGACTGGCTGCCGAGTACATTTACGGCGAATTTTGGCACTGGTTTTGTGATGAGTCGCTGGAGAATAATAAAAAAGGTCTGATTGAAGATGAAGTGCTAAAAAATGGTTATCGAGATTTTTTGATAATGTTGCACCCATTTGTACCTTTTGTAACCGAGGCGGCCTGGAAAGAAATTTTCCCCGAGGAGGGATTGCTGATCTTGCATGACTGGCCTAGATAGTCGTTATTCAGCCTTTGTTTCTTCGGCGGGTATTTCTCCTTCGGGAGCAACTTCGCCCTCAGTAGGAACAGCGCCGGTGACTTCTTCTTCAGCCACTTCTTCAACCAGAGGTTCCTCTTCCTTCATTGGAGCTCCAATAGCGACGACTACCATCTCAGGGTCGGATGTGACCGTGACACCGTCGGGCAACTTAACATCGGATATTTTTAGGTGATCTCCAATATCTTTTAGAACCGAGATGTCAAAGGTAATATTTTCCGGAATGTCCGTAGGTAGAGCTTCGACTTCAATTTCATGAATGTTGATGTCCAGTACAGCCAGGCCATCTTTGACCATTTGAGATTCACCGACAATTTCGACGGGAACATTGGCCGAGACCTTCTCTTTTAGGTTCACTTGATGAAAGTCGACATGATATCTTTGTCCCGTTACCGGATTATTGGTTAAGCCTTTAATAAGAGTGGGTCTTTCTTTGTCTTCACCTTCAATTTTCAACCAGATTAGGTTTGTTTCGCCGGCATCTTTGTAAACACGGGCAAAATCAATTTCGGAGATTTGAATTGCCTGGCTTTTGACCGTGTGACCAAAAACATTGGCTGGAATGACGCCTTGACGCCGTAATTTTTTGACTTTACTGCCTGTCAGAAGACGTTTTTCCGCTTTTAGTACATATTTGTTCATGACGGTATTGTATCCTAGAACGCCTGGCTTCTCAACTTGCTATCTTTCTGCCTGAATGAAACTTACTCCAAAGGTGGTCGTTTTGGAAGGTATTACCACACTTAGACTGTCCGGACCGGACTCAACCGGTAAGGTAATAACCGACGGTCTGGTTTTTTCCGGATAGCGAATATTTATTTGGATTTCTTGATCTGTGAGGCCGGGTTGGCGATACTCGGTGAGCGAATAATTAAAGGGTGATTTGGCGACATTAGCGTTTTGGGTATCAAAACGAATAATGATATTGTTTACTACCGATGTATCCAGCGAGACTGGGATCTGATATCTGGCCAGTTGTTTATCTACCTGCCTGGTCAAACCTCTAGATGATATTTCAGTATTATTTAATGAAATATGCTCTAAGGTAGCGTTTTCCGGTGCATAAAGCTGAAGAACAAAATTTCGATCTTTTTCCGAATCGGTGGTAGTTTCCAAAAATGTATATTCAAGGGCATATTCGTGGTGAATAATATTGTTTTCAAACCATATTTTATGAAGTAATTTCCGTTTTTGGCTGTCGGAATTGGGAAGAAAGGAAAAATTTGACTCGTTTAAGTAAGTTGTTTGGGCCAAACACGAGTTTTGGTCGGGCAACCCGGTTGGGCAGACATGGGGATAGATGGCGCCGGAGAACGATTGTCCGAGTATCGAGCTTTCAATCCCTTTATCGGAAGTCCAAAATAGTATCTGATTTGCACCGGATTGAGAGGCAAGAGTTCGACCCAACGAAACAAGTGGTAACCGGTGTGACTGAATTTGGTCGAAATAGTGAACGATCAATTCTTTGTAGAGAAGATATTCCCCTTTTTCGGATAATGACTGGTCAAATATATCTGCGGTGATATTACGGCCCTGAACAAAAACACCTTTATTCTCCCTTAGTAGAGTACCAATTAATTTGTCGTTTGTGGTCAGAATGATATCCGGTTTGAATTTTAGAGTTTTTTCAATATACCAAGAGATATTAGCCGCGGTCTGGGGATAATCAGGATTGTAATTAATATCCTGAAACTTCCAATCATTTACTCCGGTAAATTGGCGAACCAGTGGTGGTGCCGATATTTCACCGATAGCCAGGGAGTCGATTTCTTTGGCGGAATAGATGTTTTTTGAGACATATCTTCCTTGATCCATAACTACCACGAGAGCGTACTCCAGCACTCCCCCCGTGCTGCGGAGCTCCCGACTGTTTTGAAACAGAATAACAATATTTTTGGCTCCATTTCCCGATAAGAAGGTAGGAATCAGCTCGACTGTCTTTAGGATATCCGTTATTTGTTGTTCGATTAACGGTATTTTTTTTATTTCTTCACTCGATGATATTTTTTTCTCCAAGACCATTGGCAGTCTATTTTTACTGCTAAGTAACCGGATCTGATTAAGATTTTCATAAACCTGACTTAGATTCGATCTAAGCGCCAGACCGGCGTCTTTATAAAATTGACCCGGGATATTTGTTCCTATAGTTTGGTATATTTTTTCCGCCAATAAGTAGGTTTGTTGGATCGTGTTGAGACTTGATTGTGTATAGTCGAGAAACACAAACAGATTGTAGTTTTTTTCGTGTGCTTTCGGAAAAAATATTGATACAACAGGCGATACCGTAGAATATCCGGCCTTGCCGATTTGATAATAGAATTTTGAGTAATTAAGGTTTTTTACCGATTGAGGGGTATCCCCTTCCCGTATGTTAGAGAGAGTTTTTTCCAGATATTTTAGAGACAAACCGCTAAAAACGATGAAGATTATGGATAGTAACAAATATATTCCGGATATAGTAACCAGTAGATACTCACCTGTTTTTATTAACAGTTCGGATTTATTTTCAACCTGTTTAGATCTTCTTTTGGGGTTTAATTTTTCCAAGATTCTTTTTACCGACGTAAGTAAATTATTTATCTTGTTTAGTCTTGGGTGTTTGCTTTCCTTTTGAAGATGATGAAGCTTTGTGAGAAGCAGACTCCTATCTTCTACCAGCCGCCTGACAGATTCTTTTAAATTTTCGGGGAAGTCATCGGACGGATTCCAGTTTAACAAAGCCCTAGTGCGATTCCCTAGAGAATTTATATCCAGTCCATCATTCATGTTTGGTCCACTAGCATCGATTTCGAATTCCAGCCCTTCCGAGTCTTCCAGATTTTTCTTTATTAAATAGGCTATCTCCAAATCAGTGATGGGATCCCCCACGACCCAAAAAATGTTGCCTGCGGTACTATGCAAATAGAGAATTTTTTTGAGACAGCCGATTAAATCCTTAATAGATATTGGATATAGAGTGTTTTTTCCTTTAGATGAAATGGTAATTTTTCTATTGCCTATTGCTTCCAATAAATATCTGTCGAGACTAGTCTCCGAGTAAAGTAGTGAGGTTTGGTAAATATCCCTGGTGCAAATAATTCTGTGAAGCGGCTTTCCGGAAGACAGTTTGTTAAGTAGATTTTCAAAATAGATTATTTTTTCGCTGTCGGGAGATGATGGGTGAAGTAGGATAACGGTTATTTTCTGGCTGTGAATCTTGGCATTTTCATAGATAGAGATTAATTTTTGGCTAATATTACTTAAATCTCCCTCAATATCGACAAAGACAACTATGTAGGGAGTTGGTAATGATATTTTGTATGGTTCAAAAACAATATCTTTAACGTCATTTTGGCCAACAAACGAATCTTCGTAAAAGGCATTATTGCTCCATACCGCAATTTTCGTTTTTTCCACGGACATACGTTTAGTATAAAGTATTTACGCTCATGACTTTGTTGTAGGTATAGTGCATACGATTTTTTGTTTAATGATTAGCCATGGTCTTGAATTATTTTTACGCGTGATATTACACAGTTTCTGTTATCACTCTATCCATGTGAAAATTTGTGTCTAGGCGTCGTTAGACTTATCCACACAACTAAATCGTCCGATGGGAAATGTTTAAATCCTGTCCAAAGCGTCGTTTACCAATTTATCCGCCTCTTTGTTTTTTTCTCTTAGAACGTTTACAAATGACATCAAATTTATCTGTCCGGAGTCCCGAAGCGAGCCCACATAATCAATTATGCTTTTACGTAGTGCTTGTAGATGGGGTTGTTTTACCTTGTATTTTCCCGTAATTTGTTTGACTATTAGTTCCGAGTCCAATACAAAGCGAATTTTCTTCGTGAAAATTTTTTCGGCCTGTATTTTTTCCAAGGCTCTGATAACGGCTGTGTATTCGGCAACGTTATTGGTTGTTTCACCAATGGCTTCCGACAAGGTAAAGACTTCTTGACCATTATCCTTGGCAACAACACCAATAGCTGCCTGCCCCGGATTTCCTCTGGACCCGCCATCGGTATAGATTTCCAACAGTTCAATTGTTTTGTTCATAGCCATATTCTAAAGCATCAAAGCGGTGGCGAGAAGAATAATTAGTTTATTTTGAGGTAAAGTCCACCAGTAGTGATCAAAACAGCCGGTAATTATGACTAGTGCCAGTAGAGCCAGAAATCGTTTATTGACTATTTTTCGGTAATTTGCTTTGACAATATAGATTAATGATCCAAGGCCGAATGCTCCTGTTTCGGCAATTAGTAAAAGTATTATGTTATGAACCGGCTGTAGCTTCGCCGGAACCAGAAAAGATCCCGGGAGATATTTAGCCAAGGAGGGGATAAATCCTCCCAATCCGGTACCGGTTAAGGGATGTGACATTATGATTTTTTTGGTAGGTGCCAAAAGAATTAGACGATCAGAGACAAATTGAGGTAGATCCGGAAGATTAATTAAGAAAATTTGGAGAATCGAGGCAATAAGAAAAACAATTATAGATACCGACTCCAGGTGAAGGGATATTACTAATAAATATGCCAACAAGGCTGCTTTAGAAAAGGTAAATATTAGCCCGGTAAACACAACTAATCTTTGCCAGATGGGGGATTTGTGTGTCTCAAATAAGTAATTGACTATTAACAAGTATCCGGCGAGGGAGTTTGGGTGCGAAAAAGTGGATTGAGGACGGATAAAGTCCCTACCCATAATTGATAATTTTCCCAGACCGGGTGTTGAAGCGAGATAATTTCTTTCGCCTAGCCAGTAGAAGAGTCCATTTACCGAATGCTGACCAATTGCTTGAAATACCTCCAGTATGACAACCAGCAACGTGGAGAATAGCAAGGGTCTTTTAATCTGCTTCCAGGTTACCTTGTTTAACCGAAGTGTAATAAAGAAAATTAGATAAAGAATATTCCGACTCCACCAATATAGTGTGCTAATGGGGGAGACTCCAAATACAGTGTTGATGACGGCAAATCCCACAAGAAACAAGGTTGGTCTCTTTTTTTGTTTTAACCAAGATGTTAACGGTCTTAGGTTAAGTAAGAGATAGATAATAAGAAACAAGTCGGTTAGATACAAGGTTGGGGAAAGATAGTCAATTTTGATGCCGACGACTCTGGAGAAATCTGGCCAAAAGTGAAGGCCCAATTGGGTTGGAAGGAGGAAGATAATTGCCTTGAGAATAATGTCTGAAAGCATAATGGAAATTGTATCAGCGTCTTTACTAAAATACGCCAATGGTTCGAAGTCCGCAAAAAACTGTACTCCCGCGTTACTGTCTCGCATAAGGCTCGTCCCGCGGTTCGTACCTGGGATTTCGAAGAAATACTTCTCAACATGTACATGGTCCGTGCATTTTTTTGCTAGACTTCTGCACCATGTTTAATAACAATTTGTTACTCTCCAGTGGGGATGATGACCATTTGGCGGTAGGGGGGTTCTCCCCGGGATTCGGTTCTGACTCCTTTGAAGTTCTCTAAAAACAGGTGAACGATACGTCGTTCGAAGGAACTTAAATTGGGGAGGATGATTTCTTTTTGGAGAGAGACCGCCCGGTCGGCGGCGTTTTGAGCAAGTTCTTTGAGAGAGTCTTCGCGGCGTTCCTGATAGTCGTTGACATTTAAGTGCAGTTTTGGCCAGATCCCAAAGCGTTGATAGATAATTAGCGAAAATATCATCCGAAGTGAAGCCAGACCCTCTCCGTGGTGACCGACAAAAATGCCGGCGGCATCGACCGAGGGAGTCAAAAGAATATTTATATTATCTTCGTCGACGATTTCAATTTTTATTTGATCTTCTTTTAACTCCAATTGAGTCAATATGTTGGATAGTATTTCGGTTACTTTAGCTTGATCCATATTAATTATTGTTTTATAACTCTTAATTTAAGAAGAATGGGTTTGAGCCCACCCAGACCGGAGAAATAATACTGTTGAACGATGGAGAAAATGGTTGAAACTACCCAGTATAGAATCAAGCCCGATTGAAAGTTGAGAGAGATTAGCACTGTCATCAGAGGCATCATATAGAGCATTTGTTGCTGCATACTGGAGGCCATCTCCAAACTATTTTCTTCCTTTTTCTTGTCTTCTTTTTTCTTAGGATTTTGAATGTGTGTTTCCACACCGGATTGCATCATCAGAGAAAAAATCAGCTGGGTGACGCCGGCCAGAATAGGCATGATGTAGGTATGATCCGGCTTGGTTAGGTCTAGATAGAGAAAACGAGGATTGACCAGCAATCCGCCAATGGAAGGTTGTTTGATAAAGTCCATGAACACCTGATAAAGTGAAATCAAAATTATTATTTGGACTATCTGAGGTAAACATCCGGCGGCCGGATTGATACCTTGTTCCTTATAAAGTGCCATTTGGGCAACTTGTAGTTCTTTTTTGTCTTTATGTTTTTCTTTGAGTCTATCCAGAGCCGGCTTCAAATCTTGCATCTTCTTCGCCGATTTCATTGAAGGAACAACCAAGGGGATTAAGATTATTTTGGTAATCAAGGTAATGGCAATTATCGGCAAACCAAGATTACCTCCAAAAAGGTGATAAAAGAAAACCAAGGCTTGATAAAGAATATAGTTTATTGGCGCAAGCATAGTTATTTGATTTTATCAGGTACAGGGTCATTTCCGCCTTTGCTAAAAGGTTGACAGCGGAGAATTCGGCTGACCGAGAGTTTTGTCCCGATAATGATACCATAGCGCCGGTATGACTCCTTGGCATATTCGGAACAAGAAGGGGAGAATCTACAAGCAAAGGTGTTGCCGAAGATAGCATGACCAAGGGCATGATAATAGGGAGAAATATATTTTTTATAAAAAGAAATCATTTAGCTTATTTTAATTTTGGAAGGAGGGAGGAGAGGTCGGAGAGTAGATCGGTGTGAGGAGTATCCAGAACGGATCGTTTAGGGATGATCAAGTAATCGGCTGTAGGGAAGGAGGGGAAGAGTTCGCCTAGAAGGGCGGAGGTGACCCGCTTGATCCGGTTGCGATCGACGGCAAGCTTGGTTGTCTTTTTGGAGAGGAGGACGGAAAACCTGGAAGCAGGGGAGGAGGTCGGAGCCATGACGATGGTAAAGTGGTGGGTGTGGAAAGAATGGCCCTCAAGGGTAAGTCTATCTCGTTCTTTTCGTAGAGGAAGCCGGTTGATGGCCGGAAGTGACATCTTAGAGAGCTAACTTGGTTCGGCCTTTGGCCCGACGACGTTTGATTACATTTCGTCCGGCGGCAGAAGACATTTTGATACGAAAACCGTGTTTTCTAATTCTTTTGACTTTTTTGGGTTGATAGACTCTTTTGGGCATAGGGTCATTTTAGCACGAAGAGAGGTGATGTGGATAGTACTATTATATTTGGGTAATTTGGGGGTTGTAAAAATGTGGATAAGTGTTGAGAATGAGCATATGGACAGTGACAAATTATGGCATAGCATTTGTGGGGAGTTGGGAGTTTCAATATCTCCGGCCAGTTTTGCAGGCTTTATCAAGCCTTGTTATATCAGATCGGTAACCCCAATAGATGAACAGCGTCTTTTGTTGGAGCTGGTTTCTCCGTCCGCTTTTTTAAGTCACACTATTGAAACAAAGTATTACAGTATTATCAAACAGGCAGCCGAGAAGATATCCGAGAAGAAGTGTGATATTGCTCTTATCGTTATCGAAAAAGCCAAGTTGCCCAAGATAGGTAAAAAAGAAGATTTTGCCGGAAGCCCGGATCAAACAAAGATTGGTCTTTTTGCCGTACCCGAGGAAAATAAACTGGCCGGAACCAACCTTAATCCCAGATATGTTTTTGATTCATATATGGTCGGAGGGTCAAACCGCCTGGCTTTTGCGGCAGGCAAGGCAGTCGTTGACTATCCCGGTACGAGACATAATCCACTTTTTATCTATGGAGGAGTAGGGGTAGGGAAAACTCACCTGATGCATGCCATTGGGCATGAATTGGTAAAAAAAGGAGTAGGGAAAGTCGTTTGCATCACCAGCGAGCAGTTTACCAATGATTTAGTAGCTTCCCTCAAGTCAAAGATGACTGATGCTTTTAAGAAGAAATACCGTCAGGTAGGAGCACTTTTGGTTGATGACGTCCAATTTTTTGGAGGAAAAGATTCAACCCAAGAGGAATTTTTTC
>Ga0172379_10011421_pt1 | contig 10576 bp, 9 predicted proteins | sample GrowelOW334metaG_FD_119756 | JGI IMG/M metagenome (GOLD analysis project Ga0172379, IMG submission 119756) | Groundwater microbial communities from an aquifer near a municipal landfill in Southern Ontario, Canada - Groundwater well OW334 metaG | ecosystem: Environmental > Aquatic > Deep...
CAAAACAAAATTAATAACGCTTCATCGTTTATTACTTATTACGATTCACTTGGAACTCCATTTGTTGCTAATTTATCCTTGAACGGAAATAGTATCGGCGGCTTCCCGGATTTTCTTGCCAATGCGTCTATCCGTTATTCATTAAATGATTTTTATTTCCAACTTGATGGGAAATATGTCGGCAAAATGTTTTCGGATAATTATGGAGATCAATTAAAAAGTTATTTAATAAAATATCCAAATTTTGCCGGGTATAATGATAATGTAAACGATGCATTTATTGTCCTGAATTTCTTTTCAAGTTATGAGTTAAATCTTTTCAACACGCCAACGAAATCGAAATTGTTTTTACAAGTAAATAATATTTTTAATACCTATTATTCGATGTATGCTATCGGGAAAGAATTTTTCCCGGCTGCCGAAAGGAATTTTGTTGCCGGTTTGCAATTAGGAATTTAACATGAACAAATGTTTAATTATCGGGAATGGAAAAGCTCCTGAGAAAAAGACGATTTTATTCTTGATAAAAAAAGGATACGACACAATTATTTGTGCAGACGGCGGATTACACCACGCGCATAAATTAAAGATCATTCCGCACTATATAATAGGTGATTTTGATTCGGTTGACAAAATCTTATTGGAGGAATACCGAAACAAATCGAAAGTCATTAAGGTAAAAAGGCAAGATGATACGGACATTGAGAAATGTTTGAAGTATGCTCTCAAACTAAAATTTACCGAAGCAGTTTTGTTAAGTGTTACGGGAGACAGGCTTGATCATTCGTTTTGTAATCTTGGAATTGCATTGAAGTTCCATGATAAAATTAATGTGAGGATCATTTCGGAAACTTCTTTGCTTTCTGTTTACGAGAAACAAGTTTCGTTTGAGACAAAAAAAGGGGAGTACATTTCGCTTTATGCTTTCGATAGCAAAACTAAAATCACTTCGCGAGGATTGAAGTTTCCCTTAAAGGGAACACAACTTCCTTTTGGAGTTCGTGAAAGCACAAGTAATGTAGCAGTTAAAGAAGAAGTAAAATTAAATATCAATAACGGAAAGATATTTGTGATAAGAGATTTTGAAACGATGAGAAAAAATGATCTCTTTATCTGATCTTGATATTTCAATCATTCTTCTCTTTTTCGGAATACTCTTCTTCATTGGTTTCTATTTCAGCAGAAAGAAAAATGATGAAGCGGTGGACTATCTTCTCGGTGGAAGAAATTTAGGGCTGTTCCTTTTTATATTAACAAATGTTTCAACCTGGTATGGTGGAGTTTTAGGGATTGCAGAATTCACATACAATTATGGTTTGGCAAGTTGGTTTACACAAGGTTTGCCCTATTATCTTTTCGCATTTTTATTTGCGCTCTTTTTTGCGAAAAAAATTCGTGCAGCTTCTCTATTTACGTTACCGGAAAAGTTGAAAGAAACGTATGGCAAAAAAGTCGGGTTGCTTTCAGCTTTGGTTGTATTTATTCTTGTTTCGCCGGCTCCTTATTTGTTGATGCTTGCGAGTATCTTTACCATGTTGTTCAAAACTAATTTGCTTACCGGATTAGTGATCGCGCTTTTTCTCATTATACCTTATATGCTAAAAGGTGGTTACCGCGCTGATATTTATACAGATGCTTTCCAATTCTTTGTTATGTTCGGCGGATTTATTTTGTTTTTTTATTTCTGCTGGAACTCGATTGGTAATTTTAATTTTCTAACAAACAATTTACCCGCAACTCATCTTCAATTAACCGGCGGAGCTTCACCAATATTTATTTTGGTTTGGTTTTTAATTGCACTATGGACGTTCGCCGATCCAGGATTTCATCAACGATGCAACGCGGCTAAAAGCGGGGAAGTGGCGGTAAAGGGAATATTAATCTCAATTGCGTTTTGGGCGTTATTCGATTTTCTTACTACAGCTACAGGACTTTATGCGCGAGCAATTTTTCCTAATCTTAAAAATCCCTCAATATCGTTTTTTCTTTTAGCGGATAAAATATTAGCTCCCGGTGTTAAGGGAATATTTTACGCCGGAGTCTTCGCGACAATTCTTTCAACGTTTAACAGTTTAATGTTTTTAAGCGCCACTACAATCGGGAATGATTTCATCTCCCAGTTGTCGCAAAACAAATCTACCAAAGTAATAAGCAATACGAAGTTTGGTTTAATACTTACCGGTTTAGTTGCCGGACTTCTCGCCTATTTTATTCCTTCGGTAGTGCAGTTGTGGTACACGATCGGATCGATCGCAATCCCGGGGATAATATTTTTAGTTGTTGGTTCGTATTACTCTTCATTTAAAATTGAAAATAAGTTTGCCGCTGCGGAAATTGTTTTTGCTTCCGGTTTTTCACTTCTCTGGTTCTTTGTAAAGAAATTTATTTCAACTGAATCGTTATGGTTTCAGGTTGAACCGATGATTGTGGGGTTAACAACTGCGTTGGTTATTCATCTTTTAGGGATGGCAAAGATTAAAAAAAGTCCTAAATAAGTCAAAACTGATTCACTTCGAATAAATAACCGCAACTCTCTTTACGAACTTTGGGACTTTGCAGTGAGAAAAGTTTTGCCACTTAGGAAATTAGAGCATTTTTTACAGCAGAGGAGCATAGGACGCATAGGAAATTAAAAACGGCGAGAATTATTCCAATACCAATTAAGCCGTAATCAATAAGTTTTTATATACCGAAAGATACAGCCAACGTAGTAATTAGTACAACTATCTACAAATTGATGAACTGATACGTGCAACAAAATATCTATACGCTTGCTGCACAGACCAGATTGTGAGCCACCATTGAAGAATAAGGATGAAGAAACCTCCACCTAAAATAATGCCGAGGAGCATTACGTATGTAATTTGGAGACCGAACATTCCCTGGAGATCGGAAATTGTTGATGTACTGATTAGAGCAATTGTGGCTGATGCGGCGCAAATAAATGCGAGGACAGTTGTGGTGAATACTGCGGAATATCGTGCTGCTTTTTTCATTCGGGCAGGATCAGCGCCATTATTTACTAACCATCCACCGATGAAAAAACCGGCGGGCAAGGCAAGCGCTACATTGAAAACCGGAACTCCCATGAAGAAACCGAACATTCCAAAAGAATAGAAAAGATAAATCATCAGCCAAACTAGAGGTTTCATCGAATAAGCGGTTTGGATCCACGTTCTTAGAAAAAGAATATCGATAATTACTCCAACAAGAAAACCGGCAAGAGCGAAGAGAAATATTCGCGATTCAGGAACAAAGGGAATGCTGATCCACCACCCGGCGAGAAAACAAATAATGATCGGTACTGCACCAAATAAAAAACCTATTGTTACAATTTCAATCTTTCGCATTATAAATCCATTTCTAACAAGTTGAATCCAATGTTCGAGCGCCTAAGGATGTGTTTTAACAAATAACCAATTCACCTTTCTTCACCGAAAAAAAGACCGGCAAGGAGAGAGAGTTTTTTTAGTCTCTTTATTTTTATTTACAATAAATAGTAATGCGGTAATAACAGCCAGGGTTGCAATTGCTATTACTATGTAGATTTGTGCACCCACGATCTTTGGTTTAATTAGACAAACAAAATAGAGATTACTCAAACCAAGGCTATAAATAAATACAGTTGTTAAAACTTCTATTTGTATTGGGCAGTGGGTTATTTAGTTACCTCAGCGGATTTACTTAAAGTACTTGGTAATAAATTAATCCACTTATATTTACTCTCTAATAATTTTATTAACTCGTTCGTCATTTGGGAGGCTCCGGCAACTCCCGCGCTACTGATCGCTAACAATGGATTTTGAGTTGCTAAACCAAATACAGCTAAAGGAATAGACAGAATTGTCGAAAAATTAGACCATCTTTTTATTTGAGGGAAAATTACTCTTACTCTTTTTTTTATAATTTTTTCTTTATTGTAGAAATCATCTAATATTTTTTCAGGATCTATAAATTCCTCAGCGATTTCATTTCTTTTTATAACAGAATCAGCTAATTCCTTTAATTGATTTATTTCATCATAATTTCTCCATTCAAGATACTTTTTAAGATTTTTTTCTAAATCAATTAAATATGAATCCGAACATTTTATCAAATTAACACAACAATCGCATTTTTGTCTTTCCTCAACGACATAATTTGGAAGTAATGGTTCATTTGGTAAGAAAGAGTTAAAAATATTTTTATAACTATCCAAGTAATTAGAATTTATTTCACGAGGGATATTAGCTGCACCAAACTTATACCGGAAATAGTGTAATGCTTGTGAATTGAATAGACATTGTGAATCTAATGCCCGTGATAAAGCTAATGACATATATAACGACCATAATATTGGTGGGCAATAACTCATGCCATCAATTAAAATCATATCGACATCTGGATTATTAGGATCATCCTCTATGCTAACCTTGCCAGGAAAAACTTTACTTATTTGAACAATATCTTTCTTGATTTGTTCGTGAATAACAGTATCTATAGATTTATCAAAGATTTGAGATACATCAACTATTTCGATGAGGTTCTCGCTTTTCAATATTTCAAAAATAATCTTATAACTTTTTGCTAACTCTTTCGAATCAGGATAGCGTTCCTCTGAAATGGTGGTCCAAATTGTTTTTGGGATCAAAATCTTATTTGACCATAGTAATAGCGATGGGTAGGTAATCAACCATTGATGATCAAAATTACAAGGGAAACAGTCTTCAACATCATGTTTAATTCCCAATCCTGATATTAAAAGATTTCTCATGTTTTTAACTTAGTTGACTATAATTAATGATACTTGAATTAATTATTTGAGAACACAATACAAGGAGTAAAATCCACCATGGGCAGATAAGAATATTATTAAATAAAACACTCTTGATCAAAGAATGAAAAATTGTGAGTTTATTGTTTATAGAATAATAAAGGGGAGTGGGTAATTTCCCGTCTGGGAAGAAGTTTCCATGTAAGATTAACTCAAAAATAAAGCTACCTATTTTCTTAATTATCAGTACAAACAAACGTAAAAAGGTTTGGGGTAATTACCAAGCTGTAAATAAAAATATTCTTATTTAGAAGTCAGTAGTCAGAGGAAATTTCATTCTGAATTTTTACTTCTGATTTCTATTTCGGATTCAATAATTTCCGGAGTACTTCGTTAAGTTTATCTCCTCTTACATCGCGGCCAATAATTTTGCCATCTTCATTGATTAAAAAATTATCGGGAATTCCTCTTATCCCGTAGGTTAAAAACGGGATGCTTTCATCGCCTTTTTCTCCTCTAACATTTTCCCAAATTAAATTATCCTGCTTCACGGCATTCAACCAGCTATTTCTATTTATATCTCCGGACACACCAAATATTTCAAAACCTTTTGGGTGGAATTTAGCATATATCTCAACGAGTCGTTTATTTTCTTCTCTACATGGGAGACACCATGATGCCCAAAAATCTAAAAGAACAGCTTTTCCTTTAATCTCAGACAGTTTCATTATTTTACCATCGCCGTTGGGAAGTTCAAAGTCAAAAAAGTGGTCACCGATCTTAGGATTTTTATTTACCATAATATAAGTTTCAATGGATTTCCCCTCGGTGGATTGTTTCATGTTATGAGATAATCTGTTAAATAATTTTGAAACGCTTTTTTTACCCCAACTTGTCTTGTACACATTTAAAATATGTACACTAACTATGGAATTTGTATACGTCTTAATGAAATCAACACTTATTTTTTTCTCTTGTTGATCTAATTTATTCAATTGATTGTTTATAAATGCCGAATCACTTACTTGATAAACATTGTTGAGACTATCTCTTTGTTTTCTTAGCGGGATGATTTTAGAATTCAGTATGTCTTGTTCATTTTGTGTGCTTGAGCCGGTTATTGCTGCTTCTAAAAAATTCCCTTTCTCAGCTTTAAATTCCATGGGTTTATTTTCAACCCAGAAAAATTTGTAATCACGCGAATCTTTTAGAGTGAGAACACAATTCGTTGGTCCAGTAACTTTGCCTTTTAGAACAAATTTATTATTCAGGACAATGCTTGAGTCTATTATTTTATGATCGATCAAAAAAACCCAAGAACTGTCTACTACACCCTTAACACTTCCGATTATTTCAAACCCGGAGTTGTTTTGAGAAAGTATTTTGGAAGACATAAAGTAAAGCAGTACCGCAACTAAGATAATGAATCGTTTCATCGGTCTCTCAAAGATGTTTTAATAAACGAATGATATTATTAACGAATTGATCAAAAGAGTCGCCTCTTTTCTTAAGTATTTGTACAAACAAACGTAAAAATGTTTGGGGTAATTACCAAGCGCATGGGCGATTGAAGAGAATCGCACTACGATTTGTATCTTACTCAAAAAGTAATGATCTCTGTTTTAATAAAAAGAGATGCCCGCACTCATTACACTTATATTCCAATTTATGATATGAAGAAGGTGAAGCAATGATAACCGTAGAGGTTTCTTCCTCGTAAATCTTCTTTCCGGTTTTGATAATATTTTTGCTTCCACAATTCGGACATTTCTTTCTTTCCCTTAAAGTAAAAAACGCCGCTAATCCGCCAAGGCTAAGTGCAAGGAGAATAAAGAGTAATGTTTTCATTTATTTTACCTTTATGAATGAAAATTATTCTTAATCTTAATCGTGTTCTTAATCATAATCTCTTAAATATGCAAAAACGAGTAAGATTAAGAAAAAGATTCAGCCAAAGGCTGACAGGTATGATTAAGATTCGTTTGTCCAAAATTTGCATGAGGTGATTTATTAATCACTATTTATGACGTGAGGCTTTAAATATTCCTCCACTAAATCCGCTTATTCCTATCATAAAACCAAAGTCATACCATAAACCGGTATTCGGGAATTGATAGATCCGGTAATCAGTAAACAAACTTGCAATAAAAGTAACGGGAGCAATAAAACCGTGTAATAATCCTAATAAAAATCCAGGCGCGCCGGGTGTTGCGGGCAACGGTTGATGCGCGCAGCCAAAGATTAAAAAAGTCATTAATAGGATTGAAAGAAAAACTACGATTGAACTTGATGATTTCATATTTTCTCCTTTTTTCTTATTTCGCGAATCACAATTGTTTCTGCAACACGATCATGTAACGTGCGTCTGTTAGGATAGATGAAAAATTGAATAAAACCAAAGAAGAACTCTAAAAGGGAATAACCATATCCAAGCGCGCGTTCAAGGCTATGCCAGAGAGATATTTTTTCATGAGTTAGTGAAACGATACGAATGCCAAGTATCCATTTCCCTGGTGTTTTTCCATTGCCGATAAAAGTTGCTAATCCAAAGTAGAGTACGATCCAGGCAATGCTATACCAGTTCTTGTTAAGAGCAAAAACAATATCTTGATCGCTGTGAATCCAACCTTGCTTCAATAACAACGGTTCAATAAGAGAAGTAATTAATGCAAACAAACCGGCTGCAAAAGCCAGGTCAAGGATAAAAGCGCCGGCGCGTCTATAGAAAGACGCAAGTTCCGAACCATGGATTGCTAACATTCGGGCTGTTTCATGAGAGTCATATTTTGTCATCTTGTTTTCCTTTTGATCAGAATGCAAAGAGTATTAGTAACTATGTTACGCAGTTGTTGATAGAAAAAATTCTTAATCATAATCGTTTTCTTAATCTTACTCGTTTTTCTGTAATTTAAGCAGATTAAGAAAAAGATTACGAGTACGATTAAGAAACCAATTCAACCTTTTGCGTAACATGACTTAATACTTCGAATACGATTTAGAGCAAGAGTACCATCGCGATCAAGAGCATGAATAAGAATTACCTGCGGAACATGAATTATAGGTACGAACAAACGTAAAAAGGTTTAGTGAAATTAACAAGTTATAAGTAAAAATATTCTTGGAGGTTGGTGATAGATGACGCTAAGGGTATGGTCGAAACGAAGTTTCGACTTACAAAACTATTTGGGAGGAAAAAGGAGAGTTAGACTTAATATAATTCAATTGTTTTTTTTCAATTAAAAATTACTAAATTTAACTACAGCGAATTATTGTATTTTTAGCCAAATAATTTTATGAGGTGTAAAATGTCTAATAAGAAAAAAAAGAAGCAGTCTGAAAAACGAGAACTAAAAGAAAAGAATGAAGTTCTTGAGCAAGACATTGTAAAAGAATCTTCAAATAATATTGAAAAGAAATTCTATGACACCGAACTTGAACGGTTAAGTATTGAGTTAGTTAAACTTCAAGAATGGGTTAAGCAGGAAGGATTGAAGGTTGTCGTTATTTTTGAAGGACGCGACGCCGCCGGAAAAGGGGGAACAATAAAAGCAATAACACAATTTCTTAATCCCCGCATTTGCCGCGTAGTAGCGCTGGGCACACCAACTGAAAAAGAAAAAACACAATGGTATTTTCAAAGATATGCACCGCATTTGCCGGCTGCCGGTGAAATAGTTTTTTTTGATAGAAGCTGGTACAATCGTGCCGGAGTTGAAAAAGTAATGGGCTTCTGCACAGATGAAGAGTATAAAGAATTTTTGAGAAGCTGTCCGGAATTTGAAAGAATGATCATTCGTTCAGGGATTGTTTTAATAAAATACTGGTTCTCCGTAAGCGATGAAGAACAAGAAAAAAGATTTCAGGAAAGAATAAACAATCCAACTAAGCGATGGAAGATAAGTCCGATGGATTTGGAGTCACGCAGCCGCTGGGTTGAATATTCAAAAGCGAAAGATGAAATGTTTGCTCTTACAGATATTAAACAAGCCCCCTGGTATGTTGTTAACTCGGATAATAAAAGGAAAGCACGGTTGAACTGTGTTTCTCATTTGCTAAGTCTGATTTCTTATAAAGATATAAAAAGAGAAAAGATCGAAATTCCTCCCCGTCAAAATGAGGTTGGGTACATTCGTCCACCAATGACAGACCAAAGTTTTGTGCCGGAAGTTTATTAACAAAATATAATTGTGAATTAATTTGGTTTAATTCATTTTAAAAAAAGTAGTGCTTTAAAAAGCACTACTTTTTTTTTGCACAGACTGAAGTCTGTGGTACGATTTTATAAGACTACAATCTTGCACCAAATACAATTTTCCATCTGTACGCAAATTCTTTATCATTCGGTCTTGACGGATCTTTTACGAAGAATGGGAAGAGAGCGCTTACTACGAAAGAATCCATGCGAAAACTAAATAAGTATATGCCATTAAACCGATACTCAAGACCGGCGCCTGCATCGAAGAAAGGTTTACCGAATTTTTTTGAGACTTTATCGTATAGCGCACCATAATCGCCAAACAATACAAATAATCCACGACTCAATGATGTGTTGAAGGCGAAGATATTTTCCGCAGTTGAGTCTTGCGCTAGAAAAAGATTTCCTCCTCCCGGTTTTATCCAGTGATTGCGGAAGTTTTGTCCCATAATTGGAGTGCGAAAAAACCAGCTATCAAATCGTTCTAACGGAGAAGATTGCGTGAGTGAAAAGGCAGATTGCGTTGGAACATTTCCGGTTGATGTTCCGAAAAAGGTTCGAGTGCGTAATCCCAAACCGGCAAAAAGAGAATTTACTGTTTTCATTTCACCGGAAAATTTGCTGTATTGAAAATCTGAATTGGGAATACTATACTCATCTGCAACAATAATGCTGAAGCCGCCGTTATTGTAATTCCGTCTGTAAGTTAGCGCAACCTTTCCGAAAATTAAATTTCCATTCTGCCATTCTTTTTGAATGTCGAGATAGCGGCGATCTTTTACGGCTATAGCATAAATGCTTGCAGAAAGAGTAAGTGAATGTTTAAAATAATTTGTCAAGTTTGTGTATTTATCAAATACTGCTCGAATATTCCAGCTTCCTCCGTTTCGTCCATCTAAACGAAAAGCATTTATGGATGTTATAAGATTTGGAGAAAATATTCGCATCGGTGTTGAATAACTCAATTCAAAATCCGGAACTCTACTTAGCGTTCCGTAGCGGGTATTTAATGTTGTGTTATAATCGCTCGCCATATAACTTCCGTTAATGCTGGTGCCGAGTTCAATTCCATCGCGTAAATTAAATCCGAGAGTTGGTGCAATATTTATTCGATATGCATCAAGTGGGAACAACAGCGTATTCACTACATTCATTCCATAATCAAACTCAACGCGCGGCATAGACCACGAATTATTTAAACGATCTACATCAGCCAACATCATTTTAGGATCGACGATGACATTTTTTACTTTTGCAGGGAGGGAATCGACAATAAAATCTGCGCGATTACTTGTACTCCAAATAGTTACCGGGAAACGGACGTTGCGTGTTGTTCCATCGGCTAAAGATAATTGCAATGTTGCAGGCATCTTCGCTTGTTCATTGTTCACCAAAGTAATGGTTGATTTCCATTTTCCATTTACTTCTTCGTTCTCAACATTATCAATTGCAATATCAACTTTCCATTTTTCTTCAAACCACTGATGCCAAAACCAATCGAGATCGCATCCGGCAACATCTTCAATCGTATTGAAAAAATCTTGCGGATACGGATGTTTATATTTCCAGCGATTGTAATATTCCGTCATCGCAGCATTGAACGTTTCTACTCCTAAAACATCTTGCAG
>Ga0172379_10011422_pt1 | contig 10575 bp, 9 predicted proteins | sample GrowelOW334metaG_FD_119756 | JGI IMG/M metagenome (GOLD analysis project Ga0172379, IMG submission 119756) | Groundwater microbial communities from an aquifer near a municipal landfill in Southern Ontario, Canada - Groundwater well OW334 metaG | ecosystem: Environmental > Aquatic > Deep...
CTGACCCCACGCAATATAAACAGGCGCTTCATAGCCGGCAACAAGTCTTTTATATGAATTCACAATCGGATCAAGAACCGCACTCATCTCAGTAATATGCGTTAACTGACCGGCGATAAAACTCTTTGCAGTATCTGAAAAATAATAAGGCGCATCACCTTTTTTATAAAATACGTTTTTGCCATCTTTAAATAAACTCTGATGAACATGCATGCCAGAACCATTAATCCCAAAAATCGGCTTTGGCATAAACGTCGCATAAAGATCGTGTTTCGCGGCAATTGTTTTCATGACATATTTAAACGTAACCGCATTATCGGCCGCACTCAAAGCATTGTCATATTTAAACCCGATTTCCTGCTGACCATTAGCAACTTCATGTGTACTCCTTTCAACATCAATGCGCATTTCTTCAAGAGCAAAACACATTTCTTTTCTAATTTCTTCACCAAGATCTGTCGCAAAATCAAAATAACTTCCAGAATCATGTGGTAATGGAGTAATATTCCCTTCTTCATCTTTTTTAAAAAGGAAAAATTCCAATTCAGGACCTGTGTAATATGTATATCCAAGTTTTTTTGCTTCTAAAAGCTGTCTTTTTAAAACACCACGAGGATCGCCCGCAAAAGGCTTATCATCAGGCGTATAAACATCACAAATCATCCTTGCTGTAGGCGCATTTTCACGAGTCCAAGGAATAATCGCAAAAGTATCCAAATCAGGCTTCAAATACATATCGCTTTCAAAAATTCTTGCATAACCTTCAATCGAAGAACCATCAAACCAAACATTGTGATCAATCGCATCTTCCAGCTTAGAGGTTGGAACAGTTATCCCCTTCACTATGCCAAAAATGTCAATAAACTGCATATTCACAAATTCAATTCCTTCATGCTTAACAATGTCCATCACCATTTGCTTTGTGACGCCGGTTTTTGGCAAATCTTTGTAATAATTTCGTCTTACTGCCGCAGCTTTTGTAGGCATATTTTTGGGGTTAGATTTTAAGTAAATTTTTAAACTACAAATTCAAGGTATTACTAATTTTTTTCAATTTCAATCAATTTCGAACCGCGAAAAAATCGCTGTAGGAAAAAGTTTCACAACTTTAGAATCACGCATTAATAAGCCAAAAAATACATAAAATATAAAATGCATTGTATGGCATAAAACCTTGATGTAAAATTCTTCTGTCGAAAATTTCTACAACAATTTCAAATTGACAAAAACATTAATTCACACTCTTAAAGACATCGGATTAACGGATAAAGAATCTCGCGTTTATATCGCATGCCTTGAATCCGGCACAAGTCTTGTTTCAAAAATCGCAAAAGCATCCGGACTCAATCGCGTCACAACATATGATATCCTTGAAAAGCTCAAAGAAAAGGGCTTTGTAAGCTTTTTAACAAAAAACCAACTAAAATATTTCAGTGCCACGGATCCGGAAATTGTTGTTTCCGAAACACACAGAAAAGCGCAAAACTTAAAATCAATTTTACCGGACTTAAAGCGTTTAAAAGGCGACGCAATTCATCCACACATCCGCTACTTTGAAGGAGTTGAAGGCATAAAAGCCATTTACGCCGATACACTAACCAGCAAAAGTGAAATCTTAAACTATGCAAACTCACGTGAAATCCGCAAGTTTTGGCCTGACTATGACGACGAATACGTCAAGAAACGCGTAAAAAAGAAAATTTACCTTCGCGGCATCGCACCCGACGACGAATACGGTAAAACCGTTCATCAAAACGATAAAAAATATTTCCGTGAAATTCGTCTTATAGATCCACAAAAATTCGACTTCACTAATGAAATCAACGTCTACGACGACAAAGTCGCGATTGCCTCATTCACAGGCGAATTAATCGGCATGATAATCGAAAGCAAAGAAATCGCAAACACTCAAAAAGCGATCTTTAAAATGGCTTGGGAATTCGCAGGAATCAAAAAAGGACCAAAAGGGTTAAACGTGCATTTCTAGTTTAAATTTTCGAACTTCGTTTGTTGTGCCAATCCGTCACTTTCTGATATGCGCACCCAACCTGAAACAATAATTCTTCGCTAAACTGTGGCCCAATTATCTGAATTCCAACAGGTAAATCGGAATCGTCCCCTTTCACAAATCCAGCAGGAATAGACATCGCAGGTACGCCGGCAGCATTGATTGGGATCGTTAAAGCATCTGCTAAATATATTGAAAGCGGATTATTCATTTTCTCACCTATCTTCCAAGCTGGAATCGGCGCAACCGGAGAAATCAACACATCAACTTTTTTAAACGCAGCTTCGAAATCCTTAATAATAAGCGTTCTTACTTTCTGCGCTTTTTTATAATACGCATCATAATAACCTGCAGACAGAACATACGTGCCAATCATTATGCGTCTTTTAATCTCATCACTAAAACCTTCACCTCGAGCGCTTAAATAATAATCAAGCAAATCGCCGCCTTCATCTTGTGGCTTGCGACCATATCTTATTCCATCAAAACGCGCTAAATTCGCACTCAATTCCGCGGGCATCGTGACGTAATAAACCGAAACCGCATATTTTGTCATTGGAAGCGAAACTTCAATAATTTCCGCCCCCATTTTTTCGTATTCTTTCACGGCGGCCATAACAACCTCATGCACGCCGGCGTCAATTCCTTCTCCAAAATATTCTTTAGGAATGCCTATCTTTAAACCTTTAACACCTTTATCAATATTTTTTAAATAATCAGGAACCGGTTTATCTGGTGTTGTTGAATCAAGATCATCGTGACCCGCAATAACTTGCAAAATAGTCGCCGCATCTTCAACGGTTTTTGCAAACGTACCAATCGTATCCCAACTTGAAGCAAGAGCTGTAACACCACTTCTAGAGACTCTTCCATATGTAACTTTCAAACCCGTACATCCACAAAACGAAGCGGGTTCACGAATCGAACCACCCGTATCAGTCCCAAGCGCAAAAACAGCCATATCAGAAGCAACCGCGGCCGCACTTCCACCCGAACTTCCACCGGCAACACGATTAATATCCCAAGGATTACTCGTTGGACCAAAACATGAATATTCAGTTGAACCGCCGCAAGCAAATTCATCCATATTGGTTTTTCCAAGAAAAACAACCCCGGATTCCTTTAATTTTTTAACGATCGTAGCATCATAAGGCGGCACGAAATTCTCTAAAATCTTTGAACAGCAAGTTGTTCGTACGCCTTTTGTATTAAAAATATCCTTCAAAGCGCATGGAATTCCGGTTAAAGTACTTCCCTCATTTTTCGCCAAAACTTTATCCGCGTTTTCCGCATCCTTAAGAGCTTGCTCCTCGGTCTGCAAAACATATGCATGCAAATTTTTATCAACTTTTTTTATACGTTCAAAGTAAGCCTTTGTTAAATCAACCGAAGAAAATTTCTTTGATTTAAGTCCTTCGCTTGCCTCCTTTAATGTTAAATTTGTCAGATCCATTATTGTTTTATAACAGGTTTAACTTTTATTTGATTATTTTGAATTGGAAGCGGACTACATTTCAGTAAATCCTCACCGGTTGCAAGATTGCTTACAACCACATCTTCACGCGTCACATCTTTAAGTCCAGTCACCTGCGAAGTCGGCTCAACATCTTTCGTATCCACTTCTTCAAGAATTTTCACATATTCCAAAATATCCGTCAGCTGAGTGGAAAACTTCTTAATTTCCTCATCCGTAAGACGAATTCTCGCAAGCTTTGCAATATGTTTGACCTCTTCTTCCGAAAGCATAATTTTAATTTTACAGCGAGAATTATAGCATATTTTGTTTTTGAGCTAATAAAAATGGAGCAAAAACAAAATATGCTGTATAATATCCGCGATGGAAACAATAAAAAACATCCAAAAGGTCGGAATTTGGTTTTTCGCAATTTTAGGCGGAATTTATATTACAAGCGGCTTAATGATTCTTTCCGATTTTTATAAAATGCACGCAACCATAGCCCACCAAACGATACAAATTCCATTCATAATTTCCGCTTTAGTATACGGAATCGCACAATTAGTCGAAGGATTCACAGAACCCGGCCAACTCAACAAAAAAGTCCTGATTCCAGCCGGAGCAACGCTCGGCACATTCATAATACTTATTATTGTTTTTGAGATAATTTTCCCGGATTTAACGCCTTAATTTATGACGCAAATCAGAAAAGTAATGGTTTTCGGAACTTTTGACATTCTACATGCCGGACACGAAAACATGTTCAAACAAGCACGCGAACTCGGCGGATATATCATTGCAGTCATCGCTCGCGATTCAACTGTAAAAAAAATCAAAGGACGCGCCACGATCAATAACGAAAATCAACGCATTAAAAACCTCAAAAAAACCGAATTAATCGACAAAGTCATACTTGGAGATGAAAACGATAAATATTTCGCAATCAAAAAATACAGACCAAATATAATCGCACTCGGATATGACCAATTTGCTTTTACATACGGCATAAAAAGCCTGATCATTCAATTAAAACTCGATGCAAGTATTCATCGTTTAAAGCCTTACAAACCCGATGTATACAAATCATCATTAATAGCAAAACGCATACACTCCGGAATAAAAAAAGAAATTAAAACAACAATATATGAAAATCAAGGAAAACAACTTCTTTGTGATGCTTAAACGCACACTCGCATTAAGCGTCGCAAATATAAAAAGAAATGGCGTACTTTCAATCGGAATAACAATCGTCATGGCAATCCTCATTTTTATCTTTAACGTCCTTTTAGTTGTAAATTTCATCGCTTCCTCAACAATCAAAGACATGAGCTCAAAAGTCGATTTAGTCATTTACTTAAAAGAAGATACTGATAGGTATGATGCGGAAAAAATGGCTCTAGATATTCGAAGCATGCAAGGAGTACAAGAAGTAAAATTTATTTCAAGAGAAGAAGCATTTTCATCATTTAAAAAAGGTCATCCGGACACAGCAGGCTTTTTTGAGAAATACAACATGCAAAATCCTCTACCCCCAAGCATTCACATTATTGCAACAGATCCGACTCAATATTCATACATAGAAAATGAGCTTAAACAAAGCAAATATAAAGGCTTACTCGAAAATGTTACCGATCAAAATGACACCTCAATAACTCAAAAAGTTTCGGCAAAATTAACAGAAATGTCTTCATTCACAAAAAACATTATCCTGTGGGTGATCATGCTTTTCATAATTGGAAGTGCGCTCATAATCAACAACGCAATCCACATCACAATTTACTCCAGACGAGCGGAAATAAACATCATGAGACTTGTTGGCGCAAAACCAATGTTCATCAGACTTCCATTCATTTTTGAAGCCGCATGGTACGCAATCCTAGCAAGCATAATCGGCTTTATTCTCACATCTTTCATGCTTTGGGGAAAATTTCTTGGAGGATTTGGAATTTTCACTGAATCCGGACTTGGAATCGGAACGGTATTTTTAATTGAACTTTTCACGGCAATAATAATATGCGTACTTGGCAGCATCTGGAGCGTTCAAAGAAATATTAAAAAACACTTTCTGAAATAATGCGTGAAATAATGACATCGGGCATTATCCTCGGTTATAGCGTACAAAAAGAATACGACAGGTTTGTTTCCATTTTTACGCGTACATATGGCAAAATTCGCGCAACCGCAAAATTTGCGCAAAAACCGTCATCTCCATTTGTCGGCAGACTTGATAAAACAAACATCTGCAAATTAAGCCTTTATAAAAGCACAAAAGGCAGTTTTACAATAAGACAGTGCGTACTCGAAAAGACATTCGGAAAAGCACGCAACGACATACTGCGATTTGCTCTGATTGAAGGCGTAACCGAAATAGCAGATAAACTCACGTATCAGCATTACGGAATGAAAAAATATTTCACATTAATAGAAGAGGCCATGTCCGCAATTGAAGTTCTTGAAAAACCATATCTAATTTATCTCATATTCAAGATCAAATTCCTCAATATGGCAGGCATAGTCCCATCCTTCAAACACTGCATGATGTGTAATAAAAAAATCGAAATTGGCGACATAATCGCATGGAATATAGAAAATCTCATCTGCAATTCGTGCTTGCAAGATAAAAAAGGTAAATTGCAAGGAAACGCATTCGAACCAAACATGTTAAAGCTCGTTAATTTCGCGATAAACAACAACTTCGAAAAAACTCTTCAAATAAAAATCTCCAAAGAAGATATCGAGTTTCTTGAAACTATAACATCTGAAATCTGGCATAATCATAATCTTCCTCAAATAAACTCTGAAAAAGTGATTTCAAGCTTGAGACTTTGAAGACGGCTGAACATAAACCTTCATAACATCCGAAATATTCTCAAGTTTATCCATAAGCGTATCAACTTGCGAATAATCGGAAAATTCCAAAATAAAAACCCTTTTAACAAAATCTTCTTTTCTTTCAATAAAAACAACGTCAACAATGTTTATATTCATACCGGCTATAACAGCGGCAATATCACGCAAAAGCCCAATTCTATTTTTAACTTCAACCACAATTTTAACAGTATATTTTCTATCTTTTAAAGAATCGGACAAAGACCAAGAAGCCTCAACCATTCTCTTAGAAATGCTATTTTTCCAAAATTTACAATTTATCTTGTGAACAGTAATATGACCATAAGTCGTTACATAACCGGCAATTTCATCCCCTCTTTTAGGAGAACAGCATTTTGCAAATTTAATAGGCAGACCAGATTCACCTCCTATAAAAACCTGATTATCGGAAGCGGGCTTTTTAACGCTTTTTAGCTTTTTAGATATAGAAACTTTCGGCACAATCCCATGCTTTACAATAATATTTTGAGGAAATAATTTTTTAATAAAATTCTTTATCAAGATAGAGCCGTTACCAACATCCTCTACAAGTTTCTTCCTCTGAGCAAGACTCAACAATCGACCATCATAAACTTTTAATATTGAAAAAACGTCATCAAGTTTGGAAAGTCCGGATCTTTCAAGATATTTATTTATAATCTCACGACCATTTTTGAAGTTATAATCATTGTGCTGACTCTTAACCCAAGATTTGATTCTCGACCTAGCCCCATCTGTTTTAACAAATCCAAGCCATTCGACTTTTGGAGCAGGCTTTGGCTTTAATATAATTTCAATAACATCACCGTTTTTAATTTCGTAACTAAGTGGAACAACAACTCCATTCGCTTTTGCCATAGAAGTTCTATGACCTATGTCTGTATGAATCGAATAAGCAAAATCAACAACAGTTGAGCCTGCGGATAAATCTTTTACATCGCCCTTTGGAGTAAGCGCGAAAATTCTATCTTTAAACGCATCAATGTCGGTCCCATCAAAAATCTCCTCAAAAACCTTAACACCTTTGAGGCCGGTTAGCCAAGCCAAGCGATTTTTTTGCGCAGGATTTGATTTTGCAGAATCAATCTTATAATGACTTCCATTCTCTTCGTAAATCCAGTGCGTCGCGATACCAAGCTCAGCCTCACGATGCATACGCTCAGATCTTATTTGTATTTCAACCGGTTGTTCCGAAAAATCAGGAGCTATGCCAAGAACCGTTGTATGCAAACTCTGATAACCATTTGGCTTTGGAACGGCTATATAATCTTTAAATCTATTTTGCACAGGCGTCCATTTGCCATGAACAAGACCCAAAACCCTATAAAGATGCTCAACAGTTTCAGTATCACCAAAAAATTGTGTTGGCAAAACAATACGCATCGCAACAACATCAAACAAATCATCAATCGAAGACTTATTTTTCAATTTCATTTTACGATAAATACTATAAATACTTTTAATCCTTCCATCTACAAAACCATCAACATTATTTTCTTTTAAAAATTTCGTAAGAACGTTTTTTATCTCCTTAATATACCCGGCTTTCTTTTGCCCAAATTTCTTAAGTTGATCAGAGATGATTTTATACTGCTCAGGATTTATATATTCAAAAGAATTATCTTCCAGTTTGTGCTTTATATCGTATATACCAAGCCTTGCGGCAATAGGTGCAAAAATATTCATAGCTCGAAAAGAAAATTTGGAACACTCAGCTTTATCAAGCTCATCAAGCTTTGAGGATATAACGACCATACTGCAAAGCATAATCAAAATAACTCTCATGTCCTTTGCCATAGCAATGAACATGGCACGTATGGTTTCCGGATCAGTAACCTCAACATTATAAGAAATACCTTTCAATCTTTTAACGTAAGACAAAAGCTTTGCTGTATCGGGACCTACGACATCAATCAATTTCTTACTTTCATGGTCAATTTTTTCAATAATAGGGTAAAACATTGAGGAAATCATAGAACTTAAATCCGGTTTTAATTTCAAAACTTCCTCTGCAACAGATAAATCCGGATCACTTTCGGAAATATCCTTTATAAAATCGTAAATCAGCTCAAGCTTAACTACATCAGCAGAAGGATTTGCTTTTTTAACCTTATCTATAAAATTTTTCAGCTTTGCCACAAAAATCTGTTAAGCTAAACAAAATATAAGGAAACAAAACTAAAAATTCAATTGAATTTTCGGAACATTCCAATTATCAGGACCCGGAACTATACTCGAACCACCTCCCAATGAAGAATCAAGAGGATTGGATTTTATCTTAGTGGTACCGCTTTTAATTATTACATCAACGTTTGAACCGGGTACTTCGTAAACCCTAACGCCCTGTATTAAAGCGTCTTTATTTTTCTTTATATCATCAATTCTTATGCCGACACGCTTAAGAACTATTTTATAATAGTTATCAAGAGTTTTAAGCGCATTATACCTAACGGATAACTCGCCTTTCTTTTGAGTCAAAACCGTAAAAGAAGTTATTTTATCAAAACTTTCGTCGGGCTTTGCAGCCTTCAAATCTTCAAAAAAAGCTGTTTCCATTTTGGATTTTTCAGCATCAACAAGCTTTGCATCAGCCTTCATTTGATCCATTTCTTTTAATATCAAACCATCTTGTTCTGTACCCCGCTTATAAACATCTTCAAGCGTTGCAAGCTCGGAATCAAGTGCAGCCGATCTATTGGTTGAATTATTCAAAACATTATAGATATCAGTATCATAAACATTCTTTAGCTCACCAAAAACACGCACGTATTTCTTAAAAACATTATCTTCAAGAATAGACTTCGTAAAACCAACCCTAAAAGCCGCGACAAGGCCTGTATTAATTTCTAACTTTTTAGTAGATGAAACGCCAACGATGTAAGCAGTTTCAAGAAATGACGTAAGTGGACCACCGGATACAACCTCATAAGACTCACCAACTTTATAAGATAAATTTGTGATTTCTTTAATAAAACCTTCCTGAGATGAAACAGGTTGAGGCTTTGTATTCTTATTCTCAACTTTAACCTGAATATCTTTAATAGTCTTGCTGGCATTATCAACGTTCTGCGTAACGACTGTTTCAGTTTTTTTAACAAGCGAAGTAACTTTATCCCATGTATTAAACAAAAAGTTAACCTTCCCATAAAACAAATAAAAACCAATTCCTATCAAAATCAAAGCAACGGCAACGCAACCAAATGCTTTTTTGAATCTAAATGTACCAATTAAAGAACTTTTTACTTCACCTAAAAATTCACTTTTATCTTCCGGCTCTTCTTCCAACGAATCTCCCCCGCTCAAATCCATAAACCTATCTTCAGATAAAACCTTTTGTTCAACCGGTTTTTCTTCTATAGGAACTGATTCAGTAAAAACATCCGGAGAAGACACGGGTTCAAAAGACCCAGGCGTAGGCTCGAAAGAAGTCGGCGCAGAATCAACATTGGAAGCTCCGGAATCATATTTATTTTCTTCTTTTCCTGTAGCAAAATCCGGGATAACAACATCATCAGAAGGAGCCGAAGAGCTTGGAATATCAGACGAAGGCGTAGTCGTAGCAAAATCTTGCCATCCTGCACCAAAATCATTATTAGAGTCTTGAGGTTGAGATTGGGACTGAGGCTGTAATTGCGATTCAGGTTGCACCTGTGGCTGTAGATCAGACTGCGGTTGAAATTGGGTTTCCGGTTGAAATTCAGGAGCAGGAACAGCGGTTGAAGAATCTTGAGCCATAAAATCAAATCCTGCTTCTTGAGAAGGAGTAACGGACGGTTGTTGCTGTGTGGAAAAATCCTGTTCTCCAAATGGAGTAACTATAGGCTCAGTACCAGAAATAGGTTCGGGACTCGGAGTAGAGGCAAAATCCACGCCAAAATCTGAAACAGGTGCTACAGCCGGTTCATTAACAACGGGTTCGTCCGCAAGAGCTTGCTGAGCAGCAAAATCTTCTACAATAGGCTCTTGAGCAGGCGCAACCGGTTGTTCATCAAAAACCGCCGGTTCAGAAATGGGTTCAACTACGGGCTCGACAACGGATTCAACAACAGGTTCAGAAACCACCGCTATCGACTCATCAGTTGGCTCCAAAGTTGAAGGCGCACGCTTTAAAACCCTCTTCTTATTAGTGGGCTTTTTTGCGGCTACGCGTCTCTTAACAGGCTTCTTTTTTTCTTCAGATTCAGAAGCACCATCAGACGCGACTGGTTTTTGTTTTTTTGTCGCCACGTAATTTAATTTCTAA
>Ga0172379_10011423_pt1 | contig 10575 bp, 11 predicted proteins | sample GrowelOW334metaG_FD_119756 | JGI IMG/M metagenome (GOLD analysis project Ga0172379, IMG submission 119756) | Groundwater microbial communities from an aquifer near a municipal landfill in Southern Ontario, Canada - Groundwater well OW334 metaG | ecosystem: Environmental > Aquatic > Deep...
ATGGTGCGGGCTGTTCCCCTTTTGACGACGGTACTTGACTATCATCGTCCGACTCCTGGTAATCCACCAAGGGTATTCGAAGTTTGTCTAGATTTGGTAAGCTTATTTCGCTCCCTAGTCTAAACAGAGCTCTACCCCCCTTAGTTTCGAAACCAAGGCTAGCCCAAAGACTATTTCGAGGAGAACCAGCTATCGCCGAATTCGATAAGAATTTCTCTAGCCTACCCTCAGGTCATCACCCAGTCTTGCAACACTGGTGTGTTCGGTCCTCCCTCTAGGTTTCCCTAGAGTTCAACCTGCCCAAGGGTAGCTCATCCGGCTTCGGGTCTAGTATGTGACACTAAACGGACTATTCGTCCTCGCTTTCACTACGGCTTCGGGTATTACTCCCTTAACCTAGCGCCACACAGCTAACTCGTTGGTTCGTTCTCCAATAAGCACCCAGTCATCCCTTGCGGGACTCCTGGTCTATGTATGCATAAAGTTTCAGGTTCTATTTCACACCCCTCACAGGGGGTCTTTTCACCTTTCCCTCGCGGTACTAGTTCACTATCGGTCACTTAACCTATTTAGCCTTGGAAGGTGGTCCTCCCAGATTCAAACCGGATTTCACGTGTCCGATCCTACTCAGGATACTTCTAGATTTTTATTTTCTTTTCACCTACGGGACTATCACCCTCTATGGTGGCTTTTTCCAAAGACCTTTGATTAAGAAAATATAGATCACATCGAAGTCCTACAACCCCATCTCGTCGAAACAAAATGGTTTGGGCTTTTCCCTCTTCGCTCGCCACTACTAAGGGAATCTCATAATGATTTCTTTTCCTCGGTTACTAAGATGTTTCAATTCGCCGAGTAACTCTCTCCTTGCGGAGTAATTCGATATAACTCGAATTGGGTTTCCCCATTCGGAAATTTCCGGGTCATAGCTTGCTGACAGCTCGCCGAAACTTATCGCAGTTAGCCACGTCCTTCATCGAAGTTAAGTGCCAGGGCATCCGCTCTATGCATTGAGTAACTTTTTAACTTTATTTTTTAACTAGCTATCAATAAAAAAAATGCCATTTATACATTAAATTAAAATTATCGTTGTTTCTTATACTTTACATGAACCTAATTTTCAATGAACGCCAATCGTAACTGCATAAAAAAAGGTGTGCCTTCTGCACACCCTCAAGTTTAAAGATTTTGGAATTTCGAGCTTCTTAGGAATCTTTAAATTTAAGGGTATACAGACTTGTAATTTGCATTAATTATTTTTAAATTGCTAAAACATTTTATATAGTGGTCGAATGTAAGTCAAGGGATTTTTCAAACTTTCTTTTTAAATCGCACTTTTAGCTTTTATTTGCCAAAAAGTGGACCTAAAACAGCCGTACTCCATGACTGCCACGTCCCCATTGCATACATTAATGAAAAAATAAAAATACAAACCGCAAGAAATATAATAAATTTGTGCGTTCCACCAATACCCAAATATTTTTCCGCAAACGGAATATCTCCAATAAAATCTTTAATTTGCCTTCTATAATAAATAATCACAAAAGCTGAAGGCATTCCGATTATGGCAACAAAGAATTTATCCATGAGAGGTTATTAAGGTGTCGCTTTGCGACTTTTTTCATATCCGCCTATGTTCTGCTGCGCAGAACGGCGTGTGGTGGGCGAACGTGGATTTGAACCACGGACCTCAGTCTTATCAGGACTGCGCTCTAACCAACTGAGCTATTCGCCCGGGTAAGTGCGAGATTTTCGGTCCGTAGCGGAGTGAATGCGTATTTAGCGTTCACGTAGCGCAGGACGCCGAATCAAAAATAAAACCTTAAAGGATTATTTTTGAATGAGGCGAGAAAATCCCTCTTGCAATGAACTCGCAGAAAATAACTTAATAGAAAAACGCCTCGTAGTCAATATAACTTCTATTTTTCAAATCAAATCACATATATAATTACATCAATTAACAAAAACCTATGGCTCAACCCGATCAACCACCGAAAGAGATAGAAAAACCAATAGAAAAAACAAGAGATATAGAAAAAGAAGTTGTATTAAGCGAAGAAGAAATAAATATGGCTAGAGAACGAGCTAAAGCGGCATGTTGCAGGCTTAGACAAAGATTTAAAGAAAAAGGACTCGGCCCTTCATGTGAAGAAATAGAAAAAAATAGAAACAAAGAGGTTAAATCAAATGATGATTGGTATCCTACGGAAAGCCAAAAATTAGATATGGATACTTACAATTTATCAACTTTAAACGCAATACCGGTTTTACAAATATTTAAAGCTCTTGGAATAAAATTGGACGAAAAATTAATCAAAGAAGCGCCATGGCTTGAAGATGGTGAAAAAAGCGAACTATTTAAAGGAGCAAATTTATTATTCAGCAAAGGAATAACTTTAAAAAATGTAAAAACAGACTACGCAAATTTACGAAGTGTTTTAGATATGATAAAAAACCCAATAAAGCTGCAAGCAATAATAAAACACAATGGCGACGTCGTAGAAGCTTTTCAAGAAACGCTCTAAGAATAAATTCTATCAACCCGTCCGCTAACTCCATCCGAAATTTTCGCAATTGCAATTCCTATAAAAAATCTGCCGGTTTCAAGATGCTTCGCGACTCTCCCAAGATAAAGAACGCCTCTTACCTTATCCACAATACGAACCAATAAACCTGGAATTTTGTCGGGATCAAAATCAAATTCACGAAATGCAGTTGCACGTTTTGCTTCCAATGCATCACTCATACAAAGAAGCTCTAAATTTCTCTGACCAATCAAGGCTTTCAATTTATCATCCTCAACTCCGTTCCCACCAACTATTCCATCAGCAATTTCACCCATAACTTTGTCCAAAGCCGTCTCAGCCTCCCTTTTAAAACGACGCTCATCCAAATATTTCATTTTTTTAATTTTTGTAAAAAAGCACGTAATTATATATACGCATATAAATTAAACTTCTTACAAGATTTTCAAATCACCGCATTAAAAAGATACCCCGTAAATATAATTCCCGCCGCAACGATCCCCGCAAAAATCAAAATCAATTTTAATTTCATCACTCTTTTCAAAATCATAAATTCCGGCAAAGAAAGCCCCGTAACGGCCATCATAAAAGCGAGCGAAGTGCCAATGCTAACGCCTTTTTCCGTTAATACACTAACAAAAGGAATAACTCCAGCCGCGTTTGAATATAAAGGCACGCCAATAAGCACAGCAAGCGGCACGGCATACCATTTATCGCTCCCGGCATACTGCGCAAGAAAATCCGCCGGAACATATCCGTGCATAAACGCGCCAAGAAAAACTCCGACAACTATATAAATCCAAACTTTTCCCAGAATACCTAAAGTGTAATTTTTCGCATAATTAAAGCGTAATCTCCAGTTGAAATTGGCAAATTCATCCCCTGCTCCTTTATTTTTATAAACAAATTCTTCAACCAAATTTTCAACCTTCATATGACCAATCAAAATTCCGGAAACAATCGAAATAACAAGTCCGCTCAATATATAAATAAGTGTGATTTTTAAACCAAACATAGAAAGCAGCAAAACAATCGCAACTTCATTAATCATCGGCGATGCAACAAGAAAAGAGAATGTAACCCCAAGCGGCACGCCGGCTTCGATGAATCCCAAGAACAAAGGAATCGCACTACATGTGCAAAATGGCGTAAATATACCAAAAACAGCCGCTAAAACATTGCCGACATATTTATTTTTATGCGCCAAAATATTTCGTATTTTCACAGGCGAAATAAAAGATCGAATAATTGAAACCGCAAAAATAATCACGATCAAAAGCAAAAAAATCTTTATCGTATCCGCAATAAAAAAATTCAAACTATCTGCAAAATGCGTTTTTGGAATAAGCTTTAAAATGTCATACGTAAGCCAGTCTGAAAAGATTTGAAGCATTTTTTAAATTTTAAACTTTGGATTTTGAATTTGCGCCGCTTTGCGGCGCGTGGTGGACCTGGGCGGACTCGAACCGCCCACCTCAGCAATGCGAATGCTGCGCTCTACCAGATGAGCTACAGGCCCAAAGTAGCGAGTTTTGTGGTCCGTAGCGAAGTGAAGGCGAAACGCTTTTCACGTAGCGCAGGACGCCGAGTCAAAAATTAGGCGAGCAAAGCTCGCATTATTTTTGAATGAGGCGAACAAAACCCTATTGCAAAAAGAATATCAAAGACACCCTTTCTTGCGCCACGATTATAAACCAGCACTAAAAAATCTACAAATTTTTACAAAATTTTTCCGAATTTGACCTCAAAATTTTCCGTGCTAAAATTCATACGTCACTTATTTTCTAACAATTTTAACCATGAACGAAAACTTCAAAAAAATCGCTTTCATAAGCGCTTTCGTGCTTATCGGACTTCTTGCGATGCAAGTCCCCTTTTCAAACATACTCGGTGTCACAAATTTAAAATTCAATTTATTTGATTTCTACGGACCAATCGCCGGAAGCTTTATCGGATCAGTCTGGGGAATGGTTATCGTTGCCGCAATGCAAATCATCAACTGGGCATTTCATGGCTTTGCAACTGATGCCGGAACATTAATTCGATTTCTTCCAATGCTTCTCGCGCTCCTTTACTTCGCCAAAAAAACTCCATGGATTTTGATCGCCCCGGGCCTCGCAATGATTGCATTTTGGATGCATCCGGAAGGCAGAACCGCTTGGTATTATGCGATTTATTGGATTATTCCATTCGCAATGTATTTCCTTCGCGATAAATTCGTTTTTGCACGCGCGCTCGGCGCAACATTTGTCGCACATTCAGTAGGAAGCGTTGCATTTTTATATGCATTCAATCTAAAAGCAGCCGTATGGACAAGCCTTATTCCAATCGTATGGCAAGAAAGAATGTTAATGGCAATCGGCATCACGCTTACATATATACTTTTCAATTTCTTGCTCAGCTTAGTCGTAAAAGCAGGTTTCAAAATGCCTTTTGTAAAACTAAATCCACGCTACTCAATAAAAATTTGACAATTACTAAACCAATCGACTAAAATAAAATCACTATGAATATCCTCAATAAATCAATTATGTTTTTCTTTGCAAAGCTTAAAAGCCCGAGGATTTAATTTGTAAAAACATTATCCCGGGCCACAAGCTCGGGATTTTTTTTAAAAAAATTATTATTAACCAAAAATAATATGGCAACAACACCGGAAACACACAGCGAATCACGAGCCGCAACACCAGGCGAAAGATTAGCCACGAGCACGCTCGAAGCATCAGCAAGAGAATGGTTAATGGAAGCAACTGGCGAAGTTGGAGACAGAGCAAGACAAGCCGCGATAAATAGCTCCGAATTAACAGATCACTAAACCCAAACCAATGAACATTCTCGGCACCAAAAATACTTATTTCTTTTATTTTTTTGGACTATTAAGCCCGGGAATTTAATGTGAAAAAATAACAATCACAAATCCCGGGCATCCGCTCGGGATTTTTTTATATATTAAAAATTTTAACCAAAAACAACATGGAAACCGAAACAGCAATAATAGCAATTGAACAAGCATCGCAAGATCTTGAATTCGTAATGTGGCTAACAGGCCTCAAAACAATAGACGAATCAATTATGCAAATGCGAAAAGCGGTTCTAAAAGTCTTATCATCAACAGAAGAGTCAACAGAACAAATCGACGCACCTGAAATTGCCAAGCAAATCGCAACGCTTATGGAAATGATGGAAAGGACAAGAACAACAATGAAAATTGGAAAACAAGAATCGCCAATGGCAATTTGGCCAACCTAAACCGCAATCACTCGTATCTTAGCGCTTCCATCGGACTCTTTCTGGCTGCCTGTCTTGCAGGATATAAGCCAAAAACAAGACCGACCATTGCGGAAACAAAAAGACCAATCAAAGTTGCGGATAGTGGGAATACAAATTCCCAAGAAAGTCCAACAACATTACTCAGAATTAATGCAATTAAAAAAGACAAAGTGGCTCCAAGAAAAATCCCAATTGCACCACCCGTCCCAGTTAATAAAACCGACTCAAGCAAAAATTGAAACAAAACATCACTTTCAGTAGCGCCAACTGCTTTTCTAAGCCCAATTTCACGCGTTCTTTCAGTCACGGAAACAAGCATAATATTCATAATCCCAATACCTCCAACAATAAGCGAAATCGCAGCAACTGCAATCAAAAACATCGTCAAAACATCTGTAATAACACTCAATCTTGAAGCAATATCCTCCTGCGTTTCAATATGAAAATCATCCTTTTCCGGATCTGTAATATTGTGATTATTTCTTATCGTAGTCTCAATATCTTTAACGGTGCGTTTAATATTCAATTCCGAATCAGCCTGAACTATCAAACGCTGATAATATTTTACGCCCAAAATATATTGCTGAGCAGTCGTATAAGGCATTATTGCAATGTCATCAAAATTAACCAACGAAGACTGTCCCTTTTTTGGCATAGTGCCAACAACTCTAAAGGATCTATTTTTAATTTTAATTCGCTGACCAACGGCATCCGAAGAACCAAAAAGCTCATCTTTCACATTTGATCCTATAACAACAACATCAGCCATGCTTTTGATGTCTTCATCTGTAAAAAACTCACCTTTATCAACACTCAAATCAAAAATTTCTGAAATCATAGAAGAAGCACCAAAAATTGTCATTCTATAAATTTCGCTTCCATAAGTGGCCGAATCAGAACCAAAAACAACAGGCATAATTTTCGCAATCGTAGGAGCATTTGATTTTTTCATAAGCGACTCAAGATCTTTCTCTTTCAAAGAATCCGTAAACATTTGCGCGCTATCGCTGGCACCTTTTGGCTGTCTGCCGGGCATAACGATAATCGTTTTTGTACCCATACCTTGAATTTGATCCAAAATTAAATTTTGCGCACCTTTACCAAGTGATGCAATAAGCATAATCGACATAATACCAATAACGATACCCAAAACAGTCAAAACTGAACGAGATTTATTCGTTCTAAGTCCTGTAATCGCTGTTTTTAATGTATATTTTAAAATCATAATTATTTTATAAATTGAGTTGCTTTAAGACGATGCTTAACCGGCTCATCAGAAACTATTTTCCCATCATGTAATTTTATAATTCTCGTTGCATGTTCAGCCGTATAAGTTTCATGTGTAATCAAAATAATCGTATTCCCGTGCTCTTCATGCAAATGTTGCAAAGTTTGCATAACAATCTGCCCAGATTTTGAATCAAGATTTCCAGTCGGCTCATCCGCAAAAATAACGGAGGGATTAAGTATAAGTGCTCGAGCAATCGCAACTCTTTGCTTTTCGCCGCCGGATAGCTGAGAAGGCTCATGATTCAAACGATGCATAAGCCCAACGGAGTCAATAGCTTCCATAGCAAGCGCCTCCCATTTGCTTTCCTGAATATCGGAATATAAAAGCGGAAGTTTTACGTTTTCCAAAACCGTTGTTCTTGGAAGCAAATTAAAAGCCTGAAAAACAAATCCCATTTTATTATTTCGAAGCTTTGCCAAATCATCTTCCGTATAAGACTCGATTTTTTTACCTTCAAAATAATATTCACCACCAGTATGTTTATCCAAAAACCCAAGAACATGAAGAAGCGTTGACTTTCCTGACCCAGAAGCGCCCATAATAGCCACAAACTCACCCTTTTTTATATCAAATGTAACGCCGTCCAAGGCTATTGTTTTAGCCTCTTCTTCACCGTATATCTTCGTCAAATTTTTTATCTCAATAATTTTCATATCTAATTATTCATTATAACAATCTTGTCCCCCGTTTTAACACCTTCCAATATTTCAACGTTTCCACTTACATCACGAATTCCGGTTTTAACCTTAACGTCAGAAATTTTTCCATCTTCATCTTGAACTTTCACAAATTTATCTCCATTCGTTGCAAAAACCGCTCTCTGAGGCACATAAACAGCGTTTTCACGCGTTGCAGTTACAATATCGATGTTTGCCGTCATACCGGACTTAACTCGCTCATCTTCTTTATCAAAAGCCAATCTAACTTTATAAGTCGGGACACCTTCAATAACCGTTTCCGCGGGATCAATAGAAATCACTTTTGCTGAAAAAATTTCGCTGTCACCATAAGCATCAAGAGTTATACGAGCAATGTTCTCAACTTTAATTTTTGCAATATCAACATCCGGAATATCAACCTCAATTTCAAACTTCGCATCACTCATTACGGAAAGAACCGGAACAGCAGCCGAAGCCGCCTCCCCTGCTTCAAGATTTTTCTTTGAGATAATCCCATTTATCGGAGACTTTATAATCGTTTTTTCAAATTGCGCCAAAACGTTTTGATAATTTGCCGCTGCAGAATTAAGCTGAGCACCATAAAAATACACATTTGCCTCAGAAGATTTAACTTGTGCCTCAGCCGCAGAGATTTGATCAATCGTATATCCGGCTTTCTTTAAAATTAAATTATTTTGTGCGACTGTTAAAGCCGCTTGCGCAACGGATATATTTGTTTGATTTGTAATTTTTTGCGCATCAATCGCCTGAATTTGCCCCACAATACTCGACATAGCCGTATTAACATTCGTACGACCAAGCGTGATATAAGTTTTATAAGACACGGAAGTCGCAGAAGACAAATCCGAAGCATAGCTAACAGCAAGCATCAAATTGTCCAAAAAAGTCCTTACAATCGATAAATGATATTTAGCTTTAATCATAGCTTGATTTAAAACCATTTCACTTGGTGAAATATTTGATTTTAAAGCATCAAGCTCAACGCGCCAATCATTCAATTCGTTCCCTGAAAGCATTCTTTGCCATTCCGTATCAATTTTAACCTGCGAATTTGAAACGGAAAAAGTCAAACCCGGAGTTGTAGTTTCAGAATTCGAGAACATTCCATCGGTTTGTTTTCTAACAGCATCATCAGCTTTAGAAAAAGCATCAGCCAAAACATCATTAATATCGTCACGCAAAGCTTTAAGGTCGTTTTCCGCTTTTAATTCAGCGTTTTTTAAACCCGTCATAGCACTATCAACGCTCGCCTGCGCTATCTGCAATTCTTCATCGCGCGTACCTTTTTTTATAGTTTCAAGATTTGCTTTTTGATAATCAAGAGTTGCTCTAGCCTGCATCAACTGTCCTCTTGCGGCCTCAACGCTCGCACCGGCTTGTCTAACTTGAGCTGAAAAATCATTATTGGCAAGTGTCGCCAAAACCTGACCCGCTTTAACTTTATCTCCAACATTAACATTGATAGAAGCAACCTTGCCGGTTTTATCAAAAGTAAGATCAATTATTTCAGAAGATTTAACCTTACCGGTTACGGAAACCTCTTGGCTCATATTACCGGATTTTGCCTCAACGACTGTAAAATCAAGCTTTGCAGCCTTTGGGATCATTGCATAAACAATAATCAATAAAACAAGTCCAATAGGAAGCGCGACCTTCCATTTTATTTTTAAAAACTGCAAAATCGCACGTATCGTATTAAGAATTTTACTCATGTGAATATTTTTTAAGTTTTATAAGAATTTTTTCAAGATCAATCAATTCTTGATTTGTAAGAGATTCAAGGGCAAGAAAATTCGCAACATTATTTTTCCAAGCAGCATCAATAACGGAATCCGCCTTTTTCGTAACCGAAAGGTTCACTTCACGTCTATCTTTTTTATCGTGCTTTCTTTGAACGTATCCGGCTTTAGCAAGTCCATCAATAAGAGAAGTCGCAGAAGCATCTCTAATCCCAAGCATATTTGAAATATCCCTCATTTTAGCTTTATTTTCTTTAATAAACATAATGGCAAACAATTGCGACATATTGAGCCCAAAGCAACACTTGTGCAAAGCACGCGAACGTATCACTCGTCCGAGTTCAAAGAAAAGCTTTATAACCTTCTCATTTATGTCCTTTGGCATACTTAGGTACTTAAATAGTTAGGAGATCTAATTATATCATACCTAAAATAAAAGGTCAATACACAGAAGCTGGTGGAGCCAATGGGGGTCGAACCCACAACCTCATCCATGCCATGGATGCGCTCTAGCCAGTTGAGCTATGGCCCCGGTAAATGTAAAAAACGCACAAATATATTTAACACAAAAATTCTTTACAAACAATACTCTTTTACTCCAAAAGCAAAAGCAACATCATAATTCCAATTCCAAATACAAAGAATATGAACTGAAAGAACGCCTTCTTTAAGCCACATTCTTTATGCAATTCAGGAATCAAATCCGAACCCGCAATATAAATAAATGCACCTGCTGTAAATGGAACTAAAAACAAAGTTAAATTTGAATTCACGGTTCCAACCAAAAATACAACAACCGCACCAAGGACCGCAGTCAAAGCGGTAACAAAATTAAAAAACATGGCTTTCTTTTTTGAAAAACCGCCATAAAGAAGGATGCCAAAATCCCCTATTTCCTGCGGAATCTCATGCAAAACAACAGCCAGCGTTGTCGCAATCCCAACCGGAATACTCACCATATAACTCGCACCAATAACAAGTCCATCGATAAAATTATGCACAGAATCTCCAACCAGATTCATAAGCGCAACCGGATGTGGATGAGAGGCTGAAGTTGGCACGTGGCAATA
>Ga0172379_10011424_pt1 | contig 10573 bp, 6 predicted proteins | sample GrowelOW334metaG_FD_119756 | JGI IMG/M metagenome (GOLD analysis project Ga0172379, IMG submission 119756) | Groundwater microbial communities from an aquifer near a municipal landfill in Southern Ontario, Canada - Groundwater well OW334 metaG | ecosystem: Environmental > Aquatic > Deep...
GCGGTGCGGCGCGGCGGCATGGAGGCGTGACCTCCCTTGCTCTCGGCCTCGAGGCGTATATCCATGTGGCCTTTTTCCGCGACGCCGACGAGGGCGAGGGGCTTGAGCGCGAACCCGAGCATGCCGACCGCCACGGGGCCGCCTTCGTCGAGGAGGAAGGACGCCGCGCACCCATTTTTAGCGAAGGTCTCCGAAAGGCGAGCGGCTATTTTCGCGGCGCCGCGGCTTCCGCCCACTTCCTCGTCGCCACCGAAGGCGAAATAGACGCTGCGCCGCGGCACGTGGCCTAAGCCTAAAAGGCGCTCGGCGGCTTCGAGCGCGGACGCCAAAGTGACCTTTATGTCCTGCGCGCCGCGGCCCCAGACCGCTCCATCGGCGATGGTTCCCGAGAAAGGCGCGTGTTTCCATTCAGCGGCATCGTCCGCCGGCACGACGTCGAAATGCGCGCAGAGGATGGCGGGTTTCAAGGAGGGATCGCTACCTTTCCAACTAAACAAAACCGCGCGATCGCCTATCGTCTCGCGTTCGAGGCGCAGGGCGACGAGCGGGAATAGCTCGGCGAGCTCGGCGATGAAGGCGGCGAAAGCCGCTGAATTCTCCCGTTCGACCTCATAATAGGAGACGGTCGGGTGCATGAGCATTCGAGCCAATTTTTTCTCGATGCCGGCGTAGCCTTCGAGCGATTCCTCGGCGCTTTTCGGCCCTCCGGTCGCTTCGGGAGAGAATCTCGAGAGTAAGGTTTTTCCAAGATCCCGGCTTGCCGCGGATGTCGAGAATGCGCGTAGGTCGAAAGCTCGGAAAAAGATGACCGCCAAAGCGACGGCGAGCGATGATCCTATCGCGGCAAAGGCGAAAGCGTACAAGCCCATCGACATTTCCTCCATTACGAAAGCCGAGTATGCCCGTACCGCTGGCGTCGGTCAATGCGCCGACATATACTAGCCGACTCCAATGCTCGACGGAGGTCCCTATGAGCGATACGGCGAAGAAGAACGCGACGTTCGGAGCCAAGGCTTTTCTCGCCAGTTTCTTCATTCTTCTCGGCCTTATGGTGGCCGCGGGAATCCTGACGAGGATGATACCAGTCGGGTCCTTCGATCGCGCGATAGCAGCGGGTGGCGAAATTCTCGTCCCCGGCTCGTATCATTTGATCCCGCGTCCGGATTATCCCGTGTGGCGCTGGTTTACCGCGCCTTTCGAGGTGTTGGCTTCGCCCGATGCCATGACCGCCATCGTCATCATCGCCTTTATCGCGATCGCGGGCGGATCGTTTTCCATTTTCACCGAGGCGAAGGTGCTCGAGGCCGCCGTGGCTTCGCTCTCTCGCCGCTTTTCCGGCAGGCGTTACCTTCTCCTGGCCGCCGTCTCCCTATTCGGCATGCTTCTAGGCGCGGTGATGGGCGTTTTCGAAGAGTCGGTCCTGCTCGTGCCTATCGGAATCGCGTTAGCCGCTTCATTGGGCTGGGACGTATTCACCGGACTCGGCATGAGCGTTCTCGCGGTGGGCTTCGGCTTCGCGGCCGCGATCTCGAATCCTTTTTCGATCGGAACCGCTCAAAGGCTGGCGGGGCTTCCGTTGTTTTCGGGCAGCGGTTTTCGCGTATTCGTGTTCGTCCTCTGCTATCTGCTCTACCTGTTTTTCTTGATTCGTCACGCCAAGCGGACGGAAAAGGCTGAAGCTCTTATGACGGGCTCCGAGGAGCCTCGCCTCGATACAAAGGTTGCGGTTCTCGAACTGCCCGAGGGGGCGGCGCGCGGCGTCAAGGTCTTCGCCGCTTCGCTCTTGATTCTTTTTGCGCTCATCCTCGTCGTCGCCCTGACGCCGGGACTCTCGGATTTTTCGATGCCCATGATGGCGCTGGCTTTTCTTATCGCGGGCATCGTGTCCGGAGCCGCCTCGGGAATAGGGGCGAAGCGTATTCTGCGCTCCTTCGCCTCCGGGGCTTTCGCGGTCCTTCCGGCGGGAATCCTCATTCTGATGGCCTTATCGGTCAAGCGAATCATCCTGTCGGGTGGAGTGCTCGATACGGTGCTCTACCAGGCGGCGGAGGCCGCCAAGGGGACCTCGCCATACGGCGCCGCGGCGCTCGCGTATCTGCTCACCCTGGCCATGGAATTCTTTATCGGAAGCGCGAGCGCCAAGGCTTTTCTCCTCATGCCTATGCTCGCGCCCCTCGCGGATCTGACGGGGCTTTCACGGCAGATCATGGTTCAAGCCTACGCCTTCGGCGACGGATTTTCGAACATGCTCTATCCGACCAACGCCGTTTTGCTCATATCGCTATCGCTCGCGGGTGTATCCTGGCCCAAATGGGTGAAGTGGATACTGCCGCTTCAGATCGCGGTTTTCGTCCTGACAATGGGCTTGCTCATGCTCGCGGTAGCTATAGGATACAGCTAACGCGAACGAGGCCGATAGAAAGATGGCCCGAGGGCGAGGCTAGAAAAGCACGATCTTGCTCTCGCGATCCGCCGGCACCTCGAGCGCGCGTTTCCAGTATCGGCGCTCTTCTTCTTCGATTTCGACGGCGACGGCCTTTTTTATAAAGCGGCGCCAGACTTTTTTCGTATCGGTATGGAAGCGGATGACTCTGCCCAGATCACCGCCGAGGTCCTCGCACATGAGGGCTATTCCCTCGGTTTTCAGGTATTCTCGAATGAAGCGGGCGTTCACCTCGCTCACGCAAAAGAAGCGATCCTCGGGCTTGAGCTCGAGGACGGAACCCGCGCCGAAAACCTTCGCCTTGAGCCGTTTTCGCACCGCTCCGAGCTTGATCATATCATTTATGAGGAGTTCCATCGCGTGTATGCCGTAGCGTCCCGCGTCGGTGTGGCTCAGGGGCATTGATTTCGCGTATCGCGGCGCTGCGAGAAGGAAATGGTTCAGGCCGGAAACGCCCGCGGTATCGTCGTACAGGCAGGCCGACACGCAGGAACCGAGGAGCGTGGATATCACGAGGGATTTGCTCGTGGAAAAGCGTTCGCCGGGATGTACATCGACCCGGGTCAGGCCTTCGGAATCGTAGCTCATGAAACCACGTCCGAGCGACGAGGTTTCGTCATTTTCCAGCACTGTCGCATCACGACCTCTCCATTACTTTAATATAGCAAACAGCCGGCCGGTAATCGAGAGCTTGCGCGAGGTTTCGAGCAAGCCCAATCAGTGTCGTTCTAAAGTAGGAGGGTCAATATGAAAAAGAGGACGAAAATGAAGGCTAAAGCGAGTTTCGCGAGCCATATTCTTTTCGAGAACCAATCCGAAACCGGCTTGAGCGAGATACCCGCCCAGGCCAATCCGAATACGCCCACGAGGGGAAGGATGAAGCCGAGATTGTAAAGCCCGAGGAAGGTTAGGCCCTTCGCGGTATCCCCGCTTCTGACCAGCCATCCGATGACCGGAAAATATACTTGCCCGGTGCAGGCAAGCTCGAAAACGGAGACCAGAAAAGCCGTCGCCGCGCTTCCCGCGACGAGAGACCGAAACCTGATATTCGTCCTGATAATTGAGTGTATGCGCTCGCGATACCGGGTGGGCAGGACCAGGGACATTTCCTTTCGCTTGCCCTTCAAATCGAGGATCGCGTCGCGAACGCTCAAGGCCGCGAGAATCAGCAAGGCGGCGGAGAGGATTATGCGAATGGCGCGGGCGACTTCGGGGAAGCTCGATAGGGCGCGTACGGATGAGAGCAGTCCCACCCCAATGGCGAAATAGCTCGCGAAAACCGTGGAAATGTACACTAGGCCGATGAAGGCGATGTCGCGGCGCGAACGGCCGGCGATCGACAGCATGGAGATAAGGAAGAGCAGCGTGGAAAAGGCGCAGGGATTGACTCCGTCGGCCAGTCCGGCGAAGAAAACGGGGATCGCGGCGAGATTGGGAATAGCGGAGTTTTCGGGGCTAGAGGTGGAATACGAAGTACTGGAAGCGGCCTCCTTCGTGCCGTTTCCAGGAGCGGTGGACCGCGATGCCCTTACCGCTTCGGTCAGGCCTCGCCGTATCTCGGGAAGTCCCTGGTAGACGCCCTCGCCGATGATGGCGACTGGAAAGGATACGAGTCCGATGCCCCGTTCCGCGAGCTTTGCGGATAGCGTATCCATTGATTTCGGGTTCATCACATCCCAGGCTTTTACCGTGACGCCCCGCCCGGATGAGCGTTCTACCGAAGGAATATCTTGGGTCAGGAAGTCCTCGCAGCTGCCGCAAGAGGGATCGGAGAATAGCTCCATCAGGATGTCGCGTTCGGAATCAGTATGAGGGACTGGCTGGCCGTCGATCGACCCCGCGCTCCCTTTCGCTTCCTCGCGCGGCGGGGTTAGGGGAGTAGTCTGAGGGAGGATGAGCGAATCGGCGGCCTTCTCCATGGCTTGCCCGATAGGCAAGCGATCGGACATGAAACCATCGAGAAGCCACTCTATTTTTTTGACGAGATTGAGCGGGCTGGAGAAGGAAATCTGCGCTATCGGAAGGCCCTTTTCGTCGAAGAGTATCGTATAGGGCACATAGCGCACATCGTAGGCATGCGCTATTTCGCTTTGGCCCATCTTGAAAAGAGGAAGGTCTATTCCTAGCTTTTTTTCGAAGGGCTCGAGGCGATCGAACATTTCGGGCAAGCCGGAAGGGATGGCTATGGCGGCGATTTTTGGAATTGGGAGACCGCTCGCCTCCTTGGTTTTTATATATCTGTCGATCGCTTTGAGTTCCGTTTCGCAATAGTTGCAGGTGGTTTTAAAGAAAACGAAAGCGGTTTTAGATCTATATAAAAAGGAAGAATATTTTCCGAACGACAAAAGAGTCGGGGTATCATTTTCGCTTTTGAGCATGTCGGAGTCGAATACAGGAAGCGTTCCCGCCGCCCGACCGAGTCCGAGTATGTTTTCGAGAAGAACGTCCCTCGCGGTTTCGTATTCGTATGCCCAAGTCCCGGCTCCGCGCAGGAAAAGCCTTTCGGTTCTCAAGCGCAGGCTCGTGAAAAACGAAGGATTCGATTCGTCGAGATAGCGGTAGAGGCGAAAACGAAAAAGCCTGAGCCGATCGCCCGAGGAGTTTAGAGCGGTTTCGCGCGCATCCGCCGCCGGTTTTGAAGGAAAATAGCGATATGCCTCGGCGAGTCGTTCGGCTCGGTCCAGTGGGACAAGGGCTGAGGCGCTTTCGGGGTTTAGGCAAAGGAATAGGCTTTCGGCGGCATTGGCCCGCTCGGCTACCCATCCCGCCAGTTTCTCTTTTCGGTTGAGTTCGACGCAGGTCGTTTGTAGCCGCGAAAAGACCCCTTCCTCGGCTAATTTCGCGATAATGGTGGATCTTCTATCGGGCGCGAGGAAGCGCGCGATAGAGTCGTCCCAAGTCTTGCGGCTCTCACCTTTTTTAACTAGCTGGATATAGGAGTTCACGAAATTTTGAAATTCGATTTCTTTCGCGGCTTCTTGCGCTTTCTCGAAGCGTTCGAAGAGTATATCGGGCGATTCGGAGGAGGACTCTTGACCACCCAGCGATTGCGCTACCCAAAAAAGGATGCACAAAGCGATAGAGGCCACAGTTTTATGCTTGCCGCGAGGCAAGAAAAGCGGCTGCTTATTCATCCGTTCCATATAGCACGGGAAGGTGATCTAAATAAAGAGCCGCCGGTCTTAATAGACCGGCGGCTTAGCCGAAGCTGGAAAGAAAATTACTTCCAGGTACCGTTCATAGCTTTGCAGGCGGATTCCATGGAGGCGTCGTCGGTATAGCCCTTATAGTGGGTCGTTATCGTGCCAATGCCTGTCTGGGTATAGGTGCAGCCTTTGGTGGAGTATCCGCTCGGGCAGCTGCCTTCTTTATAGCTGGAGGCCACGGCGGCCTTCTGCACGTTGGCATCGGAGGTGGTGATAGTCGCGCAGACGCCGATTCCAGCAGCCTCTACGGCGTAGTAGTAGGTCTTGCTCGTGGCGCAGCTGACGGCGACGAGAGCGATGGCGACGACGAGAGCGACGATTAAAAGTTTCTTCACATGTAACCCCTTTCTGTCGAATACGGTTCTAATAGGTATCCTACGGATACCTTATGCCAGAAATCTTCCTATGCGGGAGGTTTTCTGTCAAGAGAAAAGGAATGAAAAAAGCCGTCTCTCATCGATAATATAAATATTTAGTTTACCGATCGAATTTACTGGTTGCCGAGACAAAAACGCGTTATGGGGCTTATATGTCGGATCGCGAGCGCCCATAGCGCATGCCCGACGTTATCCGGTCAAATGTCGCGAATAGCGGCCGCTTTTGGGCCGGGGATTTGACGCCTCGGGTCTCAGCGGCCGCTAGAAGAGGCCGTCCCTTTGACGCTATACTCCCTCCATGGCCGAGTTCGTCCACCTCCACAATCATTCGGACTTTTCCCTCCTCGATGGAGCCGCCAGCGTCGGCTCCATGGTCGCCCGCGCCAAAGCGCTCGGCATGCCCGGACTTGCCCTGACAGATCACGGCAATATGTTCGGGGCCGCTAAATTTTACGATTCCTGTAAAGAAGCGGGTATAAATCCGATAGTGGGCTCCGAGTTCTATATGGCCGGCGGTTCCCGCTTCGACAAGACCGGTACCGAAAACGGTAATAAATACTGGCATATAGTACTTTTGGCACGGAACGCCGAAGGCTACAAGAATCTCTTGAAACTCTCCTCAGCCTCGTATACCGAGGGCTATTATTATAAGCCGCGCATAGACGACGAGCTTCTCGCGGCGCATTCGAAGGGCCTAATAGCGAGTACCGCCTGCCTGGGCGGGGAGATTCCCAGCTTGCTCCTCATGGGCAAGACTCAGGAGGCCGAGCGCAAGGTCCGCTACTACGCCGAGCTTCTCGGCCAAGGCCATTTCTATCTCGAGCTTCAGGATCACGGAATTCCCGAGCAGAAGACTGCGAACAAGGCGATGGTCACCCTGGCCGCGCGCACCGGGCTTCCCCTCATCGCGGCCAACGACATGCACTATCTCGAGCGCGGCGACGCCGAAGCCCACGATGTGCTGTTGTGCATCGGCACGAATAAAAAGCGCAATGAGCAGGCGCGCATGCGCTTTCCCGGCGCGGAATTCTACATGAAGACGGCGGAGGAGATGGCCGCGCTTTTCTCCGAAGTGCCCGAGGCCATTTCGAACACCCTGGCGGTCAACGAGATGGTCAAGCTCGATCTGGCTTATCCCGGACCCCTCCTTCCCGATTACGAGATCCCATGCGAGTTCTCAAGCCCCGAAGAATATATGCGGCATCTCACCTACGAGGGCCTGAAGCGGCGCTACCGCGAGGTCGGCGACGCGATACGCGCTCGAGCGGAGTACGAGCTGGGCGTCATAATCAAGATGAAATTCACGGGCTATTTCCTCATAGTCTGGGACTTCATCGATTGGGCCAAACGGCATGGGATACCGGTGGGTCCCGGCCGCGGCTCGGGCGCCGGCTCCATAGTGGCCTATGCCCTTCGCATTACCGACATCGATCCATTGCGCTACGAGCTTCTCTTCGAGCGCTTCCTCAATCCCGAGCGGATTTCGATGCCGGACTTCGATGTGGACTTTTGCTTCGAGCGCCGCGGCGAGGTCATCGACTACGTGACCGAGCGCTACGGCGCAAAGCGCGTCGGCCAGATAGTCACCTTCGGGACCCTCAAGGCCAAGGCGGTCATAAAAGACGTCGCCCGCGCCTTGGACGTGCCCTTCGAGGACGCGAACAACATCGCCAAGCTCGTGCCAGAAGACCCGAAGATGACCTTGAAAAAGGCCTTCGAGCTCGAGCCCAAGATCAGGGCTCTCGCGGAGGACGCGCGCTATCGGGACCTTTTCCAGATCGCGGCGAAGCTCGAGAACCGCAACCGCCACACGAGTTTCCACGCCGCCGGCATCGTAATCGGCAAGACCGAGCTCACCGATTATGTACCCCTCTTCAAGGACACGAAAACCGGCCAGGTGGCCACGCAGTTCACGATGGACTACCTCGAGAAATGCGGCCTCGTGAAGATGGACTTCCTCGGGCTCAAGACCCTCACCCTCATCAAGAACACGATAGGCCTAATTAGGAAAAAAGGCGTCGAGCTCGACGAGGAGACGATCCCGGACGACGACGACGCCACCTTCGCCCTCCTCGGGGAGGGGAAGAGCACATCCATCTTCCAGTTCGAGTCGAGCGGCATGCAAGCCATCCTCAAGCAGGCGAAACCCAACTGCATCGAGGATCTCATCGCCCTCAACGCCCTCTATCGACCCGGTCCGATGGAATATATCCCCCAATTCATCGATTCCAAAATGGGGCGAACCCCGATCACCTACCCGCATCCCTCCCTCGAGAAGTATCTCAAGGAGACCTACGGCGTCATCGTCTACCAGGAACAGGTCATGCAAGTCGCCCAGGAGGTCGCCGGATATTCGCTCGGCCGCGCCGACTTGCTGCGCCGAGCGATGAGCAAGAAGAAAAAGGAAGTGCTCGAGAAGGAGGAGGCGCCCTTCGTCGAAGGCGCCCTCAAGCGCGGCTACACGAAAGAGAAGGCCGAGGAGATCTTTGAGATACTCGTTCCCTTCGCGGGCTACGGTTTCAACAAATCCCACGCCGCCGCCTATTCCGTCGTCGCCTATCGCACCGCCTTTCTCAAGGCCAATTATCCGGCCGAGTTCATGGCCGCCAATTTGACAAACGAAATAAACAATACGGATAAACTCGCCGACTACATCGACGAGGCTCGGTCCATGGGCCTCGAGCTCCTGCCGCCGGACGTGAACCGTTCGGAGGCCTATTTTACCGTCGTCGAGGGTAAGATCGTCTACGGACTCCTCGGCATAAAAGGAGTGGGCGAGGGCTTCGCTCGCGCCATCGTCGAGGCGAGGATCAAGGGCGGAGCCTTCGCGGGCTTCATCGATTTCATCGAACGGCTCGGCACGAGCGCGATGAACAAGAAAACCCTCGAGTGCCTCGCCACCGCGGGCTGTTTCGATTCGCTGGGGAATACGAGGCGCGAGCTCGTGCTCGGCATCGAGCGCGCCGTCGACTACGCGGCCAAGAAAGAGGAAGCGGGCAAATACGGGCAGTCGAGCCTTTTCGAAACCTGCTCGGAAGAGGAATTCCCGCCCTTCGAGATCGAGGCAGCCGAGGAATACCCGAGAGCCGACCTCCTCGCCTTCGAAAAGGGGCTGCTCGGCTTTTACTTTTCCGGCCATCCGATGGATGAATTCAAGCGTATTTGGGAGCGTTGCTCGGACGCGCCGCTGGATCGCCCCGATCGCTCGAGCCCCGACAAGCTTTACACGCTGGTGGCCATGCTCAAGGAATTCCGTGAAATTATCACGAAGACCGGCCGTAAAATGGCTTTCGGCGTCGTGGAGGATTTCCACGGCTCCATCGAAATCGTCGTTTTCGCCGATACTTTGGAGCGATATCGCGAGCGCTTCGCGGTCGATACGGTGCTTTGCCTTCGCGGAAAGATCGACCTGACTCGCTCGGCCCCGAGTTTCAAGATCGAGGAATTCGTCGATCCGGCCGAGCTCAAGGAAAAGTCCTGGCGCGAGGTGCATATCAAGCTCGATGCCTGTCTCAAGGGTGAAGAGGACCTTTACTCGCTTCGCGACACTCTTTTCGACGCTCCGGGCCCCTGCAAAGTGCTCTTCCACATACCGGACGCCACCGGAGCTTCCGCGGCCACGGGCGTAAGCTCCGACCGAGCGGGCCCGGAAGCGGAAACCATCGTTCGAGCTCACGTTCAGATAACCTGCTCCTACGACGAGGAGGCCCTGGAAAAGCTTAAAGCCGCTCCTCACGTGACCGAGGTCTGGCGGGACTGATCCTCGCGTTCCCGCCGTGGCGCGGAGTTTCGAAAAACACGAGCCTTTTTCTCATTCCAACTCAATCGAGCCGCCCACTTTCGGGCGTTCTCCTTACATGAACATCCTGACAATTCTAACGCTCGCCGCGATAATCGACGGCGAATCTCAGCGCTTCTTCGCCGTCCGGGAACAGTCTTCGGACGGCGGCTGCGGAGCGGCCTCGCTATCAAGCCTCCTCGCCCTATATTGCGGCCTGGAATCCAGCGAGGAACGGGTGCTCGCGGCGGTCGCGGGCGCGAGGCGTCCGGTGGCGGATAAGGTACCTTATTCCGAGGTTATGCGAACGAGTATAGCGGATCTCGCCGCGGCCGCGGAGGCCGCTGGTCTGCGAGTCCGCTGCCGACGGATGAGCATAGCGGAGCTCGGGAAGGCCCTGGCCGCCGGCTATGCGCCGCTCATCGTCCATTACGATCGCCCCGATCCGCATTTCGCCCTGCTCCTCGGCGAAGCCGAAGGCTTGTACGCGTTGGCCGATCCCGCGCGAGGCCTCGAGGCCCTCGAGGCTTCCGAATTCCGGGCGAGGTGGAGCGGCGCGGTCCTCGTCGTGGACCCCGCGGCGGTGGATTCGGTGGGAAGGACTATCGCCGCGGACGCGCTCCGCGCAGCGGTCGCTAGGAGGCATCTGCTGGAAGCCGAAAGCCTTGGATCCATATTCGGAAAACGGCTTTTCGGATATCTATGGCCGGAAGGTGGCTTTTCCGAGGTCTCTCGATGAGTCGCCTCGAGGGCATGATCGTAGTGGCGA
>Ga0172379_10011425_pt1 | contig 10571 bp, 7 predicted proteins | sample GrowelOW334metaG_FD_119756 | JGI IMG/M metagenome (GOLD analysis project Ga0172379, IMG submission 119756) | Groundwater microbial communities from an aquifer near a municipal landfill in Southern Ontario, Canada - Groundwater well OW334 metaG | ecosystem: Environmental > Aquatic > Deep...
AAGGTATCAAGCATATATGCATCTGCCGCCATATGAGAAAATTTTTTCAACTGAGTTTCATTGATAAGTTGATATTTATTTTTTTCAAACTTACCGACGAAGCTAACAATCGCTGGCTTTCCTAGGACTTTGCATTTTTGCACTAAGATTTCTTCATTCAGCTTCATTGCTTTCATCGCTTTCTCTATTTTTTCAAATACAAAAATCAATCCATCTGAAATATCAAGCAGATCATCTATATTTTCCAATGCCTCAGGAGTTTCAATTTTCGCAAGGATTTTCATGTTGCCTGCATTTTTGGTCGCCAAAAATTGTTTCAGTTCTACAATATCATCTCTTGTTTTTACTAGAGAAGGAGCCATGACGTGAACGCCATATTCCAGTCCCCGTAAAATGTCATGTTTATCTCTCTCGCCAAGAAAAGGGAGATTGAGATCATAATTTTGGAAAAAAACTCTATCAAACTGAATAATCCATCCTCATTCAATCACCTCACACATGGTTGCATGTTCTTTATTAGATTTGATTTTGATCACGACACCACTTTGCTGAAACTTAATCACCTGTCCGACTTTCAATTCACGAAGAAACGCTGCATCGACAAAAATTCTTTTATCATGTTCCTGAGCGTATTCGCTATATTCTATCTCTATCGTTTGTCTTGCTTTGACTTTGATGTCCAAGACATTCTTCACTCTAATATCAGATCACCTCGTCTCCATCATAATAGTTTTGCTATTGTCGAGCTTCATGATCGTGTCGATATATTTTTTATTATTATCGTCAAACCCGCCGGACAAAGAGATTCTAAAAATATCTACCATATTGATGACTTTGGAAAGCACGGTTTCTTTGGCTAATGTCGGTCCTACACCTGCGATGATTTTGGAAAAATGGAAGTTGTTCATGCGAATCGGAATTTAGAATTTAAAATTTAGAGTTTAGAGTTTAGAGTTTAGAATTTAGATTTTCTAAATTTAGAATTTTGAATTTCTAAATTTTCGGTTTGTTTCCTCTTTCTAAATTCTGAACTATTTTATAGTTTGTTCGTATCTACAATGACAAATCATTTTCTGCTCAATGTCTTTACTAATTCTTTGTTCTTGATAGTGACCATACCGCGATTGTCTGCAATAAAGTATGCGATCTCATCTCCGATAAGGAAACAGATATTTTGATCAGCAAATTCAATCGGGAAGAGGATGTCAGTTATATTATTTTTTTTCGGTGAGTTTACTTGTGTCTTTACATCCAAGAGAGGAAGATCATCAAAGCTTTTCAAATTGATTTTCAATCACATATCTTTTTCTAACTGACTAATATTCGCGCCTGCTTTTCCAATGACACGTCCTTTGGATATTTCAGGGATATAGACGTCGAGATTGGAAGATCACTTTATTTTCAGAAGAAAGTCACATGGCAATAATTGCTGCAATTTTTGCGTAATCGTATGTTTCGCATATTCACCAAGCGCAGTTTTTCACTTGCTCTTCAGTCATCATTCATCACTTGTCCCCAAAAGGGGCATCACGACTATTTGTTCTCCGAAGGTATATATTTCATATTCTACTTGTTTAGTCAAAAAACTCGTTATTATTATTACCGGTCTTGCGAGGTCTTCTGACTCCATTCCTTCAGGAACTTTTACCGTAAGCTGAAGTGTGTATATTTGTTGGATAACTCATTTATCTATATAGATGACCGTATCAATTACCTGCGGGATGACTCCCATTTCGATAGTTCCTAAGAATCTTTGGATGCTATCTACGGCTCTCGTGGCGTGAATTACTCCCACCAACCCTATTCCCGTCAATCTCAGATCTTTATATAATTCAAAGTCAGAGGTATTCCTTACTTCATCATACACCGTATAATCTGGTCTTGAGAGCAAAAGGATATCTCTCACTTCATCATGACTTCCATACGTGAAACTATATTGGACGATATCATCAGAGACGAGGAGATCACGAGGGGATTCAATAGTTTTGATAATGTTGTTGTCTTTGTGATAGACGTCAATTAATGCTTGAGCAAACGTAGTCTTTCAACTTCCTGGCGATCATGAGACCAAAATTCCTTTCGCCTGATTTCTCAATAAATTAAAGATCTCTGGATCCAGATGATAATCTTCCATGGTCAGGGTTTTGATCGGTTTCACTATCGTCATTTCCAATCCATCAGAAAGCGGAGGATAGACGATCACTATTCTATATGGTCCGAGCTGAAGAACTTTGGAGAGTTTTCTATCGATTTCTATAAATCCATCATCTCTGTTTTCTATTTCCTTATAGATATCGTCAATAAACTTATTCATTTCCTCTTTATTCATAGACTTTTTATCAACGACTGGCTTCCAGTTTCCTGGGCTACCCTTTTTTCTGATAATAGAGCGACCTTCCTTGATATGAAAAGACATTGTCGTTTCGTCGAAGTATTGGTCGAGAAATGAATTTCAGATGATTTGTTGCATGTTTGAAAATTTTACGGTGTAAAATTTTAATGAATAATGAATAGTGAATAATGTCGGACTTGTTTTGTAATGGACTATTGTAATTTACGATAGGGTATAATAAGATGATTCATGCATTATTCATTATTAATTCTTAATTTTTAATTATTTTTTATTTACCAGTGCATTCTCAGTCATATAAGAATGTCGCTAACTTATTTGCATTCATTGTGCATCTATTTCCAAAGGTTTGTTCGACTGGTTCGCATGGCGCTTTGATACATTGGACAGCGACGCTTGCACAAACAGGTGCGTATTCCATAGTACAAACTGTTCATTTGTCTCATGTAGTTGATAAGCATTCTCATCTGAAGTATGCTCGTTCTTCACAGTTAGTCCCGTCAGGGAGATGACACATACCATATTGTCCGCCTGTTCATTCTAGTATTTCAAGTGTTCATCAATTGTTTACACAATTTGTCGAAGCGGGATTAGCTAACCCAACAGCGCCAGTGCTTGTCTGATCTGTGAAATCTGATTGGATATTCGTAGGAATTCATAGCATATTAAGCGCTTTTTGTGATATCGGTAGCTGAGGAGTTTTTATTAGGAACAAAAATCATAGCCCGAGAAGGACGAGAATAAATAATATCCAGATAACTTTTTTCATGGAATATATGCAAGAATAAAGAACACACTACTTGTATAGTATTTTTATTATGTTATTTTTCGCAGTCTGGAGGCAAATCACATCCATGATCATCTTTTCCGCCATCTACAATTTTTCCATCTGGACAAAATCATGGTCATGGTTGAGATCGTTGAGGACATGGGAAATTTTCGTCTACGTCAGATTTTTCTGTGATTATATTGCCAGTCATTTGGATTCCTAATGTTGTCATCACTTTCTGCGAAATCGGCAATTCAGGATTTTTCACTACATAATATAAAAGCCCAATCGCCAGAAGGAGAAGGACAATCAAAATCCGAAGGAATTTTTTCATTTGCTGCGTTACAGAAGGATAAAATTAAGCTACGTTACAAAAGGATAAAATTAACTAAAACCAGTAGAAGAAAAAAGGACTTGGATATTGTTCCGTCCTTTGGGTTGTCGATGTGTCGTCTATATGTTTTGTTTTAAAATTGTAGATATCATAAAGTATAAATTGGTTGTCATAACAAGAGGACTTATATTGATTTTTTTTGAAATTTCAATATAAAAGCATAAACTCAGAGCGAATTCTGGCTTTTTACCTAGTATTTTTGTGATGACTTTTAGCGTAAACGGTATCAAACAAGAAAAAAATGAGAAGTATACTATAGAGATGTTGGTCTGTGCAGACGCTCCATTGCTTGTTAGAAAAATTCTCGAAGAACATACTATTCTGATTCTTTCTCTCAAAGAATTCACTGACGACAAAAAAACGTTCGGGGATATTTATTTTACGATTAATCTTAATTTCCAAGATATAGACATTGTCACAAAATATACCGATATCCAAGAAGCCTGCAATTTTTTTACCTTCATCGGATTCGATATTGCTCGTATCAACAGCTATTCCAAGCCGCTTTCAAAAAAAGAAATAGACGCCATTATTTCCCATGCGCAAAGTGATGCAGCAAATAAAAAGACACAAGTCCGTGAACAGATAGAGAAAATGGAAAACGAAGAAAAAAAAGTCTATGAGGACGTACATTTGGAGTCAGCAAAAAAAATTATTTCAAGAGTGTTTGAAAAGATAGACGAGACGACCAAAAGATCAGCTGGCGCGATTTCATTACAAGATACAAAAAAAATTAAAGCGCTTGCCGATGAGCTCAAAAAGTTACGTATGGGGACCAATTTCGAAAAAATCAGAGAGATCATCCAGGAAATATTCAAAATGATAGAAAAGATTAACGACAAACGATATGCGAGCATACAGAATGCGAATGACACGATTTCCAATGAATCATTAGTTACCAAAGTGGATGTAGATAAAGAACTTGAGAGAATGGAAAACGTCAAAATCCTGAAATCGCTTGGTGCGCACATCTCGCTCAAGAACCAAGATTACGCGATATTCGGTTCATCAGCTATTTTTCGAAAGTTTCTCCAAAAAGATTTTCTGCTTAAGGTATCTAACCTGTGATGACTGCTCTATTCGCTCTATGATATCACTGAATTTATTGTGGTTATCGTGATTTCTTTGTTATGAATTTACACGTTAGCCAACGATATTTACCTCTTTTCGACCAATCAATTTAGCTTTGCGTTCTCGCTTATCAGCATAGGAATCCGATGAATAGTCATCTTCGCGTCGAGATATTTCAGAAATAAATCAGTAGGAAAGTTATTATTGATCATATTGATTGCGATAGGGTTGCATTATGCATTGATGTGGATGATAACTGCTAATTTCGCGCTTTAGGCAAAAATGGAATTTAGAATGTAGAAAAAAGAAACAAAAAAATGAAATTTAGAAAGGAATGGAATTTAGAATGTAGAAAAAAGAAACAAAAAAATGAAATTTAGAAAGGAATGAAATTTAGAATTTAGAAAAAAGAAACAAAAAATGAAATTTAGAAAGGAATGGAATTTAGAATGTAGAAAAAAGAAACAAAAAATGAAATTTAGAAAGGGGAATAATTTAGAAATTCAAAATTCTAAATTCAAAATTCTGTTTTGTTTCTAAATTGTGCCTTCTAAATTCTAAATTAAGTATTTTACTTTGCTACATATTCATGGCTCTTTTACTTCTCTCCACTGTGATCATCGGTTTCGTGCTCTTCTTTTACGGCATAGGACTTCGATACTTGGCTTTTATACCATTGCTTTTCTTGGGATTTTTTTTCTGATACTATGGAGCGGCGAAGACGATAAAGACGACAGGATCTGATGTTTTGCAAAAATATTCTCTCTACGTCGCGCGAACAATTATCCTCGCAGGACTTGTTTGAGTGCTCAATTACTTCGGGATGGATCTCACGGTGACGGCGCTTTCATTGCTTACGCTCAACTTAGTGTTACGAGTTGCATCATATATCGCTAATTACAAAGATGGAAAATCTGTCTTTCAAATATGATTTTATTTCTGCATACTATTATTACTCATAATTTCACTGGCACTTTGATGACGGGTTGTTTTCTTTAATGTATTTGCAATGCTTCGAGTCCTTCATCTTTGAATCATCGCTTTCTTCATTTTCTTAGTCGGACTTCATCAAGACGTCGATAAGTATATGTGGTATAAATTAGGGATTCTATCGTTGTGAACGATCTTTCTCGTTGTTTTTGATCAGATAAAAAATATATATCTGGCATTAACAATAAATGGATTGATCCTCACCGGGATTTTTTATTTCGTGGAAAAAGTCTTCCAATTCACGCCGCAATCAGCTGAGAAAAAGAAAGATATTTCCGTGAGACGTGTCCTCGCTGGCGAAAGAATGACCGTTCCCAAGACCTATTACAATTCCAAAACCATGGAAACAATTCACAGCTTCTTGACTACGATGCCAGGACGAACTAAACAGGTGCTTGAGCTTTTCAATGTCATTCTGATAGCAATCCTCATCGTCTACTATATTACTCACGTTTGAAACTTTGCGACAGTCAACCACTTGCTTTATCGGGCGGTGATAGCGACCTTTATCGCTAACGTCTTCTTTCTCAAAAAAGTCTGATACAATAGCGTTGTGCAAAACCTCGTCGTCTTCCTCGTCATCAACTTCGCAATCTACGTGAGCTTATTCTCGTATTTCAACGGCGACATCGGTTCCGTAGTCAGCCGATGAATCTTCCGAAATATCTTTAGCGCAGCGATGATTTTTTACGCACATAGAGTACCGATGCTGGCGAAGATATTCAGCAAGACGGATTATATGTATTGGATAGTAGCGAGTGTCGGAGCAATGATCGTCAACGTGATATTGCTTATCAGAACTGAACTGTCGGGAGAGTTGATATTCTTCTTGGTCTTGGTGTATGTAGGTGTTCAATCAATGGTAATGTATTACGCAGCGAAGTATTTGGGGAAAATAGAAAATATAAATTAATTTATCTGATTTTATTTCATGAAAATATCTCCGTTTCGGCGGGGATTTTTTTATGTCTAGATTGAAAAAATGAGGGAAATCATTATAGTTAATAACTAAAGAAATAGAAATTTAGTTGGTAATAATGGAAAATGAACGCAGATGTAGAAAGTGAATCAAAAGAAACAGAATTGATTCAAACTGACCTAACGGTAATAACCACCCATAAAAATGAGGATGTTGATTTGTTTAATGAAAATTATCAAATGTGAATGCATCCTAATTTTCTAAATCTTAAAGATGTTAAAAGGTACAATATTACAAATCATGCCAGATGGTTTAAAAATAAAATAAAATTAAATCATTTGATGGAAGAGATTGAACCTATTAATAAACGAAAGATTTGTATAATTGATTTCGGAATGAATATTGGCACAGAAATTAATGGTATTAGACCGGTAATCGTTTATAAGTCTTCGACTTATAAATATTGAGAGGATATGATAGTTATGCCCATTACTTCTTTTTATGATGAATCATGAGAGGAAAAATCACAAGATGCTTTAGATGTAATATTAGAAGCAGATTTAGAAAATGGTATAGATCATAAGTCATTAGTAAAAATCAGACAATTAAGATGTGTATCAAAAAAGAGACTAAGAAGAGATAAAAAATCGTGAATAATTAAGATTTTAGGGAGTATTGTAAATGATGATATTAAGAGAGAAATAAATGGAAATATTAAAAAAATGTTTGGACTAGATGGAAATGATAATTAAAAAAAGCTCTTCAATCCTTGCGGATAAGAGCCTGCTACCCCGAGGGGCTACATCTAAGTGAATTGAGTATATATAAAAAACATCAAAAATCAAGTAAAAGTCAAGTCAAATTACAAGAAACCTCTTGCATTTTAAAAAAATCATAGTTTCTAAAAGGAGTCTTTCGACTTTTTTTTGTTTGAAAAAAAGAAGTGAATGGGTATATAGGAACAGATTTTTTAATGATTAATATGCTTTTCATGTCTTTCGACCTTAAAACCATTTTTCCACTACCAGATGAAGCGTTAGCTATCTTCGATAAAAAGAGCATAAAAGCTCTAGAATTTTTTGAAGAAAAAGGAAAAACTTACGTTAAAACTTTTGAACATGGAGGAAAAGACAAAATGGTTTCTGGGGCAAAAACTGCGCCTGAAGAAATAGTCAGACAATTGTATACGTATGAACTTATAAAAAAATTCTGATATCCTACAGATAGAATCAAACTTGAAATTGATGTACAATTCGGTCGTGAAGTGGGAAAGAAAAGAGCTGATATAGTTGTTTACAGGGAAGATATGCAAACTCCATATATTATCGTAGAAGTAAAAAAACCTGATGTAAAAGACGGTATGTGACAACTCAAAAGTTATGCAAATGCAACATGAGCACCGATTCTGGTTTTGACTGATGGAAAGCTTGAAACAATCTTATTAAGAACTGATCCAAATCTTTTTGAATCATTACCACAACTACCGAAGTTTAACGAAACAGTAGAGGATGTACAAACAACAGTATTAACATATAAAGACTTAGAAGAAATAACAAATCTTAAACAATTAATTCTGGATTTAGAAAATGCAGTACTTGCTAACTCATGAGTGAATGCTTTTGATGAGATATTTAAATTGATCTATGCAAAACTTTATGATGAATTAGAAACGCCACCCAACCAAAATAGGAGATTCCGTATAATAGCAGGCGCTACAAACAAAGAAAATCTGGATAATATTTGCAAGCTTTTTGAAGATGCGAAACACCAGCGAAGAGATGTTTTTAAAGATAAAGACGAAATAGAAATTCCAGAAAATGCTGTCATACCTGCAGTATCACTTTTGCAAAAATATCGTTTATTCTGATCTAATTTACAAGTTATAGACGACGCATTTGAATACTTAATTTCTCAAGATAGTAAATGAGCAAAAGGACAATACTTCACGCCAAGAATAGTAATCGATATGTGTGTAAATATGCTCAATCCACAGGCAAACGAAGCGATATTAGATCCTTCAGCAGGTAGCTGCGGATTCTTACTTCATGGAATGCAATACGTGTGGGAACATTATCTCAATGAGTCTCAATTTGGACCAAGAACAGAATTAAAGCAGAAAGAATATGCTAACGAAAAACTCTACGCATTAGATTTTGATCCGAGAGCGGTCAAGATTGGAAAAGCAATGATGCTGATCGCGGGAGATGGAAAGACTAATGTCGCATACGCAAATTCGCTTGATTCTTCTGTATGGGAAGATACCGTTAAAACGAAATTTAGAAATCACTTATTGTCGTTCAAAGATTATGACGAGAACAAGAGAAATCAGGACAAAATGATAGATTTTGATTTTGATATTGTGATGACTAATCCTCCTTTTGCAGGAGAACAAACAGGAACCATTCTCAATAACTACGACTTATGATTTAAGCGAGACAAAGACTTTCAAAAAACCAATAAACATCAAAATTCTGTAGATAGACATATTCTCTTCATTGAAAGAAACTTAAATTTTCTCAGACCAGGAGGAAGGATGGCAATCGTCTTGCCGCAAGGAGTATTTAACAATACCAGCGAAGAATACGTCCGCAAATTCATTATGTCCAAAGCAAGGATTCTCGGTGTAATCGGGCTTGATGGAAATGCGTTTAAACCGCATACAGGGACCAAAACAAGTGTATTACTCTTACAAAAACGAGAAAATAAAAAACTGGATAATTATCCGATATTTTTTGCTACGTCAAAAGTGCCGTTCAAAGACAATAGCGGAGAGTATATCTACGTCAATAATGAAGATGGAAAGAAATTAAGAAATGATTTGGAAGATATAGCACAAGCGTTTGTTGCTTGGGGAAAGGAAAAGGATCAGAACTTTAAATTTTTACTTAAGAATGATTAAAACAGAATTTTGAAAATTCATAGAACGATGTACTTCTCAGACATTATCTGATAATACAAAAAAAATTATCAGTTTAATATTTTGAAATTTTGACGAAATAGAAAAAAGAACAAATCATCATAAAGAAGATTGAATGAATAGATGAGATTATATAGCAAAGTTAATTAAGGAAAATATTGATGAAGAAATAAAATTCCCTCCTATTATAGAAAAAACAGAAACAACAACGGAAGATTTAATTGATGGGTGAAAAAAACTTGGTTCGCTCACAGTTTCTAATTTTAGATGATTCCAAGAAGAAAAATTTTTTGATTTTCATGATTCTTTTAATTTATTATATGGGCAAAACTGATCGGGAAAATCGAGCTTTAGTGAAGCTTTAGAATATGGATTATTGTGAAATGTAAAAGAAAGAGATAATAGGTGTAAACTATCTATAGAAAAATATTTAGAAAATTGTTATACCGGAAAGTTTGATCCACCTAAGATTCTTTTTAAGGACGGTAGTTTAACTGAGGCAAATGAAGATTCGTATAGATTCTGCTTTATTGAAAAGAATAGAATTTTAGAGTTTGTTAGGCGTAAATGATGAGAAGAAGCAATTGAATATTTGTATGGGTATTGACCATTTATGCAATTTATCAATGAATTTAATGATGATATCACTGCAAATTTGAATAAATCTGATATAACTCAAGAAGAAGTAGAAAAAAATAAAAAATATACACAGATTAAAAGCGAATTTCAAACAGTTAGCGCACAAAAAGATACCAATTTACAAAAATTAAAAAACCAGGTTGATGATCTTTGATTCCAAAGTTCTTCTTTAGAACAAATAGAAACTGATGTTTCTAAAGAACAAAAAGAACTAGAAGAAAAAAAACAAAAGATACAGGAACAGATAACGACTATTGAGGTGCAGGATAAATTGAAAAATCAGTCGGTGGATGTAATAGAAAATAATAAAGAACCCGTATACTCGACCAAAGAGAAAAATAATTCATTAAAACGAATAATCTCCTCAATAACGCTCATTTTCTTCTGAACTATGTCAATTATTTATAGTAATTTCTATCGGCTCCTATGAATAGTGATTATTCCAATTCTATTGTTATTTTGGAAAAACATACTTTCTTCTTTTTTAAGAAAAGCGATACCCGTACCATGAACCATTGAACA
>Ga0172379_10011426_pt1 | contig 10571 bp, 10 predicted proteins | sample GrowelOW334metaG_FD_119756 | JGI IMG/M metagenome (GOLD analysis project Ga0172379, IMG submission 119756) | Groundwater microbial communities from an aquifer near a municipal landfill in Southern Ontario, Canada - Groundwater well OW334 metaG | ecosystem: Environmental > Aquatic > Deep...
AGCCTTCAAACTACGGCAGCCGCGGCCGTCTCAAATACAAGTTGTAAAAATTCTCTATTTTGATTTCTGGCTTATTTCCAGTCTTTCTTTAGCTTTCCGAAGCAGTACCTTTTCTGAATCATAGGCTAGCTTGGCAGTTGCCTCCTCAAACGGTAACCATGCCCGTTCCAGTACCACCTCTGCGTCAAAGTACCTCAATCGGCTGTCTTCAGTATATTCCATCAGAAAAAAGGTTACTTTCTTAATTATTTTTTTGCGCGTTGCCTTGTCTACAATGTTGTAATTGTTAGACCCAATTTTAGTAATGACTTTAGCCTTAATTTTTCCTTCTTCTTCCACTTCCCTCACTGCCGCCGCTTTCAAAAACTCTCCCTGTTTCAGGTGTCCTTTGGGTAGTTTGTAAATGGCATCACTCCGGTATCTCCCCTTAGCGCCTGTTCTTTTACTGGTTGCCGTTTTAATCACCAACCATTTCACACCCCCTCCTTCAATTCTGTATACAATCCCTCCGGCCGACCGTTCGTCATAAAACAATCCATCACTGATTTTTGTGGTTACTTTTTTACTCACCCCCTATTATAGAACACTTGTGGCTATTTATGCCTTTCTTGAGGCGATTATCAATATTCTTAAATATTTCTCTGAGTTTGCCCTAATATCCTGTTAATTCCATAGTAAAATACTATTATGAAACACATTCTTGTACTCTCCGCTTTGTCTCTAATTTTCTTAACTGCTTGCGGGACAAATACTCCCACCTCTCTCCCGATTTCCGATTCAGCCACCCCCACCTCAGCTCCTGCTGCCGCATCCAAGTCTCTTCGCGAACTACTCGGTCTTGGTGTTGCCCAAAAGTGTACCTTTGCTACTTCCACCGACGACGGTCAGGTCCTTAGCGGCACCATTATAATTGATAAAACTAAATTTAAGCAGATTGTTACTACTACTTCCAAAGACGCGGGTCAAGTAACAGTCAATGCTGTAAGTGACGGGGATTATTTCTACAGTTGGAACAGTCAAATGCCCTCCCAGGGTATTAAGTTTAAATCGCCTACTCCCGGTGCTTCTGACGTAGCCGAAGTACCCCAAGATGCCAATACCAATATTGACCTAGATTCAAAATTCAACTACAACTGTTCTCCTGTTTCAGTTTCTGCCTCCGAGTTTGACTTACCCTCTGGCGTTGAATTCACAGATCTTCAGGCTATGTTGGACGCAACCAAAAACGGTGGCTTTGACCTCGAAGATCTCAAAAAAATGATTCCCCAAGACTTCGACGAATAAGTTGCGGTAACCTGCATTGTGTTAAAGGCCCAAAAATAGGCTAAAATAGGCCATGTCTGTGGCGCTACATCCAAATATTTTATATCTAACCTGGTTCAACTTTTCTGTTGACTTCACTTTGTATGGCCCAATTGCCATCATCTACTTTTCCCAAATAACCGGCTCCTACGCTCTGGCTCTGTCTGTGTTTTCTGTAGAAATGATTAGTTCCAGTCTCTTTGAGTTTCCCACTGGTGCCTTCTCCGATTATTCCGGCCGCCGCAAGACTGTCATCTACGGCGCCATTTGTGGCGTTATATCTGCTTTGTTTTATGCTCTCGGGTTTAACTATTGGTTTTTGTTTGTCGGGGCTATTTTTGCCGGTTTAGGTAGGGCTTTCCACAGTGGTAACAATGCGGCACTGCTTCACGAATCCTTAAGGGAAAATAGTCAGGAGGAAGAGTACTCTAAGTATTCCGGTCAGACCAATTCCATGTTTCAGTTAGCTCTGGCCATTTCCGCCATATTGGGTGGTTTTGTCGCCTTCTGGTCTCTGTCTTTGGCAGTCTGGTTAACCATTATTCCCCGAGTTATTGGTTTAGTCCTCTCCCTTAAATTAGTTGAGCCCAAGTTAGTCGATATCCGCTCGGATAATAATATTTTTGCCCACCTCAAAGAGTCACTTCGAAACTTTAAAAACAATCATGAGTTAAGAGACCTTTCCGTAACCAGTATTCTTAAATACGGTATCGAAGAAACTGCCCATCAATTTAAACCAGCATTTATTGCTACTCTTTGGCCGGTTTGGGCCATCAATATATCCGGAACCTTAAATCATTTATTGGCAACGTTTGGTTTCCGGTTTGGCTCCGCCATCGCTAAAAAATATGGTTTTTTGAAAGTACTTTTTATTGGCGAATTTGTCAATCGGATTATTAGTGTTGTTTCAATACTAATGGCTAATGTAATATCCCCACTAACCATGACGTTAACCTCTTTCACCTATGGTGTAAATTCGGTGGCCCAAGATACCTTATATCAAAAACATTTTTCCAATCGTCAACGGGCGACGATGGGTAGTTTAAATGGACTAGCCGGGAGTTTGTTTTTCGGTGTGTTTGCCCTCTTGTTTGGCTTTGTTGCTGACCGGGTTGGTCCTAAAAACGGCCTGCTTATTGGTCAGGCGCTAATGTTTGGAGTGGTTTGGCTTTACTGGCGTATATACAAAAACTACGCCAAGTCCTAGCGTGTTGTGTTCCCGGTGGGAATCGAACCCACATCACTCCCTTCGGAGGGGAGAATTCTATCCATTAAACTACAGGAACTTACACTCCTATTATATCCACCCGCCTGCTTTAGCTGTCCGAAAGCTTTCGGACTGCGGGCAGGTTTAACTACAGGAACTAACGTTCCCGCTATTTTACCCTATTATTGCTTGTCTTAGTCCATCAGTCTGACTTCAAGCTTCCCATTTTTCGCCTCCGCCACAATTCCACTTCGGCTCCCCTCAGCAAATGACAAAACAAGCATGGCTACCCGGTCAGTAATTTCCGTTTCAATTAACCGCTTCAACGGCCTGGCGCCAAAAACCGGATCAAATCCGTGTTGGGCCAAATAATCTTTGGCTTTGTCGGTAACCTCCAAAATTACATTTTGGTCCCTCAGTCTTTCCGTCAGTCTCTTAATTTGAATGTCCACAATTTGTCTTAGCTGTTTAACGTCCAGTCTCTCAAAAATAATAATCTGGTCAATCCGGTTTAAAAATTCCGGTCTAAAACTTTTGTTAACCAGTTCCGTTACCTCTTTTCTCATTTTTTTATCATCACTAACGCTTGTTATAATTTCGGCACCCATATTTGACGTCATGATTACCACTGTGTTACTAAAATCCACCACCTTTCCCTTCCCGTCAGTCAGCCTTCCTTCGTCAAATACCTGTAAAAATACGCTAAATATTTGTGGGTTGGCCTTCTCAATTTCATCCAAAAGCACTATACTGTAAGGCTTCCGGCGCACCGCCTCAGTTAACTGACCTCCCTCCTCATAGCCCACATATCCCGGAGGCGCCCCAATTAGCCGGGCTACACTGTGAGCTTCGCTGTATTCACTCATGTCAATCCGAATTAGCGCCCGCTCGTCATTAAACAGTTGTTCCGCCAGCGCTTTGGCTGTTTCGGTTTTCCCAACCCCCGTTGGCCCTAAAAATAAAAAAGTCGCCGGCTTCTGACTCTCACCCAAATGAAGTCGACTTCGCCTGACCGCGTTAGCCACCGCCCCCACCGCTTCCTTCTGTCCTATTACCCGCTTGCCCATTTCCTCTTCCAGGTTAATTAGTTTACTGCTTTCGGTGCTTAGTATCCGCTGAGCCGGAATCCCGGTCCACCGGGCTACCACCCTCGCCACTTCTTCCTCGCTCACTTCCTGGTTAATTAATTGGTCTTCTTTTTCAATTTTTTGCCATTTCTCTTCCGCCGCCTTCACTGCTTTGTCCGTTTTGGGAATTTCCCCGTATTTAATTTCCGCTGCCTTATCCAGCTCCAGGTTTCGTTCCGCTTCTTCTAATTTTAATTTCCAAGAATCCATTTCTTCCTTACCTTTTTGTATTTCCCCCAATACCTTTTTTTGTTCTTGCCACCGAGTCATTAGTCTTCCCAATTCCTCTTTCTTTTGAGCCATTTCTTTCTCAATTTCCTCCAATCTTTTCTCATTAGTTTCATTTTTATCCTTAGCAATTGCCTTGCCTTCAATTTCCAGCTGGCGTATTGACCGCTCTAAAGTATCAATTTCCGCTGGGCTGCTTTCCCGCTGAATCCGCAAACCGCTAGCTGCCTCGTCAATCAAATCAATGGCCTTGTCTGGCAAAAATCTGTCCCTAATATAGCGGTTACTTAATTTCGCCGCTGCCACCAAAGCTCCGTCATTAATTTTAATTCCGTGGTGTATTTCATATTTTTCCTTAAGTCCTCGCAAAATTGATATTGTTGACTCAACACTAGGTTCACCAACCATCACCGGCTGAAACCGTCGCTCCAAGGCCGCATCTTTCTCGATATATTTTCGGTATTCATTTAGTGTGGTTGCCCCAATTACCCGCAGACTTCCCCGGGCTAGCCCGGGTTTAAGCATATTGCTGGCATCAATCGCCCCTTCCGATCCTCCGGCTCCTACAATCGTATGCAGCTCGTCAATAAACAAAATAATTTTGCCATCCGAGCGGGTAATTTCTTCAATTACGTTTTTAAGCCTTTCCTCAAATTCGCCCCGGTATTTGGCTCCGGCTAGCAGGGTCGAAATTTCCAAAATTAGTATTTTTTTGTTTTTTAAAGATTCCGGTACGTCCCCATTAACTATTCTTACCGCTACTCCCTCCACAATCGCCGTTTTTCCTACTCCCGGGTCGCCCACCAGTACTGGGTTATTTTTAGTTCTGCGCGACAACACTTGCATTATTCGTCGAATCTCTTCTTCCCGGCCAATCACTGGGTCAATTTTTCCGTTTTTGGCTAACTCAGTTAGGTCAACTGTATATTTTTTTAAGGCCTGATAGTTTTGTTCCTTGGTTTCACTGTCAGCTGTTTTGCCTGCCCGTAAATTACTAATTTTTTGCTTCACCTCCTCCAAACTTATCTTCTCTCTAATCTCGGAGTTAGCTTTTTCCGACAGTCCCCAAACCAGCATTTCCTGGGGTAAATATTGGTCTCCCATTTCCCGGGACTTGCTTGTTGCCGTTAAAATTATTTGGTTTAAAGTTTGAGACGGCCTGGGTTCGCTCCCGGCTCCTTCGGTCTTGGGAAGAGAATTGATTTTATCCTCTACCCAACCTAAGTTAATATTTCCCAATAGTTCTTTACCTACACCTTCTTTGGTAAGTAGGGCCCAGAGAAGGTGCCAGTCTTCCACCATTGGGTTTCGTTTTTCCTGACTCTTAATTACAGCGCTGTTAAGCGTTTCAGTTGCCAGTTGAGTGAATTGTGGTTCCATGCTTAATTTTATCTATTCTGGCAATCCCTGTCAACGTCTGCTAAATCATTACCGAAGTCACATATTTTGTTTTTGCAAACTCCTGACTTAGTAAGCTTTATTTTGGGAGTAGTTAGTCCACCATATAGTCAATATAACCAAAACAAAAAAGAAAAAAGCAATTGTTAGAGATGTTTTAGTAAAAGACTTATGTCTGTTAATCCAGATTATTCCAATCATTATTATCGCCAAAATATAACTACCTACAAATGACCAAGGGGAATATAATTGAAAATTAATTGATACTAGAAAAAAAACTGGCAGCAAAAGTAAAAATATTCCCAGCACTTTTATCACAGACCTCATTACGAATTCTACATCAATACTGCCCCTACATTTTTTCTTGGAGACATTCTTCCTCTTTTACCGTAACCCATCCTAAAAAGCAATTGGGGCCACATTCTCTCCCCCAATATTAGTGCCAATTCAGATCGTTTTTTAGGTAACTGGGCCACCGAGTTAAAATATCCGGTTTGTAAATTTTGCGAGGTAGCCCACAGGCACAGATATTCATATTTTCGCCCCGCCTCTACCCAAGACCTCAAATTATCATTTTTTGTCCACAATACTCCCACTAAAGGTGCTTCAAGAAGCCACTTTCTATCTCTTTCTGCCCGGTCGTCAATACTTTTGAATTCAGTCCCCATAAATTGTTTTAGGTTCATACTAAAGTTGGTCAAGCTCACAACTCCATTCTTCTTTAATCCTAAATCAGTAATATCCTTTTTAAGCCAAAATTCCAGTTCTTCAGTCAACTTTTTGCTTCTAAACCATATTTTTTGGGCACTTGAAACTAATTGAGCCACTTTTTCTTTTTCGGCCACATTTTTAACCCAACTAATTTTTACCCCGTTAGCCGTTAACCACTTATTCTCATCCTTGTGGAAATTTATGTCTACTTCCTTGCTAGTATCAAACTTGTTTCGGCTAGTCGACCGCTTGGTAATTGCTTCAAATAGTGGTTCAATCTCTCCATAATCTCGCCTGACGTCTTTAAATTCCATTTCCAAAACTAAGTTTGGTTTACTTGCCACTGGCCACCAGTTTTCTTCCCATACTAAATTGAATCTTTTAGCCGCAGTTTCTAAATTAGTTATGGCGCAGCCTACCGAAATGTAGAGCTCTCTATTTTCCGGGTCGACTTCTTTGCGGCTTTGGTCCAAGTCAGCCCACACTTGCAGCTTGTTTTTTTCAATATAAAATTTCCATGGTTGAGTGTTGTGTCCAGAAGGGGCTAAAATTGCGTAGTGAAGTAGAAATTTCAACTGAATTTCTATTTTTTGTTTTTGGGGAAACTTATCCTCTCTTACTTTCCAGACACTTAAAGTTTGCTTATTTGTAATCATCTACTACAACTATAGTAGATCTCTTTTTTCCTGTCAACGGCTTATGCTCTACGTTGAATATCGATAGACACACTAAACTCATCTCTGCTTATTAAATAACTCTCATCTAGAAGTAATGGTCCCAAACCATTTTTTCCTCGTATATGTAAGTCGTATGTCACCAAACCATCACCTTGTGCTAACTTCCCCTCCGCATCGGCATTTCGGGGAGTTGCCTGAACGTCCTTTCCCCCCACCAATCCTCTTAGTTTGCCAAAAACCAACTCTTCTCCTGCTACCAGTACTACCGATGGTCTGAGAAAAGTAGGTAGAGGTTGTAGCACTCCATTAGAATTAAGCCAGTAGCCTTCTTGTTTATTTCCTGTTCTGTCTAAAACCTTTGTTAATTCAAATCTTTTATCTTTTATTTTTAGTCTCTCACCTTCAACTTGCATGAGTTCTGCCCAGGAATATAACTCTTCATCATAAAAAACTCCAGTCTCTAGATGGTATGTTGCCATACAAAATTGTACCACTAATTCTATATCTTTCTAGTACTTTCTCTCCATCCTAAATAATTGAAGCCGATTATCATCACAAATGCCGTTAGCGCCATTAAGGGAATGGTTATATATCCATAAGTCATCTCAAACACATTCGAACAGCTTTCCGAGTATCCTACAGCGTTACAAAAATAATTTGGCACGGCGCTCCTTTGAAGTAAATAATGGTAAGCAGATGTCATAGCCCCAATACTGGCAGCAATTACCGACTCCCAACTATATTTTCTCTTCTGTTTTAATGCTACCCCAAGCATTATTACTTGGGGGTACATGAGTATTCTTTGATACCAGCATAGCTGGCAGGGTACCAATCCCATAACTTCCGAAAAAAACAAGCTGCCTAAACTCGCCCCCGCTGCCACAATCAGCGCCAACCCCATCGCTCTCTTTCCCAAAGACTTAACCAATACTTTTCTTTTATTTTTAAACATAATCCACGCACCGCCAACCATAACTACCCCCACCTGAGAGGTTAATACCAGCATTGGGATTAATTGATTAATTATTTGCTTTATTTCCATTTGTTCTTGCCACCTCTGTCTTGACTCTTAGTCTTTTTACCAAAACCGCAAAAGTCCCAATCATTAATACTGACAACAGTTTAGCTACTAACCCCTCATTTTGTCCGGCTACAATATTTTTAATCCAGTCCCATTCTGTTGGTTTCCACCAAGCCCAATACATATTCAACCAAAACACCAGGCTAAGTACCATCCAATATTTACTGATCTTGGGGTATTGGGTAGTCAGTAATAAGCCGCTGCCAATCGCCGTAAACAAATACCTCTCGTGCATTGTGCTCATAAACAGCCACCCGCCAAAAGAAATAATAAACAAAGCCCTCATCATACTCCAAAAGTCTCTTTTTCGGCCTTGCCAAAAAGCATAAATGTTTATGGCTCCGAATATTAAATACCCCCAAATACTGTAACTAATGCCCAAAAACAAATTCCTTGAATCAGTCTGAAAAGGTGTTACCAACCGCCAAAAGTTGAATGTGTTTACCCAGGTGGCGTAGTCTCCCTTGGCAAACATCTGTTTGATTAAATTAAGGTTGAAAGTAATAAAATTATTGGGGCTAATTGCGGTTACCGTCAAATAATAAACCCCCAAGGTAAGTATTGAGCCAACCAAGAATTTAGTAAAACTAACCTTGTTTCTAATTGCACCCCACACCAAAAGCGGGGCAAAAATAAGCCCGGTCGATTTAATCCAAATACTAATCGCCCAAAGTAACGGTGCCAAAATAATCCATTTATTAGTTAGTGCTAAAAATGCTAGCAAAACGAAGATAAGCGACATCTGATCGTGCTGTCCCCACAGAGCGCTTTCGTACCAGCTGAAAGGGGATAGCAAATAAAGAGCGCTTATTATCAACGCTTTCTTGCCGTTATTGTATTTTTTAACAATCCAGTAAAAAAGACCCGCTAGTACCAAGTCTGCAAATATCGGAATAAGTTTCAGTGATATCAGCTGACCATGGTCATAAGGGGTATTTTCAAATTTATCCGCCGAAAACCAAACCGCAAATTTGTAATACCAGGGTATGTGGGACGCTCCTAATCTGTTTAAAGCAATAAAATTTCCCAAACCGACCATGGCCGTATTCAGCCCCTCATGAATTCTGAATCCACATCCGTATAAATAACTTATTAACGGCGGTTGGTTAGGCCAGCCGTAAATCCACTTATTGTTTTCATAAAAACCATACATGCTTTTATTCTCGTAAATCCAGTGTCCCCACCCGGCTTGAACCACAATATCATCATGCATGGCCATATTTGTCAGACTTAGTCTGAAAACAAAGCTAAATAGTACCAGTACTAAAAACCACCACCCTTTATTAATCTTCTTTATTTTTTCCAGCATCATTTATCAAGTTTATATGTTTAAAGCGGATTTATCCGCCGAAGCCCCGAAAGCTTTAGGGACGTAGGCGGAGAGTGAGGGAGTCGAACCCCCAAGCCCTTGCGGGCGGCGACTTTCGAGGTCGCTGCCTTACCATTCGGCGCAACTCTCCTTTCGCCTATTTTACCTTAAGTCTATTATTTCCGCCTCCGCCAGCTGCGCCAGTTTTCCCACTCTAACTTTAAATACCGCGTTAACATTACCCGCCGAAGCATATACAAATTGGTAGTTGTACAAAGTCTGGTCAATCAATGATTGTATTTTCTCTTTGTGGCCAAATGGCGCTACTCCGCCAATTACATATCCTGTCTTTTTCTCCACGTCTGTAGCACTCATTTTTTCAATTTTCCACCCCTTCACTTCCTCAATCTTTTTCTCATCAACTGTTAGTCCTCCAGCTACAATAATCAGCAAAGGTTTTCCGGTAGTTAAGTTGTTAAACACAATTGACTTACCTATTTGGTTAACTTCACATTTCAGTGCCACGGCTGCTTCCTCAGCTGTGCGCGTTGGGTTTTTAAACACACTAACTTCAGCCTCAAATTCTATTTTTTTACAGTATTGCTCAAATTGATCCATATAGTATTATCGCACGACCGCAATTCTCTCTCTACTGGCTCACTTTTAGTACTATTTTTTCTGTGTCCCCGGGGGGAATCGAACCCACATCACTCCCTTCGCAGGGGAGAATTCTATCCATTAAACTACAGGGACGTCGAGGGAGTATATCAAAATCAGCCCTTGTTTTCCTTTTCTTTGTTCTCAAGCGGTAGCCTTTGAGCAAACCAGTTGGTTAGTTTGTCAACAAACGTCGGTGACGATTCCAAATAGGGGATTTTTTTAACCACACTTTCTTTAAGTATTTCTTTATCCTCTGGGTTAATAACCAACGAAATTTGTCGTGGGAATCTTAATTTTGTTTCAATAAAAAGCATGTCAGTGCTCAGCGATTTTCCAATCCAAAACCGTTCAAGCAAATCCCACTCATATCTACCCTCACCAAAATAAACTCCCCGGTTGGTGATTCTGTTACTTACTCGGGCAGGTGGTACGGTCGATAAAGTGTAGTACAAAAATAAAACCGAACCCAAGGCAATTATTAAGAAAAATTCTTTAATAAAAAACAATATTACTGAAACGAGTATCAAAATTGAAATTGCCGTTACCCAAAAATCTCTATCTCTTCTCTGAAAAGCTCTTTCCGGCGCTTCCCACTCCATTAGTACTTTTTCTTCGTTCAAATCGTCTAAATTTGTTACTTCGACTTTGTTGGAATTTTGAACACCGGTCTCAATCAATTTTTCCTCTTTCTCCATTATCTGATCTTAGCACAAAAATTGAGTCAAAATTGATATACTAGACCACACCTAGGAAGGGTGCGGCGAATGGTAAGCCACGGGTTTGCTAAACCCGCGTCCAGCAATGGGCATGAGGGTTCGACTCCCTCTCCTTCCGCCTTCGCAGGCCGAAGTTTAACGTAGGCCTGTTGTAA
>Ga0172379_10011427_pt1 | contig 10571 bp, 11 predicted proteins | sample GrowelOW334metaG_FD_119756 | JGI IMG/M metagenome (GOLD analysis project Ga0172379, IMG submission 119756) | Groundwater microbial communities from an aquifer near a municipal landfill in Southern Ontario, Canada - Groundwater well OW334 metaG | ecosystem: Environmental > Aquatic > Deep...
CCAGCTTCCTGTGGATAGTCGCAAACATACTCGGCTTGGCATACGGGTCGGCCATCATGATAGAAAGGTCGGATAGCGGAAAACTATCCCCCTCCGACGGCGACCTGTTCAACCATCACGTCGCCATGAGCCATTCGTTGCTGGAAGATACCCTGTTGTTTTTCGCCCTGGGAGTGCCCCTCTTCTGGCTCATGATACCGCGCATCGTGCTGGCGGTGGTGGTAGTATGGTCCGAGCGAATCAGGCGCGTACTTTTCCGGCGTTCATTCCAGGTGGGAACCATAAAATAGGCCAGCCGCCTCAGTCTTGGGAAGACAATTCCAGCATCTTTCGGAAAGGCGAGTCGGTCTTTTTGAGCTCCCTCGAACCCCGGGTAATCTTGCACAAGGACAACCCCAACTTTTTGGCTATCTCGCGCTGGGGCACGTGGTGATCCAAGGCCTTGACGAGGGCCCAACGGGCAGCCACATCCGCCGTCTCCGACGGCGTCAGCAGGCTTCGAAGAAAAGCCTCAATCAGGGCAGGATCGTCGGTCGCGGCAAAAGCGGCCGCCAATTCGCCCAGGTTCTTCGAAACAGTGGGATCATCGATATCCATGTTGTTACTATACAGCAGAATCCGCGAAGCGGACAGGGAAAAGCGCAACCTTGCGGTTGGCTCCAAATCGTATAGACTTTAGACATGGAATTCAACCTGACCACACCGGCCTTGCTCTTTCCGGCCATTTCCTTGTTGTTGTTGGCCTACACGAACCGGTTTCTGGCTCTTGCGAGCCTCGCCCGTGATCTCAAGGACCGCTGGGAACGTAATCCGCACACTGGAATCCACAATCAGATAGCAAACCTTAAAAAGCGCATCCGCATCATCAAGCTGATGCAATTACTCGGGGCTTCCAGCTTCCTGTTGTGCGTCCTCACCATGCTGGCCATTTTTGTAGGGGCCTTGCTTATCGCCGAAGTCGTCTTTGGTATCGGGCTATTGCTTTTACTGGTTTCCCTTGCCCTATCCTTGCGGGAGCTCTTCATTTCAGCGGATGCGCTGGATATAATCCTGGAAATGGACACCGATACGACCGGGAAGATAAAAAAGGAAAATAGTGGGCATGCATCTCCCGAATCCGCGGAGCCGGACTTGTTCGTGCAGGTTTCCATCCATAAGCCGCGTCCAGGCCACGAGAACGCACTAATCGCTTCCATGCACCGCTACGGAATTACCGCCCGCGGAAGTCCGGGGAACATCCGAGTGCATACCCTTAGAGACGACGAAACGGGCACGCTGGTGGGACTGGCCGTATGGGAAAGCAAAGCCGCAAAACTGGCGGCGAATCCCGCCCTCCAAGCTGCGGTCGCCGGAGATGATTTCAATGTCCTCGAGTCGGAACCGATCCAGGGGTATTCGCTCAGGGAAGTCTGAGGGTGCAAGCAACGTGATGTCACAAGGAGGCCTTACTCCATGCGAACCGTAGGCGAACCTGGCCTTTACTTGCTCCTGATGGTGGTCATGTCCGCCCACGCCTTTGGCCGCGATTTCCCGCAAGCCTTTGAAGTCACGGACCCCTTATACAAGGCCCAGATTGGGGATAGCACCCTGCTGCCGCGGACCTATACTGAAATCGCATACAACAACCATCTTTTTGTGCCTGGAAAGGACGATTCGTTCAATGTGAGCGGTTTGGGTTCTTTCACCCTGCTGGACCTCGATTCCGTGTTTGCGCTCAACCTGTATTGGGGAACCTATCTGTTGGTAGGCCCGGTCGCCGCGGACGAGACGCCGGCCACCGTGGCCGAATGGTGGATGAACGCCCTCCAATTCGAATACGGCGTTGTCTCCGCCTGGAACTTTGCCGGAGCCCACCTATCGCTGGAATATGCAAGGACCAGCCAACACCCCTGGCGCCGCGCCTATTCCCAGGTCACCACCGACGCCCTGCGTTTGGGCATCACCCTGGAGGGCTTAAGACGCGGGAGTTTCAGTTCCGACTTCCGCCTCATCGCGGGCTACATCGACCTTTTTGATTTCTGGCAAAGCTCGGTATCCAAGCCCCGCACGGAATGGGTGGCGTCGCCTGCCATCCGGACGGCGTATCGTCTGACTCCCGGGTTTTCACTCTTTGGCAAGCTGCAACTCGACGTGCTTGTCCTGCGCAAGGGTGGCCATGACGCCGACGTTTGGGCGGAGATGGGAATCCAGGCCGGACGCGGTGCCGGCCGTCTTCAGTTTTATCTGGATTATTACCATTCCAACGATTCAGAGGAACTGGAACAGGGGCCAAGTCCGGCAGCACTTTTAGGTTTGGGTTTTAGAGTGTATGGGTGAGGAAGGGCATGGAGAGGACCAATGCTTCGGCAAGTATCCTGTCGTATCCAATCACCGTGCCGGCTCCTTGTCACCGTCAAGCCAAGATCTATTGGCGCTCCCTGAAAGCCCCGATCATGGCCAGCAAGTTTGCCACGCTTACATCCGGGGGGACAGCGTGGGTGGGAGCGGCGATGTAACCGCCATTTTTACCCATGATGCCGATTATTTCCCGGGTTGTGGACTCCACTATTTTTGGTGAGGCATAGGGCAGCAAGACCTGGGTACTGATACCACCCAGAAAGGTCAGCTTGTCACCGTATTTCCTTTTAACCTCCATGATATCGTAGATCTCCGGCTGGAAGGTGTCGTACACGTCCAGGCCAGACTCGATCAGGAAGGGAAAGAGGTCGATGATCTTGCCGCAGGAATGGAAGATGGTGTACTTGCCGTGTTTCTTGCTGAAGTCCAGTAGTCTTGCCACCCGAGGTCCTATCAGTTTTGTCCAGAGTTGGGCGCTCATGATCAGCCCGGTCTGTTGCCCCCAATCGTCTCCGAAATAGAAGGCGTCAAAGTCGGTACTCGCTTGGAGGGCGCGTTCCATGGCACGGATGTCGTATTCCACGATGCGGTCGAACAGTTCCCCCACGAAGTCCTCTTCCTGCAGCATATCCATCAACAGGTTTTCAATGCCCCGCATGGACCAGGCGCGCTCGTAGAGGGTAAAGCCGACTGTGACAGCCCGAAACTTGTTCCAGGGTCCCGAAGTGAGGGCGGCCATCTGCTGGTCTATCTCGTTCCCGACCGGTGAGGGGAAGCCGAACTCAGTCAGATCGGGCCTTTTCAGCAACCATTCTACTGGCATGCCGATATCGGAGCCATCACGCCTGTCCCACACCACGCCGAACTCGTCACGGAACAGGCCTTTTTCGGGCTCGGTGGCAAAGTCCATGCAGGTCGCAAGATCGATATGGTTGCCATAATGGTTTTCTGGCTCCGCGATACCGGTGGCCGCGACAAATTTTACCCGTTCCTCCGCGGTAAAGCGCAAGTGATAGGGTACGAAATCCGTTCCTCGGTGTTGGATCGCCGCGATTACCCGTTCCCGTTCGGTCATTCCCGTAGTCCTGAATCCCGCTTCATCCGTTCGTACACCTCGTCGAGGGTGCCGGAGAAAGGCCCGTGTTTTTCCATCTTGATGGAACACAGGGCCGCCGCGAAACTGACGGCTTCCTGGGGGCCATGTGTCAACCTGCGGGTCAGGTAGGAAGAAAAGGTGGTATCGCCGCGGCCGGTGCGGCCCGAAAGGTTTCTGGGCGTGAAGGGGGCGCGGAATATCACACCGTCTACCAGGACTATGACTTCGGTGTTGTGGGTAACCATGACTTCCTTGGCTCCCCAGGACGCGAGCATGCGGGCCGCCACCTCGCGGTCGCTGCTGCCGGTAAGGATTTCGGCCTCCGCCGCGTCGGTCTTGAACCAGGTAACCTGCGGCAGGTACCGGCGCTTTTCAGCCCAATCCATGAACTTCATGGTCTTGTCCGGCATGGCGTTGCGTAGGAGACCCTGGGCATCAACGGCGATCTTTCCGCGCCCTGCCAATTCGGCGATCAGGGTGTCGGGAAGTTCGCCAACGAAAAGTCCTGCCAGGTCTATGATGGTGCTTTTTGCGTCGGCGGGTATGTCGGCGGCTGTAAAGGGTTGAGCCCGGGAAAGCAGGGTCGTGTCCCGCCGTTCGTGGTCGGCGGTGCGGAACACGTTCAGGATGGAGGTGGTGGCAGTGCTCGGCCCCACGATAAGTTCCGCTACCTGGTCGCGAAGGAAGCCCAGGGAACCCGCGTCTTCCGGTGCCGTCTTGGTTATGGCCAGCACCTTTGCCCCCGCCTTCGACGCGGAAATGGCGGAGTGGACTATGGCTCCGCCGAGCAGGCGTGTTTCCACCCCCAGATGATCCACAAGTATATCTTTCGAGACATGCCCCAGCATGATGACGTCGTAGTTCATTAGGCTTTCCTCCGCAGGATCAGTTCAATAACGAGTTCAGTATATCAGGCCGGTTCGTGGTTATCGAATAGGGACCGAACAATAGGTTGGACATCATGGCTTGCGTGTCGTCCACCGTCCAGAGCATCACGGGCACGCAACGCTTCCTCGCGTATTCCATCATGGCGTCGTCGGCCAGCCTCCAGTTAAGGTTGATGCCGCAACACGAATACCGCAAGGCGGTGCGGCAGGCCGATACCATACCGTCCATGCCGGGATTTCTTTCGAAGCAACGGTCGGCATTGAACAAGTAGCGGAAATCGGGGAGCCGTTCCCGCGCAATCTGGATTCCACTCTCGTCGAGGCCGGAAAAAAACACACTGTCCTCGCGCCGCCGTGAACGTACGACTTCCGCGGCAGCTGTCAGGGCACCATGGTCCTTTGCGTCCAGGTTGAGCACACACGCATCCGCAGGTACGGCGTCGAGCAGGGCTTCCAGACTAAGGACCGGTTCGCCACCAGCCCGCGAGGCTTCCTCGATGCGTGACCATTCCAGCGAATCAATGCGGGCGGAACTGCCTTCCGGCATCCGAAGCGTGTCATCATGGGTAAGCACCACCCGGCCATCCCTGGTGGCTCGAATATCCACCTCAATGATATCCGCCCCGGAGGCGAGCGCCGCATCTACGCTGCCCATGCTGTTGGGTATGGTCCCCAGGCACCCGGCGTGGGCGGTCACGAGCGGAAACTTCCCCCTCATTTGAGACCCAACGAATAGGCGCTCGTCATCTGCCGGTACACGACCCGGGCGAAGAGCACGATGGGCAGGGTAGCCAGCAGGCCTATGCCCATGAGCTGGCCCCAAAGAGTCTCGTATTCGCCTATGAAGTTGACGATGACCAAGGGCAGGGTGAGCAGGTCCGGGGTGCGAATGAATAGCATGGTGAACAGGAACTCGTCCCACGCCACGATGATGCAAAAGATGGCGGTAGCAGCCAGTCCTGTCCGGATGAGCGGTAAGGCGATAAGCCGCAACACCTGCAACTGGGTCGCCCCATCTATCTCGGCAGCCTCCTCGAACTCCAGCGGCAGGCTTTTCACAAAACCAAAGAGCATCCAGATGCAATATGGCAGCGTGTACACCTGGAACACAAGTATGAGCCCCCACAGGTTGTTGAGCAGCCTCATCTTCGCGAACATGTCATACAGGGGTACCGCTAGGACCACTGGCGGCAACATCTTGGCCAGAATGATCCATATAAGAAAGAGCGAGTTCAACTTGAGGGGAAAACGGTGTCTGACCAGGGCATAGGACGCCAGGAAAGCCAAAACGAGCGAAAGGATGGTGGCGGCCGCGGTCACGAATACCGAGTTCCAGACGTGTTTAAGGTAACCTTCCTTGAAAAGCAGCGCATAGTTTTCGAAGGTCACTTTCTGTGGAAACAGGGTGGGAATCCTGGAAATATTCTCCACTGGGGTCTTGAGCGAGGTGATCACGATCCAGTAGATGGGAAAGAGGCACAGGATCAGCATCGCCAGCATCAATATGGGGAAGAGGAAGCTTTTTTTCGTGGTTACGAATGAGGCCATGTCAGACTTCCTTCGTGTTCAGGATTTTCCTGAGGTAGATGCCGGACACGGCGGCTACCGCGATCATGGTTATCATGGAGGCGGTGGACGATCGGCCTAGTTTGAAGTACTGGAAAGCCTCGCGGTAAATGAAGTACGACGTTGTTTCCGTAGCATTTCCGGGGCCTCCACCGGTAAGGGCGAAAACCTTGGAGAACACCTTGAAGGTGTCAATTGTCCTTAGCAGGATAAGCAGCAGTATCTGGTCGCGCAGTATGGGCAGCGTTACCCTGAAAAGGGTCTGGTGGTAATTCGCGCCGTCCATGACGGAAGCCTCGAAGATCTCCTGCGGGACCGAGGCCAAACCTGCCTGGACGACAATGAAGGCAAAGGGTGTCCATTGCCACACATCCACGAGGATAATGGATCCCAAGGCCATATTCGGATCGATAAGCCACCCAGCCCTGGGGAGACTCAACAGCTGGAGGAAATGGTTCAGCAGGCCAATGTCATAATGGAAAAGCGTCTTCCAGACGGCGGAGACCACCATGGTAGAAAGCATCATGGGCAGTATCATCAGGATCATGAACAGGCTCTTGCCCTTGAATTCCCCGTAGAACATGAGGGCCAGGACGATGCCCAGCAGGACTTCGATGGCCGTGGCTGCGATGCAATACACCAGGGTATTGATGAAGGAGGTCCTGAAAACCTTATCGCCGAGTATATCCACATAATTCGCCAGGCCCGCCCAGCTGCGCGAACCGCTTATGTAGTTGTAGTCCTGGAAGGAAGTGAGGAACACCGTGATCATGGGGTAAATGGTAAGCCAGAGCATGACGCCCAAGGCGGGAATGAAGATAAACCAGAAGAATGGCGCTTTGGCATTCGCACGACCGGAAGTTAACATGGATGGACTCCGCTCCGGGAATTTTAGGGTGGTGAAAAAAGACCGCCAGCAAGGCTTGAGCCCGGCTGGCGGATGTCTTGGAAGCCAGGCTATTTCAGGATCTGGGTAAGTTTGGCGTTGGCTTCGTTCAAAGCCTGTTCGGGGGTTTTCTGCCCGATGACGGCTTCCTGGACAAAGGCGCCCATGGTGTTCTCGATCTCCGCCCAATACAAGGTGCGGGGACGGGCAACGCTGCTCTCCAGGGCATCACGGATGGCGGGGTACCAAGGATACTTGGCAAGGATGTCCGCGTCTTCGAAGAGGGAGGTACGGCTGGGTGGCAGTCCGGCTTTCATGACCATGAGCTTCTGGGTTTCCTTGCTGGTCAGGAAAGTGAGGAAATCGAAGGCCGCCGCCTTGTTCCTGGACGCCGCGGGGATGGCCGTGTGCCAGATGCCGTTCATCGGTGAGGACTTCTTGATGTCGGAAGGATGCTTGGTGACCTTGACCTTGCCGGCAACTTTGGATTCGTTGGGGTCATCAAGCTTGGCAAGCCAAGCCGGCCATACTTCGGGGGCTATGCCCACGGCACCCGACAGGAGTCCATCCCTGATTTGTGCGGTGTTGTTCATCGGCGTACTCTTTGGTCCGTATTTGGAGAGTTCCACGAAGAATTTCAAAGCCTTGATGGCTTCGGGTGAGTTTACGGTGGGCTTGCCCTTGGCGTCCAGGAAATCGGCGCCGAAGGACCAGAAAATGGGCAGGAACGCGGTAAGGATGGGGTTGCCCTTTACACCGCGGAAAGAAATGCCGTCGATGGAAGGATCGCTTTCCGAGATCTTCTTGGCTGCCACAAGAACGTCATTCCAGGTCTTGGGCTCGGGGAGTCCATATTTAGTGAAAAGGTCTGTGCGGTAGGCGAACAGGGATACATTGCCGACGAAGGGAAGGGCATACAAGCGGCCCTTGGGTCCGTTGGGGTAACGGCACAGATCGATCACGGTAGAGATGAAATCCGAATCTACTGGCTTTCCGGACCGTTTGAACATGGCGTCCAGATCCACTAGCCAACCGGCTTGCTGATACTGCATGGCCTTGGGGTCATCGATAAGTACGATGTCGTAGGTTCCGGTGCCCGTCTTAAGGTCGATGACCGTCTTTTGGTAGACGTCGTCACCGGAAAGCTTGAGAACCTCGAAGCTGACGTTGGGGTTCTTGGCCACATAGGCGTCCACCGCAATCTGCATCGCATTGCCGTAATCGCCATCGCGTCCGGCAATTACGAGCTTGACCGACTTCTGCGCGAAAGCTCCGCCTGCAACGGTAACCAGCGCAAGAATAATGAGAATTGTCTTTTTCAACACAATCTGCCTCCTTAAGAAATATCGGGCCATGGTAAGCCTGATTTGCGGGGAAATCATCAGCCTACCGTGTGAAAACGATTTTAAACCCCCTTCCTTAAGGAGCGCAAAGAAAATCCGTGCTATACTTATTATGAGTTTTAGTCCTGTTTGATAAAAAATGGCATAGCTTCCTGATTCCGCTTATTAAGCAATTATTACTTGTCAAACATGGAAGGTACCGGATGGCAGCGCCCGAACAACGTCACCGACTCAAACAAAAGGACCTGGTAGCCCAGCTATTCGTCCTCTTTTCCGAGGAATACGACCGCACCGAAGTAGATTCCATCATCGACATCGAGCTGCCCATGAACACGGTAAGGGACTACCTCGAAAAACACGTAGGAATACGATACACCAGCGACACTTGGATCGCCACCCAGATCCACAAGTACGAAAGCGAGATAGGCACAAAGCTTTTCCGCAAGCACGATTCCGGTACAAGTCCCATGCTGGGCCTAAACCGCGACATCAGGACCTACAGCCAGAAAAAGCACCTCTACGTGACCCAGAAAATCCGGGTAGCCAACGGCGTCATGGACCTTATCAAGAATGAGCGCGACACAGCCGTACCGGACAAACCCGTATCCCTGTTGCTGGGTGCAGGCAGTACCGTAACCAGGGTGGCGGAAATAATCGCCGAGAGCCTTTTGGAGCTTCCTTGGAACTGGCGCATCGCAACCCATAATCTGGGGGTCATAGAAGCCTTGGGAAAGACCTCCCCCGGTTTCGAACGGGTCGAAATCTCGATCCCCGAAGGACATTTCGATCCCGCCACCTATCTCATCCTGGGCAACAACGAAACCCTGTACAAGCGCATGGCTTTCGACTGGATCATCCAGGGTGCCTCGTTCATGTCAAAGGGTCTTTTATACGTCGAGCGCGAGGACGAGACCAGGGTGAAATCGCTCATGCTCCGGGAGTGCAAGGGAGGCAAGGTGCTCGTGCTGACGGGCCACGAGACGGCAGCCCGTACGCCCACGCTCAGCCAGTCCTTTGGAGCCATAACCGAATATGATTATATAGTCCTTCCCGCCTTGCCGTCCGGCTCACCCACCGCACGCCGCCTTGCAGCGGAGATGGAAGCCTGCGCCAAAAAACTTTCTGTCTGGATACGGAACTGGAGCTATGAGATAATACGCGTCCGGCATTGAATGGAGGACAAACATGAAAACTACGAAAACGGCCTTGGTTGTCATGGCAGCTGGTATGGGCAGCAGGTACGGAGGCATCAAGCAGTTGGAACCAGTCGGGCTTGCCGGCGAGACCATCCTGGAATACGGCCTTTTCGATGCGGTCCGCGCCGGTTTCAGCGAGGTGGTATTCATAATCCGCAAGGATATCGAACACGACTTCCGAATCTTTTTGCTGGATAGGATGCAACTGCCCATTCCCGTCAGACTCGTTTACCAGGAGATCGGAAACCTGCCCGCGCCTTGGAAAGATTCGGAACTGACCAAAACCAGGTCCAAGCCCTGGGGAACCGCCCACGCGGTCTGGAGCGCGGCCGAAGTTTTGGATTGTCCCTTCGCCGTCATCAATGCCGACGATTTCTACGGCAGGCGCTCGTTCCGCATCATCCACGATTGGCTGGTCTCCTGCGACACTTCCAAAACCGATTGGGTCATGACCGGCTACCACCTACACAAGACCCTGAGCGAGAACGGCACGGTTTCCCGGGGGATCTGCGACACCGGCAAGGACGGTTTCCTTCGTGGCATCGAGGAACACAAAAAACTTGCGGGGGTTCCCGAAACCGCCAATCCTACGAATATTGACGCCGGACCCAGCAGCATCATCTCCACCCTGGACGACGGAACCCGAGTGGTTTTCCCGCCGGAGACCATAGTCTCCATGAACTTTTTCGGCTTTACCACTTCCGTATTGGATGAAATTACCCACCAGTTGCTGGATTTCCTGGCTACCCAGGGTAACGACCCCAAGGCCGAGTGTTATCTGCCCCTGGTGGTGAACAGGGCCATACGTGAGGGCCGTGCCAGGATGACCGTGCTGGACACCCCCGAAACCTGGTTTGGCGTCACCTACCGGGAAGACCTTCCGCTGGTGGTGGAACGGATACGCATCCTGATCGACCAGGGCCTGTACCCGAGCACGCTATGGGGAAAGGCATGACCGCCACCCTGAACGCCGACCAATTGCGGGGGGTGCTCGACGCTTTCGCCCTGGAGGGCGAACTGATGCAAGTGACCGCGTTCGGCACCGGGCATATCAACAACACCTACCGTTCCGTATATGACCAAGCGGGAACGAAGGTGCGCTATACCCATCAGCGCATCAACGAGCAGGTATTCAAACGACCCGAGGAGGTCATGGAAAATATCGACCGTATACTGGGTCACCTGCGGGCGAAAATCCTTGCGGCCGGCTTACCCGATCCCGATCGCCGCTGCCTGCGCCTTGTCAGGGGCAAGACCGGC
>Ga0172379_10011428_pt1 | contig 10570 bp, 9 predicted proteins | sample GrowelOW334metaG_FD_119756 | JGI IMG/M metagenome (GOLD analysis project Ga0172379, IMG submission 119756) | Groundwater microbial communities from an aquifer near a municipal landfill in Southern Ontario, Canada - Groundwater well OW334 metaG | ecosystem: Environmental > Aquatic > Deep...
CCGGCGGAGGCACGACGATGTGGCGCGCGTGGGTGGGTTTTAACTTCAGCCACAGTCTCGGCGTGATCATGTTCAGCTTCGCTTGCGTTGCGGCCGGGCTCTCGCTGGATTCGCTCGCCTTGCCGAAGACCGCGCTGCTGCTGCCCGTCGCAATCGGCCTCGTCTACCTTTGGTTGGCAATCCGCTACTGGTTTCGCGGCCCGGCCATAGGTATTGCCGCCGGTACTTTGTGTCTCGCAATCGGTTGGCTGCTGTACTGAATCCACCCCCAAACCGGACAACTTTGAGCGAAAGCCGAAATGATGAAACGCGTTGTAGTTACAGGCGTAGGTGCGTTGACGCCGCTCGGGAGCGATGCCGAAACATTCTGGAAGAATCTTTCCGCCGGCCGCAGCGGCGCGGGACCGATTACGCATTTCGATGCGACTAAGTTCAAGACGCGCTTCGCCTGCGAGGTGAAGGACTTCGATGCGGAACGATACCTGGACCGGAAGGACGCGCGAAAAACGGATCCGGTCACTCACTACGCCATCGCAGTGGTAGAGGAGGCGCTGAAGGCTTCCGGCTTGCTTGACGCGCAGGTAGATCGTGATGAAGTGGGGATTATCTGGGGCACGGGCATCGGGGGCATGCGCACTTTCGAAGAGCAGATGATCGAATTCGCGAATGGCAGCGGTACGCCGCGTTTCAATCCATTCTTCATCTCGAAAACCCTGATCGACACGACGTCGGGCTGGCTGGCAATACGTTACGGTTTTCGCGGCATCAACTACACCGCGGTATCGGCATGTGCCACCTCGAACACCGCAATTATGGATGCCTTCAACTACATCCGCTGGGGCAAAGCGAACGTCATGATCACAGGCGGATCTGAAGCCGCGATCACGATGGGTGGGATCGGCGGTTTCAATGCCATGAAAGCCTTGTCGACGCGCAACGACGATCCGCAATCCGCATCGCGTCCGTACGATGTCAGCCGGGATGGCTTCGTCATGGGCGAGGGAGCGGGTGCGTTGGTACTCGAGTCGTTGGAACATGCCCAACGCCGCGGGGCAACGATTTGTGCCGAGATTATCGGAGCCGGAATGTCGGCGGATGCGTATCATCTCACCGCTACCCACCCTGAGGGACTCGGCGTGCGCCTGGCCCTAGACCGTGTACTCAAGGATGCCGGTATTCGCCACGACGAAGTGGATTACATCAACACGCACGCAACGTCGACTCCCGACGGTGATTTGAACGAACTGAAGGCCATCAAATCGGTTTTTGGCGAACATGTGCGCAAGATGAACATCAGCGGCACGAAATCGATGACCGGCCACCTGTTGGGTGCAGCAGGCGCCGTGGAGGGAATTGCTTGCATCCTCGCGGTACAGCACGATCTGGTTCCGCCGACGATCAACGTCAGTCACCCCGATTCTGGCGTTCCGGACGGCTTCAATCTGACGCTGGGAGGGTCCGTGCACAGGAAGGTTAACGTGGCGATTAGCAATACGTTCGGTTTTGGCGGGCACAACGCGATCGTGATGTTCCGAAAATTTTACCCGTCGGAGGAAACAAGATAACGGACCGTCGAGACTCCCGCGACGAATGACGACTGTCAGTCAGACCAATAGCGCCGTCATCGTGCGAAGCTCATGGCGAGAGCACCACCCGTGACTTCGCGTTGGCCTCGGCCTGGCGCGGGTTGAACCACCATGGCCGGCGCTGACCCGCCGCCCAGAGCTTGGCCTGGTCGTTCTGATGGGCCTGGAAGAGGCGTTCGCTGACCCCGCCCGCGAGTATCGCCTCGATCTTGTCGGGGTCGCCGAAGTCGACGACGAGCTGCATCGAGGCGAAGTACTTGACGTCGAAAAACTTCTGGAAATCATAAACGCCGCGGTTGAGGGTTTCGCCGCTGCCGGACCGCTCCAGCGTGAAGCCCCCCAGCAGCTCCTGCCCGGCGCCCTCGCGGCGCAGCGGACTGACGAAGCGCAAGGTATGCGCCTTGCCCCAGCGCCAGGCGGATGGATCCTTGCCCTGCGCCGCTTCGAGCGTGGCGCGGGCACGCGGCGCCGCGCCGCGGATGACGTCGGCCAGTGTTTCGCGCCGATCGGGCGTGCGCACATCGTCGAACCATGCGGAATCGGGCGTCGCCACCAGGGCATCGAAGCGCTGCTGCCAGAAGTACCAGGTGGAGAGCATTTCCTTCGCCAGTTCGTCGCCCAGTTTGTCGCCGAAAGTGCCGAGCGCGAATTCGCGATAGAGCGTCTGATAGATCAGCGGCGCCGCCTGATCGGCGCGATCCACGCCGTCCCATTTTTCCAGGATGGCGGCGAGATCGCGCTGGGCAGGGTCGTCCTTGAGCGCCGCGACGATGGCCAAGCGCAGCTTGTCGCTCTGCAGATTGCGGTCATCGTGCATCAGCTTCCAGTGATCGTCCACGGTCATCCGCTGGCCGGCCCCCAGCACCTGGCCGATACGCGTGTAGCGATAGTTCGGCGCCACGTAGGTGGTGTAGTACCACGGGAAATCTTGCGGCCGGGTGTCGTGGTTGGCCGTGCCGACCCAGGCCAGCGCCGGATTGAGCATGCCGGGCATGCGGTCCTTGGGGATGAAGCTTGTCCAGTCGTCGCTGCCGTCTTTGGCCGGCAGGCGCGGATAGCCGCCATCGGCTCCGGCGCGAATCGGCACGGCGCCGGTGGCGCGATGGGCGATGGTTCCCCGATCGTCGGCGAAGACGAAGTTGAACATCATCAGGTCGATCTTCTGCACTTCGCGGTCGAACGCGGCCGCGTCGTTGGCCGTCAACAGACCTTCGATGCCGGTCAGCGGCGCCAGCACTTCGGCGTCGGTCGAGCGCAGCACCAGCAGCTTGTCGCCCTTCGGCCCCAGGCCGGGATGGTCGGTGATCACCGGCCCGCGCTTGGTGTAGCGCAGCTTCAGCGGATGCTCGCGAAAACCGCCTGCCGCCGCCTTGTCCTTGATCCGGATCGACTCGCTCACCACCTCGAACGGCAGGCTGCGCCCGCCGTCGAGATAGCGCGTGGAATCCGCCGGATCGAGCGTCTCGACGTACAAGTCCTGGACGTCGCCGTAAGCATTGGTGACGCCGAAGGCCACATGCCTCGTGCGGCCGACGAGTATGCCCGGCATGCCCGGCAGCGCGGCGCCGACCGCCTGGATGTCGGGCGAAAACAGGCCCACCGGATGCCAAGTGCCCGGCAGCATGCGGTTGTCCAGGTGCGGATCGTTGGACACCATGGCCTTGCCCGAAGCGCTGCGGGACGGCCCCACGGCCCAGTTGTTCGAGCCCAGTCCCTGGTGGTTGAGCGTTTCCGGCGCTATCGCCAGATCGCCCCAATCAACATCGAGCTTGGCCCAGTCGTTGCGGACCGCGGGCGCCGGCTTGGATGCGGTGCGTGCCGTCCAGTCGGGATTTAGCGTCAGCGGAAAGATTTCGCGGGCGCGCTCGAAGCCCAGCTTGTCGATCAGTTTCTGCGCGACGATTTCGGCGGTGAAATTGGTGGCGTGGGTGTAATGCACATAGTGGATCAGGGCGATCAGGTCGGCGACGCTCCACGGCGTCGGCACCAGGCCCGCCACCTTCAGTTCGACCGGATGCTCCGTCCGGTAGCCATCGACATACGCATTGACCCCATCCACGTAGTTCTGGAAAAAGGCGCGCGCGGCGGGATCCAGCTTGAGGGCGTGGCGCTCGCCGTTGCGGCATATGCCCAGCACCCGCATGCGGATGTCCGAGGGCAGCGCGGCGGCGCCGAAGGTGGCGGCGAGTTCGCCGCGCCAGGTGGCCCGGAACAGCTCCATTTGCATGAGCCGGTGCTGGGCAGTGACGAAGCCCTGGCCGCGGATCAGATCGGGGGTGTTGGCGGCAAAGATATAGGGCACCCCGAGATCGTCGCGCAGTATCGTCACCGGCCCGGTCAGGCCGGGGAGTTTCATGCTGCCATCCACCTGCGGATGCCCGGCGGAGCGCACCACCAGATAAGCACCGGCTACCGCAATGGCGATCAGCGTCAGCAGTCCGAGCGCGGACCACTTCAGGATATTGAGTGGCGATCTATTCATGGTGACCTCGGTTCGTGACCACGCGTGGCGCTTGGCTTGCTGATCGGCAGGCTCTCGGCGATCCCGAATACTAGCTCAAACAAGGTAAAGCCAAGAATGGTTACGCTGGCGCCGGGAGCGACCGCGTAGAGTTGCCAAATGCCGAACAGGAAGCGCGCGATGGCTTCGCAGCGGCCATACAGGCGTTGCTGGTCGCGCCGGCGAAGGATCGGTCCGGCCGTCACGATCAAGCCCGGGAGGTTCGCCATCCGAGGATCGGCGCGCTTCGTCCTGCATTCAGGTCTTGACCGGGCGCTTCGCCAGCTTGCGCTGTAGCGTGCGCCGGTGCATCTTCAAGGCGCGGGCCGTGGCCGAGATGTTTCCGCCATGCTCCAGCAGGACACGCTGGATGTGTTCCCACTCCAAGCGTTCCACCGACAACGGAACACTGGGCACATCCACGGCGGGTGATTGCCTCGATGGCTCGCCGTCTGCTTTGAACGCGGCCAGCAGGACGTCGACTTCCACCGGTTTGGACAGGTACTGGGTGGCACCGAGTTTGATGGCCTCGACCGCGGTGGCAATGCTGGCGTACCCGGTCAGCACCACGATTCGGGTGTCCGGACAGGCCTGTTTGAGTTTGACCAGCAGATCCAGACCGTTGTTGTTGTGACCGGCTCCACAGAGATTCAAGTCCAGGACGATGCTGTCGGGACGATCTGTTTCAGCCAGAGACAGGGCCTCTGCCGCAAAATGCGCGCCACTGACTTGGCAGCCGCGTCGGGTCAAAGCACGGCACAGCACCTGGTTGAAGAATGGATCGTCGTCGATCACCAATACATGCCACGACACTTTCTTCTTGGTGTTCATGAGGAGGTCAGTAAGGTACGCAAAGGCAGGTCGACCCGGGTAACCGTGCCGCCGCCGGGGCGCGGCTCAAAGACGATCTCCCCGCCGAGTCTGCCGAGGGTGGCATGCGCCAGGAACAGTCCGATGCCGGCACCGTCGGGCCTGGTGCTGATGAACTCGCGGCCGGCGCGCAGTCTCAGTGCCTCTGCGATACCTGGTCCGCGATCCAGGATCTCCAGATACAGGCGATCACCGGTCCACCGCGCACGGATTTCCACGTCGTTAGGGCTGGCGTCGGCGGCATTGTTCAATAGGCTCAGCAAAGCATGTTCCAAGGTGGCCTCGCCGACGATGTTGGGAATTTCGACGTCTTCCTGCATGGACACGCGGGGTTCGACTTGAGGTCGCAATGCACACCAGCGAGAAACGATGGTTTCGATCCAGCGGTCGACGCCCATCGCGCTGCCGCCTTCGGCACGATCCGATCCCGCGCGCTCGGCAAGGCCGGTGATGATGCCCTTGCAGGCGGCGATCTGTTCGCGCAGGATTTCCAGGTCGCCCCGCAATTGATGGGGGGTTGCCGGATCGATGGCCAGCTCGCCGGCGATCACCGCCATGGTCGCCAGCGGCGTGCCCAGTTCGTGCGCGGCGCCGGCGGCGAGGTTGCCCAGGGCGACGATGCGCTCGTCGCGCAGCGTCTGCTCCCTGGCCGCGGCCAGCTGCCGGTCGCGCTCGCGCAATGTGACGGTCATACGCGTGACGAAGCCGGCGATGATCACGGCCGAGGCGGCAAAGGTCAGCCACATGCCGGTGAGGTGCATCTGCATGGCACCGTCGACATCTTCGACCGTCAGGGGAATGCTGAATTTCCACAGCAGCGAGTAGGCCGACACGCTAAGGATTGCCACCGCCCAGGCGTACCGCGCGGGGAGAATCGCCGCGGCCACCGCCACCGATGGCAGGTAAAGCGAGGTGAGCGGATTGGCCGGGCCACCGGAAAATGCCAGCAATCCGGTGAGCATGACGATATCGGCGAACAGCTGGGTCGTCAGCTCCAGATCGCCGATGGGCGACGGGCGCTTCAGACGCATCCAGGCAGCTAGATTGAATACGGCCCAAAGTGCTAACAGGATGAGGGGCGGCTTCAGCGGCACAACGATCTGGAAGAGCGGCCGGGCGAGCATGATGATGATCGACAGGCCGACAATGGCCAGGCCCCGCAGCCACATCAAACGTCGCAGGTTGCTGTGACCGGCGATATCGTCATCCACGGGCAGGCGGTCGTCGGTTGATGTCGCGAGACGAATGAAGCTCACTTGTTGGTACGGAATGAAAGGAGTCGGCGGATTCTAGCGCAAGCCTCGATGCCGGCCTGCGGCAATTTGCCGCAGCCGGCACGCGCCGGCGAATTCACGCAATTCGATGTGCAATAATCCAAATTTGCACGCGTGGGGGGAATATGAGAAACGGCATTTTGGCATCGTCGCTGGCGGCGGTTGCAATATTCAGTTCGACGGCTCAAGCCGAGGTAAACGTAAAGGGCTCCTGGGTACGGGGCACGGTGGCCGGCCAAAGTGCGACTGGCGCCTTCATGGAGTTGAGCAGCAGCGAGGACGCCACGCTGCTCGGCGCTTCAAGTCCGGTCGCCGGGATGGTCGAGGTCCATGAGATGACGATGGACAACGGTGTGATGAAAATGCGTGCCTTGCCCAAGCTCAGTTTGCCTGCCGGCAAGAGCGTCACGCTGAAACCCGGGAGCTATCACATCATGCTGATGGGTCTCAAGCGACCCCTGAAGAAAGGGGAGACCGTGCCGCTCACTCTGAAGGTCGAAGGTAAGGACCGGAAGCTCAGCACCATCGAGGTGAACGCGGAGGTCCGTGATCTGACCAGCATGCCCGGCATGGAGACAGACCACAAACACTCGCATTGAGCCGCGAGCCCGCGGCGGTGATTCAGCCGGATGCCTAGAACTTGACGGTCAGTCCGGCATAGATCGAACGCCCCATGCCCGGAACCGGGGTGCCCCAGCGCACCCCGTTCAGGCTCATGGTCATGCCCTGGCCGACATAGGCGCCACCCAGTGGCAATGAGTAGAACCTGTCGAAGAGATTCTCCACGCCGAGATCGAGCCGTGCCTGGTTCCACGCGTAGCTGGTACGCAGGTTGACCAGGCTGTAGCCGGGGGTCCTCATCTCGAAACGGACGTCGGAGACGTTGCTTTTCTCCTTCACCAGCTGCAACTCGACGCTGCTGTTCCACGGCCCGAGCTGATGCGCCACCGCCAGCCGGGCGTTCGGCGGCATGATGTTGTAAAGATCGTCGCCGCTCGTCCGGTTCTTGCCATTCACGTAATTCAGCACGCCGGAGGCGCTGAATTCGCCCAGGCCAACGCTGCTCCCCAGCTGGAAACGGCCGGAGACATCGAGGCCGTAAAGCCGGGCGGACTGGTTGGCGTACTGGAGGTGAACGAAGCCCGTCGTTCGGGTATTGTTCGCCGCGCCGCCGCAGAGCGCGGCCATCATCATGCCGCTACCGAAGCAACGAACCGCATCGATATAGTCGGCGACGTAGGTATAGTGAGGCGTGAGCTTGAATTCCCAGGCGCGGGCGGCGTCATGCCAGTCGAGGGTGGCGCTCAGGGTATGCGCCTGTTCCGGCTTCAGGTCGGGATCGCCGAGATAGCCGTTGCCGTCGCCGACGAAGTTGTTCATGATCAGCGCCATGCCGTTCTTCGACCAACTGTAACGCTCGTAGAGGTTGGGCGAACGGGTCTTCTGGGCGTAGCCGAACTCCAAGCTCCGGGTGGCATCCGGCGTATACCGTGCCAGGGCGGTCAGGTCGACGTTGTCGTCGGTGCGTTGCCGGTCGCGGACGTTGAAGGCGTTTGCCGAGGTGACATAGCCAGCGAACATGGGGGAGTTGTTGTAGCCCTGCACCGGGCCGGCATTCATTTTCACCCGTTCGCTGCGGGCGCCAAGCAAGGTGAGCCAGCGCGGATTCCAGCGCGCTTCCCATTCGGCGAACAGGCCCAGCCGGTCGCGCTCGCCATTGTTGATGTTCCAGAACGTATTCGGCGCCATTCCGCCGACGGTGAAGCCCGCAGGCAGTACCGACGGCGACGGCGGCCACCAGTCGTTCAACTGGTAACGCAGGATCTCGCCGCCCACTTTGAGATGGTCGCGTTCCGATAGCGCCACATCGGCCTTAAGCAGCGTGCCCGTGGTCCTGCCCTCCGTGTCCATCGGCATTCCCGGCGCCACGATGCCTGGCGCGGCACCGTAGACAAACTGCTTGTCCTCGGCGAAATCCATCTGGTGCCGGGTCTTCTCCTTATACACGCGTACCTCCAGGCCACCCCACCCATATTGCCCGGTATAACGCAGATTGATCTGCCGGCTGTCATTGCCGGTCATGTCCATGCGCTGGTTCGGGAAACCCTGGTAGGGAATATCCTGCCAGCCCAGTTTCAGTTCGACCAGATGGCTGTCATGGCGCAGCGCAAACGCGAGTGACTGATTTTCCGATTTGTAGCGGGAAGACCCGACCACGTCGCCAGCCAGCCAATTCCTGTCCATGGCCGCCGGCCCCGCCGCTTTGAAATCTTTTGCCGCCTGGTAGTCGCCGGCTTGCGTGCTTGAACCGTTATACGTCATGCTCAACTGTTCGTTCGCAATCGCCGCCGACAAGTTGCCGCCGTTCGCGTTCGCATTGCTGCGATAGAAGATGCCGGCTTGTCCCTTGAGCAGGGTGCCCTGTCCCGTCTTGGCGAACTCGGGTGCGGCCGAGGCAACGGCAATGGTCCCGCCGATGCTGTCGCCGCCCATGCTGACCGGGGCGATGCCGGCAAAGACCTTGATGCTGTCGACGTTGGCAGGGTCGATATAGGACAGCGGCGGATTCATGTGGTTGGCGCAGGCCGAAATCAGGTCCATGCCGTCGACCTTGATGCGCAGGCGGTCGTCCGCCAGGCCACGGATGGCGGGCAGGCTGGAAACGCCGCCGGCGCCATACAGGCTGACGCCGGGGATATCGCGCAGCAGGCTGGCGGTGTCACTGGTGGCAGCCCGAAGCCGGGCCAGATTGGCCTCTTCGACGCGCAGGGAATTCGAAGCCTGGTTGTCAATCATCGGTGCCGAGATGATCACGGCAGGTAACGTCGTTTCCTGCGCCCAGCCTGTGGCAGGAACGGCGGCGAGCAGGAGCGCGAGGGGCTTGAGTCGGGTGCGGGCGGAGTAGTTCATGGCGACTTCTGCAACAGAATCTGGAAAGGCCTGGATTCTAGGCGCCCCGTCGCTTGCCTTGCCGCGACATGATGTCGCATGCGACATTGGGCCACATGGCAGTCAGGGACAACCGGATCCCCCGCCGGCTAGTGCCTATTCGCCACTGTCCCTTATTTGTAGCGGGCCGGAGCCGCTGTAGCGGTCGAGCGCCAGCCCGAATATTTCATCGGCCTCGGTGAAATGAGGTCGGCAAAATCGTGTGCTCCCGCGTTATATCTGGTGTCAAGACAGATCCACATGCAGGAGTGTCCGGTTAAAATGTGAATAGGTTCACTTGGTTGTTGGTAGTGTCTTGCGCGGAAATTTAGTCGGTGCCTGGAAAGGCTTGCCCTGGCTTCGACACCATCCCTAAGGTCATCGGCGCACTTGGGCTGAAGTTGCATACCGAAGTTGGTCGTCGCTGACGAGGTGCCCAACCCTGCGCTACAAAGGACGCTGCGCGATAACGCTACGCCGACCCCTGACCTTCTACATTCGGCATCGCCAGGTAACCGCCCATGACCATACTCACACCAATGAATCCAGGCTCGTTTTCAGGCTATCGCGAGGCGGCGGCCAGGGGCTATGCCGATGACAACGTTGCGTCCGGGCGCTGGCCCGAAGACGGAGCGCTGCAGCGCTCGTACCAGGACTTCGACCAATCCCTCCCGCAGGGACTCGCCACGCCGGATAACTATCTCTATGAAATCGGCGACGAAACGACCGGCGCCACGGTTGGCATCCTGTGGTTCGCCGTCGTTGTGAAAAACGGGCTCAAGTCCGCGTTCGTATACGACGTCGAAGTCAAAGCCGAGTTTCGCCGGCAAGGCCATGCACGAGCGGCGTTCACCGCGCTGGAGCCGCAGGTGAGGGCATTGGGCCTGTCCGGCATCGGGCTTCATGTCTTCGGGCACAATCCCGGCGCCCGGGCCCTGTACGACTCGCTCGGATACGCAATCACCGGTGTCAACATGCTGAAGAATCTCGGTAACAGCGACGCCCAAGCGGGTACTCCCGAGACTCTGGTGTGCGCAAAAAAATAGCGGCCGGACCCCGCCTTCCTGGCGACGCTACGCGATAATGCCACGTCGCCCCCAGCGCCACGCCGTTGGGGCATCAACCAAGAATCATTAAGGATTCGCAACGCGGGGTGTCGACTTGCCTTCTCCAGCAATCACCATCGGTTCCGTCGAAATTCCGGTCTCCAGCCTGGAGCGCGCTGTCCATTGGTATCGGCAGGCGCTCGGCTATTCATGTACCTGGTCGGATCGGCATCACGCAATGCTGGCCAATGAGGACGACAAGTCCGCCACGAAGATACTTCTCGTGGCAACCGATGACCCAACGCGCCTGGGATTTCCGTCAACCAATACCGGCGTAATGCATGGCGTAGTCGACTTTCAAACCGA
>Ga0172379_10011429_pt1 | contig 10569 bp, 10 predicted proteins | sample GrowelOW334metaG_FD_119756 | JGI IMG/M metagenome (GOLD analysis project Ga0172379, IMG submission 119756) | Groundwater microbial communities from an aquifer near a municipal landfill in Southern Ontario, Canada - Groundwater well OW334 metaG | ecosystem: Environmental > Aquatic > Deep...
CGCTTAAATTTCGGTCTCAATGGAATATTATTATCAACCGTGGCCGCCGCCGCGGCTAACTTTATCCTGCACTATTTGTTCGCTCTGAAATTTGCCACCATCAAGCTGGCTTTCGACACCTCCTTATGGAAAAAAATTCTAACCAAGTCCTGGCCACTAGCGGTTACGATTGTTCTGAATTTAATCTACTTGCGAGCCGATGTCTTGATTCTATCTCTTTTCCGACCGGTTGCTGAGGTTGGCTTATACGGCGCGACCTATAAGGTCATCGATGTCTTAACGACGATGCCCTTTATGTTTGCTGGGCTGATCTTACCGATCTTAACCGCCGCCTGGGTCGAACATAATCAAGATTATTTCAAAAAAGTCCTCCAGAAGTCCTTTGACTTCATGGCGATCGTCGCTATTCCTCTAATTATCGGGGCCCAGTTCTTGGCTGGCCCGATTATGACACTGACGGCCGGCCAGGATTTCGCCGCGGCCGGACCAATTCTCAGACTGTTAATTTTTGCCGTCGCCGCTATTTTCCTAGGAACAATGTTTTCGCACGCCGTGATTGCCCTTGATAAGCAAAAAAAGATGATTGTTTTCTATGTCTTCACGAGCATTAGCTCCCTAATCGCCTATTTCCTTCTAATCCCCAAGTTCTCTTATTTCGGCGCCGCCGCCGTCACTATCTACAGTGAATTATTGATTGCGATCTTCTCGGCCTGGTGTATCTATAAATATGGGCACTTTCGAACCAATTTTAAGACTTCTGCCAAGGCGCTGGCCAGCGGCGTGATTATGGGCGGATTTATTTACTTCTTTCCGGCGTATTATCAAGCGTCTTTGGGTAGAATTTGTTTGATTATTCTGCTAGCTAGCCTAATTTATTTCTTTAGTTTATACTTAATGGGCGGCGTAAAGCCGGAAGACCTGGCGGCTATTTTTAAAAAGCAAAAAAAGAGCGGCAGTCCGACCTACGATCCTAGCACTAATTTTTAATTTATGCCGACCGGCCTGATAATTAAGACTCCTCCACAACCCTTAGTGGCCCCGGAGATAATCTGGGAATCAGCTGACTACCTGGTTATAGATAAGCCGGCGGGCTTGGCTGTTCACGGCGGCGGCAATATTAAAGAGCCGACGCTCGCTGATTGGCTGATTAAAAAATATCCAAAAATAAAAAAAGTTGGTGATGATCCGGCTCGGCCCGGAATTGTCCATCGCCTCGATAAGGACGTCAGCGGACTAATGGTCGTCGCTAAAAGTCAGGCTAGTTTTGAAAGCTTAAAAAATCAATTCAAGACTCGAGAAATAAACAAGGAGTATCTGGCTTTAGCACACGGAAAAATCAGTGTTGATGACGGAGAAATAGATTTTCCTATCAAACGAGCTAGTGCCGGTTATAAAATGGCGGCCCTGCCGCACCAAGTCAATGATTTATTAAGCCGCCGCCACCCCAAGGATCGCGACCGAGGCAATATCGACGGTATTTTCCAGGCCAAAGAAGCTTTGACAGAATTTAAAGTGATAAAAAGATTTGTTAATTATACTTTAGTGCGCGTTAAGATTAAGACCGGCCGGACCCATCAAATTCGAGTCCATTTCTGTGCCCTGAGCCATCCCTTAGTCGGCGACAATCTTTACGGAACAAAAAAAACTAAAGCGGTAAATAAAAAACTTAATATCGGCCGCGTTTTCTTGATGGCTAGCCGATTGATGTTCATCGATCTAGCGGGCGATAAAAAAGAGTTTTCCCTCGAACTGCCGGCCAGTCTGATAAGCTACCTACCCAAAAACTAGCCCCAACCCCGTTCCTTCGACCCAGAGAAAAAAAATTATTTTGACTACTAATTCAATATTTATTATAATAGAAAACAGATATTAATTAATAAATTAATTACTAATTTTAAAAACCTATGAAAAAAACGCTAGCCAGCTTATTTTCACGGGAGAAATTCACTCGAATTACCCTCCCGATCATCCTAGTGATCGTCTTAGCGATTATAGGCTTTCTGTCTTTTGAGAAACCAACTAAGAATCTCAACGAGGCTCAAGCCAAAACTCGCGCTGAAAGCTTTATTAATAGCTACTTAATGACCAGCGGAACAACTTCCACTATCAAAGAGATTAGCGAAGAGTACGGCTTATATAAATTAAAGGTGGATATCGTTAGCGATGTCGTCGAATCATATTTAACTAAGGACGGTAAACTATTTTTCCCGCAAGCTTTAAATATTGACGAAGTGAGCGGTGTTTCGTCCACCACGCCAAGTACCGCCGATGCGGCCGCCGCACCCGTGGTCGAAGTAACCACTAAAAGCGACAAACCAGTGGTCGAGCTTTTTGTCATGAGCTATTGCCCCTACGGAACTCAAATTGAAAAAGGAATGTTGCCGGTTTTAAAAACTTTAGGCAATAAAATAAACTTCAAATTGGAGTTCTGCAGTTATATTATGCACGGTGATCAAGAAATCGCTGAAAATTTATTACAATATTGTATTCAAAAGAATCAGCCAGAAAAGTTAACTGCTTACTTGGGCTGTTTCTTAGCTGATAGCAGTCAGTCTGCCGCCTGTTTAACTACGGCCGGAATTGATAAGAATAAAGTAACTAGCTGTGTGGCCACGACTGACAAACAATTTAAGGTAACTGAGAATAATAAGAATAAGGTCGGTTTCCAGGGATCCTACCCAGGCTTTGATGTTAATAAAGTTGAAAATGATAAGTACAATGTTGGTGGTTCTCCAACTTTAGTAATCAATGGCCAGGAAGTTTCCAGCGGACGCGACTCGGCTTCCCTGCTCAAGACTATCTGTACTGCTTTCAACAACCCACCCGCTGAATGCGACACTCAACTGTCCAGTGAATCTCCAGCTCCAGGCTTTGGTACCGGAACCGCTGCTGCGAGTAGCGCGGCGGCTGGTTGCCAATAATTTCTAAAACTCCGAACGAAATAAAAAGACGGGCCGAATGGTCCGTCTTTTGTGTTATTTAATTTTTTCTGATGGCTTCTGTATCTCGACAGCTGAGATTTAAATCCGCCCCCGCCATTTTTCGGCAGCCAAAATTCTTTTAACCGCCAAGATATAAGCAGACTGGCGTAAAGTAATCGCTCCCTGCTTAGCAATATATTGATCATAAACTCTTTGCCAGTTGGTTTTCATTTTCTTCTCTAGGAGGTTCCGTAGATACTCCTCATCTAAAATCTGTCCCGTCCGATTCTGCGCCCATTCAAAATAGCTGACAATTACTCCGCCGGAGTTAGCCAGAATATCTGGCACCACCGGTTTCTTATTTTGTGCCAAAATCGCGTCAGCTTCATAACTAATCGGCCCATTAGCCAGCTCCACTAAACAGCGCGCCTTAATATTAGCGGCGTTATCTTTAGTAATCTGATTCTCGAGAGCCGCCAAAACCAAAATATCAGTGTCTAATTCCAGTAATTCAGCATTAGTTATTTTCTGGCCACCAACATAATCGCCAACCGTCTGACCCTGATTTTTCCAGATGACTAACTCCGAAATATTCAGTCCCGCGGCGTTAAAAATACCGCCCTTACTGTCGGAAACGGCAATGATCTTATAACCATCATTGGCTAATTTTTCAGTCATGAACAGTCCCGCGTTACCAAAGCCCTGGATCACTATTTTAATATCCTGAGCGTCTCCTAAAAATTTAGTAATCGCTTCTTTAGTCACCAGATAGCCGCCTTGCGCCGTGGCGTCACCACGCATCGCTATGCCGCCGAGTTCCACTGGTTTGCCGGTAATCATCCCTGGTTCATGCTGACCAATTTTCTTCTCAAATTCATCAAGCATCCAAGACATTATCTGCCCATTAGTATAAACATCGGGCGCCGGGATGTCTTTGTCTTGCCCGAGGTAAGGATAAAAATAATCAATATACTGACGACTAATTAATTCTAGATCGGCCTGGCTGGTCGTCTTAGGATTAAACTTCACTCCGCCCTTGGCTCCGCCATAAGGAATGTCGGCTAAAGAATTTTTTAAAGCCATCCAAAAAGCTAGAGACTTTACTTCATCCTCGGAAACGTCGGGATGAAATCTGATCCCGCCTTTACCCGGTCCAATTGCCCGGTTATAAACGATACGCCAAGCCGGATATTTTTGCCCGTTAATATCTAGCTCCGTATAATTTTCCTGAACTGGCTCGAGTAGAGCCTTCATGTCACCTTCACTAATATTTTCGAGAACCTGAATTTCTTTTAAACGATTGAGATTATCATTGAAAATACTCATATGTTTTTATAATTATATTTTTTCAATGCCCCCAAAAAAAGCGTCAGAAACTTTACCGATCTATTTTATATGAAGGCGGCGATGTCACCCTTCAGGGCGTCCTTACTGCGCAAACCAATAAATTCAGCGACCACTTTGCCGCCCTTAAATAATTTTAAATTTGGAATACTTTGAATCTGATATTCCTCGGCTAAGTCTTGGCTAGCTGGATCTTCAGTATTAACTTTAGCAATTTTAATTTTACCGGCCATTTCCAGGGCTAGCTCATCCAAAATCGGCGCCATCATCTGACACGGCACACACCAAGTCGCCCAAAAATCCACTAGCACCGGAGTGGAACTGTTTAAGACCTCGGCGGGAAAATTCTCTTTGGTTACTTCTAAAACATTAGACATAAATTTATCGTTAATTTTTTAATTATTTTAATTATTTTAATTATTACTAATTATCTCTTTAAAAATCTGTTCCATCTTGGCTTTATTGTCCAATTTTTGATCAGTCAAACAACGGTCAAATTCCTCGCTGACGATAATCTTCATCAGAGAGCCGAGAGCCGATTTAATCGCTTTTAACTGGACCAGCAAGGAGAAACAATCGCGATTGGGGTCGGCTAACATTTTTTTGGCTCCTTCGAGTTGGCCAATAATATTATTAAAGCGTTGTTCAGTCGTTTTCATGAGTTAATTATAACACACCCCCTGGGGGTGTCAAGAGATACAAAAAAAACAATTCTTACCTTGTTTTTATAGCTTATATTAAACAAATATGTGCCTAGCTGAATATATTGACTTAAAAAATTAAACCGGGCCAACTTATTTAATGGCCACCAGCCAATAGTTGCCTTCCTTTTTATACAATTTGACGATTTTAAGACCGGCCGCTGCCAGCAATTTAACTAATTCCCTGCTGCGAAAGGCATGATAGTAGCGATCGCTAACTATCTGCCCTTGAGCATTTTTCCAGGGGAAGATCAGGTCACCGTAGTCCAAATCGCTGCGACCAATAAATTTATGCCAATTGGCTCGTCTCATTAGCGGCCTAAATTTTCGGTAGCCGTACAAATCCCAGACACTGATAACCGCTCGGCCGCCTGGTTTAAGTTTGACGGCCAGATTTTTTAAAGCCCGAAGGCGCAAACCGCGACTCGGTAGATGGAGAATGACGGCCAGACAAAAAATATGGTCATAATAATTATCCGGCAAAGCGCTTAAATCTAAAATATCCATGACTTGAAAAGTGGCGTCCGTATAATTTTTTTGCGCGAGCGTTATTAGCGCCGGACTGTTGTCCGCGCCCAAATATTCGACATCTTTATCTGACCAAACTTTTAAAAGACGCCCATTACCACAGCCAATATCTAAAACTCGAGAACCAGGAGCGACTTCCGCCGCTAGTAATCTAGCTTCCGGCCATAATTCTTTTTTTCGACTAGTATCAAAATCCGCCGCTATCTTATTATAGTTCTCCATCACTAAGCGTTGAATTTTTTGGACGGTCGCTTCATTCATAACCGACTTTAATCATAACTAAGATATTCTTTAGTGCGAAAATCTCCTTGGCCTTTTTTGATTGACCGCGCCAATTTCTGACAATTATCGCACTGATCACAGGGCTTCGCCTTAGTATCGCCGAAATAATTTAAAATATATTCTGACCGGCAGCCCGTTTGATAAACATAATTTTCCATTTCATCTAGTTTTTCATAAGCCCGCGAAGCTTTAGCTTTTAGAGCTTTAAAATCCAAATTCAAATCGGCCGCTTCCACCACTTTCAAGACTTTAATTTCTGTTCCGCGGAAAGGTGGCTTATATTCAACCAGGTCTTTCTCGGCTAATTTTTTAACGGTCCACAGGAGAGAGTCTTTTTTGATATGCAAAACAATCGCCACTTCCTCGGGGTTAAATTCCCAGCCGCTCGCCAATTCTTGGGGGTATTTCGCCTGCAGTTTTTCGATTATTTCTAGTTGAGTCTTGGCGCGTTTGCCCAAAGAACCGAGAATTGTCTCCCAATCTTTTTTTAGTTTCAAAAAAGAGTTGGAATTCTTTTCATTCGGCCGCGTCAGATAACCTTCTTTCTCTAAAATCTTTAAAGCCGTACCAATAGCCATTTCCGGCACTGAGTCGGAAAGATTTTGAGCAATCTCGGCATAAGTCACTAGCAAAGATGCTTCTGGATCAATCTCGAGGCCGGCCCGGCGCAGCAAAAAATCATAAATTTCCGTAATGATTTCTGGATTGGGATTATCGCCTTTAATAAAAAATTCACGTAAATAACGATCTTGTTGATGATAGAAGAGGATGCAATAACTCGGCTGGCCATCCCGACCGGCGCGTCCCGCTTCTTGATAATAAGCTTCAATAGTGCCCGGCAAATCGTGATGAATAACAAAACGGATATCTTTTTTATTGATGCCTAAGCCGAAAGCATTAGTTGCCACGACTACTTGAGCTTCTCCCTGCATGAACTTTTCCTGCACCCAATCACGGCTGCTGGCGTCCATGCCGGCGTGATAGCCGACGGCCTTAACATCATTAGCCAATAACACTTCTAGTATTTCATCAGACTTAGCTCGCGTCCCGACATAAATTATTCCCGAACCAATGTCCGGATTGGTCGCTAAAAAATTAACGATATTTTCGATTTTCTGCCCGTTACCAGCCGGTACAACAGCGAAACGCAAGTTCGGCCGAGCAAAACCGGTAATAACTGTCTCGGAGTTTACAAAGGCCAGTTGTTTAGCAATGTCGTCCCGTACTTCTGGCGTGGCCGTGGCTGTCAAAGCGACCACGACCGGCGAACCGACATAGCGAATAGCGTCTTTAAGTCTAAGATAGCTAGGACGGAAGTCGTGCCCCCACTGACTGATACAATGCGCCTCATCAATCGCGAATAGACTAATCTTGATTTGTTTAAGCGCTTGCATAAAAGCCTGATTATAAAAACGTTCGGGCGCAATATAAACAATTTTATAACTACCCTTCTTTAACTGAGTCAAACGTTGTTCAGTTTCGACCGGAGAAATTGAAGAATTAATAAAAGTCGCCGGAATGCCCACCTTTTCCAAAGAATCAACCTGATCTTTCATTAGAGCAATTAGTGGTGAGATGACAATTGTCGCTCCTTCAAGAATCAGAGCGGGCAACTGATAGATTAACGATTTGCCGCCCCCAGTTGGTAAGACTACAACTGTACTGCGCTTATCCAGAATGTTATCAATCGCGGCTTCTTGGCCAGGCAAAAAAGACTCATAACCGAAGTGAATTTTCAATAATTCTCGTAATTGTTCTTTTTGCCTATTTTTAGTCATAATTAATTTAAGTTTAATAATTTCAGCCGGCTTGACGCAAATGAATAGCGCGCCTAAAATATGAATAGATAGTCCTTTTTACTAACTTCTAATTCCATCCCAATGGATATTCTTATTGTTACTTTACCAGAAACCGTTAAGCGGGTCACTAAAGATTTCTTGGAATCTCCCGAAAAAAGCGAAGGGGAAAAGATTTCGGTCGCCGCTTTAGCTGTTCTAGCTGAACTCGCAAAGGATGTGGCTATTTCTGAGCGCCAAGATTTGATGATTGGGACATCAATCGAAAAATTTTTCCGCCAGTCTCATTCCGAGATTGCTAAACGCGCTAACGGACAAATGGTTGAGCTTGATAAAAGCTTTTCCGTCCTAACAAGTGCTTCTTATGGAAAAAAGAACTTCCATGAGGTCGCGAAGACTCTTCTGCTTAGACAATTTAAAATTGTTGCCGACAGCCCCAAAGAAGAGCCAAAAATTATCGCCTACGGTGTGATACGTAATCTACTCAGCTTAATTCTAATAACCAAAACCGAAAAGGAGGAAAGAACGGTTATGGAACTACTGAGAAAAATCGCGCCAAATGACGATATCTGGCAAGAAATGCTAAAAATGAAATAAACTAGGCCTCAGGACCTATAAAGCCGTCTAACAACGGCTTTTAAATTACTATTGACAAATTAAAGAAAATGTTATATCATGATTAGAAACTAAATGGGGGAAATTATAATGACCAAAAAATCAAAAAACGTTCTTTTAAGATTACAGATTACAGTATTTGGAAAAATTCTTTCCAAGGACGCCAAGCGACCTGTTCTTATTTTATTAACAATCGCCGCTATCTTCTTCTGCTTTGGCGTATATTGCTTAATAACAAAGGAACCGCTCGATGTTCTGATAATACCAGGCGTGGTAATATTCGGCTGCGTCGCCTTTGCCTGGGCTATCGGGAAAACCACGGAGTAACCCCAGCCGCTCTTCACCCGCTTCACCCTATAATTTCGAAATAATTTAATCATTTCGAAATTATCAGTTGAGGCGGTTTTTTATTATCAAAATCTATCCCAATCCTTACATCAACTCCTGTCAATCCTTATTTCACTTCATTCTTCCGCTTATAAATTTCCCAAACATTCTTAAATAAAAAAGCGATGGTCATCGGTCCGATGCCGCCCGGAACGGGAGTAATAAATAGGGCCTTTCCGGCCACGTCCTCAAAATCAACGTCACCCAAAACTTTACCGTCGACTTTCGTAATGCCAATATCGATAATCACGGCACCCTTTTTAATCATACCTACTTTAATTTTTTCCGGTTCGCCCAAGGCGGTCACGAGCAGGTCAGCCTCAGCCGACTGCTCTTTAGATAAAACTTTCAGACCCAGTGGCTCCAAAATATCTCTAATGCTCTGTCCGAAAATTTCTGAATTATATAATACGCAAGCCGTTTTCCCAGTCGGCGCAAATTTTATCTCTTCTAAGCAAGCCTGAATGGCGGCTAAGACTGGCGACACCAAATACTCTGGGTGGTTGGGATGAAATCCGTCGACATCTTTTTTAGGATCGATGGCGGCGATGATTTTATCAGTATTGAATTTCTCCGGCAACGGTAGCTGGACTAAAATTCCATCGACGGTCTGATCGGAATTTAAAAAATTTATCATGTCCAACAGCTCTTGCTCTGAAATTTCGCTATCCAATTTATATAAATGAGTATCAATGCCAATTTTAACACCCTCTTTTTCTTTGAGGGCCACATAAAGTTTGGAGTCTTCACGTTCACCCACTAAAATAATGGCCAAGTTCGGCCTGGGACCATTAAGTTTATAAATGGCTTGAAAAATTTCATCCTTAACTTCTTCGGCAATTTTTTTTCCATCGATCAGAGCAACCATAGTTTAAATTATTTAGTCGGAATTGGGAATTTAATACACAACTCCTTAACTTTATTTTTTAATTCAGCTAATTTTTCCTCGTTCTCCTTATTCTTAAAAGCACTATCCATATATTCGACGAGCAGAGCCATTTCTAATTCTTTGAGTCCACGCGTCGTGACCGCTGGCGTCCCGACTCTAATGCCCGAAGGATTCATTGGCGGATTAGGATCATTAGGAATTGTTGAACGTGAGACTGAGATGCCTATTTTCTCCAAAACTTTTTCGGCTTCTTTGCCAACCAACCCCTGGGGATTCAGATCAATGACCATCATATGATTGTCGGTCCCGCCGGAAATAATTCGATAGCCGCGCTTAATAAATTCCGTGGCCATGGCCTGAGCGTTTTTAATTATCTGCTTAGAATATTCAACAAACTCCGGTCTGAGAGCTTCCCCAAAAGCCACGGCTTTGGCGGCGGTAATATGATCGTGCGGTCCACCCTGCATACCTGGAAAAACCGCGCTATTGACCTGTTTGGCATATTTTTCCTTACACATGATAATCGCGCCGCGTGGTCCGCGCAAGGTCTTATGCGTAGTGGTGGAAACAACATCAAAGATCGGCACCGGATTTTTTAATTGCTTGGCGGCAATCAGTCCGGCAATATGGGCGATGTCAGCAAAAGTGAAAGCGCCGATTTCGTCAGCGATATCCTGAAATTTTTGCCAGTCTATTTCTCGGGAATAAGCGGAAAAACCAGCCACAATCATTTTTGGTCTTTCACGAAGAGCAATTTCGCGCACTTCGTCCATATCAATAATGCCGGTTTCCAAATTAACGCCGTATTGAACAAAATTGTATAAGCGACCGGAAAAATTAATACTATGACCGTGCGAAAGATGCCCACCATGATCAAGTTTTAAACCCAGAACCTTATCACCAGGATTCAGGAAGGCCATATAGACGGCCGCGTTGGCCGGCGATCCAGACAAAGGCTGGACATTAACGTGCTCGGCATCGAAAAGCTTCTTGGCTCTTTCAATCGCTAGTGTCTCAACTTCATCAATAACATAATTGCCGCCGTAATAACGCTTGCCGGCATAGCCTTCGCTATATTTATTAGTCAAAACCGTGGCCATCGCTTC
>Ga0172379_10011430_pt1 | contig 10569 bp, 9 predicted proteins | sample GrowelOW334metaG_FD_119756 | JGI IMG/M metagenome (GOLD analysis project Ga0172379, IMG submission 119756) | Groundwater microbial communities from an aquifer near a municipal landfill in Southern Ontario, Canada - Groundwater well OW334 metaG | ecosystem: Environmental > Aquatic > Deep...
CGCGATAGTCGGGAAAGAACTGATCGCGTACCGTGGCGCCTTCCACGAAGGCACCGACCGTAGGCAGGCGCTCCGCGCGCGCACCGCGAGCCGCGGCCTGAGCGGCGCGCAGGCTGGCTTCGGACTGCGCCAGCGCGGGATTGCTGCGGATTGCCGCATCCATCGCCTCGTCGAGCGTGGCGGGAAGCAGGGGATTGGATGGGAGCGGCTGCAGATCGACGGGCTCAAGCCCTGTCAGGTTACGGAAATGCGCCTGCGCCGAGACCTGCATCCCTTGTGAGCGGGCAAGCCCGGCGCGCGCCTCGGCAAGCCGGGCACTCGCCTGGGAGACGTCGGTGCTGGGGCTCTCACCTGCGCGAAACTTGAGCCGGGCCTGGCGCTCGATCTCGGTCGTCTGGATGACAAGGCGGCCGTAGAGATCGACCATGTGCGCGGCTGTCAGCAGGTCGCCATAGGCTTGGGTCACCGCCATGACGAGCTGGCTGCGCATGCCGATCTGCCCGGCCTCGGCGCCGGCAATACCGGCGCGGGCCTGATCGATCCCGGCGCCGACCCTGCCCCCGGTGAAGAGGGGCTGCTCGATCGTCATCTGGGCGGCGCGCGGCGTCACATTCGCCGCGCCAAGTCCGAAGAAGCCGCGCGGATCGAGCCGACCATAGCCGATCGTGCCGCTGAGCGTCGCGGTCGGCAGTCGGCCCGCCTTCGCCTGTTCGAGCCGCGCCTTGGCGGCATCCGCATCCGCGTCGGCCGCGGCAATCTCTGGCGCATGCGCGATGGCCGCCGCAAGCGCCTCTTCAAGCGTCGTAGCGTGCGCCGCGGTGCTCAGCGCCAGCGGGGTGGCAAGCCACAGCATCAGGCGCGCAATGCGGCGCTTGACCGTCATTTGAAGGCGTTGCCCGGACGGACGCCCATCGCCTTGAAGACCATCGCTGCCGGACAAAAGCCGGTGAAGCCGGCCTGGATCATATTGAGCCCGGCAAAGGCGCTGAGCCCGATCCACCAGGGATGGACGGTGAAGGACAGGACGATCCCCAAGAGGACGACAGTGCCTGCGAAGATCATGACGGCGCGATCGAGAGTCATTGTGCTGTTCCTTTTCGTGTCGAACGAGGCGGTCACATCCGCAATTTCTTGATGCCCATGACGTGGAGCGCGAGCTTCTCGTAGAAGGGCTCGCTTTCGCCCTTGCGCACCTTGCGTAGGAAATATTTCTCGAAGCCGATCTTGGCGAAATGGACCCATTTTCCGCTCGCCGCCCAATTGACGTTGCGCGGGGGAATCTGCGGCTGCGCGACGAAGGCGACGCCGCCATCGCCAAAGTCGGCGAGGCACACCGCATTCCAGGTCGCCTCGGCGGTGGGCTCCTTGCCGTCGAGGATCGCGTCCAGATTAGCCGCGATCGCGGTCACCATGCTCTCAATCATGAAGCCGGTCTTGGGAACGCCGACCGGCACGGGCGTCGGCCCGGTTGGCGGGATCGCGACGCAGACGCCGAGCGCGAAGATCTCCCGGAAGGCCGGATTGCGCTGGTGCTTGTCGATCAGGATGAAGCCGCGCGGGTTGGTGAGGCCCGGAATATCGCGCACGGCCGCCACGCCGCGGAAAGCCGGCAGCATCATGGAGAATGCGAACGGCAGATCGTGCGTCTTGGCGACCGCGCCCCCTTCCGCGATCTCCTCGACATGCATCATGCCCGCTTCAACCTTCGCGACGCGCGCGTTGGTGACCCATTTGATGTGGCGCTCGCGCAATGTGCTTTCGAGCAGGCCCTTGGTGTCGCCGACGCCGTCGAGCCCGAGATGGCCGATATAGGGTTCGGCGGTGACGAAGGTCATCGGCACCTCGTCGCGGATCTTGCGCCGGCGAAGTTCGGTGTCGAGGATCAGCGCAAACTCGTAAGCCGGGCCATAGCAGGACGCGCCCTGCACCGCGCCGACGACGATAGGGCCTGGATTTTCGACGAACCGATCGAATGCGTCCGCCGCAGCCGAGGCGTGCGCGGTCTGGCAGATCGAAACGGTGTGGCCGCCATGCGGCCCCAATCCCTCGATTTCGTCGAACGCTAAATCAGGGCCGGTCGCAATTACGAGATAGTCGTAATTGATGTTGCTGCCGTCATTGAGTTCAAGGCGTTTCTCGGTGGCGTGCAATCGCTTCGCCCCCACCGCCGTGAAGCCAATCTTCCTCTTGGCGAAGATCGGCGGCAGATGCACCTGGATCGCCGCGGGTTCACGCCAGCGGACAGCCACCCACGGGTTCGAAGGGATGAACGAATAGGTTTCCGTGTCCGACACCATCATGACTTCGGCGCGGCCCTTGGCGGCGGCCTGGATTTCGTAGGCGGCGATGGTGCCGCCCAAGCCGGCGCCCAGCACCACGATCTTCGGTTTGTTCATGATGTCGGTTCCTCGCCTCAATATCGTGCTTGACTGAATATAATGATTACACGATATATGCAATATACAAATTGATGATCCAATCAGGAGGCCCGGGCATGTTCGGATTCAGCAAGACCAAGGCGCACCGGGAAATCGACGCGCAGACTCTCAAAGCAATGCTGGCCGATGGTTCAGCGCTCCTCGTCGACGTGCGGGAACCCGACGAATTTGCCGCCGAGCATATCAAGGGCGCAGTAAACGCCCCGCTTTCGACATTCGCACCGCGTAATGTTCCGGATGCAGCGGGCCGAACGATCGTGCTCCAATGCGCCGGCGGCAAGCGGTCGGGCCTCGCGCTCGACCGCTGCGTCAGCGCGAAGTCGAGCATCGACACGCATCTCGCTGGCGGCATTGGCGCCTGGAAGGCCGCCGGTCTGCCGGTCGAACGCGGTTAAGGCCATGCAACAGGGGAGCCGTCGGCAGTGACAAAATGGGCATGGATGGTCGCTGGCGCGGCACTGACGCTGACGCTGACCGGTTGTGGCGGTAGCGCGCCGAGCGAGGAAAAGGCTGCGGCCCTGCCTGTCGGCGAACGGCTGACCGTGGCCCTTGCCCAGATCACGGACATGAAGGCCGTCGGTGCCGAAATCACCACGCGTGATCAGGCCCAGGCGCTGGCCCGCATCCCAGGCACGTTGGTCAGTCTTTCGGTTCGCGCTGGCGACATGGTAACCAAGGGCCAGCGCATCGGGTCGATCGTCGATTCGCGCCTTGGCTATGAGACGAGCGCGGCGGGCGCGCAGGTGGCGGCCGCGCAAGCCGAAGCAGCGCGCGCAAGAGGTGACCTTGCCCGGGTCCAGGATCTCTACAATCACAATGTCTATGCAAAGGCTCGCCTCGAACAGTCGGTTGCAATAGCGCGCGCGGCCGATGCTCAGGTCGCAGCCGCTCGCGCCCAGCAGAATGCGAGCGCGAGCGTTGCTGGACAGGGCGCGGTCCTCGCACCGGCCACCGGCCGTGTTTTACGCGCCGATATCCCTGCGGGCTCGGTCGTGGCGCCGGGCATGTCGATCGCGACGATCACCGCAGGCCCGCCGGTCCTCCGGCTCGATCTCCCCGAATCGCTGGCAAGCGCCGTTCATGTCGGCGCACATGTTGCGGTTGCCGAGGGAGATTTGCCCGACGGATCGCGCCATGGGCAGGTCAGCCAAGTCTATCCTGCGATCGCCGGCGGCCGTGTGCAGGTCGATGCAACCGTGCCCGGCCTTACCACCCAGTTGGTCGGACGTCGCGTCGGTGTGATGATCGAGGTCGGTCAGCGCCGGGCCATAGTCGTTCCACGCCGCTTCATTTCGACCCGCTACGGTATCGATTATGTCGATGTCGTCACCCCCGACCGACGCATCAGCGCGGTCGCGGTCCAGACCGCGCCGACGGCTGACCCCGACAGGATTGAAATCCTCGGCGGCATAACCGCTGGCGACACCCTCTTCGCTCCAGGAAGCCGCAAGTGAATCTCGGCCTCTCAGGACGCCTGACCCGCGCGACGATCACCTCGCCTCTGACGCCGCTGTTCCTGCTGGCCGCGATCGCCATCGGCCTGCTCGCGCTCTTCACGATCCCGCGCGAGGAAGAGCCGCAGATCAGCGTGCCGATGGTCGATATCCAGGTTATGGCGCCGGGCTTATCGGCGCCCGATGCCGTTCAGCTGGTCGGCATTCCGCTCGAGACCATCGTCAAGAGCGTCGACGGGGTCGAGCATGTCTATACCCAGGCCGAAGACGATGGAGTGATGGTCACCGCGCGCTTCCTGGTCGGATCGAACCCCGAGGACGCCGCGACCCGGATCGACGAGAAGCTTCGCGCCAATTGGGATCGCATACCGGTCGGCATCCCCGACCCCAAGGTTACAGTGCGCGGGATCAATGATGTCCCCGCCATCGTTCTGACGCTTTCGCCCAAGCCCGGCGCGGCCGGGCAATACAACGACCAGACGCTCTATGCGCTCGCCGGTCGCTTGCGGACCGAGATTGCCAAGGTCGACAATGTCGGCCTTACCTTCCTGACCGGCGGGCGGCCCGAAGAAATTCGCATCGCGCCCGATCCCGGCAAGCTCAGCCAATATGGCGTGCCTTTGGGCGGTGTGATCGATGCCGCAGCGCAGGCCAATCGCAGCTTCCCCGCCGGGAGCATCCGCGAAGGCGGGCAAGCTGTCACGGTCACCGCAGGCCAGACCCTTTCGTCGGCACAGGACGTCGGCATGCTCACCGTCCGGTCAGTGACAGGAGCGCCGGTCTATCTGCGCGATGTCGCCTCCGTCACCCAGGGGCCGCGCGAAGACCAGGCGCGGGCCTGGCGCTGGGCACGCAATGACGGGCGCTGGTCGAGTGCGCCCGCGGTCAGCATCGCGATCGCCAAGCGGTCGGGCGCCAATGCCGTGGTTGTCTCCGAGGCAGTGCTCGCCCGCCTTGAAAGCCTCAAGGGGATACTCATTCCCGATGGCGTCGATGTCGCGGTGACGCGCAACTATGGCGCGAGCGCGAACGAGAAGGCCAATGAACTTCTCTACCACCTCGCGCTCGCGACGATCTCGATCGTTGTCCTGATCGGTTTCGCGATTGGCTGGCGTGAGGCCGGGGTCACGGCCGTGGTGATCCCGACGACGATCCTGCTGACCATGTTCGCCTCGAACCTGATGGGCTACACGATCAACCGGGTCAGCCTGTTCGCGCTGATCTTCTCGATCGGCATCCTCGTCGACGACGCGATCGTCATGATCGAGAATATCGCCCGCCATTGGGCGATGCCCGATGATCGCACCCGGACGCAAGCGGCGATCGAAGCGGTCGACGAAGTCGGCAACCCGACGGTGGTCGCGACGCTGACCGTCGTGGCGGCACTGCTGCCGATGCTATTCGTTTCTGGCCTGATGGGGCCGTACATGGCGCCGATCCCCGTCAATGCGTCGGCCGCGATGGTCTTTTCCTTCTTCGTTGCCGTGGTCATTGCGCCGTGGCTGATGATCCGCTTCGCGCGCAAGACGCTGGCGGCCGATGGCGCGGATGGCGATCACGGGAACGGGCATGACGCAAGCGGCGGCAAGCTCGGCCGCGTCTACGCGCGGGTTGCGCACCGGGTCATTGACGATCGCAAATCGGCGCGCAATTTCCTGATCGCGGTCGGCTTCGCCACGTTGCTGGCCTGCTCGATGTTCTACTTCAAGGCGGTGACGGTCAAGCTGCTCCCCTTCGACAACAAGTCCGAAGTGCAGGTCGTGGTCGACATGCCCGAGGGCACCAGCCTCGAAGGCACGGGCCGCGTCCTCGAAGATGTCACCCGCCTGACCCGCGAGTTGCCCGAGGCGACCGCGATGGAAGCCTATCTCGGCACGTCCGCGCCGTTCAATTTCAACGGGCTCGTGCGCCACTATTTCCTGCGCAGCCGCCCGGAGATGGGCGATGTCATGGTGATGCTGCTACCCAAGGGCGACCGTGACCGCTCGAGCCACCAGATCGCGCTCGACCTGCGCCAAAAGCTCAAGGCGTTGAAACTGCCAAAGGGCGCGTCGATCAAGGTCGTCGAGACACCCCCGGGCCCGCCGGTGCTGGCCACCTTGCTCGCCGAGATCTACGGCTCGGACGCGCAGAGCCGACGTGCGACGGCGACCGAGTTGGAAAAGATCTTCAAGTCCATCCCCTATATCGTCGACGTCGACAATAGCTTCGGCCAGCCCCGCCCCAAGCTCCGGCTGATCCCGCGGCGCGACCGGATCGACTATTACGGTCTCTCGACACGCGACATCAACGACTCAATCGGTGCCTTGCTGGGCAGCAAAACCGTCGGCTATGCCCCGCGCGGCGATGAACGGACGCCGCTGCCGGTCACCATCGCGCTCCCACAATCCGCGCGAAGCTGGACGCAGACGCTTGCCAGCACGCCGGTGGCGGTCTCGCAAGGCTCCACCGGTCCAAAACTGGTCGAACTCGGTGCTATTGTCGATGCACGGCAGGAGCAGAGTAGCCCGGCCATCTTCCGGCGCGACGGGCACTATGCCGATATGGTGACCGCCGAACTGGCGGGTGATTATGAGGCACCGATCTACGGCATGCTGGCGGTGGACCGCGCTGTCGATAGTTACGATTGGGCCGCCAAGGGACTGCAAAAACCAGTGATCCGCTTGGCCGGCCAACCCACCGACGAAAAGGCGACCAGCCTGCTCTGGGACGGTGAGTGGGAGATCACCTGGGTCACCTTCCGCGACATGGGTGCCGCGTTCATGGTCGCGCTGCTCGCCATATACGTCCTCGTCGTCGCCCAGTTCCGCAGCTTCAGGCTACCGCTCGTGATCCTGACGCCGGTCCCGCTGACTCTGGTCGGCATCGTCATCGGCCATATGCTGTTCCGCGCGCCGTTTACCGCCACCTCGATGATCGGCTTCATAGCGCTGGCCGGCATCATCGTACGCAACTCGATCCTGCTGGTCGATTTTATCCGGCATACCGCGACGCCCGACAAGCCGCTGCGCGACGTGTTGATCGAGGCGGGGACGATCCGGTTCAAGCCGATCGTCCTCACCGCCGCCGCAGCGATGATCGGCGCTGCCGTCATCCTCACCGATCCGATCTTCCAGGGCCTCGCCATTTCGCTCCTCTTCGGTCTCGCCTCCTCGACCTTGCTTACCGTGCTGGTTATCCCCGCCATCTACGTGGTGCTGCGTGACGACGGGAGACCGGGAAGCAAATGACGATGACGATGACCGACAGTGCGGTGGAAATGCTGTGCGAACGCGCGACCGAGGTTGCCGTGTTTCTCAAGGTCGTTGCTAATGAACAGCGCTTGCTCCTGCTCTGCCGCCTGCGCGAAGGCGAGGCATCGGTCGGCGAGTTGGTCGGCTTGTGCGGCCTGTCGCAGTCGAGCGTGTCGCAGCATCTCGCCCGCATGCGCGAGGGCGGCTTGGTCCAGACCAGGCGCGAGAACACCACGATCTTCTATCGCATCGCCGATATCAGGGTGCAGGCCTTGATGGCTTTCCTGTGTGATCAGTTCGGCGAGCAAGTCACCGGCGTGCCCGCTGCAGAGCGCGCACCGTAACCAACAACCGGCCGCCGGGGGAACTAAAGGATCTTGGCGAACATGGCAGCCGATCCACGTGCCGGCGACGCCGCCTTTCGGTCAGCCCGAGCTGCCATTTCGACAGGTCCAGTCCTTGCAAGCGCGGCGAGAAAGGCCGCCGCCGCGATGAACGCATCCGACGCCACACTGTAATAGACCTGCTTTGCGGCGCGCCGGGTCTGAACCAATTCAGCCTTGCGCAGCACGCCGAGCTGCTGCGACAGCCCCGGTTGGCCGACGCCGGTCAAAGCCTCGATTTCGCCGACCGACTTCTCGCCTTGCGCGAGCAGGGTGGCGATCAGCCGGAGGCGGGTATCATGGCCCAAGGTGCGCATCACTTCGGCGAGCGCTTCGAGATCCGGGGCGGGCAAAGTGTCAGCCATCGCCTACCCTTTCTGCGGCTGCGGCTTGCTGCGGTAAAACCACAGCGGGTCATCCGCCGCGGCCAGCAGAGCAGCCTGGTCCTGGTGGGGCGGCAACAGCACCGCGTCGCCGGGATGCCAGCCTTCCGGGGTCACGACATGATCGGCATCGACAATCTGCAGGGCGGCCAACACCCGGAGCATCTCATCGACCGAGCGTCCGATCGTCGCGGGATAGCAGATCATCGCGCGGATGATCCCGTCGGGATCGATGAAATAGGTCGATCGCATCGTGGCCGCGTCGGGCGAGCGATCTGAGATCATGCCGTAGGCCCGCCCGATGATCAGCGATGGATCCTCGACAATCGGGAAGCTCACCGTGACGCCGAACCCGTCGCGGATCGCGCGGATCCAGCCCAGATGCGAATAGAGACTGTCGACCGAGACGGCGAGCAGCGCGCCGTTGAGCGCCTCAAATCGGTCGTTCGCCTTTGACAGGGCGACGAACTCACTGGTGCAGACCGGGGTGAAATCGGCGGGGTGCGAGAACAGGATCAACCATCGGCCGCGAAAGTCGGAGAGGTTGAGCACCCCCATCGTCGTTCGCGCCTGGAAATTGGGGGCCGGATCGCCGATCTGCAGACACTGTGGGGTGCCGCCCATACCGGCCGATGTTTCTTCCATTTCGGAAAATTCCGTCTCACACATCTTGGCATTATTCCCTACACGATTACATTACAAATGTAAGCGATAAATTGAGGATTTGGTTGCGGGAATGTCGAGACGATGTGCCACATGGCTTCCGGCGCGCCCGAAGGGAATGACTCCGGGCCTTCCATTGGACGCGGGCAAGGCATATCAATTACGGGGAATTGCGGGATGAATGCAGCGTTGGCTAATCCTGTCGTCATCATCTACCCCTCCTGCGCGACGGCAAATCGCGTTCCGGCCACCCGCATCTCGGAAAGCCCGAAATGCGGGCGCTGCAGCCAGATGCTGTTTCAGGGAGCGCCGGTTGCTGTAAGTGGCCAGGCGTTCGATCGCCATGTGAAGACAGGCTCGCTACCCGTCCTCGTCGATTTCTGGGCAAGCTGGTGCGGGCCTTGCAAGGCGATGGCTCCTGCCTTTGCCGCCGCGGCCAAGGGTCTCGAACCAAGGGTGCGTTTGCTGAAGGTCGACACCGAAGCAGAACAGGCCGTTGCCGCCCGGTTCGCGATTCGGTCGATTCCAACGCTCATCCTGTTTTCTGGCGGACGTGAGATCGCGCGCAGCGCTGGCACCATGGACCAACGCGCCATCACAAGTTGGGTCAATCAGCACCTGCCTCCCGGCTAGTCTTCGCCGTACAGATCCCGCTGCGACCGATCGATCTCGTCAGCATAGCGCTTGCGGACATATTTCTCGGTCAGCATGCCCAGGATGCGCCCTGCGGGATCGACGACCGCCAGGTCGTCGGCTTCGCTCTCGTCGAAGCGCTCCATGATCGCACCGATCGGCATATCGGGAGACAGGGTGGCGTCGCGCAGGATCGAAAGCTCGGATATCATGCGGTCAGTCGGGCCTGTGTCGGCATAGACCGATGCCGTCGGCACCAGGCCGGCATAGTACCCGTCATGATCTTCGAGCAAAACCCGGCTCGTCGAGCCCAGCGGAAACTGCTCCTTGAAGGTAGCCATCGACAGGGTCGGCGACGCAGTGGCCGGTGCGGTGCGCATCATGCGGCGCGCTGTCAGTAGACGCATCCACCCGACGTCGCGCGCGCTTCTGACGACTTCTCCACGCAGGTGCAATCGCCAGGTCGAGAAGGAATAGCCGAAGCGCTCGCGTACCAGCGCGCTCGAACATAGCGTGGCAGTCAGGACGACCGCGGTGATCTCGAAGTCATGCGTGGCCTCCAACACCAGGAGCGACATTGTCATCGGGCCGCCGACCACCGCGACCGCGAGCGCCGCCATGCCGACAAGCGCTGCATCCACCGGTGAGAGAGTGACCGCCCCGGGAATGAGTGCCCAAAGACCCGCCAGGATCTGGCCAAGCAAGGCGCCCAGGAACAATGACGCGAAAAACAAGCCGCCGCGGAACCCGAAGCCGAGCGACACGATCGATGCGAGGGCTTTCAAGCCAAAGATCAGCGTCAGCATGCCCAAAGCGAGTTCGCCGCCAATGGTCAGATGCAGGGCACCGTGCCCGGCCGAGAGCGCGTGGGGCGAGATCATGGCAATGGGCATGAGAATTAGCCCGCCCAAGACCGGACGCGACCATTCCGGCAGCCTGGTATGCCGAACGGTCGCTTCCGCGAACGAGACCAGACGCATGAGCGCAATGCCAAGCATGGCCGCGATCAGGCCGAGCACTGCGTAAAGCAGATAGTCGATGGTCGCGAGATTTTGGCTGCTGGTTGCCGCAATGAGATAGGGCGTCGCGCCCAGAGTGCGGGCCGTGATCACTGCGGCAATAGTGGCAGCCAGCACCGGCGCGATGCTCGCCGGCGTATAGGCGCCGATGACGATTTCAAAGGCGTAAAAGGCACCGGTCAGCGGTGCGCCGAACGCCGCGCCGATGGCGGCACCTGCTCCGGCCCCCACGAGCACGCGCATATCGTTGCGCCGCAGATTGAGCCATTGGCCAATCAGCGATGCGATGCCGCCTCCGGCCTGTGCATATGCGGCTTCCAGGCCGACGGACGCGCCGCAACCGTTGGAGAGCAGGGTTTGACC
>Ga0172379_10011432_pt1 | contig 10568 bp, 10 predicted proteins | sample GrowelOW334metaG_FD_119756 | JGI IMG/M metagenome (GOLD analysis project Ga0172379, IMG submission 119756) | Groundwater microbial communities from an aquifer near a municipal landfill in Southern Ontario, Canada - Groundwater well OW334 metaG | ecosystem: Environmental > Aquatic > Deep...
ACGTGAGCGATCGCATCAACTTCCCGGATATTAGCTAAGAACTGATTGCCGAGGCCTTCACCTTGATGAGCATTTTTAACTAAGCCGGCGATGTCAACGAATTCGATAGTAGTGGGAGTCGTCTTAACTGACTTAGATAAAGCAGTGAGCTTGGTCAGCCGATCATCCGGCACAGCAACAACGCCAACATTAGGAGTGATGGTGGTGAATGGGACGTTTTGTGCTTTGGCGGCTTGCTTGGTTAAAGCATTAAAGAGGGTGGATTTACCCACATTTGGCAAGCCGATGATTCCGACTTTTAAGCTCATATCCCAACTGTAGTCGGCAAGGCTGATTCGTCAAATTAAATGCAGGCAGAACAATACGCTGACCACTCTAATTTCTCGGTGAAAACAAGAGAGTGGGAATAAAAGAAGCCAGGGGATAAATCCTGGCGTGATTGGTTAGTTTTGACTTGGTGGCGGTGTCGGCCAAAATCCTTCTTGGGTTGCTACTTCCTGCAACTTCTCAAAGAGAATCCACGGGACTGGAATAAGAGAGAGGGTTTTTCCTGACCATCGTTTCTCCAGTAGGTTGAACAGCACTATTGCACCAGCTTGCAGCAATACGGTGTCATTTGTTTCGGCGCTGGTGAATGCAATGACATGCTGTTGTTGCGGTCCGTGGTCCGGATCGGCCAAAAGATTTTGGACGGCTTGCATCAGAATACTCAGATTGAGGTCGTCAATCACCCCGTGTAGCCCCTCAACGAATAGCGGTGCGTTTTTGAGAATCATGTCAGTAGCAATGATGGAGAAGATCGTTGGCTGTGGTGGACCGCCTGGTATTCCGCTCGGCATGGTCCATTGGAGATGTGTGTAGTCGCGGTGTTCTGGTGTATCCGGCATATTTGCCTCCGTATGGGTTATGGGAAAGAGCGAAGAGGCACTATAGCTTTTTTGGTCAGAAAAGCAAGCGGAGTAGGCTAGGGGGTGACGATGTAAGGGAACGCTGCATTTGGCACAATGGATCGTCTCAATACGACCTACCTAGTCTTGATCTACTTATAATACGTTTCTCGGTGAGTTGTGGCTTGGTGAAGGTGAACCGAAAAGGTGGGAATACGTCCTGTGCATTCCGACTTTTCTGCCATGGAAGTACTGTGTGGGGGAGTAGGGGGTGTAGTACAATTAAATAAGATGTCTTATCCCATTATAAAAATTCTTGTAACTCTGACCGCTGTAATCCTTGTTGTTGTTCTATACCAAACACAAAAACCACTGCCAGATGGTGTAAGTATTGAAGGCAATGAGTATAAGGTACCAGTTCAATCGGTGCACTTTTTGGCGGATCGTACTTATGTTGATAGCACGGGTCAGCGTCATAGTGAGCAGGAAATATTCAGCGGGGTGCTGGCCATGATTAACGAGGCTGAGAAATACATCCTGTTAGACATGTTTTTATATAACGATTTTCAGGGCAAACCGCCGGAAACGACACGAGCATTGGCCGGCGAACTAACCCAAGCACTTATTGCCAAAAAACAAGCGAATCCAGGGATGACTATTACGGTCGTCAGTGATCCTCTAAACACCGTGTATGGCGGAGCACTCTCATCGCAGTTTGAATCTCTCCGGCAGCATGGCATTAACGTGATTATTACTGATCTCACTAGCCTTCGGGACAGTAACCCAGGCTATTCAGCCATCTGGCGGACTGTATTTCAGTGGTTCGGTAACACCCGTGCAGCTGGGTTTATGCCACATCCTTTCTCAGCTGGCGGCCATTTTGTAACTATCCGATCATGGTTATCACTCCTTAATTTTAAGGCCAATCATCGCAAACTTATTGTGGCTGATGAGCCGCAACCGAATGGCACAACCAAATTAGTAACACTGGTAACGTCGGCTAACCCGCATGATGGGAGCAGCGCGCACGGTAATGTGGCGATTAAAGTTGCTGACAAGCTATGGCAGGATGCCATTGTTAGCGAGCAGGCGGTAGGTAGATTCTCGGGAGGCGATGTTCCCGGATTTTTGGATACGGTAATCGATGGAGATGGAGCAGTGACCGTTCAATTGCTCACTGAGGGGGTAATTGAGCGCAAACTGGTAGAGCTGATCGACCGAACCCAAGATAAGGACACAATTGATGTCGCAATGTTTTACCTCTCGGAACGCTCCATTGTGACCAGTCTCATTCGTGCCGCAAATCGCGGGGTACAGATTCGTCTTGTCCTGGACCCTAATAGAGATGCGTTTGGACACACGAAAAATGGTGTGCCGAATCGCCCAGTCGCTCATGAGTTAGTGACAAAATCAGAGGGCAAGATTCAGATTCGTTGGTGCGATACGCATGGTGAGCAATGCCACAGCAAATTAGTACTTATTCATATGGGTACTGGGGATGTTATGATGGCCGGTTCAGCTAATCTCACCCGGCGCAATATCGGTGACTATAACCTCGAGACGAATATACTAGTAGCGGCCGATGAAGAGATCCCGGCGATGGTAAGTGCCCGGAGTTACATGGAAGAGATTTGGCACAATCCTAATGGCAAGACTTTTACTGCGAACTACGAGGCGTATGCAGATTCGGGTTGGTTTAAACAACTCTTATATCGAATTCAAGAGGCAACGGGTTTAAGTAGCTTCTAAGGTTGATCTGCCTGGATAAACGGGGATAAACGGGGTCAGCTATGCTCCGTAGAAAACATAAGCATTCCTATTTACACCATTAACCACTCAGCTTCCTGACTTTTAGCACAATATTAGAATTTTACGGTTAATGATTTTGACTGTAGCGGAATCTGTATCCGTAATTTAACATCCGATCGCTAAACTGCGAATCGGCGTAGAGGCACTTTGATTTTTAGGGCTTTATTCTTCTTGATCGTCTAATTTTGCCGCCGCTTCCGGCGTCGACACCGTCCGACCCATCATAAACAGTTTAATAATGCCCCAGGCGATGATTCCATAGACGAACATGGCTAGAAGTGTTGTCCACTCAAATATGTTGCCTGCGGTAATATGACTGCTGCGAAAAACAGCCAAGAATGGAGCGGCAAAAATGTAGGTCACCCCATAAATAAAACTGGTAAAGCCAGCCACGGGGTTCGCGCCCAGTAGCTTCAAAACAAAACGAAATGCCAATAGAATTTCAATGATTCCGAGAATGTACCAGACAATTTGGGTGCCGCGGAAGAGAGGCTTAGTGGTGGGGGACGTATATGATGAATCCATAGAATTGATAAAGTTTAGTTACTGATAAACCTTACATTTACCGTACACCTAAATTAAACAAAGAGTTAGTCCAATATGCTGTCGTAATTGACATTTTGTCGTAAATGATGAATACTTAATGCTCTGTTCGTTTCAAATCTTAATAAAAAGGAAAGGAAAGGTTGTTTAGTGTGTGTTTTTGTCTCTATGTAGTCATTGCAGGAGTTGTGTAATGAAACGGGTAGCTTTGTTTGTCTTGGTCGGTCTGGTTTTTTTGTCGGTTATTGCGAAGGAGACGCGGGCAGCCATTGAGATTGAGGTGTATGCATCTAGGGCGCCGAATGCTTTTGGTTCCCCGAGTTTTTCTACATATCAATCTAATGCAATCTACGCATTGCAGAATGGATTGAGTAGCTCGGGAAATCCATTGCTGCCTTCCTATTACCAACAGTTGGCGGATGGAGCAACGATCGACGAACATCTGAATACTGTTACGGGATTCAACTCTTGGGACGGGGTTGCAGGACCGAGTGGAGCATTTGCCAGCGAACTTGGTAACCGTCTGACTTTTTCGCTGCACATTCTTGGCAACGGGGAGGAATTCAGCATTAGTCAATTGTCGTTTGTGGGGGATAGCTCTCCCAACGACATCCTCGACTTTTCGTTTAGTGGTGGATATTCCTACTCCGCAGGATATCAGGGGCTCAACTATGGTACTGATAACATCAAAGGAACGGGCGACGATGTTTACATTACCAGTGGGGCAAGTAGTCTGTTGGTGGATGAATTGTTTGGTCGGGGCTCAGGGAACGCTATCGCAGTATACGACAGTGATTTTGGTGCAACCCGGCAGGACAAGATCGAGAACGTTCTTGATAGCGTGGATGATCCATATTTGTTTTCCGGAACCTATACTATAGGGGATGTTTCTGGCAGTGCACAGGTAATTATTACTAGTGTGAAACCAGTTCCAGAGCCAGCAGCTTATGCTATCTGGACAATGCTTGGTATGGTGTGTGTCGTGAGTACTTGGCGGAAAAAACGCACGTCCAGCTAGTCCGCGGCAGTTTCTTTCTTTCGTAACCCTTGCCTTGATACTGTGGTATCGAGGCTTTTTATTTAGTAAAGGTAATTAGCTACCAATTATTTGTTAGGAAGATATGGACAGTCGCGGTGGTAGGAAAGTATGTTTTTACAGGCCGAGCTGGGTGGAGAGAGCGGAGACATAGGTATTGAGAAAGTAGGGGATAGCGAAGACGAGTCCTAGTAGAGGCAGGACGAAGGCAACAATAGTTAAAATGAGAGTCCACAGAAACATCTTGCGAGTGCGCTCAACACTGGTGTAGATTCGCTCGAGTAGTTCCCGATCCGGTTGCTTCGTGGGAGTGGGGGCTGGTTGGATTTCGTCGACTGACATGGAAATAGTATATCACGGAAGCTAGGTATCAATTTATTAAACAAAAAAATCGCCTTAGTGGCGATGAATGTAGTATTTAATAATTATATCACAGGTTTTTATGTCTTTTGGGGAAAAGTGCTTGAATGGTAGGTAAAATCGTCGTTTAGGTATATTGACGGGTATTTTTTGGGTGTCATTTATTGTATGGTTAGGACATGGCTAAAGAATGGTTTGTATATATATTGAGATGCAGAGACAGTACTTTGTATACGGGGTGCACTAATGATTTGGAACAAAGAGAATTACTGCATAATACCGGGAAAGGAGCGCGATATACTCGTAATAGGAGGCCCGTTCGGGTGGTGTATTCGGAAGAGTTTGGCAGCAAGGGAAAAGCCTTGAGCAGGGAATATGAGATAAAGCAGATGACAAGGGAGGAAAAAGAGGAGTTGATCAGAAGTAAGAAAAAGTAAGGCATGGTAGGGTTTGACTTGGTGGATAGTAAATAATAGGTTAGAAACATGAATGGACAAAGGCGAGAAGATATTTACGCGGGGCTGGCGGTTGAAATTGTTTTGAAAAAAGATCAGCGGACGGGACAGCTGACGCGCGGGGTAGTGCAGGATATTTTAACTAGTTCTGCTTTTCATAGTCGGGGGATAAAGGTGCGCCTTAAGAGCGGAGAGATTGGCCGCGTGCAAAATATTTTGGAAGGATAGCAACGGAAACATTGCCGACATTTTTTATTGGCAGGACGTGACATGGGGTGTTATCTATCGAGTTTGTCGAATTAGGCGCGGGAAGACTGAAAGGTGCATCTCTTCGCAAAAACAGTTATTTTTAGTATATTGAACAGTTAATTATATATGTCTTACACCAAGAAATTTGAGGAGATAAATAAGGCGGACGTCACGATTGCCGGCGGCAAGGGGGCTTCGCTGGGCGAGATGACGAACGTTGGTATTCCGGTACCGCCTGGTTTTGTGTTACTGGCACCAGCCTTCGAAGAGTTTCTTAAGATTACCGATCTTAATGTGGAGCTGGATTCAATCTTGGACCAGGTTCATCACGAGGTAATGCACGAAGTAGATGATGCATCAGAAAAGATCAAAGCTTTGATTCTCGGCAAGGAAATGCCACAGGTAATGGCGGATGAAATTGTGGCAGCCTTCGAGAAATTGGATGCTAAGTTTGTGGCGGTTCGTTCCAGTGCCACATCCGAAGATTCCGCGGCGGCGGCTTGGGCAGGACAATTGGATACTTATCTTAATACGACCGAGAAAGATTTGCTGGAGAATGTTAGAAAATGTTGGGCATCTCTTTTTACACCCCGCGCTATCTTCTATCGTTTTGAGAAGGGATTACATGGGACACCAATTTCTGTTGCAGTCGTAGTCCAAAAAATGATTCAATCGGAAGTGTCAGGTATCGCTTTTTCGGTGCATCCGGTCACCCAAGATTATGACCAGTTAATCATTGAAGCCGGCTTTGGTCTGGGTGAGGCGATCGTGTCCGGCTCTATCACTCCTGATAGTTATGTGGTTGAGAAAAGTAGTTGGTCAGTACTGGATATTAACGTTAGCACTCAAGATAGAGGTTTATTTCGCAAAAAGGAGGGTGGGAACGAGTGGCGTGACATACCGGAGAATGAAGGTGGGAAGCAAGCGTTGTCGTATGAGCAAATTATTGAGTTGGCTAAATTGGTAGTGAAAATAGAGAAGCATTATGGATTTCCGGTGGATGTGGAATGGGCGCGAGAGAAGAATAGCTTTTACATCGTTCAAAGTAGACCCATAACTACTCTGTCTTAGATATGCAACAACGGTTTATAGTTGTCGCACGTGACTTTCATTCCCCTTTAATCCGTAATGAAGTTTGGGTAGCATTTGGGCGCACTTGGCCAGAGTTATTTGATATGCCGGAGCCATATGTTGGTATCTCTTCCCAAGAAGATTCTATTACTTATGTAGTAGATGGCAAAACATGGTCAGTGGCTAAAGATACATTCCAGCAGCGAGTTCAGTCTAATCCCGCTGTGTTAACTGATGTTATTGGTCGTTCCGAGGAATGGGGACAAGAAATGAATCTCTTTACTGAGAAGGCTAAAGAGGAAAATTTAACGACGTGGAGTGGTGATAAAATGTGGGAGTTTTATCAAGAGTTCGCGCGTTTGCAGACACGACAATACGCGGTAGGAATTTTACTCCCATTGATTGATATTGCCGGAGTGTCATTTTTGGAGGATTTTCTCCGTAAGTACTCACAACAGCATTTAACAAGCGAGGAAGCCTCTGAAGCTTTTGCCGTTTTCACCACTCCCACAAAGAACTCTTTCGCCTTGGATCAGGAAGATGCGCTGCTTGGTTTGATGCGGACAATTTTAAGTGATCCGACGGTAAGGAGGATTTTTGCAGAGCGGAAAGCGAATGAAATTATGGCGCTCCTATATAAAAATTATCCAGAAGTAGCGGAGCAGATACAGCAGCATACCGATAAATATAGTTGGGTTTACTACGTGTACGTTGGACCGGCGTTTACGTCCGTTCATTTCATTCAATTTATTCAGGATTATCTAAAGAAAAACGTAGATCCAAGTGCGGAGTTGGAGCGCCGCAGATCTGAACGAGAGCGATTGTTACAAAAGCGAGCTGAATTATTGGAGCAATTAAACCCGAATGCTATTGATAAGGGACTTATTGAAGCAGTCAGCGAGTTTGTTTGGGCAAAGCCGCGGCGTAAAGATTACCAATCAAAGTCGTATTATCACATGGAAGTTTTTTTTAAAGAGCTTGGACGCCGAGCGCAAATGTCTTTACGTCACGCGCGATCTGCGACTCAGAAACAAATAGGGCAGATATTGCAAGGAGAAGCGATAAACCGAACTGCGCTAGACGAGCAATATAAGCGACATTATGCCTTTACCACAGAAGCGGGGACACAAATTGCGGTTGGTAGCGAGGCAGATGAATTATTTGCTTTAGCAAAATCGGAAGACGTGGAGGTGACTGACACTAGCGCATTGAGAGGATCAACGGCTTACGCTGGCAAGACGCAAGGTAAGGTGAAAATAATCAACCGGCCGGAAGATATGCAGAAGATGGAAGATGGAGACATTTTGGTGTCTGTAGCGACAACTCCTAGTATCGTACCGGCAATGAAACAGGCGGCAGCAATTGTGTCAGATGAAGGTGGGCTTACGTGTCATGCCGCAATTGTGTCGAGAGAATTAAGAATTCCTTGTGTGGTTGGGACTAAAGTGGCAACAAGAGTGCTCAAAGACGGCGACTTGGTAGAGGTGGATGCGGAGAAGGGGATAGTGAGAAAATTATGAAAAATATTGTCAGGGAGACAACTAGCCGCAAAGACATGGAGGACTTCTTAGGTATGTCCTGGCAGTATTTATATACCAGGCGCATGACTTACCAAAAAACCCGTTTGTATCAGCATGGGTACTGGAAAGGGTTTCGTGAGGTTTGTGGTTATTCGCAGCACCGTGAGCTGAACCGTTATATTAACGGAAACATGATTGGTTATGCGTCTAAAGATGAGGTTGATGGTTTGGAGCAACATTTAGATAAGAAGTTCAGGGATGCCGAATTTGTTGAACAGTATATGCAAACATGGCCGGATAAAATAGAAAAGGATTTTGGAGAATACCTAACCTTTGTGCAGGGGCTTCCTCAAAAACCATCTTCTTTAAAACCGCAGGAGATTGTTCGTCTATTGGATAGCTATTATGAGATGGAAAACAAGATCAGTATTGATTGCTGGAGCTTGTTTATCCAAGTAGAGAACGCTCTAAATAAGGTTTTACACGCGTTATTGGTGCAGAGGGGGATGACAGTGGTTGAGACGCATGATTTACTAAAACGGCTGGCTGAACCTAGGAAGATAATACCGCTAGATCAAGAACGATTGTCCCTATTGAAAATCGCGCTAGCAAATAAGTCCAGCCGGACGGAGATGTTGCAGCGACACACGAAAGAATATGGATATATGCCGATGTATGACATTGATTATGACCCGTATGACCTGGAATATTTTAAGAGCAAGTTAGCTGAGATTGAGCAAAAGTCCAAAAGCGAGGTTAAGAAAGAGATAGAAGTAATTCAGGGGAAATATGAAGAAAGGGAAGAGTACTTTGTTAAGACGGTGCCGGGTGGAAAGTGGGATAGGCACGTGCTGGGACTGCTTAAGTTTTTTTCGGCCTATGCTTATTTAAAAGACCAGAAGCCTTATGTGAGGGACAAAGGAAGTTATTATGTCCGTTCGGTGTTTGAAGAAATAAGCAGGCGACTGGGGTTGGGGATAAGCCAGACACTATTTATGCACGAGAAAGAGATTGAGGATGCGCTATTAAAAGAGAAGGTGGTATCCGCAGAAGTTTTGAACAACAGGATTAAGGATAGTGCTTATTTGTGCCGCGATGATGAAATAATGATCGTCACGGACACTACCAACCTAAAATTGATTGATAAGGCATTAGGGAAAGAGGTGGTAACGGAACTTAAGGGTTTGAGCGTGTCTGGTGGAAAGGTGCGAGGGAGGGTATCAGTCATCCTTAGCAACAACGATTTTACGAAATTCCAGGAAGGCGAAATTTTAGTGACCAGCGCCACGCGGCCGGATTTTGTGCCAATCATAAAAAAGGCCAAGGCATTGGTGACTGATGAAGGAGGAATGCTGTCCCATGCGGCAATTGTGGCCAGAGAGTTGGGGATCCCGTGTGTGGTAGGTACTGGCACAGGGACGCTTAGTCTCAAAGACGGCGACTTGGTAGAGGTGGATGCGGAGAAGGGGATAGTAAAAATTATTCATTAAATACATGGAAGAAGCTATTAAAAAATCAGAGCTCGCTTTTATCAAAGATCTAACACGTTTTGCGACTAGGCCAATGACTGCACAGCGGGACGAAATGGCGCGCGGCATTTGGTGGTATGGCACAAAATATATTTCTATCCCTCTTGGTGGCGGTAATCGTGCTTGTTATGTTTACCGGCCTGATTATGAAAATGGATTAAAAAAAGTTGTTAATGATGAATTTGGCGATCGAGATAAGTGGAACCAACACTTAAAAGACTACAAGGCTTTTACACGTGAAGGGAGTGAAATAGTAAAGACCGCAATGAATTGCGAACAGAAAACATTAGAAGAATGTCTGGTGGCTTACAAGAAGTGGGTGTCTTTAGCACGTGATTTTGGAAAGATTATTTTGGCGCCATTCGCCCTAGAATTATATCTAGATCCTGAGTGCCGCGAGCTTTTAAATAAGGAATTCGGTGATGAAGCCGATAACGCTTTTAATATCATTTGTACACCAGGCAAAATCAATGAATTTCAACAAATGCGCCTGGACATCATTGCGAGTATTACTAATGGTCAACCAACCGCCAAGGAGTTAACAAATAAATATTTTTGGTACAGCGAGTATTCTTTCATTGAGCCTTTGTTGGATGAAAAGCATTTTGATAAAGAGATAAAAACAATCTCTGTGGAGGAAGCAAAGCAAGAGCAGGACAAGATATTTCATGACACAGAAAAAAACAAGACCGAGTTCCAATCGATAAGATTAAAAATTAAAAATGAGCGCTTACTCTTACTTGTTGATGTTATTCATGAATATGTATTCCTTAGAACAGATAGAATTGACGTCTGGAAAAAGGCTCAAGCGCAAATACGAAATGTATTCTTGAGAATTTATCGGGAAATTATTAAAAAAGATACGAGTCGCGTATGGAGGCCTGAAATGATCCCATATTTTCTTAACTATGAAATTATGGATTTTTTGGCTGATGGCATTGTTCCTGATTTTAAAGATCTGACTGAGAGGTTAAAACAAAATTATATTTGCTGACTTCAAGAAACTAACGCAATCCTCCGCTTCGTAATTAAAGAGTAAAATTTCTCTGCTGGCGTGTAAAACTTGAGTGTTTTTCTCGGTCGGGAATTTAAGCGTTGTTCTGCCTCAC
>Ga0172379_10011433_pt1 | contig 10567 bp, 11 predicted proteins | sample GrowelOW334metaG_FD_119756 | JGI IMG/M metagenome (GOLD analysis project Ga0172379, IMG submission 119756) | Groundwater microbial communities from an aquifer near a municipal landfill in Southern Ontario, Canada - Groundwater well OW334 metaG | ecosystem: Environmental > Aquatic > Deep...
CCAGCGGATAGCGGATGTGCCACATGAAGCCGTCCTCTTCTTCCTGCACCACTTCCAGATCGGACACGGCGGTGTGCAGCTTCGGGTCCCAGTTCACCAGCCGCTTGCCGCGATAGATCAGGCCTTCGTTGTACAGGCGCACGAAAGTCTCGGTGACAGTTTTGTTCAAACTCGGATCCATCGTGAAGCGCTCGCGCGACCAGTCGGGCGAGGTGCCGAGGCGGCGCATCTGGCGCGTGATGGTGTCGCCGGAATATTTTTTCCACTCCCAGACTTTTGCTATGAATTTTTCGCGGCCCAGGTCGTGGCGCGAGATACTCTGTGCATCGAGCTGGCGTTCCACCACGATCTGCGTCGCGATGCCCGCGTGGTCGGTGCCCGGCTGCCACAGCGTGTTATCGCCCTTCATGCGGTGGTAGCGGGTCAGCGCGTCCATCAGGGTCTGGTTGAAGCCGTGCCCCATGTGCAGCGTGCCGGTCACATTGGGCGGCGGCAGCAGGATGCAGAATGCTTCGGATTTGCTCGGATCCAGTCCGGCCTTGAAATACCCGGATGCTTCCCACTTGGGATACCAGCGCGATTCGATTTCTTTCGGTTCAAAACTTTTTGCGAGTTCCATGAAGTTACCTGTTGGTGCGATACGTGCTGCGAATAGCCTGACCCTGGCTTGTCCCATGAGCCAGCCAAGGTGGGGGCGCGATTATACCAAAGGAGGGCAGTTCACTCGCGGCTTAAGCAGGCGTGAAACTCTCCGGGGGATGCGGGTTCGATCCTTGAATCGAACCGCGGCAATATTGCCGGCTAGCGGGAATCGAGATACGCATTCAGCGTATCCCGCAGCAATTCCGGCAACTCGGCTTTGAGTTCGCTGATGGCTTGTTCGATGGCAAGCCGTTGCAGTTGTTCGAGTTGAGCGCCAAGCTTGCGCGTGAACAGGGCTTCAATGTGTGTCTCGAGTTGGGGCAGGAGCTGCTGTATTTCATCCGCGTTCAATACGCGTGGCAGATGGGTGTCTGTTTCAGCGACAACCTCGGTGAGCATGGGTAACCCGTTCAGCGTCGTGTCACCGATCGTCCGTGCCGGCGGTTTGGCAGGCGTATCGCCGCCCGTTTGTCCGCCAGGTTGTTTGCCAGGGGTCATGTATTTTGGCTTTTCGATAGATCAATATGGCGCAGTTCATATCCGCGGTCACGATAGAACTTGAAACGCTCCCGACCTGTGCGGCTGTCTTCCGCATCATTGCTGACGATTTCGATGACGCGCTCGAAACGGCTGAAATAGGGCACACATTCAGTATGCAAGCTGATCAACAGTTCATGGTGAGGGAACTTATCGCCGCCTTGATTGAGTACAACTGGCATTTGTCCGGCTTCGACCGCATCGCAATGACAGTGCGGGATAAAGGCAGTGGCAGGGTGATGCCAGAGCAGTTTGTCCAACGTGTCAGTGGTCGCTGCGTCGGGCGCGCTGATGACCGTGCGCACGCCGCTTTGCATGGCTTTGTGGCTCAACTGACAGGCGGTGCGCAGTTTGTCGGTGGAGCCGGTATAAAAATCCACTTTTGTCATTATTCGGGGGCCATTATTTCCGGGTCATTATTTGGCGGTTTGTGCGCAGTTGATCAGATATTGGGTGAGCAAAGGCACGGGACGGCCCGTCGCCCCTTTTTCCTTGCCGGATTTCCAGGCGGTTCCGGCGATGTCCAGATGGGCCCAGCGGTAATCCTTGGCGAAGCGCGACAGGAAACACGCGGCGGTGATGCTGCCGCCTGCCCGCCCGCCGATGTTCTGCATGTCGGCAAAGTTGCTGTCGAGTTGTTGCTGGTAGTCGTCCCACAGCGGCAGATGCCAGGCGCGGTCGTATGCGTGATCGCCGGCCTCCAGCAACTCTTTTGCGAGCTTCTCGTCGTTGCTGAACAGGCCGCTGGCAACGTGACCAAGCGCGATGACGCATGCCCCGGTAAGGGTGGCGATATCCACTACCGTATCCGGCTCAAAACGTGCGGCATAGGTCAATGCATCGCACAGTATCAAACGTCCTTCCGCATCGGTGTTGAGGATTTCTATGGTCTGGCCGGACATGCTTTTCACGATGTCGCCGGGTTTGCTGGCGGCCCCGTCCGGCATGTTCTCGCAACTGGGGATCACCGCGACCACATTCAGTTTCAAGCCCATTTCGGCTATCGCCCGCATCGTGCCGAGCACGCTGGCGGCCCCGCACATGTCGTATTTCATCTCGTCCATTTCCGCGCCGGGTTTGAGCGAGATGCCGCCGCTGTCGAAAGTGATGCCCTTGCCGACCAGCACGACCGGTTTTTGTTTTTTGCTGCCACCCTGGTATTCCAGCGTGATCAGCTTGGCGGGTTGGCGGCTGCCGTGCGTGACGGACAGCAATGAATGCATGCCCAGTTTCCGCATGTCCTTTTCTTCGAGGATGGTCGCCTTGAGTTTGTGCTCTTTGGCCAGTGTTTTAGCCTGGTCGGCCAGATAAGTCGGCGTGCAGATGTTGCCGGGCAGGTTGCCCAGATCCTTGGTCAATTTCATGCCGTGCGCGATGGCCGTGGCCTGGCTGAGTGCTGCCTGGGCGGCACTGCCGGGTTTGCCGGCGCAGCCCAGCAGGATTTTGCGCAGCGTCGATGCATCGGCAGGCTTGCTCTTGAGTTGGTCACAGCGATAGCCGGACTCGGCAGCGATCAGCACGGCCTGCATGATCTTCCAGGCCTCATCGCGCCCCTTGACTGGCAGGTCGGTGAGATACAGCGCGGCATCTTTGCAGGCGGTTTTTTGCAGTGCGCCCAAACTGGCGCGCAATACGTCAAGGAGTTGTTTTGCCGCAAATTCATTGGCTTTGCCGAGGCCAACCATCATCACGCGTTCCGCAACGATGCCGCCAGCGTGATGCAGCATCAAGGTGCTGCCGACCTTGCCATTCATGTCGCCGCGCGCGATAAGGTCGCTCAGATGATGCGCTGCGGCCTTGTCCAGCAGTTGTGCCGCCGCCGAGAGTTTGCCGCCTTCATACACGCCAACGACCACGCAGCCACTGCGCTGCTTATCCGGACTGCTTTGTTTTATGCTAAATTCCACGCGTTGCTCCCCAATTGAAAAACACATATGACCCGATGTCTGATTATCCGCAAACTTACCGTATAAAGTCAAAGCCATTACGCACGGGGATTTTCCACCGTACGATGGTGGGCGAATTTGTCAGCAATGGATTGCTGGTATTCGGGGTGTTGCTGGCCATTGTAGTAGTCAGCCAGCTGATACGCCTGTTAAGCGAAGCGGTCGGCGGCTTGCTTGCAGTGGACGGGGTGTTGGCGCTGCTGGGCTTCAGCGCCATGAATTATCTGCCGGTGCTGCTTTCCATCAGCTTGTTCATATCCATACTGCTTACCTTGTCGCGCTGTTACCGCGACAGCGAGATGGTGGTGTGGTTCTGTTCCGGCATCGGGCTGACTCGCTGGATACGCCCGGTCCTGTGGTATGCCGTGCCGGTGGTGTGTGTGATTGCACTGCTCAGCCTGGTGCTGTCGCCGTGGGCACTGCGCAAGGCCGATGAGTTCAAGGTCAAACTGGAAAGTCGCGATGATGTCACGTCCGCGACACCGGGCATGTTCCGCGAGTCCAAGCAGGCCGACCGGGTTTATTTTATTGATAACGTCGACGTGGGATCCAACCGCGTCGGCAACATCTTCGTGCAATCCGAGCAAAACGGCAAGCTGGGCACGATGGTGGCGCGGCAAGGTTTGCAGGAAACTCTGGCGAACGGGGATCGTTTCCTGGTGTTGCTGAATGGAACGCGTTATGAAGGCACGCCAGGCCAGCGCGATTATCGCATCGTGGAATTTGAACGCTATGCGATGCGCATCGACGCAGCGCCCGTCAAACAGGCTGATCCCCAAGTGCGCACCATGGCCACGCTGGAGTTATGGCGCAACCCGACCACATGGAATCTCTCCGAGCTGGAATGGCGATTCGGGTTGCCGATCAGCGCGGCGATACTTGCGCTGCTGGCGATCCCGTTGAGCTACGTCAATCCGCGCGCAGGTCGTTCGCTCAATTTGATCCTGGCGCTGGTGCTGTACATGCTGTACAGCAACATGATCAGTGTCACCAATACCTGGGTGGGACAAGGCAAGTTGTCGCCCGGCATAGGCCTGTGGGGTATACATGCGGTCATGTTGGCGGTTACCTTCCTGATGTTCTATCACCGCATGACATTGTTCTCGCTGCGCAGGAGAGTGGCGAAAGTACGATCCCCATCCAAACCGCCGGCAAATGGGGAGGGCGCTGTCGCCACCCCGCCTCCGGAAAAGGACTGAGGTGACTGCATGAATTTGCTGACGCGCTATCTGGGCCGCGAAATATATTTCAGTATCGGGCTGGTCTTTCTCGCGCTCATCATGCTGTTCTCATTCCTGGATCTGATTCATGAACTGAACGCGATGGGGCAGGGGCAATATCATTTGGGTTATGTGCTGCTGTTTGTGATACTGACCATTCCAGGCCATATCTATGAATTGTTTTCAGTGGCGGTGCTGATCGGCACTATCATTGCCTTGGTGCAAATGGCGGCCAGTTCCGAGTTGACGGTGTTTCGCACTTCCGGCGCATCGCTTTGGCAGATGGCGGGTGCGCTGTTCAAGATTGCCTTGCCGCTGGTGGTATTGAGTATTGTTTGTGGTGAGCTGCTCGCGCCGCCGAGCGAGCGTACGGCCCAGCAATTACGCCTGAAGGCGCAGAATGCGCAAGTCTCGCTGAAGGAATTCCGTTCCGGCGTGTGGGTCAAGGACGAACGCAGTTTCGTGAACGTGAAGAACGTGATGCCCGACACCAGTTTGTCGAATATCGATATTTACCAGTTTGACGAAACCTATCATTTGCGATCGATTACCAATGCCAAGCGGGCCAGTTTTGTCGAGGAAGGGCGCTGGCAGCTTGAAGGTGTGCTGGAGACGCATTTTGGCAAAGAGGGCACGAGCATCAATATTCAGCCGCTGCAGGAATGGCGTTCGGCACTGAACCCGGGTATTTTCAGTGTGCTGCTGGTTGTGCCGGAACAGATGTCGGCATGGGAACTTTATCAATATGCCGAGCACTTGCGCGACAACCGCCAAAAAAGCGCGCGCTATGAGATCGCGATGTGGAACAAGCTTGTTTACCCCCTTGCAATACTGGTGATGATGATGCTGGCGCTGCCGTTCGCTTCCTACCATCGGCGCGCGGGTGGGGTCGGTGCGATGATATTCATGGGCATCGTGCTTGGTCTGGTGTTTCACTTTACCGGGCGGCTGTTTGCCAGCCTGGGTGCGCTAAACGACTGGCAACCCTTCATCAGCGCCACGGCAATGACCGGCTTGTTCCTTATGTTGGGGGTGTTGATGTTATGGTGGACCGAGCGACGCTGACCGTTTCATGCGGACAACCCCGCATCAGCTTTAGCGGATTGCGTTCCGTTGGAGAGAATTGCTTACCGTTTGTGTTGAAAAGGTAAGCTGTGCTTCGAGTTTTTATGCCTTGCGCATATCCTATGCGTTCGGCGGGGGCTGACCGGGGATGTTGCCGCGCAGTATCGGGCCGTTGCCATCGCGCTGTGGAAGCGCGGCATCAGCGAGCCGCGGAGTCAGGCGGTACGGCAGCAGCTTTGTTGGCTTCCTGTTCCCGCACCATCCTCTTGACCTGCTCACGTTCTTTTTCCGGCACCTTGTTAAAGGCGCGATATTTTTTACGGGCGGCTTCGCGTTGTTCGGGGGTAAGCTTGCTCCATTTCGCCAAGCGGTCGTGGTAACGTTGTTTTTGCTCGGGTGTCAGTCTTGAATAGTGTTTGGCCGTATCGAGCAGGCGCCGCCTTTGCAACTCGGGAAGATTGTCCCACTGCTGCACCATGGGGGCGAGCGCTTCACGCTGCGTTGGGGTGAGAGAACGCCAGGACTGTGCTGCGGCGCCGGTGGGTGCACTGATCAAGCACAGCAGAAAAAATACAGCAACGATATGATTTTGTATTCGAACAGGAACAAAGCTTTGCATTCGTCAAGACACTTTCAAGAATTAATCAACGAAAACCTCGATCGGCAGGTCATCGGTCAAAATAGCCACATCAAGTTCGCCGATCTGCTGTTCTTGAGCGCTTTGCCAAAAGCTTGTTCCGGTGGCGAGTATCGCAACCAGTAGCAGCGCAGCAATCCAGGCTTGCGCCGAGTGCGGCGTCAGCCTGTTTGCCCAGCGAGCCAAGCCTTGTGGGGAAGCTGCGGCAAGGGAAAAAGCGGGCGCGCGTACTGATTGCCTCTTCAATGCGTTTTGGCGCGCGCCGACCAATGCGGATACGGTAGCCGCATCCAATTGCCTGGTGCCCTGAGTCAGCAATTCGGCTATCTTTCCGGGATCTAATTCGTTGGTCATGGTAGTTCTATTCCTTTTGCGTTAAGGGATACAGCAAGGGCATGCACAGCACGTGAACAGTGGGTTTTTACGCTGCCCTCGGTGCAGCCCATCGCTGCGGCTGTCTCAGCCGTGTCCAGTCCCTCCCAGTAACGCAGCAGGAAGGCTTCGCGTTGACGTGCCGGGAGTTTACCAAGGGCTTCTTCGACTAGCACGATAATTTGCTTTTGTTGCAAAGACACGTCCGGTACAAGAGGGGACGATTGGTTTTCACTGTCTTCAAGGACGTCCAGCGGGTCGAACTCTTCCTCGTCATGCTTGGATTGCAAGCCGGAAAACAGTGTTATCCACGAAGTTCGAACCTTTTGCCTGCGATAATGGTCACGAATGGTATTCTGCAAAATGCGCTGGAACAACATCGGCAGCTCTTCGACAGGTTTGTCGCCGTATTTTTCCGCCAACTTGAGCATCGCATCCTGAACGATGTCCAAAGCGGTGTGATCGTCGCGCACGGCAAAAACCGCATGCTTGAATGCCCGACGCTCAACGCTGCTGAGAAATTGACTTAATTCGGCGGAAGTACTCAGTTTTTCACCTTTTGTTAGTGCGCTCATGGTAGCAAATTGTTACTTGCGCCGCTCGAAACATGTTGGCTGCACGACAAAAGTTGACCAAAACGCTGCCAACCATTATCTTACGCGGTTCTATTTCGTTTATCTTTAAGGTGTTTGTGATGGAGTTGACTGGTGCGGAAATCGCGATCCGCTGTTTGCAGGAAGAGGGGGTCGAATACATATTCGGTTACCCCGGCGGCGCTGTGCTGCATATTTATGATGCGCTGTTCCAGCAAGATAAGGTCAAACATATCCTGGTGCGCCATGAGCAGGCAGCAATACATGCGGCGGATGGCTATTCGCGTTCTTCTGAAAAAGTGGGCGTGGCGCTGGTCACCTCAGGCCCCGGGATCACCAATGCGGTGACGGGTATAGCCACGGCCTATATGGACTCGATCCCGATGGTGGTGATCAGCGGTCAGGTGCCCAGCTATGCGATCGGCGAAGATGCGTTCCAGGAAGTCGATGCGGTTGGCATAACCCGCCCCTGCGTGAAGCACAACTTCTTGATCAAGGACGTGAAGGACATCGCGCCAACTATCAAGAAAGCATTCTATCTGGCCAAGTCGGGCCGCCCGGGACCGGTGCTGGTGGATATTCCCAAGGATATATCCAATCAAAAAGCCGAATTCATCTACCCGAGCAGTGTCAGCATCCGCTCCTATAATCCGGTCGGCAAAGGCGACAGCGCGCAGATCAGGCGCGCCGTGCAATTACTGCTGGAAGCCAAGCGCCCGATGGTTTACAGCGGGGGCGGGGTGGTGTTGTCCGGGGCATCGGCGCAATTGACGGAACTGGTGCGCTTGCTTGGCTTTCCATGTACCAATACGCTGATGGGTCTGGGCGCCTACCCCGCCAACGATAAACAATTCGTCGGTATGCCCGGTATGCACGGAACTTATGAAGCGTGCATGGCGATGCAGCATTGCGATGTGTTGCTGGCCGTTGGCGCGCGATTTGACGACCGGGTGATCGGGAATGTCGAACATTTCGCCCAAATACCGCGCAAGATCATCCATATCGATATCGACCCTTCTTCCATCGCCAAGCGCGTCAAGGTGGATGTGCCGGTGGTGGGCGATCTGAAACTGGTGCTGGAGCAATTGCTGAGCGAATTGCGCACCGGCAAGCAAAGGCCCGCAGCATCGGATCTGGCCGCATGGTGGAAACAGGTGGATGAGTGGCGCGTCAAGGGTGGCGGGTTGCGCTACAAGAATTCCACCGAGATCATCAAGCCGCAATTCGTTATCGAAAAACTATACGAGATCACCGGCGGCGATGCCTTCGTCACCTCGGATGTCGGTCAGCATCAGATGTGGGCGGCGCAGTATTACAAGTTCAACAAGCCGCGCCGCTGGATCAACTCCGGCGGTTTGGGCACGATGGGCTTCGGTTTGCCAGCCGCGATGGGCGTGCAGTTGATCAATCCCGGCGCAACGGTGGCCTGTGTCACCGGGGAAGGCAGTATCCAGATGAACATTCAGGAGCTATCGACCTGCAAACAGTTCCACCTGCCGATCAAGGTGGTGTCGCTTAACAACCGTTATCTGGGCATGGTGAGGCAATGGCAGGAGTTCTTCCATGGCAACCGTTACGCCGAATCCTACATGGATGCATTGCCGGATTTCGTGAAACTGGCCGAGGCATACGGGCATATCGGCATGCGTATCGACAAGCCTTCAGATGTGGAGCCGGCATTGAAAGAAGCCTTTGCGCGCAAGAACGATCTGGTGTTCATGGATTTCCGCACCGACCCGACGGAAAATGTGTTCCCAATGGTGCCGGGCGGCAAGGGCTTGTCTGAAGTGATCTTGTCGGAGGATCTGTGATGCGGCATATCATTTCTTTGCTGATGGAAAACGAGGCGGGTGCCTTGTCGCGCGTGGCAGGGCTGTTCTCGGCGCGGGGCTATAACATCGAGTCGCTGGCGGTCGCCCCGACCGAGGACCCGACATTGTCGCGCATGACCATCGTCACCAGCGGTTCGGATGCGGTCATCGAGCAGATCAACAAACAGCTCAACAAGCTGATCGACGTGGCGGCGGTGATGGATCTGAGCGAAGGAGACCATCTGGAGCGCGAGTTGATGCTGGTGAAAGTCCGTGCTGAAGATGCGGAGCGTGAGGATTTCAGGCGCATCACTGATAGTTTCCAGGGGCGAGTCATCGATGTGTCGGAACGCACATGCACCATCGAGTTGACCGATACCTGCGCCAGGCTGGATGATTTTTTGCAGGCGATAGGTCGGGCACCGATACTGGAAACGGTGCGTACCGGGGCTTCCGGCATCGGGCGCGGCGAACGAATTTTGAAACTTTAATTTTTAAATAGAGGGCAACATGAAAGTTTATTACGACAAAGACGCAGACCTTTCCCTGATCAAGGGCAGGCAAGTAACCATCATCGGCTACGGCTCGCAAGGCCATGCCCATGCCCAGAACTTGAAGGAGTCCGGTGTCAACGTGACGGTCGGTCTGCGCAAGGATGGCGCTTCATGGAAAAAGGCCGTCAGTGCCGGACATCAGGTGATGGAAATCGCGGATGCGGTGAAGAATGCCGATGTGGCGATGATTCTGTTGCCGGACGAGCAGCAGGCGGACATCTACTATAAGTCGATAGCACCGAATCTGAAGAAAGGTGCGGCACTGGCCTTCGCTCATGGTTTTAACATCCATTACAACCAGATCGTGCCGCGCGAAGATGTCGATGTGATCATGATCGCGCCGAAAGGCCCCGGTCATACCGTGCGTTCCGAATATCTGAAGGGCGGCGGCGTCCCGACTCTGATCGCGGTGTTTCAGGACAAATCCGGCAAGGCCAAGGATATCGCACTGTCCTATGCGGCAGCCAACGGCGGCACCAAGGGTGGCGTGATCGAAACCAATTTCCGCGAAGAAACCGAAACGGATCTGTTCGGCGAACAAGCCGTGTTGTGCGGCGGTGCGGTGGAACTGGTCAAGGCCGGCTTTGAAACCCTGACCGAAGCCGGTTACGCGCCGGAAATGGCCTACTTCGAATGCCTGCACGAACTGAAGCTGATCGTGGATCTGATGTACGAAGGCGGCATCGCCAACATGAATTACTCGATCTCCAACAATGCTGAATACGGCGAATATGTGACCGGCCAGCGGGTGATCGGCGACGAAGCGCGCGCCGCGATGAAGGAATGCCTGAAGAACATCCAGAACGGTTCCTACGCCAAGCAATTCATTCTGGAAGGACGCACCAACTATCCGGAAATGACCGCGCGCCGGCGCTTGAACGCAGAGCATCCGATCGAGAAAGTCGGCGGCCAGTTGCGTGCGATGATGCCCTGGATCGGCAAGAACAAGCTGGTCGATCAATCCAAAAACTAGGATGCGGGATTCGGGATGCAGGATTCGGGATGCAGGATTCGGGATGCAGTAGAGGCTGCCCTGAATCCTGCATCTCGCTAAATTATCGAATCCTGAATCCCGTATCCTGAATCCTATGAACTCCTATCCCCACCCCGTCATCGCCCGTGAAGGCTGGCCGTTCCTGGCGATCTCGACGACTATCTTGGCAATGTTGCCTTAAAAGGGTTAGTCTAGA
>Ga0172379_10011434_pt1 | contig 10567 bp, 7 predicted proteins | sample GrowelOW334metaG_FD_119756 | JGI IMG/M metagenome (GOLD analysis project Ga0172379, IMG submission 119756) | Groundwater microbial communities from an aquifer near a municipal landfill in Southern Ontario, Canada - Groundwater well OW334 metaG | ecosystem: Environmental > Aquatic > Deep...
AAATGGCCAGTGTTCCGGCAAAATAGGCGGGGACCCGTTTATGTTTCATCAATACCGGATTGAATATCGGGTTCCAGATAAAGATCCCGGCCACCGCAAGATAGGACATTTGGGCACCGGCACTGAATACCGTATAGGGATCTATCAGACAGTGGATCAGTGCAGTACCAGTTAAAACTTCAAGGCCCGGCGTACCACGCCGGCCGATCCTGGCAAACTCAAAGAGGGAAATCATTCCGGCTGACCGCAATGCGGAAGGGCTGAATCCGGTGATTCCGGCGTAGAGCCATACCACCAGCAGACAAGTTACCGACCGGAACCTGGCGCCGATAAAGACCACTTTCTTAAGCATCCAGGACATGATAAAGTAGATAATACCCACGTGTAGTCCGGAAACTGAAAGAACATGGATGATCCCGGCGCGCGAAAAATCGGTGATGGTCGTGTTTGAAACGTCGCTGCGGTCACCCAGGATCATAGCTTTGACAAGCGAACGGCTTGGCGCCGAAAGATTAATGCCGTCGATCCGGTTGGCAAGGTACTGCTGCCATCCAGCGAAAAACATCCGGAGAGAAGGCAGTTTGCGGGACTTGACCAGGTTTCCCATCCCGCCGGATAGTCGGGCTTCATACCTTACCCCTCTCGAAAGCCAGTAACGGCTCGGCACAAAGCCGTTTTTAGAAGGAATGGACGATACCCGGGACAGCTTGACCGGTCCGAATTGCCATAAATCTCCCGGACGGAACCTCACGGGTCGTTCAGGTTTAAGGAGGAGTACTATTTTGCCGGTCCTTTTTTGCCATTCTTTTCCGATACGCTCCTGCCTGACTTCCACCACCAGCTGCGCCATTTTATCCGTTACTTCGCGGTAGCTGATGATTTTGGCAACGATTTCGGATTGCCTTCCGATTTCACCCGGTTGAAAACGATTGGTGGATGTGATGGTCCAACCGGCCAGAAAAAAGCAGGCAAAACCGGTTAAAGAGGCCAGCCATTTATAACGGTCGGGCCTGAATATGGCAGGTTTCCATAGCATTGACGCCAGAATGGCCGCCACAATCGGTAGCAAATAATTCAATAAATGACTGTCCGGGATTCCGCATGAAAACAGAATGCCGGCGATTAGTCCCGCCAAGCAGATCAGGATTTCTCCACCCATAAAAAAAAGCGCCTATTACTGAGAATAGACGCTTTTTTTGGTCCTCGGTGGAAAAATTATTTCAGATTTTTCTGATCCCACTCCTTGATGAGGTCCTCGATGGGTTTTCCCATGTTTTCTATCGACGCCCTGGCATCTTTTGCCAACACATGATCGGGATACTTATCAATGAATTCCTGATAACGTTCCTTAGCCTGATCATACTGATTCATCTGGTTTTCGAGTATATATGCCTGCAAAAAAACGCAGTACGCATTTTTCTTGAATGCCGGATAGTTCAGGAGGATCCGGTTGTAATAGCCGATGGCCATGCCCGACTGGTTCATATTCATGGCAATTTCGGCCCCTTTGAACAAATATTCAGCTGATAGGGTATCTTTTGGGTATGCATTGGCAAAATCGGCATAAGCCTGGATCATTTCCATTCCGGTTTTCTGATCCGGGATGGTAGCCGCAGAATCACCAAAGATTTTTGCCTCGGAGGCGGCAATTTTTTCCATGGCCTTTTTCTTTTCCGAATTCACGCCGCAGCCTGCAAGAAGGATTACGGAAAGGACAATTAAGATTGATTGTTGAAAACGCATAGTTTATTTTTTATTGGGGAAAATCATTTTATACTTTACGGTCACCTTGCCTTTGGAGATATCTCTAAGTTTGCTTTTCAGCAATGTCTTTTTCAACGGATTAACCAAATCAGGGAACATGATTCCATCGAGGTGATCATATTCATGCTGGATAATACGGGCCGCCATTCCTTCATACCACTCATCAACCTGTGTAAAATCCTCATTCACATACCTTATGCGGATTTTTCCGGGCCGGAGGATATCCTCATGAATATTTGGGATACTCAGGCAGCCTTCCTCAATGAGCTCCTCCTCGCCCCCTTTCTCCATGATGTGGGCATTAATGAATACTTTTTTGAAATCTGACAGGGAGGGTTCATGTTCAGCATATACGCGGGCATCCATAACAAAGAGCCGGATTGAGACACCCACTTGCGGAGCGGCCAACCCTACCCCATCCGCAGCATGCATGGTTTCGAACATGTTATCAATCAATTCATTCAGACCCGGGTAATCGCCCTTGATATCGACTGTTATTTTTCTAAGTACCGGGGATCCGAATGCATAAACAGGTAGTATCATAATTTTCGTTCTCGCTCATTAATTTTTTGTTGCAACCATGATTCCAGAATAATGGCTGCACTCACTGCATCAATATTCCCTTTATCCCTGCGGTCGGCTTTGGATGAACCACCATCGATCATCGACTGCAAGGCCATCTTGGACGTGAACCTCTCATCGACCCAAAAGACCGGGATCGCGGGAAACTTTTTCATCAATCCTTTTGCAAAAGCCTGAACCAGCGGGGCCGATTCGGAAGGCTGAAAGTTCATCTGGCGTGGAAAACCGATCACAAAACCTTCAACGGTTTCCTTTTGAAGATATTTTTCGAGGTAGTTATAAATCTCGTAGGATTCTACGGTGCCCAGCACTCCTGCAATCCGCTTTTCCGGATCGGTTACTGCCAATCCGGTCCGTTTCCGGCCATAATCTATGCCTATAAGTCTTGCCATCCGCTGTTTGCCTGCAAATATAAAACAATTCTATGCATGGCAGATTAATACATCAACATATGCCGATATAACATAACGATCAATTTTTATCTTTGTTTATTATGAAAATAGTCCAACTAAACTCAGGCTTATGAAAGATCCAAAAAACATGGTGGCAGAGATGCTGAAAAAGCATCCAAAAGTTTTATCCAATATTGCACGAAAAGAGATGATTCGCCTGTCGGTCGAATTGCGGGAGGCGCTGGTAACTGAATCCGGGGCGCTGGCAACCTGGACCGCGCCGGAATCGACCGGTCGCAGTCCCAAGGACACCTACATGGTTAAAAGGGCTTCCAGCGAAAAAAACATCGACTGGACGGCTCCGAACAATCTTCCGATTGATGAGGGAACTTTTGATGAGATATTTGCCTATGCGGTCGAACAGCTTGGTTTGGTACCCCAGCTATATGAAACAGACCGGGTTATCGGGGCCGACAGTAAATATGCGCTACCAGTTAAGGTTGTGACTTACAGGGCATTGCATACCTTATTTATTGATAACATGTTCCGTCCGGTTCCATCCGACATCAGTTCCAGCTGCTATGCTGGCGACAGCTTTCTTTTACTGGCGCTGCCTTACCATAAACTGGACGGCAAAAAATACGACGGAAGATTGCGGAAGTGTGCGAACGGAAGCACCTCCGATCTGATTGTTGCGATGGATTATGACCGCCGGATCGGGATGGTCATTGGTTCAGCCTATATGGGCAGCATGAAGAAAATGCTTTTCACCGTAATGAATTACCTCCTCCCGCTGAGGGGAATCCTCCCGTTACACTGTTCAGCAAATGAAGGCGATAAAGGTGACTCAGCCCTGCTGCTCGGTTTATCGGGCACAGGAAAAACCACCTTGTCGGCCGATCCGGCCAGGGCGTTGCTTGGGGATGACGAGCACGGCTGGAGCGATGATGGCATCGCCAATTTTGAATTCGGTTGTTATGCCAAGATGATCGATATCAACCCAAAAAAGGAGCCGGATATTTATGACGCCGTGATGCACAAGACCAATTACCTTGATCACGGAGCCATGGTTGAAAATGCAATGGTCTATCCTGATGGCCGTTTTGATTTCTACGACAACCGTTTTACGGAAAATTCCAGGGCCTCGTTCCAGCTTAGTTACCTGAAAAATATCAAACCCTCCTCTGTTGCCGGTCACCCGAAGACCATTCTTTTCCTCACTGCCGACGCCTATGGGGTGTTGCCTCCGGTTTCGCGGCTGAATAAAGAACAGGCCATGTTATGGTTTATGATGGGCTACACTTCGAAGCTTGCCGGAACGGAGACCGGGGTTACCGAACCTCAGGTAGCTTTCTCCCGGTTTTTCGGTGCTCCTTTCATGCCATGCAAGCCTCATATTTATGCATCCTTACTAGGAGAAAAGATGGAACAGTTCCAGACCAGGGTTTTCCTTATCAATACCGGATGGAGCGGAGGCGGTTACGGTGTTGGGAAAAGGATTGACCTTACTCTGACCCGGCGGATGGTAAATGCAGCCCTGAATGGCGAGCTGGATACGGTTCAGTATACTGAGGATCCGGTATTCCACCTGCAGGTGCCCGTCAGCTGTCCGGGTGTTCCCTCGGATATCCTCAACCCGATTAACACCTGGGACTACCATGAAGCCTATCACGCTGCTGCAGTGAAACTTGCCAAACAGTTCAGCGATCATTTCGACAAAGCATACGGCAGCAATAATTTACCGGCCAGCATGGTACAACAATGCCCGGGTAAATAACCGTACCGGATTTGTCGTGTAGAGACGTGCCGCGGCACGTCTCTACAGGTACGTTATGCGGGACCCGGTGGAAAGATGTCCGGTTGACCCCATTAAATTGCTAAACCCCGATCTCCTGGAGGAAATCGGGGTTTTTGCAACTTTAACCGGATAACTCAATTTAGATAACATTATGTCAGAAAACCGTGGTTTTCTGAGGGCCTACACCTATTTCGGCGCAGATATAGAGAAAAGAAAATCTTAAATCAGAACGCATTACTTGTAACACCCCAAATGTCAAAACTATTTTGCTCAAAACCAAATGTTTTCCGGTTTATTTTATAAAAAATATGCAATGGCGTGTAGAAACATAAATCGGACGGCGTGTAGAGACGGATAATTATCCGTCTCTACGTACGTCCCAAATTGAATAAATACGGGGGATTCCGACTATTTCGAGAAATCCGCCTTAGCCATTCTCTGATAGCTCCGGTATCTCCATTTTGCATTTTTCTCAGCCGATGCGTAAAGTTCCTCAGCGACTTCCGGGAATGCTTTCTTCAACGAGGAGAACCGTACTTCACCCATGAGGAAGCTCTTGAATTTCGTCCAATCCGGCTCTTTGGAATCGAGTTCGAACGGGTTCTTCCCTTCATTCTCCATCAATGGATTATAACGGAAGTTTGCCCAATAGCCGCTCTCAACAGCCATTTCCTCTTCGAGCTGTGACTGTCCCATTCCAGCGCGTAAACCGTGGTTGATACAGGGTGAGTAAGCAATGATCAGGGATGGTCCCGGATAAGCTTCGGCTTCTTTCAGGGCTTTCAGGAACTGGTTCTGACTTGCTCCCATAGCTACCTGTGCGACATAAACATATCCGTAGGACATGGCCATCATTCCAAGATCCTTTTTCCGGATCCTTTTACCTGAGGCAGCAAATTTGGCAATGGCAGCGATCGGGGTTGACTTCGACGACTGTCCGCCTGTGTTGGAGTAAACTTCGGTATCAACAACCAGAACATTAACATCTTCACCTGAAGCAAGAACATGATCGAGACCACCGTATCCGATATCATAAGCCCATCCGTCGCCACCAAAGATCCAGACCGATTTCTTGATCAGGTATTGCTCAAGGGCTATGATCTCAGGGGCAATGGCATGCTTTTCATTCTTAAGAGCAGCAATGACTTTTTCAGAAGCCACTTTGGAGGCGGCGGCATTTTCCTTTGATGCGATCCATTCGCCGAAAGCCTCGCGGGTTGTTTCATTGACGGCAGCCATCGTTTCTGTCATCTTTTTGGCGATGCGGTCACGCAGCTTATTTACACCAATAGCCATTCCATAACCATATTCGGCATTATCTTCAAACAGGGAGTTGCCCCATGCCGGTCCCTTACCAAGGTTATTGGTAGTATAAGGAGTGGAAGGAGCGGATCCCCCATAGATTGAAGAACACCCGGTAGCATTGGAGACGATCATCCGGTCGCCATAAAGTTGGGTGATCAGCTTGATATAAGGTGTTTCACCACATCCTGCGCAAGCACCTGAGAATTCAAACAGCGGCTGGGCGAACTGTGAATTTTTCACTGATTTTTCTTTGCCGAGAACGGTGTCTTTGTACCCGACTTTCTCATGCATATAAGTCCAACGGTCGACTTCTTCCATCTGGGTTCCCAGCGGCTTCATAATAAGTGACTTCTCTTTGGATGGACAAACATCGGCGCAGTTTCCGCAACCGGTGCAATCCAAAACGCTGACCTGCATGCGGAACTGGTACTCCTTGGTACCACCGGTGCCTTTAGCTGCGGTGGTTCCAGCCGGAGCTCCGGCAAGTTCCTCGGCAGTCATCAGGAAAGGACGAATACAGGCGTGAGGACAAACATAGGCGCACTGGTTACACTGGGTACAGGTATTAACCTGCCATTCAGGAACGTTTACCGCAATACCCCGCTTTTCAAACCGGGTGGTTCCCGACGGGAAAGTACCATCTTCACGGCCGACAAATGCGCTGACCGGCAAATCATCACCCTTCTGTCCATTGATCGGTTCTACTACGTTTTTGATAAAATCCGGTATGTCGCGATCGTCCTTGACTTTTTTCAGAACGATATTCTTCCATTCAGCCGGAACCGCTACCTCAATGTATTCAGTACCACGGTCGATGGCTGCATAGTTCATATTCACGATGTGTTCGCCTTTCATCCCAAACGACTTCTTGATAGCCCCTTTCATCTGGGTAACAGCGAGATCATAAGGAATCACATCAGCGATCTTGAAGAAAGCCGATTGCATAATCGTATTGGTTCTTCCGCCCAGGCCGATCTCTTCAGCGATTTCGGTTGCATTGATGGTAAAGAACCGGATGTTTTTCTCCGCAAGGGTTTTCTTGATATGATCAGGAAGCCGCTTTTTTGTTTCTTCGGTATCCCAGATCGAGTTAAACAGGAATTTACCGCCATTTTTCAATCCTTTCAGCATATCATATTTATCCAGATAGGAAGGAACATGGCAGGCAACAAAGTCGGGGGAATTCACAAGGTAAGGCGACCGGATCGGAGTATCCCCGAAGCGAAGGTGTGAGGTGGTAAAACCGCCTGATTTTTTACTGTCATAAGCAAAATAGGCCTGGCAGTATTTCTCGGTGTTTTCGCCGATAATCTTGATCGAGTTCTTGTTGGCACCGACGGTACCATCGGCACCCAAACCGTAAAATTTAGCCTGGAATGTTCCTTTCGGAGCCAGGTCGATATCGGGAAGCAGCGGGAGCGACTTAAAGGTCACATCATCAACGATACCCAAAGTAAAATCGTTTTTCGGCTCGGTCATTTTCAGGTTTTCGAATACCGAAAGAACCATGGCCGGGGTGGTATCCTTGGAGCTTAAGCCATAACGTCCGCCGATGATCAACGGAGAATTTTTTTCTTCGTAGAAAAGGTTCCTGACATCGAGGTACAGCGGTTCGCCCGGGGCGCCAGGCTCTTTGGAACGGTCGAGAACGGCAATTCTTTTCACCGATTTCGGGAATACTTTCCAGAAATACTTAGCTGAGAAAGGACGATACAGGTGGCATGTGATCAAACCCACTTTTTCCCCTTTTGAAATCAGGTAATCAATAACTTCCTTGGTGGTTTCAGTAATACTGGCCATCGCCAGGATGATATTTTCTGCATCCGGAGCACCATAATAGGTGAACGGATGATATTCGCGTCCGGTGAGTTTGCTGACTTTCTGCATATAATCCTCAACGATATCCGGAACCTTATCATAGAATGGGTTCGAAGCCTCCTTAGCCTGGAAGAATATATCCGGATTCTGAGCGGTTCCCCTGGTTACAGGATGCTCGGGATTCAAAGCGCGATCCCTGAATTCCTGCAAAGCTTTATAATCGAGTAAGGGGGCGAGCTGTTCCTGGTCGAGGACTTCGATTTTCTGAACTTCAGCCGATGAACGGAATCCATCGAAGAAATGCATAAAAGGAACTCTTGACTTGATTGCAGCAAGGTGGGCCACAGCAGCAAGGTCCATGATTTCCTGTACACTTCCGGTAGCCAGCATGGCAAACCCGGTTTGACGGGTAGCATACACGTCGCTATGATCGCCAAAAATTGATAATGCGTGAGCAGCAACTGTCCTTGCACTTACATGGAATACAGCTGGCAAAAGTTCTCCGGCCATCTTGTACATATTCGGGATCATCAGCAACAGACCCTGTGAGCAGGTATAGGTTGATGTTAATGCACCTGACTGCAAACTTCCGTGTACGGCACCTGAGGCTCCACCTTCCGATTGCATTTCAGCGACGCGGACAGTTTCGCCAAAAATATTTTTCCGGCCATGAGCTGCCCATTCGTCAACGTTTTCAGCCATCGTTGAGGATGGAGTGATCGGGTAAATAGCAGCCACTTCGCTGAACATATAGGCTATGTGCGAAGCTGCCTGGTTACCATCACAGGTGATAAATTTCTTTTTTGACATGTTGATAGTATTTAGATAAAGACAACCTTCATAAATCGGGGGCAAAAGTAGGAAATAAAGAGGTAAAAATTCATGATTTATACCATAAAATTCGTGAAGCGTGAAGCGAAGAAGAAGATCGGGGGACGAAAGAAAGATCGGCGGACAAAAGAAAGATCGATAGCAACCGTAGGGGAGGAGCAACGGCTCCTCCCTTTTCAGAAAGCAACATCGGTTGCCCTGTCATCTCCGCGGGAATGACACAACTCCGAATGTGCCTGGTTACTCTGAGTTCATCGATATTAGGAACTCTTCGTTGGTACGGGTTCCGTTAATTTTATCGCGCATGAATTCCAGCGCTTCGGCCGGGTTCATATCCGACAGGTAATTACGGAGAACCCACATTTTATTCAGGAAATCCTTGGAGTGCAGGAGGTCTTCGCGACGGGTGCTCGATGCCTGGATATCCACAGCCGGCCAGATCCGTTTATTGGCCAGTTTACGGTCGAGCTGCAATTCCATGTTTCCGGTGCCTTTGAATTCTTCAAAGATTACCTCATCCATTTTAGATCCGGTATCGATCAGTGCGGTGGCCAGAATGGTAAGGCTCCCGCCGTTTTCGATGTTCCTTGCCGCTCCGAAGAAACGTTTCGGTTTGTGGAGGGCATTAGCGTCGACCCCACCCGACAGGACTTTTCCCGAAGCCGGTTGTACGGTATTATAAGCACGTGCGAGCCTTGTAATGGAATCGAGCAGAATAACGACATCGTGTCCGCATTCCACCAGTCTTTTTGCCTTTTCAAGAACGATCGTAGCGACCCTGACGTGTTTCTCAGCCGGTTCATCGAATGTACTGGAGATCACTTCAGCGTTTACCCCGCGGGCCATATCTGTAACTTCCTCAGGCCGTTCGTCCACCAGAAGGACCATCAGGTATACTTCAGGGTGATTGGCTGCGATGGCATTTGCGATATCTTTCAGGAGAATTGTTTTCCCGGTTTTAGGCTGGGCTACGATCAGTCCGCGCTGGCCTTTGCCGATCGGACAAAACATATCAACGATACGGGTTGAAACGGTACAGTCGGGATGACTGGTAATATCGAATTTCTGGTCCGGGAACAGCGGGGTAAGATAATCGAAAGGTACGCGGTCGCGGACAAATTCCGGATTACGGCCGTTGATTTGCATCACTTTGATCAGTGGAAAAAATTTCTCCCCCTCTTTTGGCGGCCTTACCGATCCGGTAACCGTATCCCCCGTTTTAAGGGCGAACAGTTTGATCTGCGATTGGGACACATAGATATCATCGGGAGAGTTCAGGTAGTTATAGTCGGCCGAGCGAAGAAATCCATAGCCCTCCTGCATGATTTCCAGGACACCGGTGCTGGTGATATACCCGTCGAAATCGTAGAGCTCGGCTATCTTTTTAGCTTCTTCAGTTTCTTTGGCTTTCTGATCTTCTGGTGCTTTTTCGCGGATCGTGATTTCACGGGCTTTTACCGGCGCCGGTTTATTCTCTTCAGGATCCTTTTCCCTTCGTGAGTTCCTGCTGTAAGCCGGAGCGGGCGGCACCTGGTTCGAGGATGCGCCGGCGTTGGTTGTTGGGGTATTCGCGACCGGGGTAGCTTGCTGAGCCACCACTGGTTTGATAAAGGCAGGGGGAGCGGGGGGTGTTACCGTTACCGAAGGTTTTGAATCGGATTCTTCCTCCTCTTTTGCCGGCTTATTCTCAGGCCTGGTGGAAAACAACGGGCCCGGCTCCTTCTTTTCAATGGTTATTCTTTTGCGAGGGCCTTTCTGGACCTCAACCGCATCGGTATCCGGGGCCTGAACCTCATCCCTATTCACTTTTACGGCAGTTTTCTTGGCTTTGTTTTCCGAAGCCTGAATCGCCTGCTGATCCAGGACCTGATAAATCAAATCCTGCTTTTTAAACGACTCAACCTTCTTAATACCCAGCTCTTTGGCTATATCTCTGAGTTCGGTCAACAACTTGTTGTTGAGTTCGAGAATATCATACATAAATTATCCTTTTGTAATTAACCACATCAAAAATTGGTTCGGGGAAATTTTCAAGATTCTTCAAACGAATTATCCGACTAACTCCGTTGGTTACCTG
>Ga0172379_10011435_pt1 | contig 10566 bp, 8 predicted proteins | sample GrowelOW334metaG_FD_119756 | JGI IMG/M metagenome (GOLD analysis project Ga0172379, IMG submission 119756) | Groundwater microbial communities from an aquifer near a municipal landfill in Southern Ontario, Canada - Groundwater well OW334 metaG | ecosystem: Environmental > Aquatic > Deep...
CGGATGGCCGGCACATTCTGCAGGAACACCTTGATGCCGAGAATGTTGGCGACCTTGGGCCGCAGTTCGCGCAGCACTTCGTCCGCCGGCTTGCGCTGCGAGAGCGGCTTCAGCGCGATGGTGATCCGGCCCACGTTGAGCGACGGGTTGAAGCTGGTCGCGCCTATCGATGCCATCAGCGCTTCCACGTTGGGATCCTGGCGGATGATCTCCGCCACCTGGCGCTGCAAGGCCGCCATGGCTTCGAACGAGATGTCCTGCTGCGCCTCGGTGAAGCAGTACAGCTGCCCGCTGTCGTCGCTCGGCAGAAAGCCTTTGGGCATTTTGGCGAACAGGAATCCGGTGGCGATCACGATGCCGAGGAACACCACCATGGTCAGCCGTGCGCGGCGCAGCACCCACTGCAGACTGGCGGCATAGCCGCCCTTGAGCGCTTCGAACGCGCGTTCGCTCAGCATGAACGCCCGGCCGTGCTTCTGCCGCGTGTGCGGTTTGAGGATACGGCTGCACATCATCGGTGTGAGCGTGAGCGAGACGAAACCCGAGATCAGCACCGCGACCATGATGACGACCGCAAATTCGTGCAGCACGCGCCCGAGAATGCCGCCCATGAACAGCACCGGGATGAATACCGCGATCAGCGAAATCGTCATCGACAGGATGGTGAAGGAAACCTCCTTCGAGCCGTCCAGGGTCGCCTGCATCGCGCTCTTGCCCATTTCCATGTGGCGTGAGATGTTCTCCAGCATGACGATGGCATCGTCCACGACGAAGCCGACCGAGAGCGTCAGCGCCATCAGCGAGATGTTGTCCAGGCTGTAGCCGAACAGGTACATCGCCGAAAACGTGCCGATGATCGACAAGGGCAGGGCGAAGCTGGGGATGATGGTCGCCGGGATGTTGCGCAGGAAGACGAAGATCACCGTCACCACCAGAACCAGCGCGAGCAGCAGCGTGAACTGCACGTCCTCGACCGAGTGGCGAATGGAGACCGAGCGGTCGTAGAGCACGCTGATGTCGATGCCGGCCGGCACTTCGGCGCGGAACGTGGGCAGCAGCCTTTTGATCGAGTCGACTACCTCGATGGTGTTGACGCCGGGCTGGCGCTGGATCGCAAGCACGATGCCGCGCTGGTTCTTGAACCATGCGGCGACCTTGTCGGTCTGCACGCTGTCGATCACGCGGCCGAGTTCGCCCAGGCGCACCGGCGCGCCGTTGCGGTAGGCGACGATGATGGGGCGGAACGCAGCCGCATCGTGCAGCTGCCCGGTGGCCTGCACTGCGAACATGCGCTGCTTGCCGTAGAGCGTGCCGGTGGGCAGGTTGACGTTGGCCTGCGCCACCGCTTGCTGCACCTCGTTGATGCCGATGCCGCGCGCGGCGAGCGCGTTCGGGTCAAGCTGCACCCGTACTGCGTATTTCTGCTGGCCGAACACCATCACCTGGGCGACACCGCTGATGGTGGAGATGCGCTGTGCGAGGAAGGTTTCGGCGTACTCGTCCACCGTGGACAGGGGCAGGGTGTCGGAAGTTAGCGCGAGGAAGTAGATCGGGAAATCCGCCGGATTGACCTTGCGGAAGGACGGCGGCGTGCTCATGGCCGGGGGCAGCAGACGCGCCGCCCCGGCGATCGCCGAGCTCACGTCCTGGGCTGCGGCGTCGATGGCGCGGTCGAGGGAGAATTGGATCGTTATCTGCGAGGTACCCTGCCCGCTGACCGATGTCATCGAATCGATGCCGGCGATAGTCGAGAATTGCTTCTCCAGCACTGTGGCCACGGCGGAGGCCATGGTTTCGGGGCTCGCCCCGGGCAGTTCGGCGCTGACCTGGATGGTGGGGAAGTCGACGTTGGGCAGCGTGCTGACCGGAAGCCGGAAGTAACCCGCAAGACCGAAGATCAGGACGCCTGCCATCACCAGCACGGTCATGACCGGGCGCCGGACGAACAATGCAGCCAGGTTCATGACTTGGCGGCTTGCGCTTTGGCGACCATCACCCTGGTTCCCGGGGCGAGGCGCAGCTGTCCGGTGACCACGACCCGCTCGCCGTTGCGCAGGCCTGTGGCGATGACGGCGTCGGCGCCGTCGTTGCGATCGAGTTCGACCTTGCGCATTTCCACAGTCATGTCCGGCTTGACCACGTACACATATTGGCCGTTGGGCCCGGTCTGCACCGCCTGAGCCGGTACGACCAGCGCATCCTTCTGCTCGAAGAGCTTCAGGCTGGTGCTGACGAACTGGCCCGGCCACAGCCCGTTATCCTTGTTCGGGAACACCGCTTTCAGCTTGATGGTTCCGGTCGTGGCGTCGACTGCATTGTCGACAAAACTCAGCGCACCCTGCGCGGGAGCCTTGGCCGAGTTGGGCGACAGCGCCTCGACCGGCAGCGTAGCTTTTGCCATGTAGCCGCGGATCGCGGACAGCTTCTGCTCAGGCACGGCAAAGTTGACGTAGATCGGCCTCACCTGGTTGATGATCACCAGCGGGCTGGTGTCGTTGGCCTTCACCATGTTACCCATCTGCAGCATCACCTTGCCGACAAAGCCGTCAATGGGCGAGCTGATGGTGCAATATTCGAGCTGCAGTTTCGCGTTATCGAACGCAGCCTTGCTCGCGAGCGCGACGGCTTCGGCGGTGTCGGCATTGGTGCGGATCTGCGCGTAGGCTTCTTTGGAAACGAAGTTCTTCTGCAGCAACTCCTGGTAGCGCCGCTCCTGCGAACGCGCCTGCTCTTTTTGTGCGGTATCGCGCATCAGATTGGCTTGCGCCTGGCGCAGCGTCGCCTCGAATGGACGCGAGTCGATTTTGAACAGCGCCGCTCCCTTTTTTACCTCCTGCCCTTCCTTGAAATTGACCCCGACGATCTGCCCGTCCACGCGCGCCTTGAGCGCTACGGTGGAATAGGCCTCGACATTGCCGATCGCCTGGATATTCACCGGGACGGTCCGTAGCTCGGCCGTCGCGACCGAGACGGGCATCGCAGGAGCGCCCTTCGCAGGCGCCGCGTCCTGCGCGCGAATCTCGGCCCCGCGGTAGGCGAGCAAGGTACCCGCGACGGCGACGATGCCGGCGATCGCTAAAAGTATCAACGTCTTTGGCTTGGTCACTGGCGTCTCGAAAATCATGAGTTGGATTTACGTTGCGATGAGTCCGTGGCCGCGGCGGCGCACTCCGGTCGGGAGCCCCCCTTGCCGGCGGCCGTCGATGCTCTCGCTCGGATATGGCGAACGCGCTGCAATATACGGTGCGCTGAGATGGTCCGGGGTGGTATGCAGTTTGGGCAATCTAAAGCAAAAGGTGCTCCAAGGCAAAAAGCGACTCGGTGCGTTCGCGTTCCCGAATCAGATGGGTCTTTTCCCCGTCCACCATGACTTCGGCCGCGCGCGGCCGGCTGTTGTAGTTGGAACTCATGCACATCGCGTAGGCTCCGGCCGACATTACCGCCAGCAAATCGCCCTCGCTTACGGCGAGCTCGCGCTCCTTGCCGAGGAAGTCCGCGCTTTCGCAAACTGGCCCGACCACGTCGTAAACGGCGCCCGATACGCCGCTATTTCGGACCGCAACGATGTTGTGCCAGGCCTCGTACAGGGCCGGGCGGATCAGGTCGTTCATCGCGGCGTCGACCACGGCGAAATTGCGCGCCGCTCCGGGTTTGAGGTATTCGATGCGGGTAAGCAGCAGGCCGGCGTTGCCCACCAGGCTGCGCCCCGGCTCGAACAGCAGCTTGAGCTTGCGCCCGCCCACGCGCGCAAACACCCCGCGTATGTAGGCGGCCACGTCGGGCGGCGATTCGTCGCGGTAACGAATGCCCAGCCCGCCGCCCAGATCGAGGTGGCGCAAGCGGATGCCTTCGGCCGCAAGGGCATCGACGAGCCCGAGCATTTTATCGAGCGCTTCCAGCAGCGGGGCATACTCGATCAAACTGGAGCCGATGTGGCAGTCGATGCCGACGACTTCGATCTGCGGCATGCGCGTCGCCGCGCGGTACAACTCGAGCGCGGCGCCGAATTCGACGCCGAACTTGTTTTCCTTCAGTCCGGTGGAAATGTAAGGGTGGGTGCGGGCGTCGACGTCGGGATTGACCCGGAACGAAACCGGGGCGCGCCTGCCCATTTCGCCCGCAACGGCGGCCAGCCGGGTGAGTTCTGCGGCCGACTCCACGTTGAAGCACAGGATGCCGCTCTTCAGCGCGTAGCGCATCTCCGCTGCGCTCTTGCCCACGCCGGAGAAAATCACCTTTCCCGGGTCGCCGCCCGCGGCGATTACGCGCGCGAGTTCTCCGCCGGAGACGATGTCGAAACCCGCGCCCGTGCGTGCGAACAGGTCGAGGATGGCGAGGTTGGAGTTCGCCTTCATCGCATAGCACACCAGCGCGTCGTGGCCGCCGCAGGCGGACTGGAACTGCGCCAGCGCTGCGGCGAGGGCGGCGCGCGAATAGACGTAGCAGGGCGTGCCAAATTCGCGCGCGACCGCTTCCAGCGGAACCGACTCAGCGTGCAGCGAGCCGTTGCGAAACTCGAACATGGCGCCTATTTTTGTTTGCTACTATTGGACCGCTGCGCGCTGTCCTGGTCAGACGGCAGATAGAGCGCACCCTTGGAGCCGCAGGCCTGAAGCAGCACACAGAGCAGGATGGCGGTGACAAGGGCACGCATGGGCAAATCTTAGCATGAGAGCACCGGACACGAGACCGATGGAGGAGAGCGAGTTCATGCGGATGGCCGAGCAGACGCTGCGGGAAATCGACAGCCGCATCGAGGCGAGCGGCATCGATGCCGACTGCGAGTTCAGGGGTACGGGCGTGCTCGAGATCGAGTTTGCCGACGCCAGCAGGATCGTCGTCAACAGCCAGGCCGCCGTGCGCGAAATCTGGGTAGCGGCGAAATCGGGCGGCTACCACTTCCGCCGCGACGGCGGGCGCTGGGTCAATACGCGGGACGGCGGCGAGTTGTTCGCAGCCTTGTCGGCCTGTGTCAGTCAGCAGTCGGGGGCGGTGGTGAATCTGCAGGCTGGCAGCGCCTGAGCCGGCGCCGGCCTGCGCCGAACGCTTTAGTTCGGCGCAGCCTTGGCTGGCGCGGGAGCGCTCGCGCCGGCCTCGGGCGCTGCCGGATTTTGCGCCGGCGGTACGTTCTCGCGGTAGAAGTATTCGCTTAACTTGCCGTCGCTGGCCACCTGGCCGGTATCGGGGTTGACGTTTACGCTGACCACGCCGTCCGGGACCGCCTGGAACATTTCGTCCACGCCCTTGAGCGCCTTCCCCATGTAATTCATCCAGATCGGCAGCGCGGCCACGGCGCCGGTCTCGTTATTGCCGAGCTTGTGCGGCTGATCGAAGCCTACCCAGGTGATCGCGACCAGGGTCGGCTGATAACCGGCGAACCAGGCGTCGACCAGGTCGTTGGTGGTGCCGGTCTTGCCCGCCAGATCCTTGCGCCCGAGCGACATTGCGCGCGCCGCCGTGCCGTAGCGCACCACGTCGTGCAGCATGCTGTCCATGATAAAGGCATTGCGCGCGTCGATCACGCGCAGGCTCTCGTCGCCCGCGCGCGGCGGCTGCGCCTGGGCAAGGACATTGCCGCGGTCGTCGACGATGCGCTGTACTACATAAGGCTCGATGCGATAGCCGCCGTTGGCGAATACGGCGTAGCCGCGCGCCATCTGCCAGGGTGTGACCGAGCCGGCGCCCAGCGCCATGGTGAGGTAGGGAGGATGCTTGTCCGCGTCGAAGCCGAAGCGGGTGATGTAGTCCTGCGCGTATTGCGGTCCTATCGCCTGCAGCACGCGGATGGAGACCATGTTCTTCGATTTCGCCAGGCCCACGCGCAGGCGTATCGGGCCGTCGTACTTGCCGTCGTAGTTGTGCGGCTCCCAGGTTTGACTGCCGGTCTGGGCGGCATCGACCACGATCGGGGCGTCGTTGACTATGGTCGCCGGGGTAAAGCCCTTCTCCAGCGCGGCCGAATAGATGAAAGGCTTGAAGCTGGACCCGGGTTGGCGCCAGGCCTGGGTGACGTGGTTGAACTTGTTGCGGTTGAAATCGAATCCGCCCACCAGGGCGCGCACCCTGCCGTCGTTCGGGCTGATGGCGATCAGCGCGGCCTCGGCCTCCGGCAATTGCAGGATCTGCCAGTTGTGTTTTTCGTCCTTCTGGATGCGGATCAGGGCGCCGCGCCGGATGCGCTTGTTCGGGGGGGCCTTGTCATCCAGCATTTTCTGCGCGAATTTGAGGCCCTCGCCGGTGATGGTCGCCACCTCCCCGCCGCGCAGGTAGGCGCGCACCTGCTTCGGACCGGCATCGAGTACCACTGCCGCGAGCAGGTCGTCGCTGTCGGATTCCTCGGCCAGCGCCTCCTCGATGATCTCGTCCGGCTGGCCCTCCGCGGGCAGTTCGATATAGCCCTCGGGGCCGCGGTAGCCGTGGCGCTTGTCGTAGTCCAACACCCCACGGCGCAACGCGGCGTAGGCTTCCTTCTGGTCGGCTTTGGTGATGGTGGTATAGACGCGATAGCCCTTGGTATAGACCTCGTCGCCGAAGCGTTCATGCAGCATCTGCCGCACCATTTCGGCCACGTAATCGGCGTGCAGCGCATACTCGTTCGCCTCGTGCTTCACCACAATCGGTGCTTTCTGCGCTTCTGCGTACTGCGCGTCGCTGATGTTCCCCAGCTCGTGCATGCGCCGCAGCACGTACAGCTGGCGCTGCTTGGCGCGCTTGGGGTTGGCTACCGGATTGAAGCTCGAAGGGGCCTTGGGCAGGCCGGCAAGCATCGCCGCCTCGGCCAGATTGACTTCCTTCAGCGACTTGCCAAAGTAGATCTGCGCCGCCGCGGCGAAGCCGTAAGCGCGCTGACCCAGGTAAATCTGGTTGATGTAGAGCTGCAGGATCTCGTCCTTGGACAGGCTTGCCTCGATCTTGAATGCCAGCAGCGCTTCGTACAGTTTGCGCGTAAGCGTCTTTTCCTTGGACAGGAAAAAATTCCTTGCCACCTGCATGGTGATGGTGGAAGCTCCCTGACGCTTGCCGCCCGCGGTCAGGTTGGAATAAGCCGCCCTGATGACGCCCTGGTAGTCCACACCGAGATGCTGGTAGAAGCGCTCGTCTTCGGCCGCCAGGATGGCCTGTTTCATGATCTGCGGGACGTCATTGATGGCGACGACAGAACGGCGCTCTTCGCCGAACTCGCCGATCAGCACGCCCTCCGCGCTGTACACCCGCAGCGGCACCTTGGGCCGGTAATCGGTAAGCGCATCGAGCGAAGGCAGGTTGGGATAGGCGAGCAGAACCATGAGACTCAGCACGGCGCCGGCCATGACACCCAGTCCGGCCAGCAGCAGCACCGGAAAGGCGATAAGACGCAACCACAGGGAGGATTTGGCGGTCAAAAGTCGGCCTCAGCGCGCCAGGCGCGGGATCGGGTTCGAGATCCCGGGGAGGGTCAGCCCGCCCCCGGTTTTGGGCACCGCCTGAGTGGCGCCCGCAAAACGTTTCAAAAGGCAGGCATTATAAAGTATCCGGGTTGCCAAGGCGCGCCGGCCTCCCCTGTAATGGGCCAAATCCGCCCCCTATTATTTGCTTTACATCGTCTAGACTTGTTGCTAGCATTTAACGTAAATTATATGTATCGCGCCTAACCGGGGATAGTTCAAAGGGAAATTCACCTTGAACCTTGACATATTCAAGCCTAAAGCACCGCCGCTTTTCGGCATGGACATCAGTTCGTCCGCCGTAAAAATGGTCGAGATCGTCGACGCGGGCAAGGGCGCGCTGCGGGTGGAGCGCTATGTGATCGAGCCCCTGCCCAAGGATGCGGTGGTGGACGGCAATATCACCAACCTCGAAGCCGTGGTGGAAACGGTCAAGCGCGGCTGGAAAAAGCTCGCTACGCGCACCAAGAACGTCGCCATGGCGCTGCCCACGGCGGCGGTGATTACCAAGAAGATCGTGGTACCCGCCGGTTTGCGCGACGACGAACTTGGCATCCAGGTCGAGACCGAGGCCAACCAGTACATCCCGTTCGCCCTGGAAGAGGTTAACCTCGACTATCAGGTGATCGGCCCCGCGCCGTCCAACGCCGAGGAGGCGGAGGTGCTGATCGCCGCCTCGCGCAAGGAAAAGGTCGAGGACCGGGTGGCGGTGGCGGAGGCCGCTGGTCTCAAGGCGCTGGTCATGGACGTGGAATCCTACGCCGTGCAGGCCGCCTTCGACCTGATCAAGAAGCAGTTTCCCGACGACGGCAAGGAACAGAACATCGCTCTGGTCGATATCGGCGCCAACGTCATGAACGTCACCGTGCTGCGCAACGACCAGACCGTGTACACGCGTGAGCAGGCTTTCGGCGGCAGCCAGCTTACCCAGGACATCATGCGCCAGTACGGCATGAGCCAGGAAGAGGCGGAGAACGCCAAACGCACCGGCGGCCTGCCCGATTCGTACGAAGCCGAGATCCTGCGCCCGTTCCTGGAAAATCTGGCGCTCGAAGTACAGCGCGCCATGCAGTTTTTCTTCACCTCCACGCAGTACACCAGCATCGAGCACATTCTGCTTACCGGCGGCTCGGCCGTCATCCCCGGGCTCGAGGACATCGTCGGATCGCGCTCCCAGGTCAGTACCCGGGTCGCCAATCCGTTCGCGAGCATGCAGGTGTCGCCGCGCATCCAGCCGAAGAAGCTGCTCGTCGACGCGCCCTCGATGATGGTCGCGTGCGGCCTGGCAATGCGGAGGTTCGATCCGTGATCCGCGTAAACCTTCTACCCTGGCGCGAAGCGCGGCGCAAGGCCAACAACCTGCAGTTTTTCATCCTCATGGGGATGGTCGCCGGCCTGGCCGCGTCCATCGTCCTGCTGGTGCACGGCTATTACGCTACGCGCATCTCCACCCAGACCGAGCGCAATCGCTTTCTCAAGGACGAGAACGCCAAGCTCGACAAGGAAATCGAGGAGATCAAGAAGCTGAAGGAAGAGATCCAGGCGCTGCTGTCGCGCAAGCAGGTAATCGAAACCCTGCAGGCCGATCGCGCGCAGACGGTGTATCTGCTCGAACAGCTGGTGCGGCAGACCCCGGACGGCGTATATCTGAAGTCGGTCAAGCAGACCGGTTCCAAAGTCAACTTGACCGGCTACGCGCAATCCAATGCGCGCGTATCGACTCTGATGCGCAATCTCGAGGCGTCCCCTTATCTGGAGAATCCGGACCTGGTCGAAATCAAGGTGGCCAACGTCAACAACAAGCGCCTGTCGGAATTCATCATGAACGTCAGCATCAAGCGGCTGCAGACCGAGACGGACACCAAAGGCGGGGCGGGCAAGCCCGCGCCGGCTGGCGCGAAAAAGTAGGGACGGCGGATGAACAAGCTGCTCGAACAGTTCAAGTATCTCAACCCGAAGGATCCGGGGGCCTGGCCGGCCCTGCCGAAGCTGCTCGCCCTGCTGGCGGTGCTGGCGGCATTGGTCGCCGCCGGCTATGTGGCTGACTGGCAGGGCCAGATGGACGAGCTTGTGGCCGGCGCAGAGCAGGAAGCGAAGCTCAAAGACGAATACAAGGGCAAGATGCAATTGGCGGTCAACCTCGACCTGTACCGCCAGCAACTGCGCGAAATCGATACCTCTTTCGGCGCGCTGCTGAAGCAGCTGCCGAACAAGTCGCAGATGGATGCGCTGCTGGTGGATATCAACCAGGCGGGCCTGGGCCGCGGCCTGCAGTTCGAGCTGTTCAAGCCGGCGCAGCAGGAAACGATGAAAGACTTTTACGCCGAACTCCCGGTTGCCGTACGGGTCACGGGCAGCTATCACGACATGGGGCAGTTCGCGAGCGACATCGCGCAGCTGTCGCGCATCGTAACGCTCAACGACATCTCCATCGCCCCGGCGGGCAAGGACAGCAGCGTGCTGGTGATGGATACCAGCGCCAAGACCTTCCGCTATCTCGATGAGGAAGAAGTGGCGAAACAGAAGAAGGCCGCCAAAAAACCGGGGCCCGGCAAGAAATGAGAAACCTGGCCATCGTCGCTGCCGCCGTGTTCCTGCTCGCCGCCTGCGGTGGCGACGAACATCAGGACCTCAAGGAAGAGCTCAAGAACATGACCAAGGATCTGCGGGGGCACATCCCTCCGCTGCCTGTGGTGAAACCTTACGAACCCGTGCCTTACCGGGCATTTGATCTGCCCGATCCCTTCGGTCCGGCCAAGATCGAACTCGCGACCGGGACGGCGGCGAAGAACAAAGGCGGCGCCAATGCGCCCGACGCCAACCGGCCGAAAGAACCGCTTGAGGCCTATCCGCTGGAATCGCTGAAAATGGTCGGCACCCTGTCGCAGAAGGGCGTCAACTACGCATTGGTGCGCGCCGACAGCAGCGTGTACCGGGTAAAGGTGGGCAACTACATGGGACAGAATTTCGGCATCATCACCGAAATCACCGACAATCAGATTAAGCTCAAAGAGCTGGTGCAGGATGCATCTGGCGACTGGACTGAGCGCAAGATCGCGCTGCAGATGGCCGAAGCGGAAGTGGCAAAAGGAAGGTGAGGATCTCTATGGCTAAAATTCTAGGCGTATCCGGTTTTTTGACC
>Ga0172379_10011436_pt1 | contig 10566 bp, 8 predicted proteins | sample GrowelOW334metaG_FD_119756 | JGI IMG/M metagenome (GOLD analysis project Ga0172379, IMG submission 119756) | Groundwater microbial communities from an aquifer near a municipal landfill in Southern Ontario, Canada - Groundwater well OW334 metaG | ecosystem: Environmental > Aquatic > Deep...
GAGCCAAATTATGATAAATGTAGCATTGAAAACGCTTGTCAACAGACATGTGTATATATGGAATACGGGCCATGCGATCCAAGCTGCGATCAAGTAACCAATCCGGGATGCAATATGAATTGCAATGGTGGGTGGTGGATGACGCAAAGCAGATCTTCCCAGCCTACCGGAGCGGACTGCGTTACCACGGGGCTACATCTGGCATGCCACACCTCACCCGGCCTTTCGGCCAATGGCGCCGACTGTCTCTGTCATTGGCAAACCGGACCCAATTGCCCCTGTTGTAACCAGGATACGCAAACCTGCGGGGAACTACCCTGGTCAGATTGATATGGACTTCACAATTCGACAATCCACACTACTTCAACGAGTTGAAGAGCTCGTTCATTAGGTCAAGGATCGTACCGAATGAAAGATCGAAGGGGATATCGAGGAGGCGCGCGATCCAAGAAACCAGGAAGAACGCAAGGAAGCTCACGAAGAGACCGATAATCGCGTAGCGAACAGTGCGAACAGCCTGTTTGATCTTTTCTTCGTTCCCTGCGGAAAGAATGAATGTAATTCCTCCGACGATTACATAGATCAAACTCAGAACGGACGAAATGATGAGACCGAATGCAATGACTGTGGCAACGATCTCAATAATGGAACCATTCTCGATAAGATTACGAAGCATGATAAGGGGTGGGGAGAAGACAGGAATCAGTGTTGAGCGTTCTCTGGCTCAAGCACTTTTAAGTTTACGCGTTGATTGGCAGTCCCGCCAATAACCCGGAGCAGTGTACGGATGGATTTGATGGTCTGACCGTTTTTGCCGATGAGCTTGCCCATATCGCGTTCACTGACGCGTACGGTAATAAGTACCCCCAGATCGTCGGTCTTCTCTTCAACAAAAAGCTGATCCTTGTCCTCCACAAGCATAGAGAGGACCGTTTTGATAAATTCAAATCCTGGGAGAGGAGCGGTGTGAGCATCGGCCATACGGAGAGAGGGTACGATAAGAACAGAATGAAGTCACGCGGATCGAAACTGGCAACAGAATACTGAACAGAGGAAGCGTCCCTCATCGATCATCCTCTTCGCATTTCTCACTTTACCGGCTCTGCTGCTGGCTGCTCTTCCTTTTTCGCAGCAGGCGCCGCGGGCTGCTCCTTCGGCTTCGCAGCATCTTGAGCGACCTCTTTCTTCGATTTCTGCTTTGCATAGCGCACCATGAATTGCTCCATGCCGGGCATGCCAGCGCGCTTCAAAAGTCGAGCAAGTGTATCACTCGGCTTTGCGCCTTTGCTAACCCAGTACGTCACACGATCTTGTTTACACTGAAAGACGGGTTCTTTCCGGTTCAAGAGCAGATACCCAAGAATCTCCTGGGAACCTTTTTTGGCATTACGTGCTTTTTCCGACAGCACGATACGATAGGTCGGCATGTTCTCTCGGCCGGTTCTCTGAAGGCGAATGACGAGCATATAGAAGGGAAAAATACCGAAGAATGCGGGGGGAGTCTAGTGGAGCGCCGTGCGGAAGGCAAATGGCGATAAAGAATCCCGGGGATCGGAATACTTGAATACTGGGGTAGAAAAAGACTGCAAATTCCAGGATTCCAGTCCCAAGCCCTAACCCAATCCCTATTTCCGCGTGAGACCTACGAACCCGTACCTGCTCTATGCGTGCCAAAGGAACATTTTCCTTAAGATGACGCAGCAACGACGGTAAGCGTCCGGAACATTCAGTGAGCGCAATGGAATCGACCGCCTCAACAATCAACGTCCCACGCTCCACACGAAGAGCTCGAAGCGAAGAGCTGTGAGCGGGAAGAGTTGTATGGATCCAGGTTTGTGCGCAGGTTACCGCCTGGCTGCTCAGTGCCGGACCTTCAAGGCCACGCTCACGTAAGACCGTCGGAAGAATGTGCGAGAGGCGATCCATACTCACGGATGGGGGAGGGAAGCAGCAATGAGTGACGCTGCCGCATCGGCGGAACGTTCCCAGCGGAAGGTCTTCGTCTGCTGCTCCGCAGCGAGCAGACGCTCCGGCGAACGCAGAGACTTGTCTGAAACGAGACGGCGCATTCCGTTCGCAATCGCTTCTACGGAAGGATCCGTGAGAAGAGCGTTCGATCCACACACTTCCGGTAAGGAGCCGCACGTCGTTCCTAGGACGGGACAACGGCACGCCATCGCCTCCAGGACTGGAAATCCGAATCCCTCGGAGAGCGTTGCCGTGACAAAGCCTTCCGCAGCGGAATAGAGCGCAGGAAGATCCTGTTCGAGAATGCCGTCTTCAATGCGAACTGAAGAACGCAAGGAAAGATTCGAACGCTCCCTGTGATTCCCGACGAGAATGAGCTCGAAATCCGGAAGTGCCGCACGGGAGAATGCTTCGATGAGGACAGGAACGTTTTTGTGCTGTTTGCCATTACCAACATAGAGAAGGAACGGACGATCCAATCGGTACCGTGCACGCACAGCCTTGATCGCCTCTTCGCTTGCCCGAATGAATCTCTCCTCGATACCCGGGTAAATCACACGCACTTTTCCTGCAGCACTAGCGTAGTTCTTTGCGATATCTGCCTGCGTGGCATTGCTAACCGAGACAATGGAACGAGCTCGTTGCAGCGCGCGACGGAGAACGAAACGGTAGGCGCCGCGCCGAAAGAATCCCGCCTGATTGGGATACCGATGAAGAATGAGATCGTGCACCGTGCAAATGAACGGAGCCGGACAGTAGAGGGGAACATTGAAATGTGGCGCGTAGTAAAGGATGCAACCCGACTCGTGAATGAGTTCGGGAAGCTTTATCTGCTCGGAAAGCGAATAGTGCGGAAACGCCGCGACACGTAGACAGATGCCGGGTTTTCCGCGAAAAGGCACAAGCCACCTCTCTTCCTCCGATCGGACGAAAAGCACATAGGACCACGGATCATTTCTCTTGAGGAGATGGGAAACAAGAGAGCGCGTATACGTGCCAAGACCAGTGTGTTCTGAGGCAAACCGGCAATCAATTCCTACAAATTGCATGGAAGATGTGGACGGATCGAAAGTGTAGCATAGGAAGCATGATCATCCGCGATGTTCTCCGCTCGGCAGGTATTCCGCGACTGGACGCAGAAGTACTCCTCGCACACGTACTCGGACGCCCGAGAAGCTTCATCCTCGCACACGACGGAGAGACACTGTCATCGTCGGACGCTCGGATGTTCCAACACCTCTCATTAAGACGAGCTAAAGGCGAACCGATCGCATACATTCTGAAAGAACGCGAATTCTTTGGTCGCCCATTTTTCGTGACGCCGGAGGTGCTGATTCCTCGTCCGGCAACCGAGGGACTTGTCGAACTCACGCTCGAATTCCTGAAGAATCCAAAGTCCATGAAGAAAACGCTTGATACGGATATTGTCGGTCTCGCGCACGTTCTGCGGAGCGGAGACTGGAACACGATTGTCGATGTAGGAACCGGCAGCGGCTGCATCGCGATTACGCTCGCACTGGAAGGAAGACATGAACGGATGATCGCAGTCGATGTGTCCGAGAGGGCTCTGCGTGTAGCAAAGGAGAATGCGAAACGACACAATGTGGAACACATTGAATGCATTCAAGCAGATGGCCCAACATTCGTTTCTATGCTCAAGGAACCATTTGTCATCGTCTCGAATCCACCTTACATTCCCGAAGAAACCATGCTGGATTCGACGGTAAGTGTGTATGAGCCTCATGCCGCTCTTTTTGCAGGGCCAAAAGGTTTGGACATCATTCGCCCACTCGCCACAGCCGCACGGAATAATTCCGCATGCAGAGGAATGGTACTGGAGTTGCGAGAGGATCAGTCCCGCTTCGTTGAACAAGAATGGACAATGGATAATGGATAATGGACAATGACGTCACGGGAATAGTTTTCAATTGTCCATTGTCAATTATCAATTATTCATTATGAAGTCTCTCCTCCAGCAACTCGGCCCCGTTACCGCAATCATCGGGGCACAGTGGGGAGACGAGGGGAAAGGAAAAGTGACAGACTTACTGGCGGAACATTTTGATGTGATCGCTCGCGCATGCGGAGGCGCCAATGCGGGGCATACGATTGTCGTGAACGGCAAGAAGCATGTGTTTCACCTTCTGCCAGCCGGAAGTCTCCACGCGGGGAAAGCAGTCGTACTCGGTTCGGGAATGGTCATCCATCTGCCAACGCTTCTCGAAGAAATCGCCACACTCAAGGAAACAGGTATCGACATCATCGGGCGTCTCTTCATCTCACCGGCAGCCCACATTGTTTTTGAGTTCCATAAGCAGATCGACACCGTCATGGAGGAACGGCGATCCAAAGGCATCGGAACGACCCGCAGAGGCATCGGTCCGGCGTACATGGATAAAGCGGCACGCACGGGCATCCGCATGGAACGCCTCACGGAGGATCTCCGTGCAGAGCTCACTGCGCGCTCGAAGGAACTGAAAAAGATGTATGACATCACAGTGGATATCGATGCAGAGCTCAAATCTCTCAAGGATGCGCGAGAAATTTTGCGTCCTGCGGTTGTAAAGTCGCTGCCGATTCTCATGCACGATTTCCTGGAACGAAAGCAGCGGATACTTATCGAAGGGGCACAGGCCATCCTCCTCGACATTGATCACGGAACCTATCCGTATGTCACAAGCAGCTCCACGAGCGCCGCTGGCGCCTTGCAAGGACTCGGACTCCCTCCGTCGATGCTGCACTCGTGCATCGGTGTCGCGAAAGCATACTGCACGCGTGTAGGCGCGGGAGAATTTCCCACGGAAGAAATCGGTGCACACGGCGATCGTCTGCGAAAGAGGGGAGGGGAGTACGGTGCCACCACCGGCCGACCACGTCGTTGCGGCTGGCTTGATCTCGAGGACATCCGCTTCAGCACAGTCGTGAACGGATTCACACACATCAATCTTACGAAGCTTGATGTCCTGGATGAAGAGGCTGAGATCCGCTTCGGTGTCGGACGGGAAGCTGATGGTTCCGTGAAACTCGAACGGATCCCCGGATGGAAGACTTCCACTGCCGGTCTCACATCGTTCGAAAAGCTTCCGAAGCAAGCACAGACGTATATCGAACGCATCGAAGAATTTGTGAAGATCCCCGTTGCACTCATCGGCACGGGGCCGGGAAGGGAAGACATCATCGTGCGATAGTTATGAGCTATGAGTGGATTAATAAACATGTGTACCGATCTTCTTCTCATAACTCAAAACACATAACTTAAACAGAAAACTCATAGCTCATAACTCATAACTTTGTGGTAGCCTTTCCTCCGTGCTTTCGCGTGGAATCCACTCGGTATCGGAAGTGAGGAAAAGGCAGCTCTTCGAGCGGCGCATCATTGTATTGCACGGCATCTTTCTTTTCGTTTGTCTCATCGTCATCGGGCGACTCATCGAGCTGCAAGTCGTGAAAGGCGCTGAGTATTACCGTATCGCACAGGAGCAACAGTACGGTGGCGTCGTTCTTTCGGCTAAGCGCGGCGAGATCCTCAGTCAGAGCAGTAAAACGAACGAAACGAGCATTCTCGCAACAAACACCACGCTCGATCTCCTCTATATTGATCCGCTCGTGATCCCGCAGGACCACGCGTCTGTCGCGGATGAGCTTTCGGAAATCCTCGTCACTGCGGAATTCGATCGCAATTGTCGTGAAGGAAAACCCACCTGCCCCGGCGAACTCACGCAGTTCTACACTTCCGCGTTTGATCCGCTCACGAAAATCAAACTCGTGGAAAATCCCATCGTTGGATCGGGAGCGAGTGTCACCATTCTCACCGGTGCTTTAGCCATTTCGCCGGAAAATATGATTCCGGATATAACGGAAATTCGTCGACAGTTCGCGCGCTACATCGAAGATCGCATTCGCCGCCGCACCGTCACCTTCGTTCCGCTTCTCTACGGCGCCAATAAGAAGCAACTTGCGGAAGTCGCCAAGCTCGCGATCTCGGGCATTACTGCGAATCAGGACGAATCCCTCATCTATGCAAACCCCGATCTCGTGGATCAGGGTGATTTGAACGGAATCGCCCGTCTCCTCTCGCCAATTTTGGAAATCGATCCGGCCGTCCTAAAGGGACGTCTCGTTTCACGGCCGCTCCGATATGTCCCGATTATGGGCAAGCTTCCTCCGGAAATGAGCCAAAAGATTAAGGATCTTAAAGAGAAACATGCTGCGGAAACGAAGGCGAAAAACATCGCAGAAAACCCGAAGGGCAAAAAAGGAGTTGTCGTGCAGATTGAAGATCCATTTCGTGCCGTCGCGCTCATTTCTCAGCATTGGCGGTACTACCCCGATACGAGAATCGCCTCACACGTCATCGGATTCATCAACGCACTTCAGGAACCACAGTACGGCGTCGAACGCACGTACGATTCGATGTTGCGCGGACAAGAAGGTCTCATTGCATCGGTAAGCGATCCGTTTGGCGGTCAGATCGTGTCATCGGATCAGAAATTCATCGACCCGCGAGACGGCGCTACCATCGTCCTCACGATCGATCGATTCGTGCAGAGTTTCGTAGAGAAGGCGCTGGATGCAATGGTGAAGAAAGTCGATGCGCAGAGCGGCCAGGTGATCATCATGGATCCGTTCACCGGTCGAATCATCGCCATGGCCAACGCTCCGGTGTTCGACAACAACTCTTACGCCGCCGTGTACGAGAAAGAGCCACTGTATCTTCCACCGGAAAAAGAGCGCGAAATTGTCACCGAAGTCATCAATCCCGAAACGAACATTCGCGTGCTCAAAGCGTACATCACCGATCTGACGCCGGAAGGAAGAAAGCTACTCACGGAGGAGACTCAAGTGAAACTCGACGAACTGGAAAAACTTTACGGTCTGCCGAGCATCACCCGCTACTACCTTTATATAGGGGAGAATGATCGGCGCGAAATTTTCCCAACGGTAAAGAAGGGGATTTGGCTCAAGTACAAGAACAACATTGGCATCGGCTCCTACGTGAACCGCACCGTTCAGGAAGTGTATGAGCCAGGCTCCGTTATGAAGCCGGTCACGATGGCCATCGCCATCGACCAAGGAGAAGTCTCTCCACTCGATCTCTACAACGACACGGGTGCGGTGAAAGTTGACGTTTTTACCATCAAGAACGCGTTGAATCAGTACTATGGAATGGTCACGATGGTGGATTGTCTCGATTTCTCCATCAACACGTGCATGACGAGCATCAGTAAGAAGCTCGGTCGGAAACTCTTCTACTCTGCGCTCGAAAGTTTCGGCTTTGGAAAAGTATCAGGCATCGAGCTCGATAACGAACTGCCGGGAGATCTGAAACCCTGGCGAGAGTGGAGTCCGGCACTCGTGATGACCATGGCATTCGGACAAGGAATTTCCGCAACGCCATTGCAGACGATTACGGCATATACCGCGCTTGCGAACGGTGGCAAGCTCGTGAAACCGACCATCATCGATGAAATCCGTCGCCCGGACGGAACAGTCGACAAGAAGCAGACTGTGATCATCGGGCAAGTGATCAAACCCGAGACTTCTACCACCATCACCGCCATGCTTATCCACAGTGCGCAGTTCGGATTTGCGAAAGCAGGAAAAGTAAAAGGCCATCGAATCGCCGGCAAAACGGGAACGTCACAAATCGCCGGTCCCGGAGGGAAATACGAGGTGGGGACAGGCTCTACTATCGCTACGTATGCCGGGTACGCTCCTGCCGACCACCCGCGTTTCGTAATTCTCGTGAAACTCGATCGCCCGGGAAAGGACGACTTCGGCTCGAAATCCGCTGCTCCGCTATTCAAGGAAATCGCGCAGTTCCTTTTCGAGTACTACGGCATACCACCGGATGAGAAATAAGGCGCGAGAGGCAACCTTAACGGTTTCCTCTCGCGGACTCTTCTTCCCTTCAAGGTGGCGCTCCAGCGTCGGGACCCACCTTCGGCACCCGACGCTTCGCGCATTTATATTTTGAAATCTGAAAAGCATCCAAAGGGCGGCGTGCGCCACAGTGGGGGACTTAAAGGAGGGGGAATTGGCGCACGCGTTATCTTTCGTCCTTTCTTTGTCGCATACAAAGAAAAGAAAGAAAAATCACTTCACCGTGACAGATTTTGCCAAATTCCTCGGCATGTCCGGGTCACGGCCACGGAGCACCGCCAGATAGTACGCAAGAATCTGTATAGGTATGACGTTCACAATGGGCTGTGCGGCACCGGCATCCGGCACTTTGAGCCAGTGATCGAAAATGTCGAAACGCTTCGGTGAGACCGCGATGATCATCGCACCACGCGCTTTGAGTTCCTGGATATTACTGATCATATCCGACGTGAATTCATCGTTGCCCATGAGGGCAATGCACGGCGTGCCCTGTTCAATGAGCGCAATGGGCCCGTGCTTCAGCTCGCCCGCAGCAAAACCTTCGGCGTGAATATAACTCACTTCCTGGATCTTGATGGCGCTCTCGAGCGCCATAGGATAGTTCCATCCCTTTCCAATGATGTAGACATTTCCATGGTGGTGAATTTCCTCCGCGATGCCGCGAATACGCTCGATGTACCGGGGATTCAGCATATCGTTGATTTGCCCGCCGGTCTCGAGGAGAAGCGTGCGTCCTGCATTGAGTTTTCCAGCGACAGCGTGTGCGATGAGGAGCAACACCGCCATCTGGCCGGTAGCGGCCTTCGTCGAAGCTACAGCCTTCTCGGGACCAGCGTTAATAAGGAGAGTGTAATCGGCAGTACGCGCGATGGAGGATCCCTGCGTATTGACGATTGCGAGAACCTTGGATCCTGCTTTCTTCGCCACCTTCATCGCCTCAAGCACGTCCGCCGTTTCTCCCGACTGACTGACGACGATGATGAGACTCTCTGGCTTGAGGAAGTGATGGAAAATCGGAAATTCACTCGCAGGCGTGAAATTGACGTGACGCTTGGCGACGACAGAGAAAAAGTAGTCCGCTGTCATGCAGACCTTGCCCGCTGTGCCACATCCGGTGAGGATGCATCCGAGACAGGTCTCGATAGCCTTCGCAACCTCCAAAATTTCTTCGTCCTTCTGATGGATCGCTCGGAGAATACTTTCTTTCTGATCCATGATTTCTTTGAGCATGTAATGGTCATACTCACCCTTTTCGGCGTCTTTGATCGTCCAATCGATGGTAACGAGACGCTTTTTGCGTTCTTCACCCGACTCGATGTCAGAGAAACGGATTTTCCCCCCGCTCACCACCACCATCTCGCCATCATCCAAGTACTGCACCGTACGCGTGTGTTCGAGGAATGCTGGAATATCGGAAGCAATGAAGAACTCGCCTTTTCCGACACCAACGATGAGCGGCGAACCTGTGCGAGCAGCCACGAGCGATTGTGAATTCTTGTCGAATGCGAGAATGGCATAACGACCATGGAACTTGCGACAAGCGGCGCGTGTTGCCTGCTCCAACGTCATGCCTTTTACCTTGAGTTCTTCCTCAATGAGGTGCGGGATTACCTCCGTGTCGGTTTCGGATTTGAACGTATGTCCTTTGGTTTTGAGCTCACTGCGCAGTTCTTCGAAGTTCTCGATGATCCCGTTATGGACAACCGCAATGGATTCGTCGCAACTGAAGTGCGGATGGGCGTTTTCCCTCGTGACACCGCCGTGCGTCGCCCAACGTGAATGCGCGACGGCGAGACTGGATTCTTCGTTAAATGCTTCCGGTTTTATGGCACCGATCTTGCCTACCTCTTTCTCTACGCGGAGAGAACCGTCCTTGAGGCGCATGGCCACTCCCCAGGAGTCGTATCCGCGGTATTCGAGGTTCTTGAGACCCTTGACGACGATGCTCCCGGCATCATTCCTCTCGCCGATGTATCCGAAGATTCCACACACAGGCGCCTATCCTACCACATCCCACAGGAAGCCATTTAATCATGGAATATCCCGTGCTATCGTAACCACAATCTCTCGCATTCGCGGGACACTTGCCCCCCTATTTATGAAGCGCACTTCCGTTTTGTTCCTCTCTCTTCTTACGCTTGCTGCTTGCGGCGGACCCACGCCCAAGAGTGTTCTCAATAACATGCACGAGACGATGCTCAAGAACATCGAGCAAAATCTTCAGGTTGCGAACGCACCGAAACGAGCGACGATTGTGACGACGATCGGACTCAAGACGGATCCGGTGCCGGAACAATTCGAGGGCACCGTAAACGTCGATCTGAACTTGAACGAGAAGTACGACAGCACGAATCTCAAGAACGTTCTCATCGAAGCGACACTCGATCTCAAGGCAATCGTCGATGCCCCGGAGGGCTTGCTCAGCGGGGGACAGGCTACGGGAAAGAAAGGCGCTCGCGATCACGGAGAAGCCGAACTGACGGCAATGGTGAAAAGCGCAGAGCGAAAACTCTTCCTCAATATCAGCAAAACAAATCTCTTGGCTCCGATGTTGCCAAAACCGTTTTCACTTCCTGAAACGCTGAAGACCGGCTGGTATGGCGCGACTTTCGATGAAATCGATGCACAGTTGAAGAAGGGTACGCAAGAAGGTTCGACGCCGCAGACAATCGATGATCTCATTCGGAAGGCAATCGGAGGAAATGGCGTCAATAA
>Ga0172379_10011437_pt1 | contig 10566 bp, 10 predicted proteins | sample GrowelOW334metaG_FD_119756 | JGI IMG/M metagenome (GOLD analysis project Ga0172379, IMG submission 119756) | Groundwater microbial communities from an aquifer near a municipal landfill in Southern Ontario, Canada - Groundwater well OW334 metaG | ecosystem: Environmental > Aquatic > Deep...
AGAAGCTTGGGAGAAGGCTCGGAATGGTCTCGACAAGAAAATTAACTGGCAGTTCACTGCAGAGAAGGCTCGCCTCAAATTGAAAAGACTTTATCCGTCATACTATAATTGACATGACACTAGCAAGATTCTGAAGATTAAAAGAACGTAATAGAAAATCTATGAATGAGAAGTCTAAGAGGCAAAGATTATTTACACTATGCTTGCAACTTAATAATAAAACAGCACGTAGTCGGTAATCAATTTGTAGAAAAATTCCGTAAAGTTAAAATCCCGAGACATCTTAAGTATGACCAATTGTAAAATCGAAGAAAGAGACATTAGAATTGCATGTGTTGACGATATGGAATTAAGTCTTAGATACTTGAGGTTTCAATTAATTAAGGTAGGCGTTATTAAATTCGATTTTTTTTCAAGTGGACAAGATTTCCTAGACCATTATCTTAATAAGGGTAATGAACCGCCAGATTTAGTTTTCTTAGATATTAATCTCCCAATAAAAAATGGTTTAGAAATTCTTGAGGAGGCATTACAGAATTCCAAATTATCTCAAGCGATTTTTGTGGCGATTACTGGTTATTTAGACATTGGTGATAGTAAATGGTTAGGATTCCTTGGTTTTGATCTTACTATTGAAAAGCCAATTACATCTGAAATAATCACAGAAATTGTAAACTCATTGCAAACTGAAAAGCAGAAAATAATTGACAAACGAAATCCATATGGTAATCTACTTGCGGCAATAAAAGAACTGTCTCGTTTGCGATTACGTAGTGCAGTTTTGGAAGAAAATTATATCAAAAAGCTTATTTCACCGGAAGTATTTCTTGCTCTTGACACTGACCCAGAGAAACTTATACCTAAAAGCAGAGAAATTGCGGTTGGTTTTGTTGATATTCGAGGCTTTACACAACTAATGAACAGGCTTCAAATCTCACAAGTAAATGAGGTGTTAAAGCTTTTTTTTGAAAGTACTGTATCCCAAATAAATTTAAATTCCGGATTTGTTGATAAATTTGTTGGTGACGAAGTGATGTGGTTTCATCATAAAGGCACTGTCGAAGCGAATTGTAAACAATGCATTAATGCGGCAATTAGCATGATTCAGGATCTTAAGGAATTAAATAAAGCTATTCAGCGTAAATTACATTTGAAGCTAAATTTAAAAATTGGAATTGGAATTGCATGTGGAAACGCAGCTCTTGGACTATTTGGTGCACCTAATTATCGAATTCAATATTCTGTGTTAGGTCCTCCAGTCAATCTAGCATCCCGGTTATGTTCATTGGCAAAAGAAGGGCAAATACTAATTGGAGGTGAGGCTATCGAGTACTGTGATTTTCGAACAATAGAAGTGGGCTTTCAATCAATCAAGGGTTTCGATCATAAAGTTGAGTTGAAGAGGGTAATATTAACAAAGCAACCGTAGCAATATTGAGAGTATTGTGCTACGGAAGTGTAATATGAGCTCAGTCTGTTGCTTTTTACTATGATATCATAGACCTACATTTTTTTTGTTTCTCAAACCGTAAATATTTTTTGTTGGATTTTGGGTTTTGCCAAGAGCGGCGAAGGTACGGCATTGTTTTTATGCTCTTGATTAAACATGATTGACTGATAATTAATCCACAAAAAAAATTTACACATCTGCCGCACTTTTTTCCAAAAGATTGTACATTTGCCTTCGCTGAAAAAATCGGGGTGTAGCGCAGCTTGGTAGCGCGCGTCGTTCGGGACGACGAGGCCGCAGGTTCAAATCCTGTCACCCCGACTAGATTGAAAAAAGCGTATCCTAAACCTACCCAGGCAGCATATGCAGCACCCATTATTATGATGTCCCAAAACCGGCAAAACGATAGAGATAGAGTCCAGGCTCAAGCTGATTATCAAACCAATATCGATGCTAAGCTTGAAATTGAAGCTTTGGCAATGGTAGTGTAAAAGCCTCACACCATGCCCAAATCACCATCTCGTCAAGCCCGTTTTCTTTGCATTCTGCAGCCAGTTTGGGCAAATCTTTGAATGTGAAGATCGCATCCTTCGGGTCGGCAGGTTGGTACTGGCTCATAAATACGGTGCGAAAACCGATCCCTTCCTTAACATGTTTTGGTAGCGGATAGTAACGCTTGTAGTTTTGTTTTACCCAGGCTTTCTAAGGCGCCATCCCGGCTGCCCATCCATTTTGGTGGGGAGTAAGTACCCACTCGCCGCTTTGCCAGGTTTCCCCTTTTTTGATCGTGGTATCGTTCAGACATATGGAGTGCTCTCCTTTGTATCGTCTTTGGCAAGATCAACAAATGGAAGGTTGGCAAAATTGCCTGTACGGAAATAGGTGCTTTGCGCTCCGGCAACAGGAAGCGGCCCTGATAAATCAGGGAAAATCACCTGAAGCACATTGGTGCCTGATAAGTTGATGACTTTTGCAGTCATGAGGATGGATTTGCCATCGGGGGATGCTACCAGCTTCACGGTAGCCGATACCTTGCCATCTATGTTGAAGTTGGTTCGGCTCAACCCAAGTTTGTCCCAAAATATGAGTACTGAATCTGGATAAACCGCAACATCCGCTCTCTGCGAAAAACGTGAAGCCAATCTTAATACTTCAAACTCCTTAACAGGATACGCCAGGTCAATCATTCCGGCCAGATCGGATTTTGAATCCATGATTGTTCCTGCACCTGCGTAACTCATTTTCAGAATACTTCCCGAATTTGCATCAAGTACAAGGTGCAATCCATTGAGGGTAGCCTCTTTGGTCTTGTTCCTTTGTGCAGTGGCAAGACATTGAAACTTGGAAAGTGTTGCAATGGAGGAGAGTAAAATGGAGATTTGCAGAAAGATGACCCCAATGCCAAATTTATCAGAGTGGATTTTGCTTTCATTACGAAGCTGCTCGAAACTGGATGCGACTTTGCTAATAGTCTCTTTCTCCTGTTCGTATTTTTTTACCTTTAATTCGTAATCCATGGCCATATCCCTGTACTTTTTAAGGAGGCTTCTTGTACTGTAACCTCCTCCTTTAAAGGTTTATATGGTTGCTGCCACTGCGATCAATACGGTGGTGATGGCCATGTAGGTTATTATCCTTCTTTCTTATCTGTTGTCATAAATATGCAGTTCTTAATGAATTGAAATTATTACAAAACTAAATAATGTTGTCTGCATTCGAAAAACGTTCAGTATAACAATGGCAATTTCGATATTGCCAGATTTTTGGTTGTCAGCGTTACCAATTTATTGCTATCTCACTGCTCTTATCCAGGACAGATGGTTATAAGAATTTGAGTAATCTTTGTTATTTTTAGAACCAAATTATCAGCCTGGCAGGTAATTTATGTTCAAAACAGCCGAAATATCCCGAGTCAAATACAATATATATAAACGAAAAAAATATTTAAATCACAGTATTACAAAATTTTAACTGTATTAATCATCTGCATGGGAGTTGCCTCAAATAGTGGTTCAGCTTCCGTTGTCTCCCACAAAACTGCGGCAAATGTGGTTATCTTCACCCTCGACAAGGGTGGCATGAGTTTGAAGATTTGCAAAGATGATCTGGTGGTGGTCAAGTACACAAATTCCGACAATTGGCCGTCAAAATCTTCGCTGGCTGTCACAAAAAAATGGAAGTTGGTTCCTGATTTTAATATTTCTGAAACAAATGAGCAGGTGGTGATCTCCACCAAACGGATGAAAATTGTCGTCAACAAAGCTACCAATGCGATTAAATTCACTGATTTAAAAGGGAATCTGCTGCTTGCCGAAGATGGCGTCAATGGCAAAACGATGGTGCAGGCAATGATAGCCGGGATAAAAACCTTCAATTGCTCCACCCAATTATGCTGAGATGGAGAAGGCCGACAACCTGACCTCCATCACCTGGGACAATGTGATGACCCATACATTCGACAACTACTACGATGCCCACAGATGTGCCCAATAAGCGGGCCTTCTTCCTGGTAAGACAGGCTTTTGCAGGTCAACAGCGTAACGCGGCAACCTTGTGGTCGTCGGACATTACCTGCACCTGGAGAGCTTTCAAGAGTCAGGTACCGCAGGGAATCAATGCCTGCGCATCCGGGATACCTTACTGGACCCCCGATATTGGCGGATACCACTTTCATTGGAGTGCACCCGACTGGTCGACCGCTTCCAACCGTCAATTGTTTACCCGCTGGTTTCAGTTCGGCGCTTTTTGTCCGGTTTTCAGAATTCACGGAAAGGGAGAGCGGGCTTTGTTTTCCGACAACTGGGATGCGAAAACCAAAGAGATTCTGCTGAGTTACGATAACCTCCGCTATCGCTTATTGCCATACAACTATTCATTAGCATGGAAAGTAACCAACGAAGGTTACACCATCATGCGGTCGCTCGCTGCACATCTCCAACCGCACAGGCAAATTTCCGGGAATGATCGAAAAGCGGACCTTCAGGATTATTGTGGTGATTTTCTTTGTGTTTCCTTCGCGTTGTACTTAGTGTACTTTGAGTGATTTTTTTTTAATAATAATGCAGAGAATTGTAAATTTGATCTTTCAATTTTCATTGATCATTAAATAAACCAAATACTTATGAAAACAAAAATTCTCCTTCTTTCAATTTGTTTATTAATCAGCCTGTTTGGGCAGAGCCAAATTAAAATTGCCACCGTTTTAGGCGACAACATGGTTCTTCAGCGCAATACTGAGGTGAAAATCTGGGGCAAGGCAAAGCCCGGCGAAAAACTAACTGTCAAAGCGGATTGGATTGCCGGTCAGGTGAATGCAACTACCAACGACAAATGCGACTGGATGGTTAAATTGAAAACCACCAAGGCCGGCGGACCTTACACTATTTTGATTTCTTCCACCAAAGAGAAAATACAACTTAAAAACATTTTATTGGGTGAGGTATGGCTCTGTTCCGGACAGTCGAACATGGAGATGCCCATGGCAGGATATGGCGATTCCCCCATCAACGGCTCCAACGATCTCCTTTTGGATGCGGACAATGATCAAATCAGGCTTTACAATGTGACAAAGGCAATAAGTGCAATCCCTGTTGATACCTGTAGAGGTAAATGGAGTGCAGCGACAGCCGAGACAGCATCCGGGTTCAGTGCGGTTGGCTATTTGTACGCCAGGTTGCTCCAGCAGAGACTCAAAGTTCCGGTTGGGGTTATCAGTTCAGACTGGGGTGGTTCTGCCATCGAAGCATGGATGAGCCACGAAACGATTCTTCCTTTTACAGAAGCATATGCCCGGACAACCCAGGCAAAATCAGCAGTAAACCAACGAGCCTCCAATCTTTACAATGGCATGATTTCACCGATCATCAATTATGCTATCAAAGGGGCTATATGGTACCAGGGCGAATCCAATATAGGCAATTACAAGGATTATGTGGCATTGCAGGCAGCCATGGTAGCCAATTGGCGAAAGGATTTCGGAGTAGGGGAGTTTCCTTTCTATTTTGTACAGATCGCTCCTTACGCGTACGGCAACAGCAAGGCCATCAATTCAGCTTTGCAGCGTGATGAGCAGTTGAAGTCCATCTCCATGATCCCGCAAAGCGGAATGGCCTGCACCCTTGATATCGGAGAAGAGAAAAACATCCATCCGGCAGAAAAATTGGTTGTTGCCAAGCGGCTGGCCCTATGGGCTTTTGCCGAAACTTATGGCATCAAAGGCATTATGTGCAAATCTCCGGCTTTTGCCAAAATGGTTGTGAAAGATACCCTTGCGGTACTTTCCTTTGACAATGTTGCTTTTGGCCTGAGCACTTTTGGAAAAGAGGTAAACTGCTTCGAGATTGCGGGACAGGACAGCGTTTTTTACCCTGCCAAACTGGCCATCAAAGCCAAACAGGCCAATGTCTGGTCACCAAAAGTGAAGGCGCCGGTGGCTGTTCGTTATGCCTTCAGCAACTTCCCGGTTACAAGCGGATATTTGTACAATACTGCTGGTTTGCCGGTGCCATCGTTCAGAACGGATAACTGGGGGAAATAGTAGGGGCGAAAATGTGATAACATATTTGGCGCAGATGGGAAAAGGCTTATTGACACTGCTTTTGATCATGGTGGAAATTATTTATGCCACCTGCCAAACTGACCATGTCAAAGACGAAAATGCAAATATTTCGTTTTCCAATCCTGTCTGGGATGGAGCCGATCCATGGATGGTGAAGCACGGTGATGATTATATCTCCTGTTTTAAGTTAAATAATTCAATTGTTGTCTGCAAATCGAAAAGGATGACAATCCGTGGAGAATTGAAGAGCATCTGGTCTGCCCCTTCAACCGGATGGAATCGGGCATGTGTATGAGCCCCTGAGATTCATTTCATTGAGAACCGATGGTATGTTTATTACGCTGCGGGAGAATCGGGCCTGCCATTTATTGCTATTTCTTAGGACATTGTCGCCTGTGATGTTTTCGACGATAGACCAATTATTAAGACGATGCTACACTAGGCCCGGCGATGAAAGAGTGCATTGCCATCCAGCAATGTTTTCATCTACAGTTGATAGAGATAGAGTACCAAAATGGCACAAAAAAAATCTTCCGCGAAATACCCTTAATATCCGCGGAAGATGTAGAAACCTATATATTTGAATGAAACGTGTGTTGCTTATCTCTTGTAATAGACGTCATAGGCAATCCAGTCAACTACGTAAGCAGCGAAATAAACCTGGTGAAGTGAAGTAAACAGGGTTGAGATGTTGGTAATTGAATTACCGATTAATGCGGATACAGTAGAGACTGTCCCATCTGCAAAGGTAATTTGAATATCCCGCTTGTTGGTGATTGAATGTTCCGATTCCTCATTTTCATCATCATCATCATCGATGATGGTAACAACTGCTTTTGAATCAAGTACTCCATTGATATATACTTCAGCCGGTGAGCCATATTTTCTGACGATTTTTACATTGCCAATGGTAAGTATATATTGGTGTTCGCGACCAAATTTGGCTGTATCTTTCCTAATTGTAAGTAACTTTTCTTGATACAAGATACCGCCTGCTTTAAGGATGGTGAAGCTTGAGACGGTTGTATCACCTGATGAATACAGATATTTAGCGGCATATCCATTGGCGAAATCGAATTGGGAAGCATATTGGGTGTTATGATTTGGGCTTACAATTGACATGATATTCAAACCGCCGGCTTTTACGTTATCAATGCTGATATCAGCAACATTGACATAGTCATAATCATGGTAATTGTTGTAATTGTTGTGATAATCAGATACGGAAATGGAGAAATTGTTGGTCAGTGTTGAATCTGCCTTATGATATTCTCTCAATTCATGTGGATTTTTCAGTTTGCTCAAGGGCATATTCACCACCATGTTACTGGTAGATGCACTTTTCGTAAAAAAGCGGATAAGTGGATAATGGCTGCTTTCTTCCGTCTTTAGCGCCTTGTAATCATACACTCCTTTTACAAGGGACAAGGGAATCAGTGCACTATAACCGGTGGTTGTTGTCATCATCGTTCCGGATTTCAGTGTTGTTCCGCTATTGACGCTTAACAATTGAAATGCCTGCGAAGCTGATATGTCCGTTATTGCATTGTTAAGATTCTGGGTACTGCTGGTCAATGCATCTTTAAGGGGAATTTGGGAAGAACCGGTTTCTGTTTTTGAGCAGCTCAATACAAGCAAACTCAAAAGGAAAAATCCGGATAATTTAAATGCTACGTTTTTCATTGTTCTACTTATTAATTGATGAAATTCTTACTATTTGTCTATTTACTAATTTCAAAGCTAAATCAACTTACATCAAAATAAAAAGTATCTAAGCACAAAGAGGGTTATATTCATCCAATATCCCTTTTTGTTCAATGAGATCTCCCTTGAGTTGTTTGCGGGTTTAAATGAATTTTAAGATCGGAGACAAAAGCAATAGTGCTGACAGGCCAACCAATACAACCACTGTAGTCCAACCGACGATGTTGTTGAATGCTTTATTGACATAATCGCCCATGATTTTCTTGTTGTTAACCAGCAAAATCATACAAACCAATACCACTGGCAGAAGAACTCCGTTAATTACCTGGGTCCATAAGGAGATGGAGATAAGCGGGGCATTGGGAATAAGAATGATACCTGCAGAAATAACTAGAATTGAGGTGTAAAGCACGTAAAATTCAGGCGCTTCGTCCCATTTTTTATCTATCCCTGCTTCAAATCCAAATGCTTCGCAGACATAGAAGGCGGTGGCAAGCGGTAAAATCGTAGCCGAGAAGATGGAAGCGACAAATAGTCCGAAGGCAAATACCTGAGAGGCAAATTGACCGGCAAGGGGTTTCAGGGCCAATGCCGCATCTTTTGCCTCTTCGATATGTATTCCGTTCTCGTTTAAGGTGGAGGCACAAGCAACCATGATGAAAAATGCTACCACCACCGTAGCGACACAACCAACAATAATGTCGATCATGGTGTATTTGTAGTTCTTCATTTTTAGCCCTTTTTCGATCACAGACGACTGCATGTAAAACTGCATCCAGGGGGCGATGGTTGTACCTATAATCCCGATGACCATCGCCAGACTACTTGCATTGATTTTAAATTCAGGATGAATAATACTATGCCCGATTTCAGACCAATGCGGTTTACCCATGATTGCTGAGATCACATAGGTGAGCAGAGAGACGCTGAACACCAAAAATATTCGCTCAGCGATTTTGTATGTGCCTTTTACGACTAGTATCCATATAAGAAATCCAACAATAGGCACTGAAATATATTTGCTGACATTGAATACCTCCATACTTCCGGCAACACCTGCAAATTCAGTAGTAGTGTTGCCAATATCAGCGATCAATAATCCAATGAAGATGAAAAAAGTAATTTTTACGCCGGCATTTTCCCGGATAAGGTCAGCAAGACCCTTACCGGTTACGATTCCCATTCTTGCATTCATCTCCTGAATGACGACAAGTACCAGAAACGAGGGAATCAGCGTCCATATCAGATTGTAACCATAATCTGCTCCGGCAACGGCGTATGTGGTGATACCACCGGCATCGTTATCGACACTGCCTGTGATGATACCAGGGCCCAGAATGGCTGCGAAAATCGCAAGTCTTTTGAGAAGGGACCTTCTTCTTTGTTTGTCTTTGAACATATCCAAACCCTCTATTTTTTGTTTGTCCTTCTTTTGTTTACTAAATCCTCAATGACGTCATGGATGACAACCATTCCTTCAAGCCGGTGATCTTTGTTGATGACAGGGATCGTTAAAAGATTATACTTGGAGACCAGTTCTGCCACATCATCCATTTTCTGCTCATCATAGAGGAAGATTGGATCGTCATTCATAAAAGAAGAAATTCGGGCTTCAGGTTGGGAGACTGCCAGATCCCGGAAGGAGAAAGTGGCTATAAGTTCATTGTTTTTGTTGATGACGAAGAAACCAAACAGGGATTCTGCCTCGGGCTGGTTGACGCGCAAATCTTCAAATACAGCTTCAACAGTAGTTTCTTCCTGGTAAGCAAGTATTTCGGTGGTCATTATGCTACCGACTTCGTAATTTTCATATTCCAGAAGTTCACGTACTTCGGAGGAGGACTCTGCCTCCATCTCGTTCAGCAGCAACTCCGCCTTCTCCTCTTCGAGTGAATCGAGGATGTCGGCAGCTTCGTTTGCAGGCATCTTTTCCAATACGTCGGCCATCTTTTCGACCGACATTCCCTCGATGATTTTGATCTGGGCTTTGGGCTCCATCTCTTCCAGTACATCGGCTGCCATCTCCTCGTCCAGGGCAAGGAAGACAGACTGACGTGAACGGTTATCCAGATCTTCAATAATATCGGCCAGATCGGAAGGGTGAAGCGTATTGAGCTTGGAATAGGTTGAGGTAAGCTTGATGCTCAAATTGGAATAGTCGATTGCTTCCATATCATCCCAGGAGATGAATTTTGACGGCACGCTAGCCTTGACGAGAGAAAATAGAAACTTGATCGGCTGAATGATCCCTATACGACGAAGCAATCCTTCAATACCAACATCTACGGCAATTGCATAGGTAATGCTGTTGATGGTCACAAGCCTTACATCGTTGACCCGAACAACTTTACGGCCGTTCAGATCGACTATCTGTTTGTCCAGAACGAGAGCTGCAAGCGGAATGCTCTCCTCTTTATTGACCTCGGGGAGCTCCTCCAGTTTGTTGCAAAGAACCAGGAGCTTTCGTTTCTTCTTGGAAACTTCGAAATGGTCAAATGAGAAATGGTTGACCTGATTCTTTATTTTCATGGATATACCATGAACGACAGGTCTTTCGATGGGCTCCAGATTGGTAGAAAGATCGGCGCTGAGCAGCAGATCTTTTACCGTTCCAACAAAATTTCTTTCGGGATCAAATACTTTGGCACCTATAATGCGGCTTAGAAAAAATGGGACTGTTGAAGTCATACAAGCCTCCTTTGCTTTTTTTGAGTTAGCACAGGAGGACAGACAAAGGCCGATCGTCCCGACTACATCAGGATAAATAATTTGTTTCTACTCGAGCCTTCTTCCATATTACTGGTTTCTATTTTCAGCATGGGCAAAAGTACAACAATCATTTAGAAAAGCTAAG
>Ga0172379_10011438_pt1 | contig 10566 bp, 8 predicted proteins | sample GrowelOW334metaG_FD_119756 | JGI IMG/M metagenome (GOLD analysis project Ga0172379, IMG submission 119756) | Groundwater microbial communities from an aquifer near a municipal landfill in Southern Ontario, Canada - Groundwater well OW334 metaG | ecosystem: Environmental > Aquatic > Deep...
TCACAATATCGGGAATGCCTTATTATCAGATAAAAAAATTGAACAGAGTATTGAGGCCTATAAAAAATCATTAAAAATAACGCCACAAGACAATGATACGCGTTATAATCTGGCATATGCACAAGCTTTGTTGAAAAAACAACAACAAAACAAAGACAAGAATAAAGATAATAAGGACAAAAATAAAGATAAGAAAAAAGACAAGCAGGATCAGAAAAAAGATCAGAAAAAAGATCAGAATAAGGATCAGAAAAAAGATCAAAAGCAGGATCAAAAACAACAACAGCAACAACCTCGTATGACCAAAGAAAATGCTCAACAAATGCTTGATGCATTGATGCAGGATGAAAAAAATACACAGGATAAAGTAAAAAAACAACAGGTCAGAGGTACTAAGAATGCCGAAAAAGACTGGTAAACAATATTGTATTTATCACTGCTTACCTGCAGTTGTTAAGTACATAAATTATAATTCAAAAGACTTCAGATAAATATATGAAACGCAAACTAATTTTTTTATCGTTTTTGTTGCTTGGCATTTCGGTCGTAAAAGCAGATGAACCTGTGCGTTTTACTGCTTCTGCACCTTCTACGGTGATATTGGACAAGCCTTTTCAATTGGTATATTCGGTAAATGCGGCCTGCAAAGATTTGCGCGTACCCGAGTTGTCGAATTTTGATATTCTTGCCGGACCTTTTCAGTCAAACAGTTCCAGCATGCAGATTATTAACGGGAGATCATCATCCTCTGTTTCTGTTTCATATACTTATACACTTCAGGCACAGAAAACCGGAACATTTACTATCGGGTCAGCCAGTGTAATAGTGAATAATCAGAAGTATACTTCCAATGGTGTCTCCATCAAAGTTCTTCCTGCTGATGCTGCATCAAAGTCGCAGAACAATCAGTCCGAATCCGTTTCCGGATCACAAGCAATTTCCAATGATAATATTTTTATTAAAACGACGGCTTCCAGGACGAATGTTTACGAACAGGAAGCCATTTTAGTTACCTACAAGTTATATACTTTGGCAGATGTTGACCAATGTGTAAATAAAAAGATGCCCGATTTCGATGGTTTTATGAAGCAGGAAATCGATCAACCTCAAAACAAACAATTCTCATACGAAAACTTTAAAGGCCGAAATTACGGAACTGTTGTACTTTATCAGGTGCTACTTTTCCCACAACGATCGGGTGTTATTCAAATAGATAAGGGAAATTTCGAAGCAGTTGTACGTGTTCAAAACAAAACTGCATCAAGAAGTATTTTCGATGATTTCTTTGATTCATATACAAACGTTTCCAAGAATTTAATAGCTCCGGGATTGAAAATTAATGTAAATGCACTCCCAGCTAATAAACCGGCTTCTTTTGGTGGTACGGTAGGCCATTTTACGCTGAATTCCTCCTTGTCCACTAATACGATAAAAGCCAATAATGCCGTTACCCTGAAAATAAATATTGAGGGAACCGGGAATATGAAACTGATAAAGAATCCGGATATAAAATTCCCGGATGGCTTTGAGGTATATGATCCAAAGGTTAATAATAACTTTAAAACCACTTCTAATGGAGTCACAGGTTCAAAATCAATTGAATACCTGTTTATACCACGTCATTCAGGTGATTTCGAAATTCCTGCAACAGAATTCTCGTATTTTGATGTGAATGAAAAAACCTATAAAACATTACGAACTCAGGCTTATAAGTTACAGGTTTTAAAAGGTGATGGGGGTGATAATACAACTGTTGTCGGAACATCATTTGTTGATAAAGAGGATGTAAAACTGTTAGGTAAAGACATCCGGTATATACAGACTGGAAATTTCACCTTATCTCATGATGAGGAACCGCTTTTTGGAACACTCTTGTGCTGGTTGCTGTATCTAATCCCCTTGCTTGTTTCGTTATTTTTATTCGTTTTCTTCCGTAAGCAAATTAAGGAGAACTCCAATTTAGCTTTTGTGAGAAATAAAAAAGCTAATAGTGTTGCCCGGAAACGATTGAAAATTGCTCAGAAGTTATTGAATGCAGGTGATAAAGATAAGTTCTACGAAGAAGTTCTTAAAGCAACCTGGACTTATCTGAGCGATAAGTTATCGATACCGGTAGCATCACTTACGAAGGAACGCGTTGAACTGGAATTAGCAAGTCGTGGAGTTGATCCTGCTGTTGTTCAACAGTTCACTCAAATTCTGAATACCTGTGAATTTGCCCGTTACGCTCCAAATTCAGGTCAACAGGAAATGGGCAATTTATACGATGAGACCATCGATACCATAAGTGAATTAGAAAACTTTATTAAAAAATCGTAAACATATAATTCAACCAATATATGAAACGCATAGCTCTGTTTTTATCTTTAATTTTGTGTTTTTGTTTAGCTTCTTTTGCTCAGTCGAATGCAGTGAAACTGGCTAATGATATGTATGCAAAAAGCAATTATACAGATGCCGCAAAACAATATGAAAAAGTTTTGTCTACTGAAGGAGTTGCCCCCGAGCTATATTATAATCTGGGAAATGCATATTTCAAAGTGAATGAAGTAGGATTATCAATTCTAAATTACGAACGTGCTTTGCGTCTGTCTCCCCGGTTTGATGATGCCCGTTACAATCTGGAATTGGCTCAATTGAAAGTAATTGATAATATTGTCCCAACGCCTTCTTTTTTTCTTGGTCGTTGGATTGAAAACCTTATTAAATTCATGACCTCCAATCAATGGCTTATTGTAAGTGTTTCGATTTTTATCCTTTTCCTGCTTTCGGCCTTTTTATTCGTTTTTGGATCGTCCCGTCAATTGCGTAAATCTTCATTTTATATAGGTTTGGCATTTTTGGGTTTAAGTCTCGTTACTGTTGTTTTTTCAGGAGTTCGCAAGGATCAGATGCTTAATCATCGTGAAGCTATAGTAATGTCGGGCGTTATTACAGCCAAAAGTTCACCGGATAAAAGTGGAACAGATTTGTTCCAATTGCATGAAGGGACTAAAGTCATTATAAAAAGCACTTTAGGTAACTGGACAGAAATTACTCTGGGAAATGGAAGTATAGGTTGGGTCGAACAAAAGAGTATTGAAAAGATATAATCATACTGAATATAAAAGCTGAACCGGACTTCTTGTTTCGAATGTACCCAATCCCGGAATTTCAATTTTCAATCGTTTAAACATTTCGTGAAATGAATATAATAAATACTCTGAATCTCTGGGATACAAATTTATTCCTGTTCATAAATGGAATTCATGCTTCTTTTTTCGATGGAATCATGTTTGCCATTAGTGCAAAACTTACCTGGGTCCCGCTTTATATTGCGGCCTTATATGTTGTAATTAAAAAATGGAAACGTGAATCCGTATGGGTGATACTGGCTCTGGTACTCTGTATTGTTATTGCTGATCAGGTGTCATCAGGCTTTATTAAACATGCTGTTCAACGCCTGCGTCCTTCTCATGCTGAGGACTTAAAAGGGATGGTTCATTTAGTGAAAGGTTATGGAGGAGGAATGTTTGGCTTTGTATCATCTCACGCTGCCAATTCCTTTGGTTTTGCCTTGCTGTCTTCAATCCTTTTCAAAAACAGGAAATATACTTTTGTCATTTTTGGTTGGGCAGCACTTTTGTCTTATTCCCGTGTTTATTTAGGTGTTCATTATCCGGGTGACATCTTTGGTGGTATGATTGTAGGCGTCCTGGCAGCTATGATTTGTTTTTTTGCAATTAAAAAGTTGCGTCCTTCCATTCTTAAACTTCAAAATAATATCTCGCAGGCTGAACCGACCAATACTTTTATCCCTATATTGGTTTTGGGGCTTAGTTTTTTAGGCATAATTATTTATAGCTTGTTTGTCTTTTGACATCAGGTTTAATAATTGAATAGAATTCCGGTTTTGCGAATAGAAAATTGTAAACCCACTGAATTTCCATACATAGGTCCAAAATCAGCTGCAAACGAACATCCAAATTCTACATTGACAATTTTCGGAAATTTTTTGTTGAGTTGAATCAATACAGATGTATTTTTCAAAACATTAGGATATGGTTCATTATAAGCTCCATAATTATTCGAAAACGAAGTTAATGCCCTGTATTGAAATCCTTCAATATCTCCTTCTATTCCAAAATGATGAACCTGAACCCTGTTGTTTAAAATATATTTCTCTCCATTTTTATTGTAAAGAGGTGATGTGATAAATGGTGTGCCAATGGTTCTGGTATAATAAGTCCAACCGGTTTGATATACTCCATTATTGAAATAGCTATCATTACCACCATAAATCAGACCGTCTTTATCGTGATAGGGACCCGATTGATCTGTTGTATTGAGGTATTCATATAAGATTCCCTTTACATAGGGGAAATTCTTGTTCCGTATAGAAACTCCCCAAAGCCCATCGGGTAAATTGATGGTATTCCAAATCTCCCTGATGGGTCCGTCTTCCGAAATGTTTTGCCAGTATCCACTGATTTTAAAGTCCGAAATATCAGCATCCAGTTTCATACTTTGCGATATAATGTGGTTGCCCAGGGCATTGATCTGGTCGGTTCGGAGTGCATCGGATCCGCCGGAACGACCGAAAAATATATCAATATAATCTTTTAATCCTGCCGGTTGCGCTCCCAATCCGGGTAGATTGCCACCCCATTGTGCTACATGATCCAGACCATACTGGATATGAACCGGAAGTTTTCCTCCCAGTTTCAGATAAACATATTTATGATGAAGCAAAACGTTTTGATCATAAAGATTATCGGTAAACCAACCATGTACCAAAGCTCCTTTAATTTCAACAAATCCGTTTGTAAAAGGTACCGGAGTGAAATGTTCAATGCCAAGAGTTATTTTAGGCATAGGACGTGCATTTTCTGAAAAAAGTAACCCACCACAGGATAAACTGGAATCCTGGTTTCCTATGTGTTCTTCCCTGGCCCCGGCAATAAAATCAAAGACCAGGAAACGTGCTTTGGCATAATACTCATGAAAATAGGTATTTGTTTTACTTTGATTAGTCTGAATTAAAAAGTCAGCTTTGAAACCATAATCAAAATTTTTTGAACCTTTGTTGAAATCTTTCGATACTCCAAAAAGAAGATTGGCACTATACGGAGATGAAGCAATTTTTCCGTATGATTTGTTTTGTAACCAAAATGGTGAATAAGTACCCGATGATGCTACACCCAACATGTTTATGTCATACTTAATCGTATCATTCTGAGCCGAAACGCCAAAGGGTAACAGGAATATAATCAAAGAAATAATAATGATTCTTTCAACTGATTTGAGGTTGATTCTCCCAATTGTATATTGTAAATGCATAAATTGTAAATTTAAATCAGGGTTCAAAACTCCATAAATCATTCAATACTTCGGTATCATTTTCTCCAAAACCAATGTAACCTTTTCCATTCAGGGTGAATGCCAACGCATTTTCACGCCCGCTGGCCGGTAGATTTCCTCTCTCGTACCAGATGTTTCTGGCTACGTCATATTCTAATATATCCGACTTTACTTCTCCGCCGGTTAGGTTACCACCAAAATGACGTCCGGAGAATATAAAGATCCGGTCGTTAATAGTCAGCGAAACTGCGTTTTCACGACCATTACCTGGCATCGATTTTCGTTGGGTCCAGGTATCATTCATTGGGAAATATTCCCACCAGTCATTTGCATTAAACGTCCAGTAACCGGTTCCAAAATAGTAATGGTCCTTGTTTGCACCTGCAATTCCTCCCATACGAGCCGGTCCGGGGAAATTTTTTAATTTAGTCCATGTTCCGGATTCCCCTTCGGCCGGATCGTATTTCCATGTTTCTGTATTAAAATCAGATCCGTTAAATCCTGAAGTTACATAAATTTTATTTTCAAAAACAAAACCGGCACAAGCATCGGTATAATTGCTGGGAAAATCCGCTTTCTTTGTCCAGGAATTTGCTATTGGATCATACATCCAAAAATCTTTCAAACAAGCATCGGTATTATAGACACCCAGTGCAATATTAAATCCTAAACCGACATAAGCTTTTCCATTTACCACTGCCGCAGTCGCTTTTACCCTGGCGACACCCGGAAAGTCCGCTTTTTGTGTCCAACTGCTATCTGTTGGGTCATATTGCCAGCAATCGTTTAGAGATCCGCTTCTGACAGCAGTTCTGCCAAGAGCAACATAGGCTTTATTGTCAATAACAAAAGCAACAGCTGACGCACGTCCGTTCCCGGGCATGGGAGTCATTTTATTGAAGGTGATAGTGGAATAGGGAGAATTGGCGGCATTGTTACAGCTGCTCAGCAGAAGTACAAGCAAGAAATAGAAAGTAGGTTTTATAAATTTCATTGAAATATCATATTTTTATATTCTCACTTCAACACCTTTTTCTTTTAAATAACTTTTAAGTTCCGGGATGCCGATTTCTTTATAATGAAAAATACTGGCTGCGAGAGCTGCATCGGCTTTTCCTTCGCTGAAAACATCCACGAAATGTTCCATGGTTCCGGCTCCACCGCTTGCAATTACAGGTACATTCACCGCTTCCGAAACGGCACGGGTTATATCCAGAGCAAAACCATCTTTGGTTCCATCGTTATTCATTGAAGTCAGCAGTATTTCACCGACTCCGAGTGCTACGGCCTGTTTGGCCCATTCAACAGTACGAATCTCGGTTGGGATACGTCCACCATTTAAAAATACAAACCATTCACCATCAATGAACTTGGTGTCAATGGCCAACACGACGCACTGGCTTCCGAACTGACTTGCCAAGTCGCTGATCAGTTTCGGATTCCGAACAGCAGAAGTATTCACTGAAATTTTATCGGCACCACAGGCCAGCAAAACCGAAACATCTTCTACACTCGAAATACCACCGCCTACTGTAAATGGGATATTAATATGTTTGGCAATACGTGTAACGAGTTCCGACATGGTTTTACGGTTTTCGTTGGTTGCCGTTATGTCTAAAAACACCAATTCGTCTGCACCCATCCTGGCATACAAAGCACCCAATTCTACCGGATCGCCGACAACGGTAATATTTTCAAAATTAATTCCTTTTACGGTTTGTCCGTTTTTTATATCGAGACAAGGTATGATTCTTTTTGCTAACATGCTATTTATTTGCAATTTACTTTTATATAATTTGAAGACACGAACAGGTTTTCTGTATCATCATTTTCAAGCCCGAAAGCTATCGGGATAAATCAACACATTTTCAAATGGATTTAAGTGCCGATTTGTCATCGTTCCAATCTCCCATTGTTACCGATTTAACTGTATTAACCAATGTTTTATCATAAGCTGTTTCCACACGAATGTAATTGTTGGTGAAACCCACCATTTTATCTCCGTTATGTCTGCTTTCCCAAAGAACTTGTGCCGTCTTACCATTTTGTTTTTCGTAAAACAGTCTCGTTTTTTTATCCGAAAGTTCATGCAACACATCGCTACGCCGTTTACGTTCGGTATTGGAAACAGCATGTTCTATCTCCAGCATTTTTGTTCCGGCTCTTTCAGAATAACTAAAAACATGCAACTGGGAAAAATCCAATGATTCAATAAATGCTTTAGCTTTTTCGAACAGTTCGTTTGTTTCACCTTTTACACCTACTATTACATCTACGCCAATAAATGCATCCGGCATGATTTTTTTAATAGTGGCTATCTTTTGAGCGAAAAATTCAGTCGTATACCGGCGTTTCATAAGGTTTAACACTTCGTTTGAGCCCGATTGCAACGGAATATGAAAATGCGGCATAAAATGCCGGCTGTTCGATATAAAATTGATTAATTCATCGGTCAGAAGATTCGGTTCAATGGATGAAATCCGGAAGCGAATTTCGTCGGGTAAAGTATCCAGCGCTTTCACCAAATCAAAGAATGTTTCATCGGTTGATTTGCCAAAATCACCGGTATTAATTCCTGTAAGAACAATTTCCTTTGCCCCTTCAGCAATAGCGTCTTTCGCCATTTGTACGGTTTCTTCGATACTTGCATTCCTGCTTTTCCCACGGGCTAAAGGAATGGTACAATAGGTACAAAAGTAATTACAACCATCTTGTACTTTCAGAAAATAGCGTGTACGGTCATCGTGTGAACAGGATGGTTTGAAGTCGGTTACTTTTAATATTTCCGAGCGGTGGATTTTAGGATTATCAATACCAACCGGTTGATCCAGATAATCTAATATATTAAACTTTTCATTTGCACCAAGTACTAAATCAACACCGGGAATCGAAGCAATTTCTGCCGGTTTTAACTGCGCGTAACATCCGGTCACTATCATTTTTGCGTTCGGGTGCTGACGATTCAACCGGTTGATAGCCTGACGGCATTTGTGATCGGCTGTATCGGTTACCGAACAGGTATTAATGATACATACATCGGCTTGTTCTCCCGGACGGACTTTAGCAAAACCTTCATCACTTAGTTGCTTGCCGATTGCCGAAGTTTCGGCAAAATTTAATTTACAGCCTAATGTGTGGTAGGCTACCTTTTTATTTAGGAATATGGAATCATCAATCATTATTATTCTCTAAAAATTGCTCGCACAAAGGTACTAAAAATTGAAGATATAACGATTAACATGTCGTTTTGTTTCCGAAGTCAGATACTCAACGGATTATTTGGACACGATATCTACTAAATTTATTAGCATGGCTGTGAAAATAATTTTATTAAAATTCAGGTTCGTGTTTATATAATCCGTATTTTTGTTGTCTTAATAATTAAAATACAATTATGTCGGTTCGCAACAAATTCATAATCCTGTTTTTAGGTTTGCAATTAGGCTCATTTGCACAGGAATTGCAATGGAATGCCGGATTAAATTACTTCTTCGATAACACCGAATTTGCCAGATCAAGCCTGACAAAAGACCAGACGATGACAGGAGTACACTTTTCACCCGAAATCGGATTAAAATGGAATTCTGCACATTCCGTTTTCGTTGGATCCGATCTTCTTAAAATATCGGGTTCTCAAAACGTGATCGACAAAGTTGATTTATTCGCCTATTATCAATACAATACCCCAAAAGTATTGTTCCGTGCCGGTGCATTTCCACGGACCGAAATACTTTCCAACTATTCCGATTTCTTTTTTCAGGATTCGATCAATTATTTTCGTCCCATTATGCAGGGCGTTTTCTGGCAGGTTGGACAAAATAATGCCTATTTCAATCTTTGGCTCGATTGGAATGGTCATCAGACCGTTGTGAACCGGGAAACTTTTTATGTTGGTGCTTCCGGACATAAGCGATTCGGATTTTTCTTTACCGATTTTCAATCGTATATGTACCATTATGCCAATGTTCGTCCAAGTAATCCAACTTATCATGTCTGCGATAACGCATTGGCCCATCTTTCGCTGGGTGTGGATTATTCGAATAAGGAAGGTCTGGATACCTTACTTTTTGCTGTAGGAGTTTTAGCCGGATATGAACGGGAGAGGGGCTTGCCCGATAACACGAATGCACCTTTGGGAGCGGTTCTCAGATTGAATGTCGAATATCGTCTTTTTGGCTTAAATAATACTGTTTACATGGGCGATCCGCGTATGGTGATGTACAATAAATATGGGGGCGATCTTTACTGGAGTAATCCATTTTTACGGTCAGGTTCTTATGTTGAAAGTAAATTGTATCTAAAAGTTATTCATACCAAAGAAGTTCAGGCCAGACTGGCAAGCAACTTTCATTTTTCTGAAGGCAAACTAATGTTTGAGCAGGTATTTACATTGCGTGCCTCGCTTAATAATTTTTCAAAACCAAAGAAGATACAACTATTTAAATAATTTGCTTCGGCAACCTTGTTTTATTCTGATTTTTTTTCCATCTTTCAACATGATTATTTCTAATTATTAAAACGGCTATTTTTGTAATCAATATATTTCTCCTGAATTGAAATTACTAATCGGATTTTTTAAAAATTATCATCATGTTAGTAAAAACCTTTGGAGCAGCGGTGCAAGGCATCAATGCCACGATAGTTACGATTGAAGTGAATGTAAGTCAGGGAATCCGGTTTTTCCTTGTCGGTTTGCCTGATAATGCTGTGAAGGAAAGCCATGAACGAATTGCCTCAGCCCTGGATTACAGCGGTTACAGCATGCCCCGCAAACAAATTGTAGTTAATATGGCTCCAGCAGATATCCGAAAGGAAGGCTCCGCCTATGACTTATCGCTGGCAATTGGCATAATGGCTGCCGACAATAAAATAAAATCGGATTTACTGGATCAATATGTGATCATGGGTGAACTGTCGTTAGATGGCGGTCTGCAACCTATAAAAGGCGTCTTGCCCATAGCTGTCAAGGCACGCGAAGAGAAATTTAAAGGTTTTATACTACCAAAGCAAAATGCAAGAGAGGCAGCCGTGGTCAATAACCTGGACGTTTACGGCGTAGAAAATATTAAAGAAGTGATTGATTTCTTCAATGAAGATACCGTGCTTGAGCCGACTATTGTAAACACGCGCGAAGAATTTTTCAGCAAAGTAAATATTTCCGAAATCGATTTTTCCGACGTAAAAGGACAGGAAAACGTCAAAAGGGCATTGGAAGTTGCTGCAGCA
>Ga0172379_10011439_pt1 | contig 10565 bp, 11 predicted proteins | sample GrowelOW334metaG_FD_119756 | JGI IMG/M metagenome (GOLD analysis project Ga0172379, IMG submission 119756) | Groundwater microbial communities from an aquifer near a municipal landfill in Southern Ontario, Canada - Groundwater well OW334 metaG | ecosystem: Environmental > Aquatic > Deep...
ATAAACGGAGAGCCGCCGATAAAAGAAGTTGCCGAAGAAATTGAAAAAAGACTGAAAGAAACAAGCATCGGATAGGCGCGTTCATGCTTGCGGATCCGAAAGCCGTTAGTTGGGTAATGAGGTTGTTATATGGTTTATATAAAGACAAAAGAAGAAATCGCGGTGATGCGGGAGGGAGGGAAAATTCTCGCCCGCATTCTTCATAATTTAGCCAAAGAAATTGAGCCCGGCGCAACTACCGGGTATCTGGAAGAGCTGGCTTTTAAGTGGATAACCGAAGCGGGCGGCAAGCCGGCTTTTAAAGGCTATAAGCAAGGGGCCGGCGCTAAGGGCTTTCCCACTTCAATTTGCACTTCCATAAATAATGAGGTGGTGCACGGGCCTGCCCTGCCTTCCCGGAAACTGGATGAAGGCGACTTGATATCTATCGACATCGGCATGGAGTATCCCGCCTGCGCCAAGGCTCCCGCCCGTTCCCGGCCAGAATGGCCGGGCAGGTCGGCGGGCAAGCCTCTTATGGTAACAACCGCGCCGAATCCGCCGCGCAACAAATATTCCAAAGACGGGGGATTTATAACCGACATGGCTTTGACTGCCGGAGTCGGGAAGATCGGCAAAGAGCAGGAAAAATTATTAAAAGCTACCCGCGAGGCTTTGGAATTAGGCATCAGGCAGGTTAGGCCGAACAACAGGCTCTCTGATATCGGCCGGGCAATCGAAACACATGTTTCGCGCCACGGTTTTTCCGTAGTACGTCAGCTGGTCGGCCACGGAGTGGGTTATGAGGTACATGAGGATCCGCAGATTCCCAATTTCGTGCCCCGGGAAAAGGGGTTTAAAGATTTGATTTTAAAGCCGGGCATGGTGATTGCTATTGAACCGATGGTCAACGCCGGCCGCTTCGAAGTGGAAGGGGAGGCCGACGGTTTTACCATTTATACCAAAGATGGGAGTTTGAGCGCCCACTTTGAGCATACCGTAGCCGTAACGGAAAAAGGTTTTGAGATTTTAACTTTATTGTGATCACTCGCATTGGGGGCTGGCTTAAGTCCTCGCACGAAATTGTAAATATTTGCTCGCTTATAAACTTAATTAAATTTATGAGATATTTAGGAATTGACTGGGGAAAAAAGAGGATTGGGCTCGCTATGGCTGATTCGGAAACAAAAATGGCTATTCCTTTTCGCGTCGTAAAAAATGCGGACGAGGTGATTGAAACCGTTAAAGAAGAACAGATTGAAAAAATTATTATAGGACTGCCGCTCACCCTATCCGGCCAGAACGGCGAAACCGCCAAAGAAGCGGTAAAATTCGCCGATGAATTGAAAAAAAAGACAGCGGTTACGATTGAGGTGATTGATGAAAGGCTGTCCAGCCGGGAAGCGGACGCTTTGATGAAGAAGAACATCGGCCAGGAGCGCGACGCGGTTTCAGCCATGCTGATTTTACAAAATTATTTGGACCAAAACCAAAATGAATGAAACCTGTAATTTAAAAGCGATAATTTTAAAAAGAGAGCCTTTCAGGGAATGCGATTCGAAAATAATAATTTACAGCCTGGAAAAAGGAAAGCTCGCGCTGGTGGCCAGAGGGGCGAAAAAAATTGGATCAAAACTCTCCGGCCATCTTGAGCCGTTTTGCTATTCCGAAATTATGGCCATCCGCGGCCGGCAATTGGAATATGCCGGATCGGCGGTTTGCGCCGAAGCCTTCCCGGGGATTAAAAAAAACCTCCTGAAGCTGGCGGCGGCCGGGCGCGCGCTAAAGATTTTTGACCGACTCCTAAAAGAAAATGAGCCGGATGAGAAAATTTTTTTTCTCCTTTTGGATTTTTTAAAAATGGCTGACAGAAAAAATAAAATAAACCCCGATTTTTTATTTCATCTTTTTGTCCTTAAGCTTTTCGGCGAATTGGGGCATCAGCCGGAATTATATTTTTGCGTCGATTGCCGGGAAAAAATAGGCCGGGAAGGAAATATTATTGATTTTGAAAAAGGCGGATTGGTCTGCCCGGGGTGCCAGACCAAAGAAACCGGCTCCGGCGAGGCGGCCCGGCGCGCGAATTATGGCCGGGAAGGAAGGCCTTTAGCCTTAACGGAAAACTGCATAAAATTATTAAGGCTCGCCGGGGCTAAAAGCTTAAGCGAACTTTCTTTTATTAAAGGAAGCGGCCGGCTGGAAGCGGAATTTATCGGCCGCCTGCGCCCACTTATTTTACTTGTTAATAATTGATTTTTCGAATAAATTAAGCTAAGATAAGGCTAAGCTTCAGGCAAACCTAATTATTTTACAAGATATGATGCGAACCCACACCAATGGAGAGCTAAACAAAACAAATGCCGGCCAAAGCGTTACTTTAACCGGCTGGGTGCACCGCCGGAGAGACCACGGCGGAATTATTTTTATTGATCTGCGCGACCGCTACGGCCTGACGCAAATTAAATTCGATCCGGAAATAAATGATGAAGCCTGGAAAAAAGGCGAGAACTTGCGAAGCGAATGGGTAATCCGAGTGTCGGGAAAAGTGCTTGAACGGCCGGCAGACATGGTCAATAAAAAACTAAAAACCGGTGAGATTGAAGTGGGCGTTTTAAGTTTGGAAATTTTATCCGCGGCCAAAACTCCGCCTTTTGAAATTGACGAAGAAAAAGTTACCGAAGCTAATGAAGCGCTTCGGCTAAAATACCGCTTTATCGACCTGCGCCGCGAAGAACTGCAGAAGCTATTAATTAAGAAAGATAAATTTTTTCAGTTTACCAGGAAATATTTTTCACAGCTCGGGTTCATAGAAGTGCAGACCCCGATACTAGCCAACTCTTCGCCGGAAGGCGCAAGGGATTTTTTAGTCCCGTCGCGGCTTTACCCAGGCAAGTTTTACGCCCTGCCTCAAGCCCCCCAGCAGTTTAAGCAGCTATTGATGGTCGGCGGGCTGGATAAATATTTCCAAATCGCGCCCTGTTTCAGGGACGAAGATCCGCGGATGGACCGGCACTACGGCGAGTTTTACCAGCTGGATATGGAAATGAGCTTTGTGGAGCAGGACGATGTTTTCCAAATCATGGAACCCTGGGTCAAGGACATTACCAAAAAATTCAGTAAGAAAAAAATGTTCGGCTTGAATGATGACGGAAGCTTAAAGCGCCTGGCTTGGCGCGACGCCATGACCCGCTACGGCAGCGATAAACCGGATTTGCGTTTTGACCTGGAAATTAAGCCGGTCACGGATCTGGTGCGTGGCTGTGGTTTTAGCGTATTCGCTAGTGCCGTGGAATCCGGCGGCGTGGTGCACGCCTTAAAAGTGGACAAGGGCGCGAAGTTTACCAGATCGCAAATTGACGAATTAACTGAACTGGCAAAAACTAAAGGCGCTAAAGGATTAGCTTATATTGTGGTACGAAGCGAGACTGAACTGCAATCGCCGATAATTAAATTTTTAGGCGATGATCTGACCGCGAAAATCATAAAAGATGTGGAAGCCAAAGCCGGTGATATAATTTTCTTCGGCGCCGATAACTGGCGGACGGTCTGCGATGCCCTAGGCGTTGTGCGCGGCGCTTGTGCCGACAAGCTGAAACTTAAAGACAAAAAGAAAGCAACATGGCTCTGGATCGTCGATTTTCCTATGTATGATATGTCCGAAATTGAGCCGGGAAAGATTGATTTTAGCCACAATCCTTTCTCTATGCCCCAGGGTGGTTTAGAGGCCTTGGAATCGAAAAAACCCTTGGAAATACTGGCTTACCAATATGATTTAATTTTAAACGGCTTTGAAGTTTCGTCCGGGGCCATAAGAAATCATGAACCTCTAATCATGTACAAAGCCTTTGAAATAGCGGGCTACACCCGGGAAGAAGTGGACGCTAAGTTCGGCGCGATAATCCGGGCTTTTGAATTCGGCGCTCCGCCGCACGGCGGCAACGCGCCCGGCGTAGACCGCATCTTCATGGCCTTAAACGATTTAGACTCAATCCGCGATATTTACGCCTTTCCTAAGGATGGCCGCGGAAAAGATTTACTCATGGGTTCGCCGTCGGATGTTGACGAGAAACAGTTAAGGGATCTGCATATTAGGATAAAAATCGATTAATTTTATGACCCTAAAAGAAAAAATTAAAATTGATCTCGTGGCCGCCATGCGCGCCAAAGAAGAGAAAAAACTCGGTGTTTTAAGGATGCTTAGTAGTGCGATTCAAATGAAAGAAATTTCTTTGCGCAAGGGCGGAGAGGCAGAATTATCGGATGACCAGGCAATGGAAGTAATATCCAGCGAAATAAAAAAACGCCGCGATTCAATCGAGGCTTATGAGAAAGGCGGTCGGCCGGAACTGGCGAAAAACGAAAAAGAAGAAATGAATATTTTGGAGACTTATCTGCCTGAACAGATGGCGGACGAAGAGCTGGAGTCGATTGTAATGAAAGCCGTTAAGGAGGCGGGCGCGGGCGCTAACTTCGGCGCAATAATGGGGAAAATTATGCCCTTAGTTAAGGGTAAAGCCGACGGCAACCGGGTAAGCGCTATGGTAAAGAAAGCGGCAGGGCAGTAATTAATCAGACTGGAAAAGATAAATAACCTCTTAAAAATATTTTTTCTAAATAGAATCACCCTGCCCGGTTTAAGGCAGGGTGATTCTTGAAGCCTTTTTTAGGGCAGGAAGGCTTTGATTTTCGCAAAAAGGATGATATAATTATATTAGATTTAAGATTTCATATAATCTTAGCCAAGAATAAAATGGCCAGCCTGGCGCTTATTATTATCGTTTTAGCCGTCATTTTATTCGCGGCCGCAAAAACTATGGACTCAAACCAAAATGCCGCCAAGTTCGCATTCTTTTACCTGCTTTCTTTAGTGGCGCTTACTTTCACCTCTGTTTCAGTAGGGATGATTATTTTCCAAATCATCAACAAAACCGTGGCCGACCCTTTAGCCTTAAGCATGTATCAGCCCGGCCAGTTTTCTTCCGGGGCTCTGCGCTTTGCCATTTCCGCTTTAATTATCGCCGCCCCGATTTTTTACCTGACTATCTGGCAGATTTTTAAGAATTTAAAAGACGGAAGCCTAGGCAAAGATTCCGGCGTCCGGAAATGGCTCACCTATTTTATTTTACTGGTCTCAATTATCGTCATGATCGGCTGGCTGATCGCCACCTTAAATAATTTTTTAAACGGCGAGCTCACTGTCAAGTTCATCTTGAAAGCCTTAACGTCAATTTTAATTTCGGCCGTTATTTTTTCCTTTTATTTTTACGATATCCGCCGAAAAGAAGTAGAGAAGAAAAAGGACAGCATCCTTCAGATTTATTTTTATGGCTCGCTGGTTTTAGTGGTTGCGGCGCTTACCGCCAGCTTTTTTTACATCGAATCGCCCGCGACAGTCCGGGCGAGAAACCATGACCGGCAAGTGGCGGTAAACCTGGATCAGGTTGATTCGGCCATAAACTCTTACTTCAATAAATCAAAATCCGTTCCGGAAAAATTAGGAGACCTGTTTGGGGACGTTTCGAGGGAAATATATCTAACCGAAGATTCAATAAAAGACCCCCAGACCGGGAAAGAATTCGAGTATAAAAAGAAAACTAAGGACAGCTATGAGATTTGCGCCGACTTCAGCCTGTCCAACAAAGCCAAAGACAGTTCCGAACAAATTGATCCCTATATTGACCAGCGCTGGCAGCATGACGCCGGCCGCCAATGCTTTACCAAAAAAGCCGAAGAAATCAAGAATCCGATTTCCGCCGCTAAGCCGATAAACCAGTAATGATTAATTCTCTAAAGATGCGGGACGGCGCCCGGCTTTTAAAGCCGCGGGTTTCCCGGGAATTATTGGATATTAGTTAATTTTCAATTATATGGCAAAAGGAAAAAAGCGCAAAACTCCGGTTGTTAAATCGCGTTCGGGCAAACCGAAACGTCCGGGGCCGGTAAAGCCGGGAAGAGCTAGGGTTAAAGTCCCGGCAAAAAACCCGATTCTTCCGGCCAGGCTCTTAGCTTATTTGGAAAAGGCCGGAGTCAGCCATAGCGTTCTAGTCCACAAGACCGTTTATACGGCTTATGACGCGGCCGCGACCATGAAAAAAAAATTGGATGAAATCGCCAAGTCGCTTTTAGTTAAGGCCGATAAGGATTATTACGTGGCAATTCTTCCGGCTGACCGCAATCTGGATATGAAAAAATTGGGGGCGGTAATCGGCAAGGCCTGCGATCGGAAAGTGAAGATGATAAAAATTCCCGGAGAAGAAATAATGGCCGAAGTAGTCAAGGCGAAAAATATGGCTATTACCGCTTTCGGCGGATTGCACAACCTTCCGGTAGTGGCGGAAAAAAATTTGGAAAAGGCGAAGAAGCTGGTTTTTTCTTCCGGCCAGCATAACCATTCAATCGAGATGAAGCTGAAAGATTTTTTGAAACTGGAAAAACCAATCTTGGGAAAATTCGGAATTAAAAAGAAATTGGCCAAACTAAAATAGGGCTTGCCAAAGCCTCTTTAAACGGCGCGCTGCCGCTTCAGAAGCGATTAAAAAGATTGGCCGGCTAAATTAATAATGCTAAACATAAAAATCGAAAAATTCGAAGGCCCCTTGGATTTGCTTTTAAAACTAATTGAAAAGGAGGAATTAGATATCACTAAAATCAGCCTGGCAAGAATTACCGACCAGTACATTGATCTCGTAAAAAATTCACCAGCCATCAGACCGGGCGAAATGGCTGATTTTTTAGTTTTGGCCGCCCGGCTTTTGTTCATAAAATCCAAAGCCTTGTTTCCTTATATTGAAACTGACGATGAAGAGGACAATGACGACCTGGAGCGCCAGCTTCGCATGTATAAGGAATACCTCGAAGCGGCTAAATCGATTGAAGCGATTTTGAAGAAAAACAATTTTATGTTCCCCCGGGAGTTTAACCGTAAAGCCATCGTTTTATCGATTAATAATTTTTCGCCGCCAAAAAATTTGACGGCCGGGATAATGGCTTCCTGTTTAGCGGAAATTATTGAGCGCGTCAAGCCGGCCCAGGCGGATTTGGATGAAAAAAAGCTTGAGGCGGTGATAAACATCGAAGACCGGATACTGCTTATCCAAAAGATCCTTACCGAAAAGATTAAGTTCAATTTTAAAAGGCTATTGGAGAAAGCCGAATCAAAAACCGAAATTATTGTTTCCTTTCTGGCTATGCTCGAGCTCGCCAAGCAAAATAATATTGTCATTGAGCAGGACGAGCTGTTCGGGGAAATGATGATTGTTAAAAATGGCGGCTTTTAATCATTCGCGCGGCTTACCGCATCGGTCCGGAAAAAGAAGGCTGGCCGTTAGATTATGTTTTGTTATTTGCTAAATAATTATGAGTTTAAAATCAAAAATCGAATCCTTGTTATTCATCTCGGCCAAAGCTATGCCAGTAAAACAGCTTTCCGATATTATTAAGGCGCCGGCCAAAGAAGTTGAAGGCGCCTTGTCCGAGTTGCTCGCAGAATATAAAGAAAGCGGCCGGGGAATGGAAATAATCCGGCAAGGCGGAAAATACCAGATGGCGTCGGCGCCCGAGAACGCCGGCCTCGTAAAGGAGTTTGTCAAAGACGAAGTGACCGGCGAGTTGTCCCGCCCGAGCCTTGAGGCGCTGACGATTATCGCTTACCGCGGCCCGATATCAAAAATTGACCTTGACCGCATCCGGGGAGTCAACTGCGGGATGATTCTGCGAAACCTTTTGATTCGGGGGCTGATTGAGTCGCGCGACGACAAAGCAAAGCGCGAGACTTATTATAGCGTTACGCTTGATTTTATCCGCTTCCTTGGGCTAAATGAAATAAGCCAGCTGCCGGATTTTAACAGGCTTCACAAGGAGGAAACATTGGAGAAAATGCTTGAGAATTAAAAATATTATGTTTCTTTCCATTGCCTTTACTTTGGCTTTTGTTTTTTCAACAGCCTTATTAAATACATCCCTAGATTATTCCCGGGTTTTGCCCGATTTTTTTGGCTACCGCCAGGAAGAAGGAAGCCAGATTTTAGGAATGGTGGAAAACGCGAGGGACGCGTCGCTTTCCTTCCTGGGATATAAAAAACTTCCGGTAAGCGAGGATAAGCCGGCTCCGCCGGTCATCCGAAATAAAGTGGCGGGCCTGAAAATCGCCGCCCGGAGCGCGGTGGCCGTCGACTGCCAAAGCAATAACATAATTTTTAAGCAGGCGGCGGAAGAAAAATGGCCGATCGCGAGCATCACCAAGCTGATGACGGCTCTGGTATTTTTAGATTATAATCCGGGCTGGGAAAAAGAATACCAGATGAAAAAAGGAGACCGCCGGGAGGGCGGAAAAGTTTTTCTTTTTCCCGGCGAAAAAATTAAAATCAAAGATTTGTTTTATACCAGCCTGGTCGCTTCAGACAATACAGCGACAGCCGCCTTGGTCCATTCAACCGGAATGACCGAAGGGCAATTTGTCGAAAAGATGAGGGAGCGGGCAAATCTGCTCGGCATGGTTAATACTGCTTTTTTTGATTCAACCGGCCTAAAACCCAACGAATCGACGGCCGAAGAAATCGCCAAATTCGCCCGGATCGCTTTGGAAAATGAAGAAATCCAAAAAGCCACCCTGACGAGGAATTACCGCTATAAAACTCTGGACGGAAAAGAAAAAAATATACCTTCAACCGACCAGCTATTAAAAGAAGAAATGGGAGAAGGCATAAAAATGGCCGGCGGAAAAACCGGGTTTACCAATGAGGCCGGCTATTGCTTTGTCGGCCGGTTTTCGCATGATGGCCACGAGCTTGTTACTGTAGTTTTGGGCACCCCTTCAATTGATACCCGGTTTACCGAAACCGGCAATTTAGTTAAGTGGATTTTTTCCAATTTTAGATGGGGAGATGAAATTGCGCCGGATGGGGAAAAATGATATAATGCTGGTAGCTAAAAGGAATGGAATTAAGGTCCTCTAATTTTTGGATTTTTCGCGCATAAAAAGGAAAATTAAAAATATAAAAGGCTTATGGCAAACAAAATAGTCATTGCTAACTGGAAGATGAAACTGGGTTATAAAGAGTCGGTTGCATTGGCCAAAGAGATGAAAATAAAATTCAAGGATTTTAAAGGCGGGGAAGTCGGGATTTGCCCTAATTTTATTTCCTTGGCCGAAGTAAAAAAAAATCTGGAAGGGAGTCCCTTAATGTGCGGTTCGCAAAATGTGTTTTGGGAAGCCCAGGGAGCTTATACCGGAGAAATTTCGCCGTTAAACCTGTCAGAAATCGGATGCGATATGGCGATCATCGGCCACTCGGAGAGGCGGGAGTATTTGCTTGAAAATTATGAGATGGTTCATAAAAAATTAAAGGCGGTTTTGGAAGTAGAAAATTTAATGCCCGTTGTCTGCCTGGGCGAAGAAAAAGACGAAAGGAAATCAAAAAAAAGGGATTTCATACTGGTTGACCAGGTTAACCAGGCCTTTGGAGGCTTGAGTATTATGGAAAACCAAAAAATCGTCGTCGCTTACGAACCGATTTGGGCCATAGGATCCGGCGTAGCCATCGAGCCGTCGGACTGCGATTACGCCCACAAGATAATCCGCCTTACCTTGAATGAATTGTTCGGCTCTAAAATTTCGGAGAAATGCTTCCGGATAATTTACGGCGGCAGCATTTCTTCCAAAAACGTAAACGAGTTCGTCAATTTGGAAAATCTTGACGGCCTTTTGGTCGGGGGAGCGAGTCTGAACGCGGAAGAGTTTTACAAGGTCGCGAATATTTTAATTAACAGCTAAATAAAATTAATGCTGGTTCATATTAAAGAATTGGTTGAAGACGCGGAAAAAGAGGGATACGCTTTAGGGGCTTTTAACATATTAAATATTGAGATGGCTTTGGGCGTGGCTTACGCGGCCGAAAAGACCGGCTCTCCGGTAATTTTCCAGGTTTCCCAGAATGTAATCGAATACATGGGGGTAAAGCCGATTACCCACATCGTTTCGACGATCGCGAAAAATATCGCGGTCCAGGTGCCGGTCGCCCTGCATCTTGACCATGGGAAGAGTTTTGACGCGATTTTCGAATGTATTAATTCGGGTTTTACCTCGGTCCATATTGACGCTTCCAGCCTGCCTTATGACGAGAATGTAAATCTTACCCGGCACGTAGTTGAAGTGGCCCGGCCCAAAGGGGTCTGGGTGCAAGGGGAGCTCGGAGAGATGATCGGCGGGCACGGCCAATCAGGAAATATTATTAATAATGTTCCGATTGCCGATCCGGATAAGGTAGCGGAATTCGTCAAAGCGACAAAAATTGACACCGTCGCGGCGCCCATCGGAACCGCCCACGGAGTTTATGAAAACGAAAGAGTCGACCTCGAAGTTTTAAAAGCTATTAAGGAAAGAATATCGATTCCTTTCGTCCTGCACGGCGGTTCAGGCGTAAAAAGCGAAGATATGAAAAAGGCGGTCGCTATGGGCGTTAATATTATTAATATCGGAAGCGATTTGAAAATCGCCTTTTCAAAAAAATTAATTGAGACTTGCGTTAACAATAAAGAAGAAACCGATCCGAGAGTGTTATTAAAGCCAACTATCGAGGCAGTGGAAA
>Ga0172379_10011440_pt1 | contig 10564 bp, 13 predicted proteins | sample GrowelOW334metaG_FD_119756 | JGI IMG/M metagenome (GOLD analysis project Ga0172379, IMG submission 119756) | Groundwater microbial communities from an aquifer near a municipal landfill in Southern Ontario, Canada - Groundwater well OW334 metaG | ecosystem: Environmental > Aquatic > Deep...
GACCAGAATCATGTTTATGGAAAAGTCGAGTTCCGATTAGCTGAAGTTGGCAATATTCCCGAACATGATTTCGATTGTTTATTAGCCAATATTCAAAAAGATGTGCTTCTTATTATTGCGAAGGAACTTGTTTCAAAAGTTAAAGTCGGCGGGAAAGTTATCCTTTCCGGTTTGCTCTTTACCGATGAGGCAGATATTTGTGAAAGTTACTCTCAGTTAGGACTTTCTCTTGTTGATAAACTGCAATTGGATGAATGGATTGCTTTGGTTTTCATAAAATAATAGTAGTGTAATTTTGAACTGAATGGATATTGTAAAACCAATTATGAGGATTTGATATGAATCGAAGATATTTTCAATCTCTCTCTTTACTTTTCGTTATTTTTTGCGGCAACTTCATCGGTCAAGCTATTGACGACCGAATTACCATAGGGGAAAAAATAACCCTCACCTCAAACATTCTGTTTGAGGAAAGGAATCTTTTTGTTTATCTCCCGGAGAGTTACAATACAACTCAAAACAGTTACCCTGTGTTATATCTTTTAGATGCCGAAGATCATTTTAAATACACAGCCGGTTTTGTGCAATTTCTTTCACGCAATAACAAAATGCCTGAAACAATAATTATCGGAATTCCAAATACATTCCGTAACCGAGACTTCCTTCCGGAAAAAGTTTTTAATATCCCCGGCTCCGGTGGAGCAGATAATTTTATAGGTTTTCTAAAAGAAGAGTTGATTCCTTACGTTGACAAAAAATATAGAACTCAACCCCATCGAATTCTCGTTGGTCATTCACTCTGCGGTATGTTCTGTTTTTATTCTATGTTAAAACAGCCGGAATTATTTAACGCATTAATAGCGATAAGTCCCTGGGTAATTGCCGCCGATAATTTTTTACTGCCTTACACAACTTCAAGTCTTTCCAAATACAAATCATTAAATAAATCAGTTTATTTTACAGCAGGTTCAAAAGAAGAGGAAAACTTGTTGACGACTCTCGAAGAGTATAAAATTATTCTGAGAAAATTCGCCCCCGATGATCTGATCTGGGAGTATAAAATAATGGAAGATGAGGATCACGGTTCGCAAGTTTTTATGGCTATATATGATGGGTTGAAGATGATTTATAAAGATTGGAATTTATCTGACACCGAGCTGAAGAAAGGGTTGGATGTTATCTTAAAACACTATAGTAATTTGACTTCTAAATATGGATACGCAATACTACCGCCGGAAAATATTTTGAATGCGGTCGGTTATTATTTCCTTGGACAGCAGAATTTTAATGAAGCTATTGCTATCTTTGCTAAAAATGTCTCCCTTTATCCTCAATCTGCAAATGTGTATGATAGTTTGGGAGAAACGTATGAAAAATCAGGACAACAATTATTGGCGAATCAGAATTATGAAAAAGCCTATTTGATTGCAAAAGAAATCAATCACCCAAATCTTCAGATATTTAAACAAAATTTTGAACGAACACAAAAGAAATAGATAAAATGATTTTGTATTATTAATTTTCGGTGATTGCAGATTGTTATTGGTTTTTATAATCTCGACGGTATAATCAATTTGTTCAACTCAAGAAAGAATTCTTAAACTTAGTTAATCATAGGAGAGAGTTAATGAAAAAAATAGTATTTGCCCTTTTAGTTTTAGCCATGGTTTCGATAAATTTTGCGCAAGATCTTAATTCCGCTAAAAATCTTCTTCAAAACAATAAGCTGAATGAAGCAAAATCCGCGTTTGAAAAAATAATCGATAAAGATAAAAACAATTCCGAAGCACATTTCTATCTTGGAAAAACTTTATTGAAAATGAAAGAATATGAAGATGCTTCAGATGAATTTGAAGAAGCTATAAAAATAAATTACAATAATGCCGATTATCACTTCTGGTTTGCACAAGCTATGGGAGTGGATGCACTGCATTCAAGTATATTTACTCAAATAAAACTCGCTCCCAAAATAAAAGATGAGTATATGAAAACTGTTCAGATCAATCCCGCGCATGTACAGGGAAGGATGGGATTGATTGGTTTTTATAGAAGAGCGCCGGGCATTATGGGAGGTAGTATGGAGAAAGCTTACAAGGAAGCTAAAATACTGATCGGGTATGATGAAAAATTAGGACATTCCCAGCTTGCCGCTTTGTACATTGAGGATAAAAACAGTGTGAAGGCGGAAGAAGAATTCAAATTCCTCGAAAATAAATATGGAAGCGCAAAAGATTTTAGCGGTTTATATAATGAGTACGGCTACTTTCTCTTAAACAATAAACGTATAACCGAAGCAATTCAGAAATTTAAAAAGCAAGTTGATCTTGATCCGACGAATGCTAACTCATACGATAGTCTGGGTGACGGATATTTAGCAGCGGGAAATAAAATAGAAGCTATCGCGCAATTTAAAAAAGCACTTGAAATTGATCCGAATTTTTCGGCTTCACAAAAGAAACTGAAAGATTTGACTAAGTGAAGGTAAAATATTTTAAGAATTCCGCACAACCCCACCTACGGCGGGCAGGCCTGAAGGGATTGTGCTGCACGAACAAATTCCGCTGAAGCGGAATATTTTAATCCATCATCGTTTACGATGATTTTTTCGACCAGCGATACCGTTTACGGTATCGCTGATTACGGGAACGGAGGTTTTAATATTTATTTTTCCCCTTGCGTATATAAAAAATCTTTTTTAGGTTTGTACAACAATAAACAAGCAATAGGGTGTTGTGATTATTTTGTTGGTTCTTAAAAGCGCTCATTTTCCCGAAGGGGTAAAAAATTCTTTACAGTCCCCTTTCACATTAAATCAATTCTCAGAGAATTCTTCCCAAAATTATAAAATATTCAGTACACATTTTTGCAATCTAATCGATCTGATTAGCAATGGGAAATGTCATTTTAGTAATCTATTCGGACTGTCCAGTAATGAGATAAGTCATTCCAGTAATGTCATCGAACTTTCTAGTAATCTAACCGATTTTTCCAGAAAACACATCGAACTTTCCAGTAAACTCATTGATCGGTCTAGTAATGGCACCGGAATGTTCAGTAATCACATAAAATTTCCAGTAAACTCATCGATCGAGCCAGTAATGGGAGGATTTTTCCAGTAATGAGACAGTTCGAGCCAGTAAACACATCGATTTTTTTAGTAATGGCAGGAAAACAGGGCAAAATGGCGAAAATTGAGTAAAAAGAGGGTTTGTGAAATTGGGTGGGGTATGGAATAAGATTATGATTATGATTAAGCAAGGGAATGGATGAATGAAACAAGTATGTTTTTCATTCAACCTTTGCGCGGCGAAATCGGCAACCAAAGTATATCTGCACTCGGAAAGAGTAGTTTGGAGATGAAAAATATTCATTCCCATATGGGAATGTTTAAAGATGGAGGGGTTCTTGGTTACAAAGATTTAACACCTATGGTGTTATGGCAGAAATCCCGGAGGGATTTAATATTTGTAACAAGAAGTCAGAACATAAGACAGAATCCCATCGGGATTCAATATTTTTATTTTTTTTAATAGTTGGTTCTGGTTTGTAAGAATAAGTAATGAAGAAAAACGAGTTTAAAAACGGTACTATATAACAAACTAATATATCACAAACTGTTCGGAGGTTCATTATGAAAGAGAAATATAGCAACTATTACCGCATGCTGTTAAGTGTGGAAACATTTTTAGCGGAAAAATCGGAGACAACGGGAACTATTCCTGCATTCGGGAGGGCTATAACCCGATTGAATAACAAAATTGCCGAAATCCAGGAGGCGGATAAAAATCGCGGAGATAAGGCGACCGGAAAGTCCGGGAGCAAAAATGAAACGGAGGACAAACTGATTGCCGCCGTGCTAAAAGCTGCTTCGGCTCTTAAAACTTACGCGGCTGAAAAAGAGTTGAGCGATTTAGCCAAATCGGTTGATATAAGTAAGTGGGATTTAATAAAACTGCGCGATCTTGATCTGGTTTCTAAAGCAGGATTTATTAAAAAGACTGCTCAAGAAAAAATAACTGAATTAGAAGAGCATGGACTTATTGCAGCCGACTTAACGAAGATCGAAGAATTGGCCGCGAATTTCTCTTCGGTTATTGGAGTGATGGGTTCTATAAGAAGCGGTAAGATAAACGTGACAAAAAATCTTGGTGTTTTGATTGATGAGTCCAAAGCAATTTTGGAGAATCAGATAGACGGCTTTGCTGAAACACTTCGAGAAAATCACCTCGACTTTTATAACCAATACAAAGTAGTGCGCGATGTTCTTAATTACGGCGCGTCGCACACAAAACCGGATGAGGAAGATCAAACACCACCCCCACCGGACGGGACGACACCACCGGTGAAGTAAGTTCAAAAACCTCCGACGTTTTGGAAACGTCGGAGGTTTGGATTTTTGTTGACTATTTAAAGAATTTTAATAACGCTAGTGTAGGGGTAAGTGAAATAATTATAATAAATGTTTATTTAGGTATATAAAATGAAAACCCCAATTTTCTTGATGTTGTTTATTGTATCCTTTGTTTTTAATAGCAATTTGATTTCTCAAATCAATAACGAAAATTCTTTTTCTTCTCTATCGGGAATAAAAGAAGTTAATCTTGTAGTGAATATGCAAAATGGTTCTGGAGTTAATCTATTATTTAGTAGTGACAGAATAAGATTAGATTTTGAATTGAAACTTCGAAACGCAGGTTTCAAAGTCTTAAAAATATTTACGAATTCAGATACATTAGATATTGATAAAGCTATTGAGTTGGTCAAAATGGATAACAGTCCATATTTATTTCTAAATATTAAAATTTTCTTAAACTTTGCTTGTCCTCTTAAAAATTGGTTAATATCAATGGATGTTTATCAAAAAGTTAAAATTAAACAAAATATTAAGATGCATGTATCAACTTGGAGTTTAAGTAGTTCTGGTGTAGTAAATGAAGAGTCTACTATCAATTTAAGAGATAGAATAAATAATATTATTGATGAATTCCTTAATGATTATCTGAAAACAAATTCTAAATAGAAAAATATTAAATATTTATATTTTTATTTATTGAGGTAAAAATGAGCATAGTGAATTCAGTTGGAAGAATAAAGAAAGATTTGCAATACTTAAATGATCTTCTTCAGAGGTTTTATAAATCTTCCACACAAGAGTGGAGTGGTAAAGATGATGAATTTATAAGGATCTGGGATTTATTTAAAGAAATAAGGAATGATTTAATATTACTTGATGAAAAACTATTTATCAGGCTTCGTGACTTACTGAGACCAGAGCCAGAATCAAATTCTTTAAGACCGGATGGTATATATTATCGCAAAGACTTTACTCCAGTCATCAATGAACTCAATTTAGCAGTTGAGTATTTTGATCTCTATGTAAAATCAATTTCTAAACCGGAACAAGAAATATCTGTTGATACTTCAACAAACTTACTCACTTCTCGTTTTGGAAAAATTGTTCGTCAATTGAGAAGCAGATATGACCATCGTACAACATTAGAAATAAATGACGAATATGATATGCAAGATTTATTTCATTCTCTTTTATTCCTTTTTTTTGATGACATAAGACCCGAAGAATGGACTCCGAGCTATGCAGGTGGCTGTTCAAGGATGGATTTCCTATTAAAAAACGAGAAAATAGCAATAGAGTTGAAGAAAACTCGAAAATCCTTAGATGCGAAGGAATTGGGGAAACAATTGATAGTTGATATTGAGAAATATAAACAACATCCAGACTGTGAGAAATTAATTTGTTTTGTTTATGATCCTGAATTTTGGATTGCAAATCCCAAAGGCATTGAAAATGATTTATCACAAGTGAAAGAGGATTTTAAAGTGAAAGTAATAATAGAGCCTAAATAATTTTACATGGAAAGTTGAACAAACCATTTTCAATACTACATTTGTTTACGATTTGATATTGTTTTATTTGGTCGCAATTTTGGAGAACACAATTAAGTCTACAATTAGCATATGGAATTTAAAGTAACAAAAATATTAGATCAGGGAACAGACAATCCAATCATTAATCGAATTCATCTTCAATTTTCAGAAATGATAAGTTGTGGCTTTTTCTGGATTGAAGAAGAAAAACAAAAAGAATTTCGTGGTTTGTTATTTAATTTAATGGGAGAATTACTAAAAATAGAAAAGTCTGTTAATAATTATACAAAAGCAGAAGATGCTATAATTTTAAAAATTAATTCACCTGATGGGATTAAATATCAGAAAAATGGTTTTTTATATGACGACCCAACAATAGAATTAAATGAAAAGTTTGAAGATTTTCTAATAAAATCTGTTGTTTCAATACGTAAATTCGTAAAAGTATGTTCTTATATTATAAACAAAAATTTTGATGGTCATAAAGCTTTATATAAATACATATCAAATAACTTCAAACCAGAAACTTCTTTTTATAAGTGGTTCGAGGTAAGAAGTAGATTAGTGAAAGAAATTTATGATCTAAGAGGGTTAGTCGAACACGAAGAATTAAAAATTGACAAATTTGAAGTTAAAATAATAGAAAACAGAATAACGATAATATTGCCCAAAATAGCTGGTACGGAATTAGTCTTAAGAGAATATATGCAAGGGGGATTGAAATTTTTATTCGATTATTATGAGCATATGATAGCACAATTACTTTCGACTATTTATAAAGGTTATGGCAAAATCATTATTTTGCAAAAAGAACAAATGAGTAACAATAGAAATTTTAAGTACATAATAGATTTTAATATCAAGTAAACGTTTTACCAAAGCGTTAATCTGTTTCTGTTACTACTTCATTTGTTATTCTTAACGTGAACACATCCGAAGTTTTTATGACTACGGATATTTGTAATCTTTAAGTGTCTGAATAAATGAGAATAAACAGCCCGCTCCGATGGAGCTAAAATAATTATTCTCTCTAAAATGCTATAAACAGAAAGCTCCTACGGAGCTAAAAAGTGTTAGAGGATAATAAAATTGTAGTAAAAAAGGAGTTTAATCCTTCCGGGACTTTAGAAACTTCGGATTAGTATTTGACGAGCTAAAGAAAAACCTTATATTTTATTTGTGGAAACGACAAGATATTTCAGAGAACAAGTAATCATTAAGCGTCCGTACTTGAAAGAGGAATGGATTGAAAGTATATTAAAAAATCCGTTAAAAATGGTAAAACAAGAAAACGATGATCGCATCCGGTTTTGGGGTTATGTTAAAGAGTTAGACAAATATTTACGTGTAGTTACACTCGAAGACGGGAAAACAGTTCACAATGCTTTTCCCGATAGAGATTTTAAGGAGTAGAAGAATGAAACTAAACTATTATCCGGAAACCGATTCACTTTATATTGATTTATCGGAAAAGAAAAGTGTTGAATCCAAAGAAGTTGCAGACGGAATTATTGTAGATTTTGACGAAACAGGCGCTGTTGTAGGGTTTGATATTGATCATGCCAGCAAAGTTGTTAATTTACAAAAATTGGAATCTGATTCGATGCCTGTTAAATCCTTTGCGATTGCTTCATAAGAAATAAACTAATAATTTCTCCCCCAAGATTGAAATTAATATTAGCTACAATCTTCCAAGGTTTTTAGAACTGTGCAGGTTCTAAGCTTCTATCAGTACTTCTTCACTTCTTCCAAAATGTATTTGGCAATTGCTCTGGCTTCGGCCGGTTTTAGACCCTGACTTGGCATTGGCGGATATGCGGGATTGATCTTTGTCGGATTTAGTACAAACGCCGCAAGTTTATCAACATCACCTTTGTATTTTGGCAATGTTTCTTTGTACGGAGGTCCCACTAATTTTTGATCATATTTATGGCAGGCAGAACACTTTCCGTTAAAAATATCAGCGCCGCTAATTTCTGCTATCGTTGATACACCTTTCATTGCATTCAAAGTTGCATCGTATTCTGCCGAAAGAACAAGCGCCTGCTTTTTAGTAACATTTCTAAATGCCGACTGCTCTGAAATAATTAGGAATAATAAAGCCGATACCATCAGAAGAAAAACCATTCCGCTATACTGCAAATTAGATCTTTTTAACATCGCATAGAGAAGATGGAAAATCCAGAATACCGCTAGCAGCGATAAGACTGCAAACCCAAACACAGATGAAGAAAGTGCGAGAGACGGAAGCGCAACTAAGTTCAACAATAAAAAGATAGGTTGAAAGAGCGTAAAGAAAAAGGTCAATGTAAGAGCAATCTTCTTTACAAAATTCTTGTACTCTTCATTATCAAAAGCTTTTCCGCCTTCCCAAAAGAAATAAATGAAAAGGAGAAACGCACCGGTAAGCGCCAACGCTGCAGTAACAAAATGAACCCACTTAACTAAAACTGAAAACGAAGTAAAAAGATATAATACTCCGGTTACATTCCAATCAACTGGATTTAACGCAAGATTAATTCCGCCAACAAAAAAGTAAGAACCGATCAGCAAAAAGATAATTCCCCAAAATCCCGATTTACGATTTACCCTGGCAACATTAACAGCAAAGTTTGAATATTCTTTTTCCCGCTCCTCAAGTTTAACGGAAGAAAACAATGAAGTAAAAACCCATGAATAGCGGTAGGTATAAACGAACACTAATCCGATTGTAATTAAAATGAACGCGAAAATAAAAAACCAGATGGTAACCACTTTTAAATTATGAAGGATTTGAGCATAGATCAGAAGTAAAGCGGTTAACGGAATTACTCCGAGTCCAACCCCTGCGCCTTTTGTAAAGGTAGTAAACGCAATAACTTCTTTTGAGAATTTTGTATAAAATCCGTTCTCATCGCTCTTCCCTTTTCTCTTTGCATATAAGGAAACAATTGTTCCGCCAATTACCAGACTTATGTACGGCACGAACAAAAATAAAATTAAGATCGCCATGTAATGCAACAAGGCAATATGCTCTAAAGATTGAGGGAGAACTAATTTATCTAAAAAATCCATCTAAGCTACCTTTATAAGAGTAAAATTTTTTCGATTGAAATAAAAAGAATTAACGCCGCAACAAACAAATTAATTTCTAAAAATACTTTACGGAGAGATCGTTTGTCGATATTTTCGCGCAACAACTTTGCAGAACGGATGATAAGTCCTATAACTAAAATTAGAATACCGGCGCTTGCAAAAGAAAGATCAATAATACTGAAGAGAGGCATCAGTAATCCGGTAACACCAGTAACACAAATCCAGACATAAGTAATGCGTGCAAGCTGCGTTTCGTTAAAATATTTTTTTAATGTCGGGTATCCTGCATCTTCATAATCTTTTCCGAATGCAAGTAACAGCAACCAAAAATGTGGTATCTGCCAAATAAAAAAGAAGAAAGCGATCAGCAGAGCTTGTGGATCAAAAACATGTCCGCCACCGGTTACCCAGCCAACAACGGGAGGAATTGCACCAATTACTGAACCGGGAATAATGGCAAAAGATGTTTTGCGTTTAAGCGGAGTATAAATAGCATTGTACCAGAGAAGAGCAAGTAGTCCCATCAGCACTGCAACTAATCCGGATGAAATGTATAAAAGTATCGATCCAACGATTGATAAAACAAGAATGATACTTAAAACACTTCGACGAGAAATTTTCCCGGAAGGAATTGGGCGATTCTTTGTCCGTTCCATTTGTGCATCGAAAACAGCTTCCTGCAAATGATTGAGTGCGGCAGAACCGGAAGCGAGAAGAAAAATTCCTAATGCAGCGCCGAGTAATTCTATTCCAAAAACTTTTGTAGCGCAAAGGTATCCAAAGACCGTTGTGATCATCACAAAAACGGTAATGCGGAACTTAATTAGTTCGAGAAATATGTTGAGTCGTTCTTTCACTCTTCTCCGTGAATTAGTTAAAAGTAGCAAGTGGAAAGTTGCAAGTATTAGTCTAAGGATTTGATTAATCCGAAAAGCATTTTTGAGATTTCTTTTGATCCTGAAACCAGTGCCTCAAAATTTGGCTTATCGATGTAATTTAAATCCAAAGCTGCGTAAAGCATACTTCTTACTTCTCCATTACTCCCTTTTGATATATTTAAAAAATACTTAAACTCATTATTAGATTTTCGTTCCTGCCTGACGGCGGGCAGGCAAATCCTTCAGCAATATTATTCATCACAGAAATTGTTGCGCGCTGTATTTGATCTCGAAAAGAATAGTCGCGGCAAGAATGAAATATTTTATAAATTGAAACAACCTGTTCTTTAGCTTTTTGCCAAACCAACAAATCTTCAAAAGATAAAATTTTATTCATATTATCTTTCGCTTTCCACTTTCCACTTTCAACTTGTTACTTTCCACTAGATTTAGCTGAAACCGGTGCGTTCTTCTTAACTAATTCAGCCTTCAGCCAGGCTTCAAAATCTTGCTGAGGAAGTACAATCACTTTTGAGTACATTGCCGAATGGCTCAAGCCGCAATATTCGGCGCAAGCAATGTCAAACTTGCCGACATGTTCGGGTAAAAACCAGATCGAGTTATTTCTGTTCGGCATTACATCTCTTTTAAAACGGAATGCCGGAATAAAGAAACTATGATTCACATCCATCGAATGAAGATTTACTTCGATCGCTTTATTAACC
>Ga0172379_10011441_pt1 | contig 10564 bp, 10 predicted proteins | sample GrowelOW334metaG_FD_119756 | JGI IMG/M metagenome (GOLD analysis project Ga0172379, IMG submission 119756) | Groundwater microbial communities from an aquifer near a municipal landfill in Southern Ontario, Canada - Groundwater well OW334 metaG | ecosystem: Environmental > Aquatic > Deep...
CATATATAAAGCGTCTGCGTAAAAAACTCGATGTGGAAGGTCAGCCCTCAAATCTGTCTACAGTGCACGGGGTCGGTTACAAGTTCGATCCCCAGATGGATTTGACGACCGGCTGAGAAGTGAACAGAGCTGGATCCGACTAGCCATAACTAAAACGATATCGCTCTAATTGGATCCGACCAGCCATAACTAAACCGATATCGCTCTAACTGGATCCGACCAGCCATAACTAGACCGATATCGCTCTAACTGGATCCGACCAGCCATAACTAGACCGATATCGCTCTAACTGGATCCGACCAGCCATAACTAGAGCGATATCGCTCTAACTGGCTCCGACCAGCCATAACTAGACCGATATCGCTCTAACTGGATCCGACCGGCCATAACTAGACCGACATCGCTCTAACTGGATCCGACCAGCCATAACTAGACCGATATCGCTCTAACTGGATCCGACCAGCCATAACTAGATCGATATCGCTCTAACTGGATCCGACCAGCCATAACTAGACCGATATCGCCCTAATTTCAAAATACTTTTCCGCTTCCACATCTTTGCCACATTTGGAACATAAACTGTTCTCATCGAACCACACGGTAGCAACGAGGACGAACCCATGGCACGCGTTGATGTACTTGAACTCAAATCCTTTCAAAAGATAAGCCTTAACGAAGTGCGCTATCTTAACGAAATGGATTTCAACAAGAGTCATCAAGCTCGCACTTTAGAAGCTCACAAGAAGAGTGTCTCCCTTAAAAGTTCCATCAAATCGAAACTAAAGGATTTGTCGAGAGCTTTCAAGTCAGGGCTTCACAACCTACTCTACGAAACCGTTCCACAGTGCGACACCTACTCACCAGACTAGATCCGAAGATAAAGTCGTTGCACAGATAAAGTAGATCCGCAGAAAGTGTTCGAAAAATTTTTCCAGATAAAAGGGGCGGGCTCGAGTCGAAAGACTTGGGCCCGCCGGGGTTTTAGGGATATGAGTTCAAAATGCCGCCTGCTAACTGTGGACTCGTTACCCGCTCACTTTTTCCACTCGAGCCGGTCTGCGGCTGAACATCCCGCGCACAACTAACCAGACCAGCGGCAATACGCCAGCGCAAACAAATACCAAGTCGCCGGCAACTCGCATCCAAGTTAAAGTTTGAAACACGTTCGAATGAATAAATTCCGGGCTACGAGCGAACCAGAAGCCGTGCTGATAGCTAGCAATCATCTGAATCACACCAGCGGGGAAGATATTAAGCACTAACATCAATAGCAAGCCTAGGTTCAAACCCCAGAACGAAAGCCCGGCAAGACGATTACTCCAAGCATCTTCAGTCATAAGGTAGCGAGTGGAGAAAAGCACTGCCGCTACAGACAACATACCGTACACACCCATCATGGCAGCATGTCCGTGATTAGAAGTGAGGTAAGTAGCATGTTCGTAATAACTGACGATTGGCGTGTTAACTAAGAAACCAAAAACGCCCGCTCCAAGAAAATTCCAAAAACCTACAGCGATCAAAAACATCATTGCCCAATAGTGAGAGAAATTCTTTATCGATCCATCAACCTTCGCTAGTTCAATAAATTTCCAAGCATCCATAGTCAATAGAGTAAGTGGCACCACTTCTAGTGCCGAGACCATAGATCCAAGCGCCATGTTAATTGCTGGTTGGGCGGTCCAGTAATAGTGGTGACCAATACCGACAATTCCGCTACCAAGGTAGAGAATAATATCGATGTAAATCACAGAGAGAGCTGATTTCTCAGTGACCATGCCCAGGCTACAAAAGAAGTAAGCAACAATAATCGTTGTGTACAGTTCAAAAATTCCCTCAACCCAAAGGTGCACCACCCACCAGCGCCAGAAGTCAGCGACGGCAAAGTTCGTGCCAGGGTGATACATCATGCCAAAACTGAAGAACAGCGGGATGGCCATGACACCATAGAGCAGCATGTACGGCAAACTACCGTGATCTTTTCCTTTAAGCAATGGCTGAATACTGCGAAAGACAATAACAGCCCAAAGCACCATTCCAACTGTCAAAAGTGCTTGCCAAAAGCGACCGAGTTCTAGATACTCCCAGCCTTGATGACCAAACCAGAACCATAGATTGCCGAGCATATTCTTGATACCAAGCCATTCTCCAGCAATACTGCCAACGGCAACAATGAGAATTGCTACAAACAAAATCTTGACTAACCAATGCTGGCCTTTGGGCTCATGCTTTGACAGCATCGGCGCCATAAACATTCCAGCCGCTAGCCAAGCCGTGGCAATCCAAAAAATGGAAAGTTGCAGATGCCAACTACGAGTGATGCTATAGGGGAAGATAGTGCGAATATCAAATCCGTAAAAGCCGTTCTCGACAATGTAGTGAGCTGTTACAACGCCAAAGAACGTTTGAAATAAAAACAGCAGCACAACTGTTGTGAAATACGGATAGAGTGAAGTTTGCGAACGATAAGGTTGATATGACCTTACGTTGTCGGTCATGCCTTGACCGTCCGGTGACCAACCAAGGCCAGGAAACGCGCTGAGTAGAAACTGAGTAAGGCCGATGCCACCAACTAGCATCACTAAGCTCATGGCACTCCAAAAGAAAATATGCCAGTTGGGGCCATTGCCCACTAGTCTATCGGGAGGCCAGTTATTAGTGTAGGTGTAATCCTTGCCTGGCCGATTAGTGTTGCACACCCATGAACCCCAGGCAAAAAATCGGCTGAGTTGCAGACGCTCATTGGCGTCTGCAATGTAATTAGTAGGTAGCGGCAATTTTCTACCGACACCAAATTCGGTATCATAGTAGGGTGCAAGCTGTCGATATGCCTCTGTTTGACCATCAGTAAATGTCAAAGTCTTCGATTGTTCATCGTATCGATTTACTTTTTGTTCCGTTTGCAGAGTACTCTCTAAATCACCGCGAGCACCACCATCTAAGTCAGCGTAAGCTTTCTGAAAGCGCTTTTGCGCCATTTGCTGCAAAGCAATTTCACCAGCTCGATGCAAATAATCTGCAGAGAAGTCAGGACCGTTGTATGCTCCGTGTCCAAAAAATGAACCTACATCCATCAGACCATACTTCTGAAAAACACCTTGACCGGCAAGAATATCACTACCCGTAAAAAGCACAGTACCGCTTGAATCAACTACTTTGTCCGGTATCGGCGGCGCTTGATTAGTGGTCTCATGTCCCATAAAAATCAAAGTCGAAAATCCGGCTATCAGCACAAATAGTACTGACAGCTTCCATCTCCATGACATAGACAAATCCTCTTTGCTATTGGCCGCCAGTAAGTGAGGGACATGCTAGCACTCCCTCACCCACATATGTTCAAACTTGTACACACCTATTTAGCAACGACAGACTTTTCCACCCAGGGTTGGCTATCGTTCTTGCGAAATCCGTCTGGTTCATAGCCCATTTGAGTGAGCTCGTCTTTGTATGCCAGTGGATTGTCCGCTGCTTCAATCATTGTTTTGGCTACAACGGCGATGGCCGCGCTCCAAGTCTCTTGCATTTCAGAGGTCCATTCACCCTCTTTACCCAAGTGCTCGGCCAGCACCGCCAAGAGATTCTCGGCCACGGCACCGTAATGAGCAGTCTCAGTCTTGTACTTGAGATGGCGAATACCCATAGCATGCAGATATGGCAATAGCCGCTCCGGTTGTTCCACACCACCAACAATCGCGCCCAACGAAGCGATCAGCTTCTTGTGCTGCTCTTCAGGAGGAGTGTGAAAAAGCGGTATCACCGCCGGATACTTCTCGAACAGCCTCTTATAAAAACTCATTCCCAAAGCGGTGGCACCACCATTCTCTGTTTTTACCCGTGCGAAAGTCTCTCTCAATAGCCCAACGTTCAACGACATATCTAAACTCCTTCTTTGCTGCCCACCTTACTGTCCACAAACACCTGTAAATCGCGCATAAGCGCGTCCAAATCATCAATGTGGCACATGCTGTCGCAGATACCCAACTCAGTATCTAGAATGCTTTCGTCACATTGAGTGGGAACACTCACTCCGTGCTCCTCAAAAACCTTCAAAGCATCCGGAAAAACTTCGAGAATATTTTTGACCGTCGTTTCTTCTGTAATCAACATGGTCTTACCGTCCTTTCTAAACGGAAGTCAAAGCTTTCGTTCTAATTGCTAGGGGAAAGAGAATCGAATTCTCTTTGTGGACATGAACACGTAAATCTTTGTCGAGATGCGCCAGACCAGCCAATAACGCCTGCCAACTAGCGCACGCATTTTCAGGTGGAGTGTATTCATCGGTGAGTTCACGCAGTTGCATCAGTGCAGAGCCAGCCTCATTATGCTCAGACTCTAAACAATCAACAGCACTCTCAACGGCTGCTAGTGGCACTTTAGCTTTGCCTGCACCATGTTCAAGGCTGCGCATAAATGGAAACACAATCAACTCTTCTTTAGCAGTGTGCTCAAGAATCTCTGTGCTCAAAGCTGAAAAAACTGACTCTACCTTTAGCAATCTAGGTTCGCGCACCCCATGCACTCGAGCGACTTTCTTGGCAAGCAACTCGAGGCGTGGCAGTTCACCCTTCAAATAGGCATGATGTGTTTGCTGAATATGATCAACCAATTCTGTGAGACTGGCATTGAGCCAATTTTCTCCACCTTGGTCAAGCTCAACTTCTGCATCACTGGCGATCAGGCTTGCGATAACAGTATCAGGGGCAATACCACCATGCTCACAGGCGACAACCAGTGACTGCTTACCGCCACAGCAATAATCTATGCCAAAGCGGTCAAATACAGAAGCTCGCAGGGGTTGCTCAGCAACCAGCATTCCTACAGTTTCGCTTCCAAAATCTTTCATAACAGCCACCCTTCGTTTCTCTTGAAACTTAATGTCGGCCTAAGCAACCTCGGAGCAAATATGAGCTGGTGCTTTCACCGGCGCCACAACCTTTGTTGCCTCATAAAGAGGAAGGCTAGCGCAAGAACATGTCTGGAAAAATTCTTTAGCAGCGGCGCAATCGGGGCACTGCCAATCTTCCGGCAAATTTTCGAACTTAGTTCCGGGCTCGATACCAGACTCTGGCAAACCTTGAGCTTCTTCCAGAATGTAATTACAGAGTGTGCAAATCAGTTTCATGGCCTTACCCTCCGACTCATTGAGATCAAATGTACCTTTATGTCCATAATAGCACTGCGACGGCCTTCGTCAATCCCCCAATGCCCCAAACCGTGGTAATCTGTATATAAAGGTATTATTGTTTACAAATGAGGCGCCTATGATTTCGCAGACAGCAGAATATGCCTTAAGGGCTATGGTTTTTCTGGCTATGCAAAAATCAGCGGCCACCGGCCAAGGCATCGCCGAAACCACAAAAGTGCCACCAGGTTATCTCAGCAAAATAATGCAACAGCTGGTAAAGAGAAAACTAGTCAATTCCCAGCGAGGAATCGGCGGTGGATTTGTTCTAGCGCGAAGCCCAGAAGAAATTTCAATTTTGGATGTCGTTAATGCAGTTGATCCGATAGAGAAAATTACAACCTGCCCGCTAGACATCCAGTCTCATGGTCTAAATCTTTGCCCGCTCCATAAGAGATTGTCGGCCGCGGTAGCACAAGTGGAGTTAGCTTTCGCCGAATCAAAGTTAAGTGAGCTTGTTACAGAGTCGCAAAGCCCTTTGTGCAGTAGTGTTCCCTTAACTCCAAATGAAAATGTGTGCCACTAAATTTTTGCCACCATAAAAGACTGGAACAAATTGATCATACACAAGTCTTACTTGACACAACTTCAAGTTGCCCGCATCCTAGAAATACGCCCTGACCTGCCAGCTGGAGGGTACGATCATCGAAGCTTTTGACTTATTAGAATATCAAAGACGGGCGCGCGAAACATGCTGCCCGAAGACGCTTTTTCAATTATGGGAAGACGTCTGTCGCCGCTACGATCAGCACGAAATTGGTGAGTACCAATTTGAAGAAATGAAAGCTGTGATTTGGCCGAACTTAACGGCCCTGGCTTCTCTTCGTCGGGCAATCAACAATAGTGAACCTGCTGTGGTTCACAGCAACGAGCGAAAACGCAAGCGCGCCTAGCTTCGTACATTTTTAACAAGCCTGTGCTCTGACATGTAGCTCAAAACGATTTTTGTGCTAGCTTATCTGATGGTAGTCAATCTTAGTATTGTGCCGTCAATTTTGCGTCAAACAGGCTCTGCGTGAATAAACAGAAGTGGACACTATCATTCTTGAGACCAACAGCATTATTGCTGGCGGTTACTCTGAGCATGGTCATTGGCGGTGGAGTACAAGCTTCTGACTGGATAGACGGCGATGTCGACGAAATTCCATTAAATAAGGCCAGAGGCAGGCGCGCACCGGTAGCTCCAGTGCCAGATGAAAACTATGCCGAAGAGCGCAGCATGCAACCAGCACGCCTGCGACAACTGCGCAATAACCAAGAACAAGAGTCGTCAAAACAGAACAGCAATGACGAAAGCCGTTCTGCCTTAGATCTTACGCCACCGGCACCGGTGCTTAAAGTAAACGGCAGTGGCTCCCTGCGCATCACTGGTGGTGTCAGCTCGGCCACAGTGCGTGCCAATGCCAGCAAAAGGCCGAACCGAGGCCTAGATCGGATGGCCGCGCAATTTATTCAACAAGCTCCTTATCTTGACCGAGCGAAAACTGCAACTGTTCAACCAGCATTGTTTAAGGCTTGGCTGGAGCGCTCTCACCCAGGGCAGAGCACTCAATTTACAAAGACCACAGTAGTTGAAGTCAAAGGCAAGTGGGACGATTGCGGACATATTTTGCGCAATTTCGGCTTACCATTCACGAAGATAACTCAAGATAAGTTGGTGCAGACTGATTTGTCCGGCAGCAAAATATTGGTAATAAACTGCGGCTGCGAGCTGAGCGAAGCCTCTATTCAATGCGTACGCCAGTTTGTCGCCAAAGGTGGTTATCTTCTCAGCACAGACTGGGCCCTAGATTCGTGCCTCAAAAGAGCTTTTCCTGGCTACGTTGAATGGAATGGCTGCGATACTGAAGACAAAGTTGTTGATGCCGTAGTGGTTGATGAAGACCCAATATTACTCGCTGGCGTACCGCATGTTGCCCACTGGAAATTAGAGGACAAAAGTCAAATCGTTAAGGTCATTCGCGGTAAATCAGTGCAAGTACTGGCGCGCAGTCGTGATCTTATGCGGCAAGATGCAGATCAATTGGGAATTCTTGCACTAAGCTTCCCCTTTGGCGAAGGTAGGGTTTTGCACCTTGTCGGTCATTTCGACAACAATGCCAACTTATCTTTCAACACAGCCTTGCCAGACCCCGCTCCCATTATTGGTATCGGACTAAGGCAGGCCATCGCCGCCAACTTCATCATGGCCGCACTGCACGGCGACTTTACTGCAGAAAGCGCTTCCAGTGGGGAGAATACCCAAGTCAAGTATTAAATTACAGCAATGGCTGGCAAATTTAAGCAGTTATCGGGTACATACATAAGAGAGCGTTGGATATTGATTTTTCGGCCACGAATAATCAATCTTTTTTTTGATCCACTGGGAGAGTAACAATGGGCGCACTGGAACATTCAGGATCGGCAGATAACTTCCAACGTGCTAACGAACAGGTTAGCCAGGCCCAGCTTAGCCCAGAACACTATCAGTCAGGCAATCCAGCCGGTCGCGACAATCGCAGTGCTCAAAACGACGGCCTTGATGCCATATCTAACACTGTTAATACCAAAGAGCGCCCAGTAGAAGCTGTTGCCGCCTGTACCTTAGCCGCCTTCGCTAATATCGAGGGACGCAATGCTCCAATCAGCGCCGCCGGCCTGAAAAACATTGCCAACTTGATGGAATGCAACAATGATGTCCTTGGTGTACATGGCCTGACCAAGAATCAATCAGCAATCCCCGCAGCCGCTCTTGAGCGTTTCGGCGGTTTTCTCACACTGCAAGCGGAAAATCATCCAGCCCCAGATGCCAAAGCTGCTATCTATGCGGTCATTAATCGCTATTTCAAACCAGCACAAGCGTAGATAAGCGCACACGTACTGCCAAATAAGGCTTAATTGGCTCTAGTCATTTTGCCTAGTCTTATTTAGTCTCGTCGGCGTCATTCAGCGCCCAGTCGTAAGGCAGGTAGTCGAGCACGAGTTTATCTTGCGAACGAAATTTGGCAATTACGTCGCGCTCATCGGTCGGCACATAGAAGCTGACATAAGAAGCAATAATGTCTTCATCCATGGGCGGAGGGAATGAACGTTTGGCGTAGCCAGCCTTACCAGCGAAGTCGAGGGTGAACCAACTAAAGATCTTGTTCACGCTCATCACACCTGTTCGTGGATTGACCGTCAAATTTTTAGGATCAGCAAAAAAGTCTTGTGTACATTGATCTAGACGTTGATCGATATTCTCAGCTACAAATGGCGATGGCGAAAGCTTGGCACAACTGCGAGAGGCGCATACCACAGCAAAATGGAGCCGCGGATCAGGCAACTCATGCCGTAGCTTTTCGTGTTCAATTTCGTAAAGGGTGACAGGCGCTCCCATTATTTTGAACTTACCGTTTTCCCACTCACCAGGAATCTGGCGGAAACTGCTAGGTGGATATTGCGACTGAGAGCCCTTAATCGGGTAATTGTCGAGCACTACTTTGATGGTAATGGCGTTATAGGCATTGAGCCAGAAAGCTTTCTTTTGCTCAGGAGAAAAGCGCTCATAGTCTTGCTTGGGCAAATCACTAAGGCTCTTCAAAAACTGGTCGAGGCCAGCCGGATTTTCTTTCCAGCGCTTGTAGTGGACATTGCCGTTCTCGAGATACTTTGCCAGCTCGCGACCAAACAAAGCATAAGTCTGGTCGAAACTGCTTGATGCGATCTGACCAGCCGCGGAAGTATTTGCTGTGGCCGAACTAATAGCTGCCGACTTATCAGCGGCAGCCTCTGCTTGACCCGTTGCAGAGTGCGCTAGCAGGCCCCAAGCTTGAGGAAACAGCAGCTGGCTAGCAGCGAGGCTAGACCCAGCTATCAAAGCCTGTAAAAACGACACAGATAGAATCTTCAGATGCACAGTTCCTCAAAGGCAACGAGCCATCAAACCAAACGACAAGAAGTTAGTATATTAGATTGCTTTATCGCATACCATCGCTCTCTAATTTACTTTTTTTGCTCCGCTCAAACAAGCGCTTCAGAGCATCACCAGTAAATGCAGGTGTAGAGCAGCGTCCATCGTTGCAAAGGAAAGCCGCTGCCTTGGGTAATTGCGGCAACTCTACCGCGCTGTTTGGCAATGGGCCTTCACTTTTGTCACTCCACTCAATCCGCATATATGGGGCCGGCAAGGCGGCGGCCGAGGAGAAGAGGGCCTGGGCTTGAATATCCGCCTTAGCACCCACCACAGTAATGTGAGTAGGCTCTGCATGCAATTCTTGGTCAGCCAACAGAATTCCGGCAACAAACACTTTGCGCCGCCTAGCAGTCTCGGGCAGAGCTAAATAAGAGAGAGCTTGCTCAGATAGAGCCCGGTACTTCTTCTCGCCAGTGTACTGATAGAGCAGGTTAGTAAAGCGAGCCAGTTGCACGTTCTCATCAATAGTTGTGAGCGTTGCTGTCTTGAACTGGCTATCAATAAAATTAGCCGCTTGCACTGCCTGGCTGAGCCATTTGCGCTCACCTGTGGCTCTATAAAGAGTCAAGAAGGCCCGCCCCATAGCCAATGTGTCGCCAAGAAAGGGCCCGGCTTTATCACTATCACCGTGACTAAAACCAAGTTGGTTGGAAGCGCCATTCTTCAGTTGGCGATTAGATACGGCCCAATCTGCTGCTTTGATGGCCCGCTGCAAATACTGCTTGTCACCACTAGCGAGATAAAGCTCGGCAAAAGCCAGTGTTGCCCAGCCATTCTCCCTTGCGTAGCAGTGTTTATCGATGCGCGGCAAGCCCTGCTTGAGCCGCTCTGCAGCACCAAGAGTGAAGTACTCACCGCTATGCACACCTGAAACTACATCTGCGTCTTGGCTGGTATAGAAGGCGCCCTCAGGCGCACTCAAGAAATCTTGTAAATAACGAGCTATATCTTTTGCGGCCTTAAGATAGCGCTCTTCACCATATAGGCGATAAGCCAACGCATACAAACGCAAGTTCTCGGCCTGGGTTTGCATGATCTTTTCAAAGTGCGGATGAAACCAATCACCGTCAGTAGAATACTGATAGACACCGCCAAAAGCCGGATCAATCAAATTGATTTCACCATCCAGAGCCGCAATTGCCCGAGCTTTTGATTCAACATCTCCAGCCAGTCCTTGCACCATGGCATACTCAACAGAGTCAAAATCAAGAAATTTCTGATAGGTTCCCCAGGCACCATATTTAGGGTCATTACCGGCCACATGTTTAGCAATTAACTCTTGGCGCAGAGGCCCTGACAATGCCGGTTTTTCATTATTAGGTGACGTGAAAGAAGAAGAAGAAGAAGAAGAAGAAGAAGAAGCATTAGCAGCTGCCGATGAAATGGCGGAAACCTCTTCGGGGCTGGGGTCCTTCACTATGGCACTAAGCAATCTAGCCATTCTTTCAGGA
>Ga0172379_10011442_pt1 | contig 10564 bp, 8 predicted proteins | sample GrowelOW334metaG_FD_119756 | JGI IMG/M metagenome (GOLD analysis project Ga0172379, IMG submission 119756) | Groundwater microbial communities from an aquifer near a municipal landfill in Southern Ontario, Canada - Groundwater well OW334 metaG | ecosystem: Environmental > Aquatic > Deep...
CCAAGAAAAAGAACATAATTACCGACGATGTTGTATTTATTTTTAACTTTATTAATTTTTATATCGTCTTTCATTGGGTGAAACTTATCTTTGTCGTATCCGGGATAAGTTACTGTAATTTTATCGGCTGGTATGTGATAAGAATGGATGATATCGTTTTTGGTTATTTCAGAAATGGCGAACACATGGGTAGCTCTTCTAATTGAAAGTGCTGTCCAGTATTTTAATTTCCAATAAATTTTCTTTGTAAATTGATTCGGAGAACGAAGATAACCAAGATCCATAATCGAAATTACTAAAGGTGCAGGGAAAAAGAGCGGGCAATAATGACCGGGGTTAAAAACAAGATCAGGCTTTGGGTTTGCACTTAATAGGGCTTTTGATAAACCGTAAACGTTCCAGAGTTTGACTGGTCCTTGGACGTGGTAAAGCCAGTTTGATCTTTCTTTTGGTAAATCTGGGAGTGGTGGTGTTGGTAAATAAACAGTATACATGTTCGTGTTGTCTAGGGCATAGATGGCCTTTAATAATTCGAAGGCATACTGGTTGGAACCGACACGGTTCATAACATTTGCTTCATAACCTATTAAAGCAATTTTCATAAAGTATTTGCCTCCTGGTAAATTTTTAGAGTTTGAAGGGCTGTTTTTTCCCAGGTAAATTCCCGGGCCCTTTTTAACCCCATCGACCGTAGGGTTTGTTTATTACTTAAGGCCTGAAGTACACCATTGGCAATGTTTTCAGCCGAGTCAGGATCAATCAAGACACCAGCGTCTTTGACAATCTCAGGGATACTTGATCGATTTGAAGCGACAACTGGACAACCTGCGGACATGGCATCAAGGATTGGTAAGCCAAACCCTTCATATAAAGAGGGATAGATAAAACATTCCGCTTCGTGGTAAAGATAATTTAAATCTTCCTTGGGGACATAGCCAAGGAGCTTAACCGTGCCGCCAAATGTTGAAGAAGAATCCAGGTCCTTACCCCAACCATACTTACCAGCAACGACCAGTTGTAGCTGCGGCTGTTGCTGGGAAATCAATTTGTAGGCTTTTATTGCCATCGCAAGATTTTTTCGCGGCTCCCTTGTGCCAACTAATAATAAAAATGGGTTGGATAGTCCGTATTTATTTAAGATCGTCGATTTTTTAATATTATCTATCGGGTGGAAATAAAAGGGATCGGAAGCTTCGTAAATAACCCTGATTTGCTCTTTTTTAATTTCCAAAAGATCAATTATATCTTGCTTGGTATTTTCAGAAACAGCAATAAATATTTTGGTTTCTTTTTTGGACCAATATAACTTACGTTTTTGGTTTTCGACAATGTCGTGGCCATTTCTTCTCGTGAAACTATCGGGGTATTTTAAAATTGAAAGGTCGTGTATTGTGGTGACTTTATTTGCCTTACTGGGTGGCTCAAGCCAATCTGAAGAATGGTATATGTTCAAAGGACCTATTAAATTTTCAATCGGAAAAACATGGAAACGGTTCCAAATTTGTTCGAGTAATAAAGGAGGAAATTTAAAATGCCGGGTAATATATTTATTTGGTGCAGGAATTCTTAATGAAGAATAAAAGAGAACGTAGTCGTTTTGCCGGTCGACTCGAAGCAAGTTATCCACCAAGAGTTCGGTATAGGTCGCAACTCCGGTTCCGGGATATGCCAAGGGGGAGATATCAATGCCTATTTTCATTTGCAACATTCTCCAATTCCCATAATTTGATTAATTCGGTCAACCTGTAGATTACCTGTAAGTAAGATAGGGTAAGCCCCTGTCGTCCGTCAAGATAGCCCTGGTGTTTGAGATAGCGAGTCAAAAATTCTCTAAATGGCTGCCAGGCTAAGTTCAAATAGCTAAAATGTTCACCTTTTTCGAAATGGTTTTGGGCCTCAATATCGGTATAGCGATTCAGACGAGTCAGGTATTCATTGATGTTTTGGTAAGCATTATGTTTTATGGCAAACTCGATCTTCGCGGGTAGGTCAAATAGTGTGCCGGTTACCTGGGGATATGAGTGGATATGGTTACCCCAAACAACATGGCCTTTTTGAAAAAATCTTACTTGGCGATCCGGCCACCAATTGGTGTGGGCTATCCATTTTCCGAATATAATGTTTTGGCGGGGGATGTTGACAGCGTTAATCCCGGATAGCTTTGTAATTTCCAGTAACTTTTTTGATAAAGTTTGAGGGATGATTTCGTCGGGATCAAGAATGAGTATCCAGTCACCGTTTGCCCTGGATATACCAAAATTACGGGCAGGTTCTACCCATGTTAAATGAGGGTGAGAATAAAATTTCGTTTTATATTTTTGGGCAATTTCTTTAACACTATCAATTGATTCCATGTCCACAATAATGATTTCGTTTATCCATTGTTTAAGTGAGTCGAGGCAGGATTGAAGTTTGTCAGCTTCGTTATATGTGTTAATGACTGCCGATAGTTTCATTAGTTTATTGTAAATTTTCCTGAGCGAAAATTATAGAGGCTTTCTTTGGGTCTTTTAACACAATGTGCAATAAAACGGATAAAATTTACATAATTTGGTTGTTTTATATATTTATAATATAGTTGCTGGTTGCGTCTTTTCCGGTGTGTCCAGTCCTGCAGTGTGAATATCTCCTTGAGAAGGAGCAAGAATTTATTCTTGGGGATATCTGTTAACAACAGTTTGTTATTTATTGTTGTTTTATTTACGTCCCGCATTCCCCATAAACGTTCATCCCACCGGTCGCCAACAACCAAACCTTTTTCTTTGGCGATATCCCATAATGGGGTACCGGGTAAGGGGGTGGTGACGTTAATACCAACTTGGTCTAAATCAAGTTCCTTTATAAAGGCGATTGTCTTTTTTATATCACTGATTGTTTCTCGTGGACTACCAACCATAAAAGTACCTAAAACCTGCATATTATGCTTTTTGGCAAGATTTACCGCATTTCTAATTTGGTCAAGTGTTATCGTTTCTTTTTTTAAGTATTTTAAAACCCTCTCCGATCCTGATTCCATACCAAAAGAAATTGCATAAACGTTCATCTTTTTAAGTATATCGACAACCTTCTCGTTAAAAAGATCGACCCTGCCAATAACTTCAAAGCGCATTTTTTTGTTTAATCCTTCTTTTTCCAAGAGTGTTAGTATTTGTTCTAATCGAGTTTGGTTAAGAAAAAACAAATCGTCCATAATAATCAGTTCTTTACGATGATACAGGCCGTATATTGTTTTGATTTCATCGACTATATATTCTGCAGAATGTGCACGATATTTTTTCCAGAAATTTCCCGATTCACAAAACCGACAATGGTAGGGACATCCGCGTGAGGTCATAATATGTCCTGGTCCGGAAGGTCCAATTTGCAAAAAGTTCCAATCGGGAAAAGGGATTTTGTCAATCGGCTCGACAAGCTGTGGTGGTCCTGTTTTTACGAGCTGTCCGCCATTCCAATAAACCAGACCGTTTATGTTTGGGTTTTGAAGCTTATTATTTTCCTTGTAATATATTAATACCCGTCTTAGGGTCTCTTCGCCCTCACCTATAATTCCTATGTCAAACCAGGTTGGGAGCGAGGTGGGAACAAGAGACACGTGTACCCCACCAATAATAAGTGGTAGGTTAAATTTATTTTTAACCAGTTTGGCTTTGGCAATTTGTCTGGAAAAGGTGGGGGTCATCGCGGAAAAGCCAACAATATCGGGGTGGAAACTGTTTATTTTATCGGCGAGGTTGTCATTGTCAAAGGCAAGCGAAATTGTTATTTCAGGGAGATATTTTTTGAGATACGAGGCAAGATAGCCAAGGCCAAGTTTGGGATGATCGGAACTACGGAGTTCGTCAGAAACGAGAAGGAGCCGCATGAAGTTATCTTAACATATTGGCCATTGCGGTTTCATATTCCTTTGCAATTTCATCCCAGTTAAATTTTTGAGCCTGTTTCCTGGGCTTTCCGAACCAAGAAATTGAAAGAGCCTTTTGTATCGCGGAGGCGTATTCAGTTGTGTTTGTCGGGTTGACAAACAAGCCTGCATCACCGACAATCTCGTGACGCATCTGATCGTCAGTGGCAACAACGGGTAGACCACAAGCCATCGCTTCAACATAGGCAGTTCCAAAGGCTTCAGACGACTCAGAAACTAAGGAAAAAACATTCGCGGCTTTGTAATAAGAAGGGATTTGAGCATAAGGTACTGTTAATCTTAAATATCTTTTATCTCCCAAGCGCTGCTGACCCAGACGATCAATCTCCGATCTTTGTGGCCCGTCACCTAATAACAAAAGGCTCCCGACTGCAAGACTGCTTATGGCTTGAATTGTTTCCTGAACACGTTTGTATTGATTTAAACCCGCAACGCAGATTATTATTGGTTTTTCCAAGGATATCTGAGCAGGTTTAATGTCCGGATTAAATTTATCCAAGTCGACACCGTTGGGAATTTTAAGAATAGTTACCCGCTTATTAATTATTTTCGCCCATTTTTCTGCCCGAGACGTAAGAGCCACAAAAATGTCAGGCCGGAGTCGAAGATTACGTAAATCATCCCGGCCAATACCCGCTTGTCCGGATATGAGTATTTTGTAATGACCTATTTTTATCACTTGTAATAATTTAATTATTAGTAATTGCCAGCCCGCATCAACGGGGATTACCCAGTCGTAGTCAGTCTTTATTATTTTTTGGATATTTTTTAAAGTGAAAAGGAGCGCTCTTTGACTGTGTGCGTCGAGGTATAGTTTATAGAGGATTTTGCCAAAAAGAGTAAGGGGGGTTTGCGAACGAGCCTTTGGCTCGGTAATATAATTTGCGGAGTAGACTGTTACTTGGTGCTGGGTAGAGAGACGCTTTGCAATTTCTTTAACAAAGTTTTCTGCTCCCCTATCGACTACTTGGTTATAGATATTTAGGAAGGCAATTTTCATTTAGGCTCCAAGACCCAAAAACGTTGGGCAATAGTAAGTGTATGTTGATAGTTATTTTCCAGGAAAGCGTTAATTTTTTCTGGTTTGTATGATCCCAGCCCGCTGTATTTGTATGGTTCAAAAACAATAATTTCTGGTTTATTCTTAATTAGATCTAAGACTATTTTATCCTGAATATCCGGGTAATTCATGTACCAAGGCAGGGTGGGTACCCAAGGGGTAACCGCTGGTATAGTATCCGATAAAGCATATAAATGATCCCATGAGTTGAGAATAAAGATTTTTTCTTTATAGTTGGCGTTGGTTGATAACCAAGTAGCCATCGTTTTTGTCTCTGGTTCAAAAAAGCGGTCTTGCCGGTGCCAGTTTAACAGATAAAAGCGCATTGTTAAATATGTACTTCCCATTAATATTAAAATCAAGGGGGCTAGAAATAATCTATTTTTATGAATTTGTTTGAAAACGACAGCAATAGTCACCCCGCTTAGAATTGCTAGAAACGGCAAGGAGGGCTGTAAGTGAAAATACTCAAAACGAGGGTATGTTCCAAGGAGTAAAAACAATGACCAGACAAGAAGCAATATGGTAAGTTGGTTTTGCTTGTTAAACTTATTTTTATATATCAAAATAAGCGGATAAATAATTGATATAAACGGAACACCAAGGGCAACAGTTTGTTTTAGAGACGGGAGCTTTATTTGCCCCTCAGCGCTCGGTAAGTAGCCGATTCCAAATTTTATTGCCCAAAAGTAAAAGTCTGCTAAAATATTATTTTTTACCAAATAAATACAAAACAACCCTACGGGGATTAGCAGTCCACCTAGGGTTTTTATGATGTTTTTAATTTTGAATTGCTTTTGAAGAATCAAAGTAATGATGATTGGAATTGCGGCATAAATGGCCGTTTGTTTGCCTAAAATCGCTATGCCGAATACTAATCCCGTCAAAATATATTTTTTTTGTGAAATAAGATAAAAAGTTAACAAGAGGAACATTGTAGTGAATAAATCAAACCACATTCCGTTTCCTTCAAAATATGGCTGCCACAAGGCAAAGAAGCAGAGGGAGACAGTCGCGATTGTTTTATTGAATAGCTTTTTGGCAATCAGATAAATACAAACATCCAATAAAACAATAAATACCCATGTAAATACTTTTAGATTCAACAGTGAAAATCCGATGAGTTTGTAGTACCAGGATAACAGGAATAATAAGGCGGGAAAATGAGCAATGGCGGTGTCTTTGTATGGGATTAATCCAGAATTGATTAAGTAGGGCCACAATACCATTTCCGGCCATGGAGTAAAACGTAAATTAACCAAAAGAATCAGGTGAACAACGATAAGGGATACTGCCAAAAACTTAGATTGCATATTGTTTATTTAATTCGTGATTTTATTAAACTTTCTTTACAACAAAAAATAAATGTGGACCCCAATATTTAAAAGGGTATACTCCTAATTCGCCTAAACACTTCACCGCTTTTTTTGCAAAATTGTGGGTAGTTTCTTCGGGCCAACAACTAGAAAATTCAACTATCTTAAATCCCATAAACTGACAAAATTTAATTAATGATAATAAATACGGCTCTGTGGTTGTATCTGAATCGATAAAATAATCAGCAGGACTAACCATCGGAGTAACTCTTTTCCAATTTAGGGTTGTAGGGCTAATTAATAAATAGTTAATATCTTTTATAAAACCGGCAATGAATTTATATATTTTATTCTCATTAGAATTAGGCGACCTCCGGTTAGGAGCACCAAAATTTGGGGCAATAATAATCATTAAACCCCCGATTGTTAATACTCGAAAAGCTTCTTTAATAATTACCTCAGGATTGCTGATGTGTTCGAAGACAAACGCTGAATAAACTAGGCTAAAACTTGCATCCTCGAAAGGTAATTCTTCAATATTACCGCATACAAAATTTAGAGAGGGGTATTTTTTCTGTGCCTTCGTAATTGCGTTCCGGCTAATGTCAATGCCCGTTAAGATCGGTTTTCCCGTAAAAAGGTGTGCTAAGCGTTTTCCTTCACCACACCCTAAATCTAAAATAGATTTACAGTCACGGCCATATTTTATCAGTTGCTTTATTGCGAAGTGGTTAACTTCAGTGCTGGACACAGAAGCGGTTGAAGTATATTTATGACTCTCCCATAGTGCTTGGAGTTGATCTTTTTGGCTCATTTAATTAGTTTTCTTTTTATTTTGCGTAAGGGAGTAAGGATTAGAGATAATAGATAATATTTTTTATTCATTTTTAGCCACGGGCTGGGGACAAATTTGGGACGGGGTAAATAAAAAACTTCTGGATAGCGTGTGTTTATGGGCAAAGACTGACCGATTTTATATTTTCGTTTCTGTGCCCGTAAGGGAACTTCAAGTTCTTTTTCTCTTTTTGACGATCGGGGCAGATGAGTAGCGTGATAGTAAGAAACGGGTAAAAAAGCAATTTTATTCGGATCTCGATTTTGGATGGCATTATTTTCCCGGTCAAAATAGCCTTGTTCGCCGTGGGCACCAGCAGCATGTAAGCCGGGAATCTTCACGTTTATACCTCGTAAGTTAAGATGTCCCTTGTGACCGGCAATTTCATATTTACCAGCCGACTCGTCTTGAAAGTGATAAACATCCCCTATCCAGTTAATGGTTTTAACTACAATTGACTCGAGATCATTAGAATGTTGGATTGTATTAACAAATGTGTTTATTGCTTCTTTGGTCCAGATTTCATCTCCATCAAGAATAAACATCCAGTCTGATTTTGTCGCTTCTAGCATTTCCTGACGCGCCTGAGGATACGTTTCCTTTGTCACAGGACCGTATTCCTTGAATTCAATTTTTGGCGATTTGATGCTTTTAACTATTTTTACTGTATTATCTGTTGAGCCAGTATCCCAAACAAGAATTTTATCGACTTCATTAATGACAGAGTTAATAGCATACCAAACCCAACGTTCTTCGTTTTTGACAAGACAATTAGCCCAAACGGTTTGTTTTCTTTTCATTCACATGTTTAATAATAATAACGGAACTTGTTAAGGCCACTGCTCCGTAAGCAATTGCCAAGCTGATAGCAGGACCAATCACCCCGTAATGAGGGATTAAGACAAGATTAAAACCAGTAATTAATATTAGTTGAATAATCGACAAGAAGGCAAATGTCCGGGTGTGTCCGTGAAAATAGATTAAAACCGAGATAGGTATGGCAGCAATAATTGAAAAGGCGGTGGAAACAAGCAGCCAACGGAAGATTTGAACAGAAGGCAGATAGTCGTGGCCATATATATTAATAACCAACCATGGTGCGAGCATAAATAAGATAATTAGCGGGAAAAATAATAAACAAACTAAGAGACTCGTCTTTTTAATAAAAGCTTTGACCTCTTTATTGTTCCTTAATGAGGAGAATTTTGGAGTGATAACTGTTGTTACACCTCCGATTAGCATCGTCATAATAAAGGTCATTCTTTGGGCAGCGGCATAATAACCAATCTCGGCATTTTCAACATACCTAACCAGCATTAACGTATCAATGCGGGAAGAAACACTATTGGCGATCCTGGCGATAATTATCCAGCCGGCGAATTTGAGTAGATATTTGGCTAAATTATAATCTAGTGCTGTTTTTAGATAGTCGGTCTTTATAAAAGTATGGGCAAGTAATAAACCAACAAATGACGACATTGCTATAATAACCAAAACAGAATTTAGGTTGAGTAGGCCGAAAATAAGAAGTATTACTACAAGGATTGTTTTACTAATTACGACGGATAAATCTGTCAATATGCTAAATAAGAATTTTTGTTTAGCTTGAAGGATTGTTGAAGATAGGCCTGACAGTGATAGCCCAATTAGGCCCACAGAAACTATTAAGAGTGGAATAAGTAATTCAGGTTTTTTCAAAATATTATTTACCAGAGGCGTGGTAATCACAACAAGAAGCAATGTTGTTAAGGCGCTAAACAATAAGGTAAAGATAAGGGAAACTTTAAGAATTTTATTGCACTCTTTGGTGTCGTTTTCCCGAATTGCTTTGGGAAGGAATTTTAGGACGGAGGTGCTCAAACCTGCGTCGCAAACCACAGTAAGGATAGAAACAATATTTAAAACGACAGAATAAAGTCCAAAGTTTGCAGGACTAATACTTCGGGCAATAATAATTGTAAAAATAAAACTAACGAAAGCATTTAGTCCCGCACCGATTGTCGTAATGTAAGTGCTTTTGGCGGTTTTTGAAAAAAGCAATCTTTTGAAAACTATATAATATTTTTTCATTTTCTTAAAAAGAGAACGGCCCTGACTCCTTGCTTTTCATATGTTGTTTCTGGTTTAATTTCAAATTCGGCCGCTAGTTTGTAATTTTCTTTCAAAAAAGCGTCATCAATGTTACGTGGGTTTAGGAATGCTTGCCGCCATTCGTTTCCCATATAATAATTGCTGTCATCTATTTTATATGAAGTGAGGAATATAGCGGAAATGTGATTTAGTTTACCTTCTGGGGTTTTAAGCTGCTGTGGGGTCAATGGATACCAAATGGTAGTTCGGTTTCCGTACCAGGTGCCCCAGGTGTCCAAATTGGTGATTATGATGTCGTTTGTGGAAGTATTTGATTTTAAAATAGTCGATAATTGAACATAAACTGGTGGTTGAAATATGTTTAGTCGGCTTTTAAGATTGCGAGCGTCTAAGAATATTTTTCCGGCCATTGTCCCAATATTAAAAAAGGCGATTAAGAATAAACAAATAGCAATAATTTTCTCCCTGTTGGCTGATGATCGGAAACATATCTGGTTGACAAGATAGTACAATTCTTCGACACTAAAAAGATATAGAAGTGGAATTAAAGGGTGTAAATAACGATATAGTGGAATAGCGGCCGCGGTTGATAAAAAGGTAATTATCGTCATTATGATAACGGTCAAGCGTAAATAACGTTCGGTCGTGTTTTTTATATTTCTAAAAAGACTTAAGACGTAAAACACAAGAAGATAGGGGGAATAGATCTGGGGTAAGGCCTTGTAAAAATTATATAGATTATAAAATATCTTAGACAAAATCGTTTTAAGCGAGATAGCATTTACGATACCCCCCCGAAGATAATTGGTACTGGTGATTTCGGGTGCAGAGTTTTTTGCGCTTTGTAAGAAAATATTGAGAGGTGAATAAATAATAAAACCGTTGGCGTAGCGGTTGATGATTAACTCAACGAGTAGCCAGAGAATAATGGCGATACCACAATACAAAAATACTGCTCTTTTGGTTTTTGAGATATTGAATATCATAAATAAAAGAAAACAACCTATATAAATTAAGGCTGTTGGTCGGGTAAAATAGGTTAGCATCATTATAAACAAGGCAAACGCACGTGTAGTTTTAGTGTTAAGAGAGATAAGATAACCTAATACGATAAGCTCAAGGATAAAGACCGTTTCTGAGGCTCCAGAAGTGGCATAATTTAGAATCGCCGGATCAAAGATGAAAACTAAGCTGGCTAGCATTCCAACATGCTTATTAAATATTTTCAAGCCCAATAAGTAGAGTGAGAGAGCGGCAAGAAGATAAAGAAATCCAGAAAAATAGAGAAGCAACATGTCACTTATGCCAAATATGCGAAAAACATATGATATCAATATTGG
>Ga0172379_10011443_pt1 | contig 10564 bp, 8 predicted proteins | sample GrowelOW334metaG_FD_119756 | JGI IMG/M metagenome (GOLD analysis project Ga0172379, IMG submission 119756) | Groundwater microbial communities from an aquifer near a municipal landfill in Southern Ontario, Canada - Groundwater well OW334 metaG | ecosystem: Environmental > Aquatic > Deep...
AAGCCTGACATTTTTTATAATTTTTTTCTCAATTGTTTCCATCATTTTTTTAGGATTGTATCCTTTATATTCGGCATACGAAGAAATTACTCCGCCTGCATTTGCAATAAAATCTGGAACAATCCAAACCCCCTTATTAAAAAATTCGTTTTCTATTTCCTCTGACATTGGAATGTTTCCTGCCTCAACAATTACTTTTGTTTTGATTTTGTTTTTATTATTACTGTTGATTACATTAGTAATAGAGGCAGGAATTAAAATGTCTGTTGGAACTTCCCAAAATTTCTCTGCAGAAATTTTTTGACCGCCAGAATAATCTTTTAATGATTTTTTATCGCTAATCATCTTTAGAATTATTTTTTCGTTAAACCCATTTTCTTCATAAATTGCGACTTCATGGTTTGCTAAAGCAATAATTTTGGCGCCAGCCTCCAATAAATGCTTGCATGCAAATGTTCCAACGTTACCAAAACCATGAATTGCTATTTTAGCCCCCTTTATGTCTATTTTGAGCAGTTCTGCAGCTGTTTCTGCAGTTTTTGCTACTCCAAACCCCGTGCTTCCGTACTCATGAGGAATTCCGCATTTCTCTTCTTCTTCGCCAAACAATTTCATGCACAAATTAGCTGGCTTTCCTGTTGCTGATCTCCAATTTCCAGTTGCCTCAACAAACCACTGCATTTCCCTTTCGCCCGTGTGAACATCAGGAGCTGCAATATATTTTTTTGGAGTTAATAAGCTAACAGACCTGGCAAAGCTTTGTATAAATTGTTTTTTTAATTCTGGAGTTCCACCTTGCCAGACAATCCCTGCTTTTGCACCGCCAAAAGGTAAATCTGCTAAGGAGTTTTTAAATGTCATTGTTCGCGCCAATCTAAAAACTTCTTCTGCTGTTACATTTTCTGTCATTCTAATTCCGCCCTTTCCAGGGCCTAAAACAGTGTTATCAATAACTAAAAAACCCTCCATTTTTAATTTCGGGTCATAAATTTTTATCACAAACTCAGGACCAAACTCATCCTTTATTATTTCTTCCATAATTTTTATTTAATATTTTTAACTTCCGAGCTTATTACGCCATCTGAAACTTTTACTTCCAAATTTTGCCCAACTTCAACATCCTTCACACTTCTAATAATTATAGCCTGCCCTGAGGCGTCTCGAAGGGTGGCAATACTATACCCAAGTTTTAATTGCCTTTCGGGATTATTTATCGCAATAATTTTTTCATATGAATCCAGCTTAAGCCTCAAGTTTAATATATTATTACGGAAATTTTGCAGAGAAAGTTTTATTTTGTTTTCAATCTCCTGATACTTTTTTAATATTGCTGAATATCTGTTTAAAATGTCTCTTTCATATCTTTCCAAAAGCAAAAGTGCTTGATTCCAAGACTCATTAAGTAAATTTGCAACCGCAGTTGGCGTGGACTCACTTCTGTCAGCCGCCAGCGCCACCAATGGGACATCCTTATCATGCCCAATTCCAACAATTACAGGAACAGGAAATCCAATAATTTCTCTAACCAACAATTCATTGTTAAACGGCATTAAAGACTCCATGGAACCGCCACCCCTTATAATTACCAAAACATCAATATCTTTTTTTCTAAAAGTTTGTATGGAAGCCAGCAAATCTTCCACTGCTCCCTGCCCTTCCACCCGCGAATCAATCATTTTTATATCAAAGCCAAATTTGCCGATGTTGTTTAAAAAATCATGAATAACCGCCCCTTGTTTTGAGGTAATAATTCCAATTTTGTGCGGGTATTTTGGAATTGGTCTTTTGTTTTCTGACGCAAAAACGCCTTCCTTTTCCAGCTTTTTTTTCAGTTCATCATATTGCTTTTTAATGTCGCCTTCTCCCGCCAACTCAATTGTGTCGCACACAAAGGACAGCCTGCCATTTTGCGAATAAACCTCGGGGTTTCCCGAAGCCACAATTTTTTTACCTGGTTCTAAAGTAATCCCAAACAATCTGTATTTTGAGCTCCACATTATACAGTTCAGCATAGAATTATCTTTTTCATCCTTTAAGGTAAAATACATATGCCCGGTCGGCCCAGCTTTTGCCTCACCCACTTCGCCCACAATCCGAGCTTTCATCCATTTCAAATCCGCGTTCAAAAACGCCACAAATTCAGAAATTGAATAAATCTTGTCTTTATCTATGTCCATTATTTTTTTAATTTTGCTAAAATATAAATATCATCCTCTTCAAAGTGTTTTCCTTTAAAATGTCCCACGTTTGCCTTAACAAGCTGAAAATTATTTTCATTTAAAATATCAATGAGTTCCTTTTTTGAATAACCAGCGCCATAAAGAGCTAACTTTTTGTTATAAAATCCTTCAAAATATCCTTCTCCTTTTCCTTTTACCATTCCCAGTAACAAGAAGCCATCTTTTTTCAAAATAATTTTACACTTTTTAATTACTTCCTTAAATTCTTTTTTGGATGTATGGTTTAGAGCAAAAAATGAAATTACAGCGCTAAAATAATTGGGCTTAAATTTAATTTTTGTAAATTCTTGTTTTATAAATTTACCTTTTGGAACATATTTCCTCGCTAAACCTAGCATTTCACTAGACACATCAGTTCCCACGCCTTTAAATCCCTTATCAATAAAATATTTTATAGCTCTTCCATTTCCACAGCCTAAATCTAGAACTATATTGTTTTTGTCAATTTTAGATATCAAAAGATCTAACCAGTTTCTATAATTTAGATTTTTATAATTAAATTCATCGTGATGTAAATCAATAATTTGATTATAAAATTTAGCCGATAGTTCCGCCGGTGTTTTATTTATTTTTTTAATATCCTTACCTATAGCATTTCCCATAATTTTTTTAGCCGTGTTTTTTGCGGTCGGAGAAAATCCAGCCACTTCTATTTCTATTTTTATTATTATTTAAACCTGATTTATTATATTTTCACATATCCGACTAATTTGGTCGGTTATACGTTAGATATCTCTAAAACTATATCTTATTGGGAAATTTTTCTTTCGTTTCTTCAAGAAGCGCAGTATCGCGCGAAACCATATAAGGGCCTTCATAAATAGTAGGTTTACTTTCTTTGACCGATATAAGAGCTTCGCTAAGTGGAAGCCAAACTGTTTTAAAACCCTCTTCGATTTCATCTGGTTCTAGTGTTGGATTACCTTTTTCTCCAATTAGTTTAGCAAGATAGCAATAAGATATTTGTTTTAGACCAAATTGTTTTCTATATTCTACCGTTAAACCCACTTCACTAATAATGTCTATATTGCAACCAATTTCCTCTTGGCACTCCCTTTTTAGAGCATCTTCTTTTGTTTCTCCGATTTCGATTCCTCCACCCGGCAATTTGTAGTAATGATTTATCGTTGAGTATAGTAAGGCTACTAATTTATCATCATCAAAAACGATTGCTCTCGCGGCTTCGCGAATTCGGTAATTATCTGCCTCCTCATCAGAAACATTTTCTAAATTTATTAGTTTAATTTGTTTCATAATTCTATTTTATTTTGCTTCCGGGATGGACTTCCTTGTCCGGGTGCAATAGCACTGGGCCAGAAGCATCCGATGGGCACAGAATCATCCCTTGGCTCTCCAGACCCGCCAGGACGCGAGGAGCTAAGTTGTAGGCAAAAGGGCATTCTTTGCCAACCAACGCCTCTGGGGCATAATATTGCGCTATCCCAGCGATAATCTGCCTGGTTATCCCCTCTCCAAACTCAACCACTAATTTTAAGAGTTTATCGGAATTTTCAACTTTTTCCACTGAAATTATTTTCCCAATTCTAATGTCAATCTTCTTGAAATCTTCAAAATTTATTGTCTCCATAAAAATATTTTTATTTTATTTATTATCATAACCGAGCAAATTAGTCGGTTATACGGTTTTTATTATTTAAAATTTAATTGATAAATAAATTGACAAAAACCCTGTTATAAACAATTGGAATGTGGGTGTTAATCCTACGCCAAATATTTTCGGCATTTTGCTTGTGTATTCCCATCTTCCTTCTTTAATTGAATATATTTCCCAGAAATAAGCAAAGGCTATACTGATTGCAGAAAATATAAAAATACTATAATTTTTAAAAGCAAAATAAGAGATTGAATATATCAATGTTATGGAAACCCCGTCAAAAACTGCTGCTTTTAAAATTAAATAAACATATTTTGGCAAAGGTGCTTCAATGCAGGTTTTATATAACAAACTATGCAGTAATTCATATAGTAAATTAATAAAAAAAGATATTATAAGTATTTTAATTAGTAATTCTATCATGATTATCTTTGAGCAAAATCGCAGATGTCTTTGAAATCACAGTACTGACACTGCCAGCCTGGCGTGGCATCAAATTCGCTATTTTTAATTTTTTCTATTTCATCAATAATTTTTGCTTTTTGGTTTTCCAAATCCATTTCAGAACCCAGGAACGAAGCAATTTTTCCGTCATCCAAATAATAATAAGCAAGCTGTTTTGGTTTTAAATGTAAAACTTCCTGCGCTGCAATCTGGTAAATCAAAAGCTGTTCTTTTGCATCAAAATCCAGCTTATCTTTAGACTGCCCTGTTTTGTAATCGATTATGGTAATTCCGCCGTCCACCTCGTCTATCCTGTCTATTATTCCATACAAAGTGTATCCGCCAATTTTCAGGTTAAACGGCATTTCTAGAGCAGGCGTGCCGTTTATTTTTAAAATTTTTGGCGGATTTTTGGAAAATTTATCGTAAAATTCTTTAATTATACGTTTTCCATTTTTGTAATAGGCCTCCTTCTCACTTTTTGAGTCGTACCATTCGTCAATCCAATTATCCTCGTACAATTTTTCTAATTCATTAAATAGCTTATTTTTTTGTTTTTTACTATTCTGTTGTTCTTGAGAAGATTGGAATAAGGAATTTTGTTTTGAGTTTTTATCATTATTTACTAATTTTAGGAATGCATCCAAGGTATTGTGCATTGTTTTTCCAAAAGAAAAAACTGCTTTGCCACGGGTGGGCACCTTCAGAATAAATCCGAATTTGTACTGCAAAGGGCATTTTTCAAAAGCTGCTAATTGCGAATAAGAAAAATGCTCAGGCAGATACTGCGGTTTAATTTTGTTTTTTAATCGGTCAATCGGTTTTACTTTCTCTGCCAGTAATCCTTTTTTTGCATCAAAAGATTTTTCTTCGCCTGCCTTATAATTCATTTCAGTTAAAAATCTGGATAATTTTTTCTTTCTTTGCCCGCCATAATCTTCAGCTGAAGTGAAATAAAGCCCTTTTTTAGCCCTTGTCATAGCCACATAACACAAACGCCTTTCTTCCTGCAAATGAACGTCTCCTTTGGGTTTTATGTCTTTTATCAGGGCGTCTGGCAGTTCAATGGGGTCTTTTCTTTGATCAGTTGGAAATCTTCGGTCAACCATATTTGCTAAAAATACATATTTAAACTCCAAGCCTTTTGCTCCGTGAATTGTCATTAGTTTTATCATGTCCGGGCCTTGTTCAGGATCAAAATCAAGTTTTCCTTCCTCGCCAGATTCCAATTCCAGGTTCATTTCTTCCATAAAACTTTTCAAGGTAGGTTCAACTGAGGATTCTTCAAATGTTTTCACTTTTTTATAAAATTGATTAAGCAAATCAATTTTTTCTTCTTCGTTATTATGAATTAAGTGTTTTAGATACCCTGAATCCTCTAAAAATGCAACCAAAACTTCTGAAACGCCTTTTTCTCGCGCCAGCTCGCTGTGCTTTTTTATCTGGCTTAAAATAAAAACAATTTTTTCCTGAGTTTTTGCCGAAATTCCAGGAATTAGTGCCAGTTCCTGCAAAGCATCAAAAAGAGAAATTGTTTTTCTTCTACAAAATTGCGTAATTGTGGCAATATCATTTTCTGCAATTTCCAAAAATGGTAAATTCAAAATTCTATAAACAGCTGTGCCTTCATGATAATTATCTAGCAACTTAAAATATGCAATGATGTCCAGAATTACAGGTTTTGAGTAAAGTCCTCGTGAAGCTAAAAATTGGTAAGGCAAATTTGCCCTTTCTAAAGCTTTTACAAAAGGAATTGCAGAGTCATTTGCCCTGACTAAAATTGCAAAGTCGCTATAGGTTGCTTTGCCGTCTGTTTTCAAAATTTCCAAAATCTTTTTTAGAGTTTCACCCACTTCTTGATCTAAAGTCCTTGCGTGAATATGCTCAACAATCCCCTCCTCTTTAGTGTCTGCGGTTAATTTTTTGCTTATTTTGCTAACAAATTCCAAGCGGTCAGGGTCATTCTGTTTTATAAATTTATAAGACCGATCTAAAATATTTTGCGCAGACCTGTAATTTTTTATCAGAGAAATCTTTTTTGCTTCTGGAAAATCTGCGCTAAATTGCACAATGTTTGAAAAAGAAGCTCCTCGCCATCTATAAATTGCCTGGTCGTCATCCGCGCAAACTGTTAAATTATTTATAGGTTCGGCAAGAAGTTTTATAAGCTCGTATTGCGCCCAATTTGTGTCTTGAAATTCATCAACTAGTATATATTTAAATTTTTCTTGGTATTTTTTTAAAATAAGTGGGCGTTTTTTAAAAAGTTTCAAACAATAATTTATCAGGTCGCCAAAATCCAGGGCTCCATTTTCTAGCAAAATCTGCTGATATGTGTGATAAGCATTTGCAACTTCTGTAATACGCTGTGTCTCCTGGTCTTCTGGGCCATTGTCAGTTGTTTTTAAGGTGTCTGCATATTCTAAATAGTTTTCAGGATAAACTTCTCGATCTTTGCAATGTGAAAAATGAGAAATTAATGCTTGTATAAATTTTGTGGGATTTCCAAGAGTTTTGTAATAATTTAAATCAAACTTGTCTAAGTTTTGCCGTGCCAAAAGCCAGGCGGAAGTGCTGTCTAAAATTTTAAAATCAGGAGCCAACCCAATGTCCAAAGCGTTTTCACGTAAAATCTTTTCGCAGAAGGAATGAAATGTTGAAATCCATAAATCAACATAGCCGTATTCCAAAAGCTTATCCACGCGTTCTTCCATCTCAAAAGATGCTTTTTCTGTAAACGTAACAGCTAAAATTTCTTCAGGTTTTGCCAGTTTTTTTTCAATCAAATTTACAATTCGCTGTGTAATTACAGTTGTTTTTCCAGTTCCTGCTCCAGCAACAATTAAAAGCGGGCCTTTTTCGTGAAGCACCGCCTCTTTTTGTTCTTTATTCAGCTTTGATAAATCTAGCGACATTATCATATAATACCAATTCCCAAAATTTTTTGCCAGCCCGAAGGCGAGGCTCGCCCATCGGGGCGGCAAAAAAAACGGAGTCCGGGACTCCGCTAGTTTTTTAGGTTAATTATTTTTCTAATTTTGCTTTTAGTTTATAAGCGAAGATATTTATTTTTCCAGAGAAATACAGCCAAGCACTTAGTAAAAGTAGAAACAACGGCAGAAAAAATGAATCTGTAAAAAAGTTATTGGTCAATCCTGTTGAAATTGCGCTTGCTCCAAAAACCTGTCCTGTATTATAGGTAGCAACTGGCGGAGTATAAATTACTGGAGGAACAACATTTATTGGAGAGTCTGTTGTTACAAATGTCATATCTTGGCCATAAACCGTCCCAAAGCTTCCTTGAGCTACTGATCTGAAATGATAAATCATATTAGAATTTAAACTCCCGATTATTTGGTTGAAGGCACCGGTACTGCTCAACTTCTGTTGAGTTGTTACCTTTCCGTAATTCATATCAGGCCCGTATTGGAACCAGACATAAGTGTTTGATGTTCCGACAAAATTAAGATAACCTTCCAGGGTTGCCTGTCCGTTGGACATATTTGTAGCAGGATTTGTTTGTACATAATTGCTACCGTAATAATTGCTGTTATTATTATTTCCATTTATAAAAATCATCATACTGTCAGAGCCGGAATTTCCGTAATTATTGGTAACTGTAAGAGTGCAGGTGTATGTTGCCTGCTCATTATAATTATTTATAGATGGGGCAAAATAAACTGGTTGAGCAACGTTGTAGCTTGATAATGTTCCTCTATTACATGTCCAATAATAGTTTACTAGAAATCCGTTGGGATCGTATCCAGATCCCTGTAGGGTTACGATTTGTCCTGTAGTCAAATATAAATCAGGACCAGCATTTGCAGTTGGGTTTTGATACGCTAAAACAGCAGTTCCCGTAGAAATTAATGTGAAACAAACTAAAAATAAAAAACTTACTCTGTATATATTCATCATAATTTTATTATTTACCTTTTATATTAAATATGCATTAATTTAACCTATCTATAGATTAGTACTAAATCAACCATTGTCAAGCTTGACATCAACAAATTAAAGATGTATAATAAGTATGTAGATAGTTCTTTAAAATTTAACGTATTTGCGGAGGCAGTTGTAGCCAAAAGTGACCGAAGGAAATCCTGAGCGAAGTCGAAGGACACCTTCAGTATTTTTTGGCTATGACTGCCAATTCGGCGGTTAGAGCTTCTTAAAGCAAAACCTAAAGGAAAAGGAGAAAGAGTATGCAAGGAGTATTGGAACCGCCGGTGTTTGCACCGTTCGCAGGGCTCTGGACTGGAGTCTGGCCTCAAAACCCTGCTGGATTTCGCGAGATTCTGGAGGCATGCAAGCTAGGCATTGAGCCTGGCGCCGATGATATGCTCGACCAGCCGGAGTTCACGATGGTGAAAACCACGAGCCAACTACCTCTCGTGGAGGTCAACATTCGTGACCTTATGGTCCTGGAGCATCGGGTCAACCGCTTTCTGGTATACGACGTCCTGCAACAATTTGGGCTTGGTCTTTGTCCGCCGGAAATCGGACCCAGGCTCCGGATATGGACCAGTAAGGCACCAGGTAATTGGTGCTTACATGTTTGCATGCAGGGCATCCCGTGCTCCGACGGCCACCGACGAGCGTTTCTGGTTGAGAACGCTGCGTCCGGCCCAGCGTTGGGAAGCGAGTTTTGCTCGCCAGACAGTTTTTTCACCGCAGATGACCGCCTGATTTGCTGTCAGGCGGTATAGCAAGGTTTTCGCGCGACGCGAAAGCAAGGCCCTCGTAGAAATTCTACGGGGGCTCTTTTCTTGCACAAACACCTCAGACGCTGTTTGAGGTGTTTAGTTATTTTAGGTTTGAGCTGTAAAAATTTAGCAAATTTCCGCGGATTATAATGTTTGATGCTTTTATTGTGTTTGCCTGTTGAGTATAAATATTCTGGCAGTCTGAAATTGGCAAAGGTTTTTGCGCAGGTATAGATTTACATAAGCCATTTTCAAAAATTCCATCATTGCTTGCTTCATATGCCAAATTATTTGTTAAAATTGTATCTATTCCGCCGGTTATAACCTCAAAGTGCGTTTCAACTGGAGTTTTTGTGTTTAATAAATCCTGGCCCAAGATTGTTTTGGGCGGAATAATTCCTAAAAGATTTGCAATTGTTGGATAAACATCAATCTGACTAGCCGGGATGTTTGATATTCCCCTAAAATTAGCGTTTTGCGACAAAATAATTAGCGGGACCTGGCTGTTTACCAGCTCGGGCAAAATATTATTTTCCTCTAATGCCTGTGAAATGTTTGTAAAGCTTCCGTGGTCGCCTAAAATTAAAATTAAAGAATTATCATACAAACCGTCTTTTTTTAACTCGGCTATAAATTCACCAATTGCTTTGTCTGTGTAATGGATGCTTTGCAAATAATTTTTTTGCGTTTTATTTAAATTAGAATCAACAGGAATTTGCAAGGTTTGCAGGTCAGCTGGCAAAATGAACGGTGTGTGGGAACTCATTGTAATTATTGTTGCCAGAAAGGGCTGTTTTAGGCTCTCCAGCTTTGGCAAGGACTGTAAGAATAAATCCTCATCGCCCAAATCAGAAGGCCCCTTTCCAACGGGCCTAGTTACAGTAAAATCATTCAAATCAAAGACTTTTTGATATCCTAGACCTGGATAAATATTTGACCTGTTCCAAAATGTGGGTACATCTCCATGAAGAGAATAAGTTTTGTATCCGTTATCAACTAAAAGTTTTGGCAGGGCTTTGTAATAATTTTTAGCGTAATCAATAAAAACAACGTCATCTGGCAGAGGGTACAAGGAATTCATTGTGGAAAATTCAGTATCTGCTGTGTTTCCTGGCCCGACTTGCGCATAAAAATTATTAAAATACATACCATCTTTTGCTAGTTGGTTTAAATTTGGGGTGATTTCCTGATTGTTGATTTTTTGGTTTATTACCGCATTTTCCAATGATTCCACCTGGATAATTATTAAATGTTTTCCTTTTTCTGCTCCAAAATATTTACCCGCCGAAGCTTTGGCAAAGGCGGGCCTGCCTTCTGCAAATGTTTTCAAAAAAGTTTTGTCGCTTTCTGTAACTAAATTACTCCTTAAAACAAACTTAAATGTATCTTCAAGAAAAAAATTCATAATTCCCATTTTTCCCACCAGAGATTTTAAATCATAAACATCTGAGTAGAGCCTGCTGGTACTTCCCCACTCTTTTTTTTCTGTGTACAAGAGATATTTATATCCAAAAAATACAATTGCAATCATTGCCAGAGCAATAATTATTTTTTCCCAG
>Ga0172379_10011444_pt1 | contig 10564 bp, 10 predicted proteins | sample GrowelOW334metaG_FD_119756 | JGI IMG/M metagenome (GOLD analysis project Ga0172379, IMG submission 119756) | Groundwater microbial communities from an aquifer near a municipal landfill in Southern Ontario, Canada - Groundwater well OW334 metaG | ecosystem: Environmental > Aquatic > Deep...
CCCCAGCCAGTATAGGTGGAAAAATCAAGAGCATCGTAACCGGTATCATACGCTTCAGTGCTAATAGTTGAAAAATAGATCGAGAGCCCATGAGAATTGGCAAGCGCATATGTATTGCTTGGAACCGGCAAGGGATCGGTGTATTTATTTAGCAAAACGGCTTGTTCAACTGCGCTTTTGATTGCTGCGCATTCAACCGTAATAGCATCATAATCTGTGCCGGTGCTGCCGGCAATTATTTTATCCGCCAGGTGCCAGAGGTCCCTGTAAGATGTGTAATAATAGCGCTGGACTAAATAATTGTATGAATCGGTGTGGGTATCAATAATCTCCTGTAACAATGCTTCTTTGGTGGACGTATTGTATAGATCTTTTAAAGCTTTTACCTCATTTGCTATGGCGGTGACTTTTGACAAATCAATCGCGGCCAGGGTCGACCGTTGACCATTTGCTAAGTAATAATCATAATATTTGTTGACAATAATTTTGGAAAAGGCCTCGGCGCTCATGGCGGGGGTGGCGACCAGGTCAGCCGTTATGGTATCAAGCGGGTATCCTGTCCCCGGGATATTTTCTTCCGAGGCGGCCATATAGTCAAAATAATCTTTCATCAGGTAGGCCGTCTCGATTGCCCCGTTTAAACAGGCATCAAAGGCTATGATATCCATTTTTTTATTTCCCACAGCTGTTTTTATGTCTGGTAAAATGGATTTAAGTTGCGGGAGAGTGATTAGTCTTGACCTTGTCGGATCGGTGGTAAAATCTTGTCCTACTCCGCTGTTGGTTGTATTGCGCGTTCTCCAGCCACCGCCATGTGAGCTCACAATTAACATATAATGCGTCGCCGGATAGTTCTGGACCGCCCAGAGGACAAAATCTTTCAGTGCTTCGGCGGTACCAGTATCAATCTCGGGCAGAGACATGACGAGTTGCGATTTGATCTTAGCCATATCTTGATCCTTCAAGATATACCAGCGCGCAACACCTTCGCCCGTAGAGGTGAGGGATTCTGCGGAGCCGCTATAAGAATACCAATCGGTTTCGGCAACCATGGCGACTTCGCCCGTAGAACCTGTTTTTTCCATTTCGTTGATATTGCCAAAGATATATGGTTCCAGATCGTTATCGCCCTCGGCAAACATCATAACTGTCCAAAGCCTTGCAACGGTGGTATTGGTGGTCGTGGTGGTGGGAGTACTAGTGGCTGTCCCACAGCCAAGGATTAGCCCACTTAAAATTACCATTGCCACGGCCAGGATCGTTCCCCCAGCGATTATTTTTTTTACCATTACAATACCTCCAGATAAATTATTTTCCATTGTTTTCCTGCAATTTTTAGGTTCGTTGACCTGACTTTTGCCTTGATTGAGATCGTTTTTCCAACATCTTTCATGGTCATCCCCAGCGGCATAGGCCCAGTAACATAGATCTCTCCGCTGGCATCTTTAATAACATAGTCACTTTTGGTGATCGGGGGAGGACTGCTTTTACTTCCCCACCCGCTATATACGCCTTTGACGATGACGGTCGTGCCAATGTATCTTGGAGAATTAAGGATCTGTTTGATTGTGGCTTTTTTAGGTGCGGCTTTATTGGAAACGCAAACTCCGGCAAAACAAGAGGAGGCAACAAGCAAAGCAAGCAAAAACGCGAAAAATATTCTCGACATTCTCCAGGCATTGTACGCTACTAGTTAAAAAAATGTCAAGCTAGCCGATTTAATTCATATGGCATTAACAGCCGTGAACGAAAAATATAAGCTTAACGCATGACGGATAAAGAATTGAAGACCATCGACTTCAGCGGACAATTAAAGTAGTTGTCGCTTAATTTACAATTTGTGTTTATCATGGTAAAATAGAGTATCTTCCCTGTTTTTGCGAAAAGCTCAAGCCGAACTTTTCGTTGAAACAGAAATGAACTTATTAATTAACTTCAAATCCCTAGTCGTACTAGATCCTCTTGGGCTTTTTTTCCTGGCGGTTATCTTTTTGGTCAGTTTGCCTGCTTTGATTTATTCACTTGGCTATTTTAAAGGAAAATTCACACGGACGAAGCTTTTGGCCACCCAGCTTATTACTCTTGCTTTTGTCGCCTCAATGCTTTTACTTGTAATCGTGGGAAACGCGCTGGTTTTTTTAATCATTTGGGAATTGATGACGCTTTTGTCCTACCTATTGGTACTAACCGACGATGAGAATGAGGCCGCGATCAGCGCCGCGTCCACTTATATTGTTATGACCCATTGCGGCACCGCTTTTTTGACGGCGGCGCTTTTCTTAATTTACCGGCAGGCGGGCTCGTTTGATCTTCCGGCGATGGCGGCGGCTTGCCAAACCATGTCGCCATTATTGCGCAATTGGTTGTTTGTTTTCTTTCTGGTTGGTTTTGGCACTAAAGCGGGCATCGTGCCGCTGCACATTTGGTTGCCTTCTGCCCATCCCCAGGCGCCGAGCCATATTTCCAGCCTCATGTCGGGGGTTATGATCAAAACCGCGCTCTATGGTTTGATTCGATTTGTCTTTATGGTCTTGGGGATTAGTTCTCTTTGGTGGGGGATGACGGTCCTTTTTCTGGCCGTTATTTCTTGTCTGGTGGGTGTGATTTACGCCTTGATGGAATCCGACTTAAAAAAATTATTAGCTTATTGCAGCGTAGAAAACATGGGTGTTATCTTGATGGGGATTGGACTATCAATGATATTTACCTGTCTTGGCTTGGCCAGCCTGGCGGCACTAGCCTTGATTGCCGGCCTCTATCATCTTATTAACCACGCCATTTTTAAGGGGCTCCTTTTTTTCTGCGCGGGCAGTGTCCAGAAAGGGACGGGCACATTAGACATGGAAAAATTGGGCGGACTGATAAAGAAGATGCCTTGGACCGCAGCCTTTTTCCTGGTTGGGGCCATGGGCATCTCTGCGCTTCCTCCGCTCAATGGTTTTGTCAGTGAATGGTTGACCTTGCAAGCCTTTTTCAGCGGCGTGCTTAAAGTCCCGGGCCTTTTAGCGCTGGGGCTTGTTCTTGGTGCGGTAGCCTTGGCCTTGACCAGTGGATTGGCGGCCGCTTGTTTTGTTAAAGCCTTTGGCATTACTTTCCTTGCCTTGCCGCGCGGGCAGGGAGCGGAACAAGCCAAAGAAGCGCCGGCTTCCATGCTGTTTGCCATGTTCTTGCTGGCCGCGGGGGTGGTGGGGCTTGGATTATTGGCGGTTCCTGTATTTAACCTTTTGGCTGGCGTGGCTCAACCGATTTGCGGCACATCTCTCCAGGTCGCAGATCTTTTTAGTTTAAGCCTGCAACCCAACAGCCGCTTCGCAATTGCGCCGCTTTTCATTCTGTTGGTGTTAGGAGGCGGCTTGTTATCTGCCGCCGCTGCTTACTATGTTTTTGGCAGGGGAAAGTTCCGGTTGGGCCGTACCTGGGATTGCGGTTATTACAAAATTGACAGCCGCAATGAATATACGGCCACCGCTTTTTCCAAGCCGTTCCGGATCAGTTTTAGTTTCTTTCTTCTTCCTTTTAGAAAAACGGAAAGACGTAAAGATTCGTTTTATCATGTCAGTTCTTTTGTCCACGAAACCCACACCACTAAAATTTTTAAAAAGTATTTATATGACAAGGCCCTTGATTCTCTTTACCGTGGAACAAAAGTATTTAAACGCATCCAGGCCGGCAGTATCCATCTTTACATTGCATATGTTTTGGTGACCCTGGTTGTACTCTTGCTTTTAGTGAGGATTTTTTGATGGCATTAATGGATAGCTTAATACACTTGTTGCTTCTTGTTGCTTTTGCGCCGCTGGCGAACGGGATTATCACGAAGGTCAAAAATAATTTGCGCCTGCGGCAAGGGCCGGGGATATTACAGCCCTACCGAAATTTGATTAAATTATTTGGCAAAGAAGAAATAATACCGGAAAGTTCGTCATGGATTTTTCGCATAACCCCTTTTATCGTTTTTGCGACCAGCGTAACGATGGTGCTTTTGCTCGGGTCCGGATTCGGGCGAGTTGGGGACCTGCTGGTGGTTATTTTTGTGCTGGCGCTGGGCCGGTTTTTCCAAGCCTTAGCGGCCCTGGATGCGGGAAGCTCTTTTGGCGGGATGGGCGCATCAAGGGAAATGTTCGTTTCCAGTTTTGTTGAACCGGCCGCGTGCCTGATCATCTTTGCCTTATATTTATCCCCGGGAGTAGCTTGGTCGGTTTCTCATTTTTTAGCAGGCCTTGCTTTGCTTCTTGTTCTTTTGGCGGAAACGAGCCGCTTACCAGTGGATAACCAAGAAACCCATCTTGAGTTGACGATGATACATGAAGCCATGCTGCTTGACTACTCCGGCCCATCACTGGCTTTAATAGAATGGTCTGTTTATATCAAGCAATTTTTTTGGTTGTGTTTACTGGCGGGGATTATCTGCCCGCTGGCCTGCCCAACGCTTATTGGATTATGGCCTTTTGTTGCCGGTCTTTTGGTTTTGTTGTTTGTAATTGCTTTTATCGAAGTGGGGATAGCTAAATATCGGCTATTTAAGGTGCCTGACTTCATTATTTTTGGCGTGATTTTGGCATTGCTGGCGGTTGTCAGCGCGCTTTTGGGAGTATAAATTAATGAACTGGCTTTGTTTATTTGCGATCTTGTTAATTACCGCGGAAACCGCGCTGGTCAGCCGCTTCCCGGCACTCCTGCGTAATTTTCGCTACCAATCGTTCTGCCTGGCTTTGCTGGTTTTCCTGGCGGCATACCGGGAGGGAGGGGTGAGCCTTTACATTATAGCTTTCTTGCTCTTTAGCCTGAAAGTATTGCTGATCCCGTATCTTTTTGATGTCTTGATCAAACGGATTGGATCGAGCGATCATCTAGGATTATTCTTGAATGCCCAGGTTTCGCTTTTTTTGGTTTTTGTTTTGGGGCTGGTTGCCTGGTTTTTTTCCGGCCTGGTGGTGGCTCCGCCAGCATACCTCGAGCAATTGACTTTGGGGGTGGCTTGTTTTGTCATGTTGACCGGTGTTTTCCTGATGGTGTCCAGGATTAAAGCGCTGGCGCAGGTCATCGGCTTGCTCATGACGGAAAACGGTGTTTTTCTGGCCGCCACTATTATTCCCGGCGGCATGCCTTTTTTTGTCGAGATTACTCTTTTCTTTGATATCCTGATCAGTGTCATGATTTTTGGTCTTTTTATTTATCGCATTAACGCGATCTTTACGCACATAGACGTCAGCAAACTTTCGGGGTTAAGGGGATAATATGGTTAAACGTTTAGGGATCCTAAATGCCGTGGCCCACTTTATTTTGTGGCTGCTGGCGCTTTATTTCTTCGTAAAGGTTGGAGCGGGCAACCTTAAACTTTCTTTTTGCGGGTTTTTCTATGCCGATGCTTTAAGTGCGTTTTTAATTTTTACCACTGCGACCATCTCTTTTGCCGCGGCGCTTTTTTCGATTTCTTTTATCACGACCGATCTTGTTTTGCGAAAAATATCAGAACGTAAGGCGCTGTTTTACTATTTGTTGTTTAACCTATTTGCGGCCGCGATGTTTTTTGTCCCTTTAATTAACAACCTGGGTTGCCTTTGGGTGGCAATTGAGCTGACCACGCTAATTTCTTCTTTCCTGGTTGGTTTTTACAATACCCGACACTCGGTTGAGGCCGCTTGGAAATACCTAATTATCTGTTCTGTCGGGATTACCCTGGCTTTATTTGGCGTGATCCTTTTCACTTTTGCGCTCTCTTCCGCAACCGGGATCAAAAGTCTTAACTGGACCGAGTTATTGGCGGCCGCGAAAATGCTGGACCCAACCATTATCAGGGTGGCTTTTATCTTTATCCTGGTTGGTTTCGGGACCAAGGCGGGCCTGGCGCCCATGCATACTTGGCTGCCGGATGCACATAGCCAAGCGGTTTCACCGGTGAGCGCCATGCTTTCCGGGGTTCTGCTCAAATGTTCGCTCTATGCCATCTTACGTTACGGCGTTGTCGTTGCCGATTGCTGCGGGGCTTCATTTTATACAAATCTAATGTTGGTTTTTGGTTTGCTGTCCCTTACCATTGCCTGTGTTTTTATTATTACCCAGCGCGACCTGAAGCGGCTATTAGCCTATTCCAGCATTGAGCACCTTGGCTTGATCGCAGTAGGCGTTGGGTTAAACAGTCCACTAGCTTTGTTTGGGGCGTTGCTCCATCTTTTTAATCATGCAGTCAGCAAAGCTTTGATGTTCTTTTGTGCTGGGCGGGTTGCCCAAGCCTACGGGACCCATGATTTGGGGAAAATATCCGGCGTCAGTCGCGCACTGCCGGTAACGGGCTTGGTTATGCTGGCCGGTGTTTTTGCCTTGATCGGCTTTCCCCCTTGTTCAATTTTTATCAGCGAGTTTTATTTGGTCAGCTCTGCGTTTCTTTGCGGGAACTATTGGGTTGGTGCCCTGTTGCTTGGATTATTGGCCGTGATTGGCGGTGCATTGCTCTATCATTTTGGTAAAGTCCTTTTTGGCAAACCAACAATTGTTGGCAATCCGCCGCAGCAAGAATTTTCTCCTGCTGAATCTGGTGGCAATTGGCTGGCTTATGGCTTTTTGCTCTTTTTTATCCTTGGGCTGGGTATTTTTATCCCGGCTATTTTGCAACAAAGTTTGAACGCGGCCGTTAGTATTTTACGGGGAGAATAAATGGACATAATAGAAGAACTAAAAAACAAACATCAGATTGAAGTATTAAAAGTTAATACCCGGCAAGCAGATGAGAGCTACTTGACGGTTAAATTAGAAGATTTTATCCCTACTTGTTTGGTGCTGCATAAAATTTTTCGCTCTCGTGTGGCAATGATGTTTGCGGAAGATAAAAGAGCGGCCCATGCCGGCTATCGGATCAACACCGCCTTTTACGCGGCGGAAGAGGGGCACTGGTATTATGTTTGCCTGGATATCCCTGCAACGAGCCCCGCTTTTCCTTCCTTGGCAAAAGAAATTTATTCAGCGAGCTTGTTTGAAAGGGAGATTTGGGAAATGTTTGGGATCTTGCCGGAAGGCAGTCCGGATCTCCGCAGGCTGCGTTTGCATGAGGAAGTTTGGCCGGAGGGGGCCTTTCCAATGCGAAAAGATTTTGCCTTGCCGGCATTGCCTGCCAAGACCAGCCGCAATTATGTTTTTATAAAAGGCGAGGGGGAGGGGATGTTTGAAGTTCCAGTTGGTCCTGTCCATGCCGGGATTATCGGACCGGGCCATTTTCGCTTCAGCGTGGCCGGCGAGCCGATTATCAATCTTGAGCTCCGGTTGGGTTTTACCCATCGCGGGGTGGAAAAAATAATGGAGGGTAAAAAACTGCCAGAAGCACTCTGCCTTAGTGAATGTGTTTCCGGTGACACGGCTTTTGCCCATAGTTTGGCTTTTTGTCTGGCGGCGGAGAAAATCCAAGGGCTTGTGCCGCCGCCCCGCGCGATATTGCTGCGTGCAATTTTTCTGGAGCTTGAACGTTTGTATAACCATGTTAATGATATTGGGGGGATTGCCCTGGATGTCGGCTTTACTTTTGCGGCTGCCTTTGCCTCGGTCATGAAGGAAAAGATGCTGCAGCTCAACGATAAACTTTCCGGCAGCCGCTACCTCAAAGGGATCAATTTAATTGGTGGCGTGGCCAAAGATATTGATCTCCCCTCTGCGAAGCGGCTTAACGATGCGCTCAAAGCGCTTGCCGCCGACCTCGATGAATTAGAACGGATCCTTTTCAGCAGTGCTAGTTTTATGGATCGGGTTGATTCGACCGGGATCTTAAGGAAAACAACCGCCGAGGATATTGGCGTTACGGGCTTGGCGGCGCGAGCATCCGGACTCAACTTTGATCTGCGGGCAAATCTTCCGCATTACCGCTTGGTTGGTTTTAGTCCGATTCTCCAACAAGCGGGAGATGTTTTGGCCCGCCTCAAACTGCGCTTGCTGGAGTTTAAGCAATCGACAGAACTGATAGCGCACTTTACTAAACAACTTAGCCCAGGCAGTCTTGTTGCGATTCCAGGCTCGTCCACTGAAGGCTTTGGCTTGGGAGCGGTTGAGGGTTGGCGGGGCCCTGTCCTTTACTGGCTTAAACTTGATAGGGAAGGGAAGGTTGAACGTTGTAAAATTGTGGATGCTTCTTTCCGTAACTGGCAGGGACTCTCTTTCGCTGTCCAGGGAGAGATCATCCCGGACTTTCCGCTGTGCAACAAGAGCTTTGATCTTTCATACGCAGGGAATGATTTATAATGGCAATGTTTAATATCCTAAAAAATCGTTTATTTAAAGGGATTGTTGATCTTCCGCAAGGCGAGTTACGACCGGAGCTGGATGTTTTGGGTAAAGAATTAAAACGGGTAATTGATCGCAGGCTTAAAGGGTCTTTGCATATTCGCGAGGTAGATACCGGCTCTTGCGGTGCTTGCGAGTCGGAAATCATTGCGACCACGAACCCGATTTACGATATCCAGCGGTTTGGCGTGGATTTCGTCGCTTCGCCGAAACATGCGGACGCGTTGCTGGTAACCGGTCCGATTAGCCGCAATATGCTGATCGCCTTGCAAAAAACCTATGCCGCGATGCCAGGAGAGAAGTTTGTCATTGCGTTGGGAGATTGCGCTTTGAATGGCGGGCTGTTCAAAGATTCATATTATGCTTTGGGTGGGGTGGACAAAGTTCTCAAGGTTGATCTGCGCATCCCAGGCTGTCCCCCTTCTCCCATAACGATTATCAAGCACCTTTTGGCGTTTTTGGCGTAGGGAATCGCAAGCTATTCAGGGATAAAAGGAGTATACTGGTGGTAGGAGAAAAAATGAGTACATTAAGGCGCTTGCATCAAATAAAGTGTGACTGCGGCCGAATCGTGACGGAAGGCAGCGTTTTTTGCCTTTGCTGTCGCGCTGCCATTAAACGCAAAAACACCAAGATCCTTAGCCGGGAAAAGCTGTTGTTTGCGAAAAAAAGATAATCTTCTTCTTGTTTAGGACGAGATCCCTAAATCCTTCTGCGCTTGTTTCTCTCTCTTCAAAGCCCTTTTTTCTTTAATAGATAATTTTGCAACTTTTTTGATATTCTTGTTGCCGCCCTGTTCTTTGTTAGCCATGATTTCACCTCCTGTTTTTATGCAAAAATAGATTGGAGGGGGGAGGATTTGAACCTCCGAAGACCGAAGTCGCCTGATTTACAGTCAGGAGCATTTGACCACTTTGCTACCCCTCCGTGCGAAGCACCCTTTGCCTATTCCTTTTTTTAAAAGAAAGAGATAAAGATTGCCAAGAAGTAAACGGCTGCGGTTAAAGTGCTTAAGACCCTAACCGCAGCCGCGAAAGGAATTATCTCTTTCCTTTTTTCTTTTTTCGTCCACGAGCCATCTTCGCACGAGAAACATCACCATGCTTATCTACGAAGTAAAGATATCCGGATTCCTTTTTGATGCCGCACTTGCAAACTTTTTCTGCCATTTTTTTCACCTCCTCGTGTCTAGGAGTGGCTTCCCAACGATCGCTGGGTTCTCTGCCGTAAAACCTCGTACAGAAGAAGCCCCGTTGCAACCGATGCGTTAAGAGAATTAATCTTTCCCCGCATCGGGATTTTTACCACTATGTCACAGCGCTCTTTTACCAACCGGGACAATCCGTTGCCTTCACTCCCGATGACCAAGGCAACCGGAACCCTCATGTCCGTTTCATTATATACCTGGCTTCCGTCAATTTCAACTCCCATCACGACGATGCCTTCTTTTTTTAGCGAGGAGATAGCTTCTGCGATGTTTGCAACGCGGGCGATTGGGACTAAGTTAGATGCTCCGGTTGAAACTTTAACCACCGTCTCGGTTACCTGCACCTGCCGTGCTTTGCGGATAACCACCCCGTGACAGCCGGCGGCTTCCGCGGTCCGTAAAATCGCGCCAAAATTATGCGGGTCTTCAATCCCGTCGAGAATTAAGATGAATAATGGCTCGTTTTTGCCTGCGGCGATGCCAATTAGTTCGTGTAATCTTTTATATTCAAACATGCTTGAGCGCTAATTCAAAAATCTTGAGCGCCTGGTCGATTTCTTGCTTTTTGACAATCAATGGGGGGACAAAGCGGATAACCGTCCCGTCGCCGCCGGTTGAAATTAAGACCAGCCCTTTCGCCAAACAGAAAGTTAAAATATTTTTTACCACAGCTGAATCACCAAAGTCGACCCCCAGCATGAGCCCAAGGCCTCGAACATCCTTAATTAAATTTGGATACTTGGCTTGCAGGCCAACCAACTTGCTTTTCATATAAGTGCCCAGCTTAGTGGCGTTTTGCAGCAATTTTTCTTTCTTAATCACATCCAGTGTCGCGATGGCGGCCGCACAGCAGACGGGATTCCCGCCAAAAGTTGATCCGTGTGCGCCGGGCGACCACTTTGCCATAATCTCTGCCGAGGCCGCGATGGCCCCCAGCGGAAAACCAGAGGCGATGCCTTTGGCCATGCAAATAATATCCGGCTGTACGCCAAAATGCTCGGCCGCAAACCATTTTCCCGTGCGGCCAATGCCTGTTTGCACTTCATCAAAGATCAACAGTGTTTGATATTGGTCGCAAAGCTTGCGTAAGCC